>Ga0307516_10008706_pt1 | contig 11411 bp, 10 predicted proteins | sample 19_EM_MG_FD_203310 | JGI IMG/M metagenome (GOLD analysis project Ga0307516, IMG submission 203310) | Populus trichocarpa ectomycorrhiza microbial communities from riparian zone in the Pacific Northwest, United States - 19_EM | ecosystem: Host-associated > Plants > Roots > Unclassified | place...
TTTGCGCCGGCTTGAGAAGGCTCGGCGGCCAAGCATGTCACTGTCCAAGCTGTACTCCTGTCTGGCTTCTTCTCACTAAAGCGAGAAAGACAGGAAACAGGGCTCAGGTTTTTTCGCAGCGCTGCAGGGCGGCCTGCACGGCCTCGGGCTTCAGGTCGAAAGGGGCCCGGGGCATTTGCTCCCAACTGCCCTGGATCAAAGGCAGGCTTTGACGATACAACTGGCAGGACTCCCGCGGGGCCGGGGCCGCCGCCGCAGGGTGGGTGTGCGGGGTATGCGGGATGTGCCGGGTGTTGTGCCGTGCGGCCTGGCGCTCCAGGGCGTGGCCCAGCGTGTAGAGCGCCTGCCCCTTCACGAAGCGGACCGTCACGTTCGCCAGTGAACTCGCGGGCAGTTGCTCGCTGTGTGCCATGGCAGCCCGCCCGGCCGCCACGCTGGCCGGCAGGTCACCCAGCGCGTCGAGCGCCATGCTCAGGTGGCTGAGGGCCCGAACCAGGTCGCCCCGGTACTGGTGCGCCAATGGGTCGGCCTCGACCAGCCGGGTGAGCGCCTGCACGGCCTGGCGATGGTGCTGCTCGGCTTCCCGAGGCCGGCCCAGTTGCAGCATCGCCATGCCGATGCGCCGGTCGCCGGCGGCCCGGGCCCGGACCAGCGACGTGTTGTCCGGGTAGGCGGAGGAGAACCGCTGCAGCACCTGCTGGGCGCGGTCGAGTTCGTGCAGGGCGCGCTCGCCATCCGGCCCGCCCGGCAGGTCGTCCGTGTACGCTTGAGCGCGCCGCATGTAGGCGCTGGCAAGGCTGAGCCCGACATCCGGGTCATCGGTGGCCCCTGCGGCAAGGGCCTCGAACAAGACGAGGGCGGCGTTCAGTTCCGCGGCCGCAGCCGGCAGGTCGCCCAGCGCCGACAGCAGGTCGCTGAGATTGCCGTGCAAGGTGGCCAGGTGCAAGTGCGCCATCCGGTTGCCGGGCTGCCGGCGCACCACGGCGGCCGCAAACGCCAGGCCCTCGCGCAGCGCGGCGCTGGCCTCCTGCGGCCTGGCGAGCATGGTCAGGACGCGGCCTTTGCGCTCGTACAGCGCGGCCAGTTCCTGTTGCACCGCCGGCTCATCCGCCTCCTGCAGGCGTTCCGGGCGGTCCGCGGCGCCCAGCAGGGTCAGCGCGGTGTCGTAGCTCTCCAGGGCCCCCTGGTAGTCGCCCAGGTTGGCGTAGCCCGCGTGGCCCTGCAGGTCGCCGACGTTGCGAAACCCCTTGGCCACCTCCAGGCGCGTGGCGCGGTCGCCGGCGGACCCGCCGGCCGCGCGCCGCAGGTAGCTCAAGGCATTGCGCACCACCAGTTCGCGCGCCGCGGTGGAGCCGGGCAGGTGGCTGATGGCCTCGTAGACATCCAGGATCAGCACGTTGGCGAGTTGCCGCGTGTCCTGCAGGTGATGCTGGACGAGCTCGCGCTGCCGGTTCGCCTCGCGGGTCTGGTAGACGGCCAGGCCCAGGCCGGCCAGCAGCGCCAGGTTGGCCAGCGCCGCTGCACCCACGGCGACGCGATGGCGCAGCAGGAAGCGGCTGGCACGGTAGCCCCAGGCACCGCGGCGCGCCTGCACCGGCAGGTGTTCGAGGTGGCGGAACAGATCGTCGGCCAACTGCTCGGCCGAGGCATAGCGCCGTGCCGGGTCCTTGCGCAAGGCCATCAGCACCACGGCATCCAGGTCTGCGGCCACGGGGGGCCGCCCCGGCGGCCCCTGGGCCCGGCCGGGCGGCACCGGATCGAGGTCGCAGATCGCGCGGGCCAGGTCGTAGTCGCTGGCGACCTCGGCGGGATAGGGGTGGGCGCCGGTGAGCAGCCGGTACAGCACCACGCCCAGCGAGTAGAGGTCGCTGGCCGGCGTGACGGGGTCGCCGCGCACCTGTTCCGGGCTGGCATAGGCCAGCGTCATGGCGCGCAGCGCGGTGGCGGTGTCGGCGGCCTCGGTGAGCCCCAGGCGCTTGGCGATGCCGAAGTCCACCAGCTTGACCTGGCCCTCGTGCGTGACCAGGATATTGGCCGCCTTCAGGTCGCGGTGGACCACGCCCTTGAGGTGCGCGTAGTGCACCACCTGGCAGACCGTGCGGAACAGGTTCAGCCGCGCCCGGTGGGGCAGTGCCAGGCTGTCGCAATAGCGGTCGATCGGCAGGCCGGCCACGAACTCCATCACGAAGTAGGGCACGCCGTCTTCGGTGACGCCGCCGTCCAGCATCTTGGCCAGGTTGGGGTGCTCCAGGCTCGCCAGGATCTGCCGTTCGGCCTTGAAGCGCGCCGCCGCGCCGGCCTGGTCGGCGCCATGGTGCATGAGCTTCACGGCCACCTGCTGCTCGTACTGGCCGTCGGCCCGTTCGGCCCGGTAGACCTGGCCCATGCCGCCGTGGGCGACGAGCGAGGTCACGCGATACGGCCCCAGCCGCCGCCCGATCCACGCTTGCGCGGCGTGGTCCTGCAACGCATCCAGCAGCCAGTCCACCGGCGGCGGCTCCAGGGCGGAGGCCGGGGCTGCCTGCTCGGCTTGCAGCAGCAGGAGCAGTTCGTCGCGCAGGGCCGCGTCGTTGCCGCTGGCGGTGTCGATGAACGCGGGGCGTGCGTCGGCGTCCAGGTCCAGCGCCTGCGCCAGCAGCGCTTTCACGCGCTGCCAGTGCTGCGCGGCACCTGCATTGGCATCCGCGCCTGCGCCTGCATCCGCATCTGCGCGCCCCTCTGCCCGGGGCGGCTGGGTGATGTCGTTCATGCCCCACTCATCCCTGGCTCATGCCTCGCCCCTACATTGCTCACATCCGCTTGGCCCGCATCCGCACGTCCGGGTCCATGGCGGGCTTGGCCGGTGCGGGCGGTGCGCCCGCGAGCCCCAGCTCGCGCAGCAGCCAGGCCCGGGCGGTGGCCCATTCGCGCTTCACCGTGGCCGGTGAGATGCCCAGCGCCTCGGCCGTCTCCACCACGTCGAGCCCGCCGAAGAAGCGCATCTCCACGACGCGGCCTTGGCGTGCATCGAGCGCCTCCAGGCGCTGCAGGGCCTGGTCCATGGCGATCACGTCGATGGGTTCGCCGCCGCTGCTGGCCCCCTGCGCCATGGCCGCCCGGCCCTGCGTGTCGTCCGACAAGGCCTCCAGGCTTTCGATCGCGACGCCGCCGCCGCGCTTGGCGGCCTGGCGGGCGCGGGCGTGGTCCACCAGGATGTGGCGCATCAGCGTGGCGGTCCAGCCCAGGAAGTGCGCCCGCGATTCCCAGCGCACCGGGCCGTCCTGCTGGGCCAGCTTCATGAAGGCTTCGTGCACGAGGCCCGTGCTCTGCAGGGTGTGGCCGTCACGCTCCTGGCGCAGTTGCCGCTGTGCCATGCGCCGCAGCTCGTCGTAGACCAGCGGGATGACGCGGTCCATGGCGGTGCGGTCGCCCTCCGACCAGCGCTGCAGCAGCCCGGTGACAGGCCCGGGGGCCCTGGATGTGTCGATCGGATGCATGGGTCACCTCAGCGTGCAAGCGTACGTCAAGGGCCTGCAGCCTGCGCTTCGCTGGGGTGTTGCGGCGGGGGTTGTACGGCCGTGCAAATTGTGTGATGCCAGCGTGCATTCATGATGGCTGCTCAGAGCCCCTGAGGCCCGATCGCGCCAATTCGGATGCAAAGCCGCGCGCCGCCGCTGCAGCATCTGCTCGTCGATCGGATATGGCGTGCAGACGATCTTGCCAAATTTTGCCAATCCAACTACGCTTTAGGCATGAGCACCATGAACATTTCCCTGCCCGAATCGCTGAAGGAATTTGTCGATGCGCAAGTGACCCAGCGCGGCTACGGCACCGGCAGTGAGTACATCCGCGAGTTGATCCGCAAGGATCAGGATCGTTTGCACCTGCGTGGCCTGCTGTTGGCCGGTGCCTCTTCAGCACCGGCCGAGCCGGCCTCGGCCAGCTACTTCGAGGCCTTGCATGAGCGTGTGCGCCAGCGCACCGGTCAGTGAAAGCCAAGCCTGTCATTCCACGCGGCTTGGCCAATCAGGACGTCGATGCAGCCGTCGAGTATTACCTCGGCGTCCAGGCGCCTCAGGCGGCCACGGGTTTCATCGAGGCCTTGCACAAGGGGTATACCCACATAAGCCGCCGTCCCGCCGACGGATCACCACGCCACGCGCACGAACTGGGCTTGCCCGGCTTGCGCTCCTGGTCGTTGTCACGGTCCCCGTATCTGGTCTTCTACGTTGAACGCAGCGACCACATCGACGTGTGGCGTGTGCTGCATGGCAAGCGAGACCTTGCGGCGTGGTTGCAGGAGCCTGATGAGCTGTGAATCTGCGGCAGGCTCAAGCCGCCGGCATCGTCTGCGCCAACTGCGCCTCGCCATGCTCCAGGATGAAGTAGCGCAGCGCCTCGGCCGCCGGTGACAGCAGCTTGGCGTGGTTGTTGACCACGTGCCAGCGCCGCATCAGCGGCAGGCCCTCCACCTCGGGCGTGGCGATCAGCCCCTGCCGCACCTCCATGCCCACGGTGTGCAGCGACAGCAGGCTCACGCCCAGCCCGGCCATCACGGTCTGCTTGATGGTCTCGTTGGAGTTCATCTCCATGACCATGCGCACGTGGATGCGGAACTCGTCCAGGTACTCCTGCAGTGCGGCGCGCGTGCCCGAGCCGGGTTCGCGCACGATGAAGGCCTCGCGCGCCAGCGCCGCGGCACTGACCCGCTCGGTGCGCGTGAAGGGATGGTCCGGCGCGGTGACCAGCACATGCGGGTGCATGGCAAACGGCTCGGCGCGCGTGGCCCATTCGCGCGGCGGGCGGCCCATCACGGCCAGGTCCACTTCATTGCGCTGCATCAGCGCCGCGAGCTGCTCGCGGTTGCCCACGCGCAGCAGCAGTTCCACATGCGGGTGCTCGGCCCGAAAGCGCGCCAGCAGCCCCGGCAGGAAGTACTGCGCGGTGGACACCAGCCCCACCGTCAACTGGCCGCCCGTCAGGCCCTTGAAGCGCGCCACCGTGTCCTCGGCGTCCTTCAGCGCGGCCAGCACCCGGCGTGCGTGCGCGAGGAAGTATTCGCCGGTGGTGGTGAGCGAGACGCTGCGGCCCTCGCGGTCGAACAGCAGCATGCCGACCTCGGCCTCCAGCTCCTTGATCTGCATCGACACCGCCGGCGGCGTGAGGTGCAGTTCCTCCGAAGCGCGTACAAAACTCAGGTGCCGGGCGGCCGACGCGAAGACGCGCAACTGGCGCAAGGTGACGTTCTTCATTCAGCTTTGCTTATCCAAAGCCAAAGAATAAGTGACTTCCGCTGAAGATGCGAGGTCCATAAAGTCCATCGCACCCCACCTGCACATGGAGACAGCGATGAACAAACCGGTCGACGACGGCGTGATCACCGACGCAAAGAAGCGCTACGCCGCGGGGGTGCTGAAGTACAAGCAGATGGGCTACTGGCAGCCCGACTACACCCCCAAGGACACCGACGTCATCGCCTTGTTCCGCATCACGCCGCAGGACGGCGTGGAGGCCGACGAGGCCGCCGCGGCCGTGGCCGGCGAGTCGTCCACCGCCACCTGGACGGTGGTGTGGACCGACCGCCTCACCGCCTGCGAGCTGTACCGCGCCAAGGCCTACCGGGTGGACCGCGTGCCCGGCACCGGCCCCGGCACCGAGACGCCCACGCAGTATTTCGCCTACATCGCCTACGACCTGGACCTGTTCGAGCCCGGGTCCATTGCCAACCTCACCGCCTCCATCATCGGCAACGTGTTCGGCTTCAAGGCCTTGAAGGCGCTGCGGCTGGAGGACATGCGCATTCCGGTGGCGTACCTCAAGACCTTCCAGGGCCCGGCCACCGGCATCGTGGTCGAGCGCGAGCGGCTCGACAAGTTCGGCCGCCCGTTGCTGGGCGCCACCACCAAGCCCAAGCTGGGCCTGTCGGGCCGCAACTATGGCCGCGTGGTGTACGAAGGCCTCAAGGGCGGGCTGGACTTCATGAAGGACGACGAGAACATCAACTCGCAGCCCTTCATGCACTGGCGCGACCGCTTCCTCTATTGCATGGAGGCGGTCAACCGCGCCGCGGCGGCCACCGGCGAGATCAAGGGCCACTACCTCAACGTCACTGCCGGCACCATGGAGGAGATGTTCGAGCGCGCCGAGTTCGCCAAGTCGCTGGGCAGCCTGATCATCATGATCGACCTGGTGATCGGCTACACGGCCATCCAGTCGATGGCCAAGTGGGCGCGCCGCAACGACATGATCCTGCACCTGCACCGGGCCGGCAACTCCACCTACTCGCGGCAGAAGAACCACGGCATGAACTTCCGCGTCATCTGCAAGTGGATGCGCATGGCCGGCGTGGACCACATCCATGCCGGCACCGTGGTGGGCAAGCTGGAGGGCGACCCGCTCATGGTGCAGGGCTTCTACGACACGCTGCGCGACACGCGCACCGCGCAGAACCTGGAGCATGGCCTGTTCTTCGACCAGGACTGGGCCTCGCTGCTGAAGGTGATGCCGGTGGCCTCGGGCGGCATCCATGCGGGCCAGATGCACCAGCTGCTCACCTACCTGGGCGAAGACGTGGTCCTGCAGTTCGGCGGCGGCACCATCGGCCACCCCATGGGCATCCAGGCCGGCGCCACCGCCAACCGCGTGGCGCTGGAGGCCATGGTGCTGGCGCGCAACGAAGGCCGCGACATCTGGAACGAAGGCCCGCGGATCCTGCAGGAGGCGGCACGCTGGTGCTCGCCGCTCAAGGCCGCCATCGACACCTGGGGCGACATCAGCTTCAACTACACGTCCACCGACACGGCGGACTACGTGGCCACGGCCACCGCCAGCGTCTGACTTCCCACCGGAAAAAAGGAGCCCCCACCATGATGAGCAACCACGGCCGGCGCGTGACGCAAGGCCAGTTCTCCTACCTGCCGGACCTGAGCGACGCGCAGATCACCAGCCAGATCCGCTACGCGCTGGACCGCGGCTGGGCCGTGAACATCGAGTACACCGACGACCCGCACCCGCGCAACACCTACTGGGAGATGTTCGGCAACCCCTTGTTCGACCTCAAGGACCCGGCCGGGATCCTGCGCGAGATCCAGGACTGCCGCAAGACTTTTCCGGACCACTACATCCGCGTCACGGCCTTCGACGCCAGCCACGGCTGGGAGACGCCGCGCATGTCCTACATCGTCAACCGGCCCAAGCGCGAGCCGGGTTTCAGCCTGGTACGGCAAGAGGGTGCGGGGCGGCAGATGCAGTACGGCATTGCGCCGTATGCGCTGCAGCAGCCCGAAGGCGAGCGGGGCTGATCTGCCATGGAGGCGCTCACCGAGCCCCAGGCCACCGAAACCACCACGGTGGACCTGCAAGCCATCGTGCGCGAGGCCGGCATCCACGCGGTGCTGGACGAACTGGACCACGAGCTCATCGGCCTGGCCCCCGTGAAGCGCCGCCTGCGCGAGATTGCGGCCTACCTGGCCGTGGCGCGCGCCCGCAAGCAACTGGCGCTGGACGACTCGCCGCCCAGCCTGCACATGAGCCTGACCGGCAACCCTGGCACCGGCAAGACCACGGTGGCGCGGCGCATCGCGCAGATCCTGCATCGCCTGGGCTACGTGCGCCAGGGCCACGTGGTGGCAGTGACGCGCGACGACCTGGTGGGCCAGTACATCGGCCACACGGCGCCCAAGACCCGCGAGGTGCTCAAGCGGGCCATGGGCGGCGTGCTGTTCATCGACGAGGCGTACTACCTGTACCGGCCCGAGAACGAGCGCGACTACGGCCAGGAGGCCATCGAGATCCTGCTGCAGGTGATGGAGAACCAGCGCCACGACCTGGTGGTGATCCTGGCCGGCTACCGCGACCGCATGGACACCTTCTTCAAGTCCAACCCCGGGCTGAGTTCGCGCATTGCCCACCACGTCGACTTCCCGGATTTCACGCCTTCTGAGCTGCTGGCCATCACGCAGCAGATGGCGCAGCAGATGAACTACCGGCTGGACGAGCCGGCCGTGCAGGCCGTGGCCGAGTACATCGAGGCGCGCCTGAAGCGCCCGCATTTCGCCAACGCGCGCTCCATGCGCAATGCGCTCGACCGCGCGCGGCTGCGCCAGGCCAGCCGCCTGTTCGAGGCCAGCACCGCGCGCACCGACGCGCTGGCCTTGTCCACGCTCACCGAGGCCGACATCCGCGCCTCCAGCGTATTGGCCGTGGGCTGAGCAGGGCGCCGCGTCCTTCCTTTTCTTCAACGACTACACAGAGGCCATCGATGCCCATGGAACCCACCACGCTCTCGCAGTTCCTCGCCGAACAACTGCCCGGCAGCCCTGATTCCCCTGGCCTGGGCGGCCTGTTGGCCGATGTGGCCACCGCCGTGCAACACATTGCTGCCCTTACCGCCCGCGGCGCCTTGGCAGACGTCCAGCCGGAGTTGCCGCTGGGCCAGGACAACCACCAGGGCGAGCCGCAGAAGGCACTGGACATCCTGGCCCACCAGGCGCTGGTGTCGGCCTGCGAAAGGGGCAGCCGGCTGTCCGGCCTGGCGGGCCTGGCCAGCGAAGAGCAGGAAGCCCCCCAGGCGCTGCCGCAGGCCGGCCAAGGCCCGCGCTTCCTGCTGCTGTTCGACCCGCTGGACGGCTCTTCCAACATCGACGTCAACGTGGCGGTGGGCACCATCTTCTCGGTGCTGCGGCACGAGCCAGAGGGAGAGCCTGCGCTGCCGCACTACCTGCAGCCCGGCCACCGCCAGGTGGCGGCCGGCTACGCCATCTACGGCCCGGCCACCATGCTGGTGCTGACCCTGGGCCGCGGCACGCACGGCTTCACGCTGTGCCGCGACCGGGGCCACTTCCTGCTCACGCACCCGGACCTGGCCATCCCGGCCCAGACCAGCGAGTTCGCCATCAACACCAGCAACGAGCGCTTCTGGGAGGTGCCAGTGCGCCGCTATGTGAGCGAGTGCAAGGCCGGCGCGCCGGGCGCGCGGGGGCGTGACTTCAACATGCGCTGGATTGCCTCCATGGTGGCCGAGGTGCACCGCATCTTGATGCGCGGCGGCGTGTTCCTGTACCCGCGCGACAGCAAGCCGCCCGGCCGGCCCGGCCGCCTGCGCCTGATGTACGAGGCCAACCCCATGGCCTGGCTGGTGGAGCAGGCCGGCGGCGCGGCCTCCACGGGGCATGGCCGCCTGCTGGACGTGCCGCCGCGCGAGCTGCACCAGCGCGTGCCGGTGGTGCTGGGCTCGCGCGACGAGGTGGAGCGCATCGAGCGCTACCACGCCGAACACGAGCGCGGCGACGACGTGGCCTTCGTGTCGCCGCTGTTCAACGAGCGCTCGCTGTACCGCCCCGAGGCCTGGGCCGACACCAGCCAGTGAGGGATGAGGACTGAGCCACCACACCATGTCGCAACGCCACCCCATCATCGCTGTCACCGGTTCTTCAGGCGCGGGCACCACCACCGTGATGAAGAGTTTTGCCCACATCTTCCGCCGCGAGCACATCACGGCGCAGGTGATCGAGGGCGATTCCTTCCACCGCTTCAACCGCACCGAGATGCGCGAGCGGGTGCGCGCCGCCGACCATGGCGAAGGCCCGCCCATCAGCCACTTCGGCCCCGAGTCCAACCAACTGGCCGACCTGGACCGCTGCTTCGGTGATTACGCCGAAACCGGCCGCGGCCGCGTGCGCCGCTACATCCACGACGCCGCCGAGGGGCGCGAACTGGGCGGCGACCCGGGCACCTTCACCGCCTGGTTGCCCATGCAGGAGCCCAGCGACCTGCTGTTCTATGAAGGCCTGCACGGCGGCTACGTGGGGCCGGATGCGAACGTGGCGCACCACGTGGACCTGCTGGTGGGCGTGGTGCCCATCATCAACCTGGAGTGGATCCAGAAACTGCACCGCGACCAGAACCTGCGCGGCTACAGCCAGCAGGCGGTGGTGGAAACCATCCTGCGCCGCATGCCGGACTACATCAACCACATCTGCCCGCAGTTCAGCCGCACGCACGTGAACTTCCAGCGCGTGCCCACGGTGGACACCTCCAACCCGTTCATCGCCAAGGACATTCCCAGCGCCGACGAAAGCATGGTGGTGATCCGCTTTGCCAACCCCAAGGGCATCGACTTTCCCTACCTGCTGTCGATGCTGCAGAACGCCTGGATGAGCCGGCCCAACAACATCGTGGTGCCGGGCGGCAAGATGGGGCTGGCGATGCAGCTCATCCTCACGCCGATGATCCTGCGGCTGATGGACCAGAAAAAACGTGCGCATTGAAGCCAGCTCAAGGACCCATCCCATGAACGCACCCCTGCCCACCGCCGCGCTGCTGCCCGATGCCGCGCTCCAGCACCGCATGGCCGATGCCGTCCGCATGCTTGCCGCCGACGCCGTGGAGCGAGCCGCCAGCGGCCACCCCGGCGCACCGCTGGGCATGGCCGAGATGGCGGTGGCCTTGTGGAGCCGCCACCTGCGCCACAACCCGGCCGATCCGCAATGGGCCGACCGCGACCGCTTCGTGCTCAGCAACGGCCATGCCTCCATGCTGCTGTACGCCTTGCTGCACCTGAGCGGCTATGCCTTGCCGATGAGCGAGCTGCAGCGCTTCCGCCAATTGCACAGCAAGACCCCCGGCCACCCCGAGGTGGGCCTCACGCCCGGCGTGGAAACCACTACCGGCCCGCTGGGCCAGGGCCTGGCCAATGCCGTGGGCATGGCCCTGGCCGAGAAGCTGCTCGCGGCCGAGTTCAACCACCCGGGCCACGAGCTGGTGGACCACCGCACCTGGGTCTTCCTGGGCGATGGCTGCCTGATGGAAGGCGTCACCCAGGAGGCCCTCTCGCTGGCCGGCACGCTGCGCCTGGCCAAGCTCATCGCCCTGTACGACGACAACGGCATCTCGATCGACGGCGCGGTCAAAGGCTGGTTTGCCGACGACACGCCGCAGCGTTTCCGCGCCCACGGCTGGCACGTCATCGGCCCCATCGACGGCCACGACCTGGGCGAGCTGGACGCGGCGCTGGTGCAGGCGCTGCAGGAGTCGCGCCGCAGCGAGGGCCGGCCCAGCCTCGTCGTGTGCCGCACGGTCATCGGCCGGGGCGTGCCCGGCAAGGCCGGCACGGCCGACGTGCACGGCGCGCCATTGGGCGCCCAGGCCTTGCAGGCACTGCGGCAGGAGCTGCAGTGGCCACACGGCCCCTTCGAGATCCCGGCCGACCTGCAAGGAGCCTGGGATGCCCGCGCGCGCGGGGCGGCCTGGCAGGGCGAATGGACGGCGCGCCTGGCCCGCTACGCCACCGCATTCCCTGCGCAGGTGCCTGACTTCCTGCGCCGCATGAACCGCGACTTGCCGGCCGACGTCGAAGCCCGCCTGGACGAGGCGGTCGCGCGCCTGGCCACCCAGGCCAAGCCGGTGGCCACCCGCAAGGCCTCGCAGCAGGT
>Ga0307516_10008707_pt1 | contig 11411 bp, 9 predicted proteins | sample 19_EM_MG_FD_203310 | JGI IMG/M metagenome (GOLD analysis project Ga0307516, IMG submission 203310) | Populus trichocarpa ectomycorrhiza microbial communities from riparian zone in the Pacific Northwest, United States - 19_EM | ecosystem: Host-associated > Plants > Roots > Unclassified | place...
CGCAGCGACGCGGCCGTCCAGCCCTTGGTGGCGGCGTCCTGGGGCGAATGCAGCGACGTGGCGACGAGGGCGAGCACCGGCAGCGCCCAGATCAGGACCATGAGCGTCGCCGGCAGCGCCCGCCGGACAGCCGTCCACCGGCTCCGGTCGGCCGGGGGACTGACCGGCATGGGCGCCGGAACGGGCGGCGGCCACGCCTGCCGGCCACCCACCGCGGCAACCAGGATGCCGACGCCGAGTGCCACCAGCCACAACGTGTTGAGTGCCGCGGCCGGCCCGGTCGTGGCGTTGCCCGAGGTCTGCCACACCCGCACGGCGAGCGTTGCGGCCTCGTCCAAGCTGGAGCCCGGCGTCATCACCAGGATGAGGTCGAACGCCCGGGCCGTGCCGAGCGCCACCAGCGCGAAGACGATCGCGGCGGTGCGCCGCAGCAATGGCCGCCACAGCGCGTCGCGGAACACCTCGAGCCGGCCGCCGCCGTTGGTCCGGACCGCGTCGGCGAGGTCCGCCGGCAGCGCGTTCAGTGCCGCCCGGAAGACCACCACCGGCAGGCCGATCCAGGCCCAGACGAACGCCGACATCAGCGCGACGGTGATCAGATCCGGGCCCAGCCAGGCCGGCGCGGAATCGGCGGGCACCCCGAACAGGCCGGCGATCGCGGTCAGGACCCGGGAGCCGGTGCCGCGCGCCGGGTCCGGGTCGTAGAAGAGCCGGAACATGACGCCGGTCGCGACCAGCGGCAACGCCATCGGCGCCAGCAGCAGCGTGCCGGTCCGGCGGGACACCGCCAGCAGATAACCCAGAACGATCACGACCACGGGGACCACAGCTGCCCACAGCACGGTGCGGCCCAGCACCTCCCAGGTGCCCTCCGCGACCAGCGCGGTGCGGAAGTTGGCCAGGGCGACCCACCGGCCATCCGGTCCGGTCACGCTGGCCTGCACGGTGCGGGCCACCGGCCAGAGCAGGATGCCGCCCAGCAGCAGCGCGACCGGAGTGAGCAGCAACGAGGCAAAACCACCGCTCGGGTACGCACGACTGCGCCGGCCTGGTCCGACGTCGTCGATGACCACCGTCTCGCCGAGCAGCCGCGCCCGGGAGGCCCGGGTGCCGGCCGGGGCCGTCATGAGCCCTCCCGCCGGGCCTGGGCCGCTGCGCGCACCAACTGCCGGCAGGCCCGGTCGACGGCATCGGGCCGGGCCACCTCGGCAAAGAAGTCCTGCAGGATCTTCCAGCTGCCCAGCCCGTCCGGCCCGCCGAGCGAGCCGCGCAACTGGTCGGACAGGTCGAACTGGAGCGTGCCGCGGGCGTCGCGCAGCTCGGCCGCGCGGGTCGCGGCCAGCCCGTCGCCGTACGCCTCGAGCGGGATCAGCAGGTTTGGCGAGACGTATCCGCCCGCGGAGATCCACGGCTGGAACGAGTCCCGCCGGGTCAACCACTCGACCAGGTCGCGGCCGTCGGTGGAGCCGTTGAACACCACAGCGGCGTCACCGGCGACAAGCAGCGGCTGGGTCCCGGACACCGTCGGGAATCGGGCGGCCGCGAGGGGAGCGGCGCCGGGCGGGCGGAACTTGTCGGCGACGGCGGCAACGAAATCGCCCTCAACCAGCATCGCGGCGCGCCGCTGAGTCACCTGGATGATCGACTCCTCCTGCTGGGTGAGCAGGGCACGACCTATCCCGTCAGGGAACGCGCCGGGGATGGCCCAGACGGCGGCGAGTGCGGTGAGCGCGTCCCGCACGAGCGGGCCGTCCCACGGCACGTCGCCGTTGACCAGGCCTTCGTATTCGCCGGTCTTGGCAAAACCGATGAGCAGATTCTCGAACCAGTCGGTGAGCACCCAACCGTCCGCCGCGCCGATCGCCAACGGGGCGCGCGGGCCGGCGGCGAGCCCGCGGACCATCGTCACGAACTCCGCCCAGTTCGGCGGCGGCCCGACAATCAGGTCGGGGGCGTACCAGACCAGCGACTTGTGTGCGGCTTTGACCCAGGCGCCGTACTGCAGGCCGTCGACGGTGAGCATGTCGCGCCACGGTTTGGCGAACCGCGAGGCCACCTCGGCCGGCACCGGCTCCAGCCAGCCCCGGCGGGCGTAGTCGGTGATCAGGCCGATCTGCGGCACGATCGCGACGTCGGGCTGGTTGGCCGTCCGGTAGCGGGTGCTGAGAAACGCGTCGATGTCGTTGCGGGTGCTGACCACATCGACCGGTTGCGGATAGTGCCGGACCACCTCGCGGAACCGGGTCAGCTCCCCGCCGCTCCAGACCACGGCGACCTGCACGGCTCGCGGGGAGCGGCTGCAGCCGGTCGCGCCGGCGACGACGGCGCCGAAAGCTCCACCCAGGACGCTGCGCCGGCTCGTCATGTGGTCACCTCCACAGTGTGCGCGCCGTCCGGGGCGACCTGCGGGTCGCCGAAGACGACGGTGGCCGGTGCGGCGGAGACCGGCGACTCGATCCTCGCGAGCAGGTCGTCCAGCGGCCCGCACGCGGCCGGGTCGGGCCGTTCGAAGATCAGCACCTCGGGCAGCGACACGACCGCCCGGGCCAGCGCGCCGCGCATCCGCTGCTGCACGGTGATCTCGTGCGGCCGCTGCTCCAGCACCGGCCCGAGCTCGAGCTGATAAATCAAGGTGGACGCCCAGCCGCGGACGATCTCATGCACCGACTCCTGCCGCCACACCAGATACTCGATGTTCTGCCGGACCGTGAGGTGGGGCAGGAGCGCGCCGCCGCGCGGCACGTAGCCGATCTGCCGGGCGCCCGGCGGCAACGCGGTGACGTCCCGGTCGCCGACCAGGATCCGGCCCGAGACGGGCGGGGCCAGCCCGGCCACCACGCGGGCCAGGGCCGTCGCGGCGTCGGCGCCGGCGGTCACCACAGTGAGCTCGGCCTCCCGGGCGAGGAGCGAGACCTCGGCCCGGCCCTCGCCGTCCACTGCCACCACCAGATCACGCAGCTCGAGAATCGCCGAACACCCTTCCCCGGGCCCGCCGGCTCGAATGTCGACAGGCAGTAACGTCACCCTATCGATCCGGTGCTCGCCTGCGGTGCCCCGCCACCCGGCCGGCGGTGTCCGCAATCACGTGTGAGGGCGACGTTCGCCCTGCTACCATCGATATAAAGCGCTTTAAAGAAACTTCTAAGAGGAACTGGTGGTCCAGGTCCGTGCTGGCTCACCACAACTCCAAGCGGTTTCCTGAGATCCTCCTAACAAAGGAAAGAAGAGCCATGCAGCTCGCGGCCAAGATCCGTGACGCGCACACCACCCTGTCCCACCGGCGCACTGCGCGGCTCGCCCACCGGCAGCTCGCCGCGGAGCTCGCCGCCTTCACCAGCGCGGCCGACCGCGCCGAGCTCGACCAGATTCTCGAGCGGCACAGCTACGCCGAGACCCGGGAGATCCGGGCCATCCTCAGCCGGCAGGACGCGCAACGGCGATAAGCCAACCTGCGGCCACACCCCACGAACCGCCCCGGCGTACGCCGAGGCGGTTCTTTGCTTCGCAGCTGTCCTTTCGGGCGCTTCGCTATTGCGGGAGTTGCGGATATCGTTTTCCCGCACACGACGATGCCGCACACGCCACCAGGTATTCGGGCGACAAAGGCATCGGGCTACATTAGTGATCTTCACGTACACGTCGGTGCGCTTGTTGTCATTGCCTGTCGGGGGAAGGCAGCACATCGCGCGGTCGACTGCTACATCCCCTGCCGGAGGAATCTGAATGCACTCGTACACGATCACGATCGCCCCCAACGACAACAGCGGCTCCAGCACCACGCTGGTTGTCGACTCCTCGAGCGGCCCGGTCCGCATCACCGATGTGCACCTGCACGCCGCGGACGGCCTGTCCAGCGGGCAGATCCCGCACGTCGACTTCGGCCTGTTGCTCCAGGCCGTCATGGGCGCATCGTCGACACTGACCATCTCAAACGGTTCGGCGGCGGCCGTGAATGCCGCGCTGACTGCCGACACGGCCGCACGGGCCATCGAACCGTCCACTTCCGAATCCGCCATCCCCGAGTCGTCGGTGCAGTCTGAGCCGCCGGCATTGACAGAGCCGCTGGAGCTAACCGATCCGTCGGAGCTGTCGGCGTCCTCCGAGCCCTCCGTGCAGGCGGAGTCGACGGCGCCGGCCGAGTCATCGCCGCCGGCCGAGTCATCGCTGCCGGCGGCGCCTGCCCGGGGTCGGCGGCGTCGGGCTGCTAAGACTGCCACGGCTGAGGTTTCTGCTTCCGTGTCGAGTGGTCCGGCTGCTGAGTCGGAGGTGCCCGCTGTGGCGCCGCGGCGCCGGGCGGCGAAGGCTGTCGCGCCGGAGGGTGCCGTCGTGAGTTCGCGTCGTCGGGCCGCCAAGTCTGCGGCGCCAAAGGCTCCCGTTGCCGTGGAGTTTTCTGCTTCCGTGTCGAGTGGTCCGGCTGCTGAGTCGGAGGTGCCCGCTGTGGCGCCGCGGCGCCGGGCGGCGAAGGCTGTCGCGCCGGAGGGCGCCGTCGTGAGTTCGCGTCGTCGGGCCGCAAAGTCCGCAGCGCCGGAGGCTTCCGTTACTGCGCCGCGGCGTCGAGCGGTCAAGTCTGCCGGGCCGGAGACGCCCGCCTCACCCCGGCGCCGGGCCGCCAAGACGACGCCCGCTGCCGCCGCGCCGGCATCGCCGGCCGCGTCAGGCCCACGAGGCCGCAAGGCGACCTCGTCGCCGGACACCGGAACCGCGACACGCCGGCGCTCAACCAGTGCCGGACAGAGCCCTGCGAACAGGACAGCGGCGCAGGAGACCACCAGCGCCCGGGTGTACCGGCGTATGCCTGACGATCTGGCAGCGGTCTTCGAGAAGGCGGGAAGCGTGGGAGCCATAGCCGAGCACTACCAGGTTCCCCGGCACACCGCCCAGGGCTGGGTCGGCCGCCTGCGCGCGTCAGCAAAGTAGCGCCCACACGGAGAAATCCATGTCGCCGATCTTGTGCGTTTGACCGCGGAATCCACGGTCAAACGCACAGGATCGCGGAATGCTGTCATACCCCGCTGCCAAGATGTGCCGATGTTGCGTGGACGAATTCTGGCCGAAAGCCTCCGCGTTGGTTGCGACATCCGCATGTCGCAGCTGCGCATCGTGGGGATCACCCGTGAGGACGTGTCGCGCTCGGCGTCACCGGCCCAGCCTGACGTGTGGACGTTGTTGGATGTGGAGGCGCCCGATGACGCGGCCGACGAACTGGCCGAGGCTTTGGCCGCCGGTCTCGCCGAGGCCCAGGGTTGGTATGCCGACTTCCGGGTCGGCGCTGAGCATGTGGTCGTCTTTCCCGGACGGGTCTTCCGATACGCGGTGGGCGACCGCGCAGGCAGGGACGCCGCTGCGAGCCACGGCAAGGCTATCGGCGTGCCCGAGCACCAACTCGACTGGGGAGACTGAGCTTGGATCACCCGGCGGGTGCTGACGTCTTATTGGCGTCAGTGCTGCCACCACTGCAGGACGCGCAGGACCCGGCAGGTGTTCCACCGGCTCGGACCGGGCTGTTCCAGCTGGAACCACTGCCGTCCCGGATAGGGCGAATAGGTCGACCACCGGCCGTCCTGCCGGCGTGCTTGTTGCACCGCCTCGATGGCGTCGCTCAGCCGATCGTCGCGCGGCGCGTCGCTGTCGCGGAAGTGCTCGAGGCCGCGGAGCACGTCGAAATGCCACTCGGGGAAGGCCGGAAATCGGGTGCTTCCGCGAATGGCGACCGCCCCGGTGCGATGCGACCGGTAAAGCCGGTGAGCGAGGAAGAATTCGCGGCCGCGGCGCAGCGGATCATCGACCTGCAGGCTGCCGCCCATGATCCGGTACGCCTCCAAGCCCTCCAAGGCCTGGATGCTGGTGTGGAACGAACTGTGCTTGTTCTTGTCCGTAAGGGTGGCGCAGTTCCAGCCGCCGTCGGCCAACTGCTGATCCAACAGGTGCGCCACGAGCTTGTCGAGGTCGGCCACGTCGTACCCATGGCAACTGGTCAGCCGCACCAGGATTGCGACGATGCACGTTTCGGGCACGCGCCACCGCGCCTGCCACTGCCAGAGCTGCTCGCATCCGCGTAGGGCGGCGGGGTGCCCGGACGGCAGGCCCAACCACAGCAGTCGCAGCAGCGTGTATGTCGTCGAAATCCATTTGGGCGAATAGACACCACCGCCCCATCCGCCGTCGGCGTCCTGCGCAGCCAGGAGCCGAGCACCCCAGCCATCGGTGGCGACCCGGTTCCGCTCCCGAGTGACATCTTGTGCGCTGGCATCGGTGAAGTCCCGCAGTGCCCGCCACCGGATCGCCGGATCACCCTCCAGCAGCCATTCCAATTGCTGCTCGTCGACGCCGGCCTTCATAACGCCATCCTCGCGCGTGGCAGCTCCTTCGGAAGATCTCGGGCCTTTTTCGCCCACATAAGAGACTTTTACGAGGTTCCTTCGCGCCCTGAAGTCAAGTGCCCAGCCGGGTGACGTGGTCCGGCGCCTCATCGCAGGTGCTCGGTGGGTCGGCCACTTGCCGCCAGCGAAAGTCCGCTTTGTCCGAGTTCGGTAACGCCCCGGAGAGATCTTGGACGCGGCCCGCCCCCAGGAGGGCGAACATCGACCAAGATCTATCATGGCACGCAGAATATGCGGACAAAACGGACGTGGCAACGCGCAGAAGCTCGGCGGCTGGACCCGCGAATGGGTGACTATGGGGCGAAAGGGACGGGATTGTGTGGGCAGTCGGCTGGCAGGGCGCTCAGGACGTGAAGCGAAGCGAGCGGCCGCGCCCGGTCTCGGCGGGAGCTGCGGCGCGCAACCGCGCACGGGCCTACGACATGAAGCTCTTGACCTTGACTCCTTACGCGGGGTGACGAAGAGTCAAGCAAAAGTGTCTAGAAGGCGCATGTCGACCAAGATCGCGCCAGATCCCGCAATCCGAGACCGCCGATCGTCCGCTTTGGGGGAAATGTTCCTCCCGTCACCTCCTTGATCACTCACCTTCCTTGAAAACGGTGTCTCGGCGGCCTCCGAGACGCCATTTCCAAGGAGACTGATGCCTCACGGCACCGCTCGAAGCCGCTGCGGACCTACTAGCCACCCGATTTAAGCGGCTTCGCGTCCTTTGGGCGACGCCACGACCTGGCCGGGGAACAAGATCCGGGCTTCGTGGGCCAGAAGCCACCAGCCTTTGCGGGGGTCCGATCTGTTGCTCAACCGGGGCGCTGCGCAGCGGGTGGATATCGATCAAGATCGGGTGCTGCCCGCTGTGCGCCGGCTTCCGCCCGCGTCACATGTCCGTCGGCGTGTAGCTCTGCCAGGCTGGGAGTGCAGGCGCATCCGGCCGTTTCTGGGAGGACTCGCATGACCGTACTTGACGCCTTCGACCTGGCCGGCCGCGTTGCCGTGGTGACCGGCGGGAGCCGGGGGCTCGGCAACGCGTTCGCGATTGCCCTGGGTGAGGCCGGTGCCGGCGTTGCGGTGGTCGCCCGCGACGTCGCACAGACGCAACGCGCGGTTGAGGACCTGGCAGATCGGGGCATCCGGGCGCACGGGTTCCGGGCCGATGTCGCACGTCGCGACGACGTCGATCGGCTGGTCGAGGAGGTCGTCGCCGAGTTCGGCGGCGTACACATCCTGGTGAACAATGCCGGCACCGGCAGCCACGGGCCGGCGCTGGAGGTCACCGAGGAGCAGTGGCAGAGGGTGCTCGACGTCAATCTCAACGGCGTCTGGAACTGCTGCCAGGCGTTCGGCCGGCAGATGGCCGGCAACGGCGGGGGCGTCATCGTCAACGTCGGTTCGATCTCCGGGGTGATCGTCAACCGTCCGCAATGGCAACCCGCGTACAACGCCTCGAAGGCAGCCGTGCACCAGCTCACCAGGTCGCTGGCCGCCGAATGGGCGCCGTTGGGGATCCGGGTGAACGCGCTCGCGCCCGGCTATGTCAAGACGGAGATGGCGCCTGTGGATCGCCCGGAGTTCCGCCGGCACTGGATCGAGGACGCGCCGATGCAGCGGTACGCGACGCCGCAGGAGATCGCCCCGAGCGTGCTGTACCTGGCCAGCGACGCCTCGGCGTTCATGACCGGCTCCGTCCTGGTCATCGACGGCGGCTACACGGTTTTTTGATCACTGCGCCTGGACAACGGGGTCAGCCGAGGCCCCTCAGGGTGATCGCCTGCCCACGGCCGGCGGCCTTGGCGCGGTAGAGGTTCTCGTCGGCGGCCTGGATCAGCTTGTCGACGTCCCGGGCCGCCCCGACGGCATGGCCGGCGCTCACGCTGACCCGCAGCCCGGGGGCGACGTCGTTCCAGCGGTGCAGCGTGACGGCGCGCACGATGCCCTGCGCCGGGACGGAGGCGTCCGCATCCGTGGGCAGGTCGATCAACAGCATGAACTCGTCGCCGCCGAGCCGGACGGCCAGATCCGACGAGCGGACCGCCGCCTGCATCACCGCACCGATCACCCGCAACACCTCGTCACCGACGGCGTGTCCGAACGTGTCGTTGACCGCCTTGAAGCGGTCCACGTCGATGAGGACGACGCCGAGGCGCTCAAGTGGGCCGCGCCGCCGCAGCCGGGCCAGGTGGCGGATCTCCGCGTGCCTGTTCGCCAGGCCGGTGAGCGCGTCCACGTTCGCCTGCCGGCTCAACTGCTCGCCCTGGCGCAGCACCCGCGCCGCGGTCAGCCGCGATCGGGCGGCCCCGAGCACTTCCAGGCGGGCCTGCCAGCGCAGCATCGCCAGATGCCGGGAGTAGCGCTGCACCGCGCCGTCCTCGGTCGTCTGGGCGGCCAGGTGGAGCGCGAGCGTCCTGATGCTCGGCTTGTAGTCGTCGAGCAGCGCGACGGCTCGTTCCGCCAGGCGGGCGGCCTCGGGGATGTCTCCCGCGTCCTGCGCGCCGACCGCGGCGGCGAGGAACAAGCACGCCCGGTATCTCTCCGAGGTGCTGGCACTCAGGTCTTCGAACAGAGCCGCGGGGACGGCGGTCGGGCCGCCCTCCACCTCGGTGTCACCGGCGACGACGTCGAGCAGGCGCTCCATTGCCCGAATCTCGAGGACCCAGCCGGGCGGCAGATCGGCCAGTTCCTCGGCGTCCGGCCGGATCGCGGCGGCCGCGACCTGCCGTGCCGCCTCCCGCCGGCCGATTTCCAGCAGCGCGCTGACCAGCGCTGTCGTGCTCTCCAACCGGTTGAACCCGAGCACCCTGCGGGTGAAACCGGCGATCGGGCGTACGGCTTCCGGCAGCGGGATCTCCAGCGACTCAGCCGCCCGTACGTACATTTCCTCCTCGAGCTCCCACAGTCCTTGCCGGTGATAGGCCTGCCCGCACTCGACAAAACAGGCCGGCAGTTCCGCGGCTCGCAGCCCTAGGTCGGCCGGGTCGGTGTCGGCCGCGTCGTCGAGCATGGCAACCGCCCGGGCAAGGAACCCGCCGAGGTCTTCACCGGCCGAGTCGGGGCGGTCGGCGTCAACCAGGAACTGTGCCCGGGACGCCAGCGCCAGCGCGATGAGGATCTCGTCGCCGGTGGCCTCCGCGGCGGCCAGCATCGCGTCGGAACGATCCCGGACCTGGTCGTACCCGGCATCCTGCAGCACGGCGCGGATCAACCGGGAGTGCATGAGCAGCACATGCACCTCGCCCCAGCCGACGGCCCGGGCCTCCACGGCCAGGCGGTCGACGAGGCCGGGGCGCGGCGACGCCTGGGTCTGCTCGATCAGCGCATGGGCCAGGACGCGCGCGGCCACCCGGTCCTGCGGCAGGCCGGCGATCTCCGCGCGCGCGAGGCTCACCTCAGTGTCCATGACACCGTGTCGTCACGGCGCGGACCTCTCCATGTCACGCGACCTCCGCCTGTCGTTCACCGCCTCGGCCCGCGGCATCCTCGATCATCGCGGCATCCGCCTGCCGGCGGTGACCCTTCTCGCGCAATGAAACGATGATTTCGGTGTCGCGTGCGGATGAACTTAGCGCGTTCCGCTGTGCTTGCGGCACGGGCTCGCCAGATGATGCACGGACGTCGTGTTCCGAGCTGTCTGGGCGGATTGCCATATGCGGCGATTCCGTCCAGCCTGGGGCGCGGATGTCTTTCGGCGCAGAGACCGCTACCACTCAGAATCTCCAGGCGCTATCGACCCACTCGATAGTTTCGGCGCAGGAAAGGCCCGCGACGCAATTGATCAACGACGTTTGACGCCACCTGATCGCCCGGAGTGCCCGCGGTTTCAGCGAGACCTGGCACCGACCGGTTCGTCGTGGACCTGGCTCGTGCCTTCGGCCACGACCGTTTCGCCCTGGCCGGGCTCGCGGGCCGACCAGATGGCCGCGTTCAGCGCCGTCCACGCCACCCCGATCATGAGCGCGGCCACTGTCTCGCTGGTCCGGCTCCACCCCAGGTACACCCACGATCCGGCACACACCACGACATAGATGGCGGCACCGGTCCACACCGTCACCCGCCAGGACCACGGCAGCCGGCGGGACAGCAGCCAGGCCAGCAACCCGACCGCCGCGGCGAGTTGCACGGTGTCGCCGGCCGCCATGCTGGCGAGCGCGGCCACGGCATCGTTGACCGGGATGTTGCCGCCGAACTCGGCAGGCGACGGAAAGACCACGGACTCCGGAGCGCGCCAGCCGTCCGGGGCGAACGACCGCGCTCCCCATACCGGCGGAAGGACCTCGGCGATCACGACCGCGAGGACCGCCATCGGTACGACCGGGCCGATGGCCGTGAGCAGCCCGGTCGTGCCGTCGCGGCGCAGCGACCGGTGGCTGCGCCGCCACACCCACCACCACCTTGCCAACGACACCACCGCGGCGACTGCGATCAGGCCTTCCGGGCTGGCGCTCGTGGCGGACGTGATCGCGAACAGGTACCCGTCCGAGGTCCACTCGGACCGCGCCCATGCGGCGATCGAGGCGTCGGCCGCGGCCAGTCCGCTGAACCGTACGACGATCGGGATCACCACGACGATCAGGGCGGCCAGCACGAAGAGCACGCCGAGGCTGAGCGCGACGTCGACGGCCGGTCCGGCGAGGGGGTGCCGGCGCCATCGCAGCCTGGGAACAGGGCTGCCGGACAGCGCCCGGACCGGACGGAACCGGTGCAGCAGCGTGCCCCAGGCGCGGACCGTGCCAGGGTGGCGACCGAACCAGCGCCCGGCCACCACCAGCCCCACGATCAAGCCGACCAGCACGGCCAGCGCGCCACCAGCGTGCCCGGCCCGCGCGGCAAGCAGGTTGTAGGACGCGCCGGCGGTGTAACTCGCCCCGACCATCCATGCCGCCCACAACCCCGCGGCGGGCGTGTGCCAAGCCGCGAACCGGCGATAAGGCACGCCGTTCATTCCGGCAAGGCGCGGGATCAGCGTACGGGCGCCGACCACCCACTGGCCGAGGAAGATCGCCCGGCCGCCGTACCTGGCGAACAGGCGCTCGGCCCGCC
>Ga0307516_10008708_pt1 | contig 11411 bp, 15 predicted proteins | sample 19_EM_MG_FD_203310 | JGI IMG/M metagenome (GOLD analysis project Ga0307516, IMG submission 203310) | Populus trichocarpa ectomycorrhiza microbial communities from riparian zone in the Pacific Northwest, United States - 19_EM | ecosystem: Host-associated > Plants > Roots > Unclassified | place...
GGCCGGCGGGCCCGCCTCGGCGGCGCGGGCGAAATGTCCGGGCGACCGGACACAGCTTGGTGATCATCCCGACACATTTGCTTTCCGGTTCGGCGGGGGCACGGCATCATGGCGACATGGGGGCTGGCGATTGGCATTGGAACGACGCATGGATCTTCGTGTCCGCGGTCATCGCCGAGCGCCTGGAGCGTGACCGGGCACTGCACGCGGCGCTCCCGGTGACCGGCGCGAGCCTGGCCGACCTGCTGGCGGCGGCCGACTTCCTGCACCACAGTGTGCCCAGCCGCGCCGAGCTGGAGGATTCCGTGCGCCGCCTGGCCGGGGCGGGCCTGATCACGGTGGACGACGACATGGTCGAGGTCGCGCCGGCCGGTGAGCAACTGTGGCGCACAAGGCCGTTCAGCGGCCTGTCCTCGGCGGTGGTGACGCTACAGACCCAGCTGAACCGCGCGGCCACCCCGGGCGAGTCCGACTGGAAGCTCAACGAGCGCACCTACAACGCGGCCGTCCGCGAATATTCCCTGCGCCTAGCCGACGGCCGCTGACCGCACCGGGACCGCAGTCCCTGAACAACCCACCGCCGCCGCACCGGGCACCGCCCGCCCAGACCCCGCCACGCCGGCTACCAGGCACCGCCCGCCCAGACCCCGCCACGCCGGCCGCCAGGCACCGCCCGCCCGGACCGCGCCACGTCGCCTGCCGGGCACCGCCCGCCCGGGCCGCGCCACGCCGGCCGCCAGGCACCGCCCGGCCGGGGGTGGGCCACGTCGGCTGCCGGGCTCAGCGGACCGGGTTGCCCGCCTCGCGGAGGCTCTCCTTCACCTGGCCGATCGTCAGCTCTCCGAAGTGGAACACGCTGGCCGCCAGCACCGCGTCGGCGCCCGCGGCGACCGCCGGCGGGAAGTGCGCCACCGCGCCCGCGCCGCCGCTGGCGATCACCGGGATGTCGACCACCGCGCGGACCGCGGCGATCAGCTCCAGGTCGAAGCCCGCCTTGGTGCCGTCCGCATCCATCGAGTTGAGCAGGATCTCGCCCGCCCCCAGCTCGGCCACCCGGCGAGCCCACTCGACCGCGTCCAGGCCGGCGCTCTTGCGGCCGCCGTGGGTGGTGACCTCCCAGCCGCTCGGGTGCTCCGGGGTGGGCCCCGACGGCAGCCTCCGCACGTCGAGGGAGAGCACCAGCACCTGGTTGCCGAAGCGATCCGCGATCTCCGCGATCAGCTGCGGGCGGTGGATCGCCGCGGTGTTGACCCCGACCTTGTCCGCGCCCGCGCGCAGCAGGGTGTCGACGTTGTCGACCGAGCGGACCCCGCCGCCGACGGTCAGCGGGATGAAGACCGACTCCGCGGTGCGCCGGACCACGTCGAGCATGGTGCCGCGGTCGTCGGAGGAGGCGGTCACGTCCAGGAAGGTCAGCTCGTCGGCCCCGGCGGCGTCGTATGCCGCGGCCAGCTCGACCGGATCGCCCGCGTCGCGCAGGTCGACGAAGTTGACCCCCTTGACCACCCGCCCCGCGTCCACGTCGAGACAGGGAATCACCCGCACCGCCACCGTCATGCCCCAACCCTATCGAGCGGCCCGGCGGCCGGCGCGGGAGTATCCACAGGCCGGGCCGGGCGCAGCACTCCCATCAGTACGCCGCCGACCACCAGCACTCCCCCGGCCACGTCCGTCGCGTGCACCGCCTCGCCCAGCAGCAGCGCCGCCGACGCGATGCCGAACACCGGCACCAGCATCGAGAACGGGGCGACGGTCGAGGCGCCGTACCGTCTGATCAGCGCGCCCCACGCGCCGAAGCCGGCCAGCGTCGAGATCAGGGCGACGAACAGCAGCGCGCCGACCGCCGGGGCGTCGATCGCGCGGAGCGCGGCCAGGTCCGCGGCGGGTCCCTCGACCAGCAGCGAGAGCACGGCCAGCGGCGCCGCCGCCACCGCGCTGACCCAGATCATGAAGCGCAGCGTGTCGGTCGGCGCCGCCAGCCGGGTGGCCACGTTGGACAGACCCCAGGCCACCGCCGCGCCCAGGACCAGCCCGAACGCGCCTGCCGGCAGGCCGTCGGCGCCGAGCCGCACGGCGACCACACCGATGCCGAGCGCCGCGACCGCCAGCCCGGCGATCCGGCGCCGGCCGGGGCGCTCGCGCAGCAGCACCACCGCGAACGCCGTCGTGAACACCGCCTGGCTCTGCAGCACCAGCGAGCTGAGCCCGGCCGGCATGCCGGCCGCCATCCCGGCGAACAGCAGGGAGAACTTCGCCACGCCGAGGGCGAGGGCGACCGCGATCACCCAGCGCCACCGGGTGGGCGGGCGGCCGGCGAACAGGACCGCGGGGAACGCCGCCAGGGTGAACCGCAGCGCCGAGAACAGCAGCGGCGGAAAGTGGTCGAGCCCGATGTCGATCACGACGAAGTTGACGCCCCACACGGCGGCCACGGCCACGGCGAGCGCGATGTCACGCTGTTTCATCCGCTCAGCCTGGCCGCCGCAGATAGTGAAGCACCAGCGAATAGTGCTACACCCACGATGTAGCGTGACTACATGATTGACCTGGGCCGGCTCCGCGCCCTACACGCCGTGGCCAGCTACGGAACGGTGCTGGCCGCCGCCGAGGCGCTGCACTGCACCCCGTCGGCGGTGTCGCAACAGCTCGCCAAGCTGGAACGGGAGACCAGCGCCACCCTGATCGAGAAGGACGGCCGCCGGCTGCGGCTGACCGAGGCGGGCCGGGTGCTCGCCGGCCACGCCGAGCGGGTGCTGTCGAGCGTCGACGAGGCCGAGGCGGCCCTGGCGGCGCACCGGGACACGGTCATCGGGCGGCTGACGGTGGCGGCCTTCGCGACGGGGTGCCGGGCGCTGCTGCCGTACGCGCTGCACCGGCTGGCCACCGAGCACCCGCAGCTGGCGACGGGCCTGGTGGAGGTCAGTCCGCACGAGGGTCTGGAGATGCTGCGGCGCGGGCACGTGGATCTCGCGGTGCTGGACGACTGGCCGGAGGTGGCGCTGCGCTACCCGCCGGGGATCACCCACGTGGAGATCGGCCGGGACGTGGCCGACCTGATCGTGCCGGGCGGCCACCGGTTCGCGGCGGGACGCGAGGTGCGGCTGGCGCAGGCGCGCGACGAGCGATGGATCTCGGTGAAGTCCGGCGACATCTGTCATGAGTGGCTGCTGCGGGTGTTGCCCGGGGTCCGGCCGGATTTCCACGTGGGCGAGTTCGAGACGCAGCTGACCCTGGTCGCGGCGGGGCTGGGCATCGCGATAATCCCCCGGCTGGCCCGGCCGCCGCTGCCGGCGGGGGTCCGCGTGGTGCCGGTGCGGCCGGTGCCGACCCGGCGGGTGGTGCTCGCCTGGCGGGAGGCGTCGGCGGCCCGGCCGGCGGTGACGGCGGCGGTTGCGGCGTTGCGGGAGGCCTGGCACCGGCAAGAGGTGTCGGGCGGATCGCGACCGTCTGCGCACGTCTAGCTTCGGGTCATCGCGCGGACGCGATCGGCCTCCGCGACCTGCAGGTTCGAGGCCGTCGCGGACCGGGTCGCGGTCTTCCGGATGGACTGACCCGGCTCAGACGTAGGCTTCGACCTCAACCTCCACCAGGTGCTGCGGATCCAGCAGCCCGGCCACCACCACCAGGGTCGCGACCGGGCGCACTGCCGCGAACAGCGAGCCGTGCACCCCCGCCACCGCGTCCGCGTACGCCGCGTCCGTCACGTACATCCGGGTGCGGATCACGTCCCCGATCGCCGCACCCGCGCCCGCCAGCGCGTCCAGCGCGATCCCGAACGCCGTCAGCGCCTGCGCGCCCGGATCACCGATCCCCGTCACCACACCGTCCACGGTGGCCGTACAACCGGCGGTGAGCAGCAGATTCCCGGCGCGCACCACGCGGGAGTAGCCGTACTCGGCCTCCCAGGGCCCGCCGGAACCGAACCGCCGCACCGCCGGGGTGCTCATGCGGTGCCCACCTTTGGCATGCCCTCGTGGCCCTCGCCTGCGAGGCCCCATCCGACCGCCCCGCCCGCCACCCGAAGCCGGACTGAAGGCTTCTCGACCGCGGCCCGGTGCCGCTCGGTGCGCTCGCTCATGCCTCGGCCAGCGCCGCGAGCGCCTCGGCCACCGTGAACGCGCCCGCGTAGAGCGCCTTGCCCGCGATCACGCCCTCGACCCCGACCGGCTCCAGGGCCGTCAGGGCGCGCAGGTCGTCCAGGGTGGACACGCCGCCGCTGGCGATCACCGGCTTGTCCGTCCGGGCGCACACCTCACGCAGCAACTCCAGGTTCGGGCCGCGCATCGTGCCGTCCTTGGTGATGTCCGTGACCACGTACCGGGCAGCGCCCGCCTTGTCGAGGCGTTCCAGGATCTCGAAGAGGTCGCCGCCCTCGCGGGTCCAGCCGCGGGCCGCGAGCGTACGGCCGCGCACGTCGAGGCCGATCGCCACCCGGTCGCCGAATTCGCCGCAGATCCGGTCGCACCACTCGGGGTCCTCCAGCGCCGCCGTGCCGATGTTGACCCGGGCCGCGCCGGTCGCCAGGGCCGCCCGCAGCGAGGCGTCGTCGCGGATGCCGCCGGAGAGCTCGACCTTCACGTCGAGCCGGCTGACCACCTCGGCGAGCTGCGCGGCGTTCGAGCCACGGCCGAAAGCGGCGTCGAGGTCGACCAGGTGCACCCACTCCGCACCGTCGTTCTGCCAGGCGAGCGCCGCGTCGAGCGGGTCGCCGTAGCTCGTCTCCGAGCCCGCGGCGCCCTGGACCAGGCGAACCGCCTGGCCGTCGGCGACGTCGACGGCGGGCAGCAGGATGAGGGTCACAGCGAACTCCGATCAGAGACAACGGGGACGAACATCAGAAGCGGCGGCCGAGGACGACGACCACCAGCGCCGGCAACACCAGCACGATCATCGCGATCAGCACGAGGCGCAGGGCGAGGTCGGGGATGAGCAACCACACCGCCAGCGCCGCGACCAGCGGGATGATCGCGATGCCGGTCCGTTGCGCGCGGCTGCGCCGGTACAGCGTTCCGGAACTGGGCCCCCGCTTGGGCTTCAACGAATTCACCAGGGCGCGGCGGCGCTGCCGCCGGACCGACCGGCGGGCCCGGGCGGCCTTCTCCTTCTCCAGGACGGCGAGCCGCTCGACCCGCCGTTTCGCGCGCTCCTTGCTCACCGCAGACCCGACACCCAGCTGCTGAGCAGGGCGAAGCCGGCGTCGGAGGATTTCTCCGGGTGGAACTGGGCCGCGGACAGCGGGCCGTGCTCCACCACGGCGGCGAACGGCCGGTCGTGCGCGGCCGTGGTGACCCGCGCGCCGACGGCGTCGAGCGCGGCGAGGTCGGAGGCCGCGTACGAGTGGACGAAGTAGAACCGCGTCTCCGGGGCCAGCCCGTCGAGCAGCACCGAGCCCTCCGGCACGGACACTGTGTTCCAGCCCATGTGCGGGATCCGCCGGGCGGCCAGCCGGGTCACCGCGCCCGGCAGCAGCCCCAGCCCCCGGGTCTCGACACCGTGCTCGACGCCGGAGTCGAAGAGGATCTGCATGCCGACGCAGATGCCCAGCACCGGCTTGCCCGCCGCCACCCGCCCGGCGATGACCGGGCCGGCGCCGAGCTTCTCGATGCCGGCCATGCAGGCCGCATAGGCGCCGACCCCGGGCACGACCAGGCCGTCCGCGGCGGCCGCGGCGGCCAGGTCGTCGGTTACCGTCACGTCGGCACCGGTACGCGCGACCGCGCGCTCGGCCGAGCGCAGATTCCCGGAGCCGTAGTCCAGGATCACCACCGTGCTCATCAGCTGTCCCCCGGGATCAGCCAGGCCACCCCGGCGGCGAGCGCGAGCAGGGCGAGCGCCGCCACCAGGCCGATGCTGAACTTGGTGGCGCCCTGCCGGGACAGCGAGATCACCCCGCCGACCAGCATGCCGCCCAGCCCGAGCAGCAGGATCGGGACGAGGCTCACAGCACGCCCTTCGTGGACGGCAGCGCGCCGGCGTTGCGGGGATCGATCTCGACGGCCTGGCGCAGCGCCCGCGAGAACGCCTTGAACTGCGCCTCGACCACGTGGTGTGCGTCCGGGCGGCCGCCGTCGCGGGCCGCGCGCAGCACGCTGACGTGCAGGGTCACCTTCGCGGTGTGGCCGAAAGACTCGAAGATGTGCCGGGTCATGCTGGTCGGGTAGACCGGCCCGATGTACGGCGCGAGGTCGGGCTCGTCATGCACCACATACGGCCGGCCGGACAGGTCGACGGCGGCGCGGACCAGCACCTCGTCCATCGGGATGGTCGCGGAGCCGTAGCGCCGGATGCCGGCCTTGTCGCCGAGCGCCCGGGCGAAGGCCTCGCCCAGCGCGATCGCCGTGTCCTCCATGGTGTGGTGCGCGTCGATCTCGAGGTCACCCTCGGTGCGCACGGTCAGGTCGAAGCCGCCGTGCTTGGCGAGCTGGTTGAGCATGTGGTCGTAGAACCCCACGCCGGTCGCCAGGTCGCCCTTGCCGGTGCCGTCGAGGTCGATCTCGACGAGCACCTTGGTCTCGTTGGTGACGCGCTCAATGCGTGCCGTTCTGCGCTCGGTCACTGCAGGGCCCCCAGGAAGGCGTCGGTTTCGGATTCTGTGCCCGCGGTCACCCGCAGCCAGCCGGCCAGGCCGACGTCGCGGACCAGCACGCCGCGGTCGAGCAGGCGCTGCCAGGCCGCGTGCTGGTCGCCGCCGACCTCGAAGAGCACGAAGTTGGCGTCGCTGTCGGCGACCCGGATGCCCCGGGAGCGCAGCGTGGCGACGATCCGGTCGCGCTGTTCCTTGATCGCGTCGACGGTGACCAGCAGGGCCGCGCGGTGCGCGAGAGCGGCCCGCGCGGCGGCCTGGGTCAGCGTCGACAGGTGGTATGGCAGGCGGACCAGCTGGACGGCGTCGACCACGGCCGGGTCGGCCGCGAGATAGCCGAGCCTGCCACCGGCGAAGCCGAACGCCTTGCTCATCGTGCGGGTGACGACGAGCCGGGGGTGCTGCGGCAGCGACGCCAGCGCGCTGGGCGTGCCCGGGCGGGCGAACTCGGCGTACGCCTCATCGACGATGACCATCCCCGGCGCCGACGCCAGCACCGCCTCGACCACCGACGGGTCGAGGGCCGTGCCGGTCGGGTTGTTGGGTGAGCAGAGGAACACCAGGTCAGGCGCGTGCCGGGCGATCTGCTCCACCGCCGAGGCGGGGGTCAGGCCGAAGTCGGGGTCACGCAGCGCGCCGATCCAGCGGGTGCCGGTGCCGGCGGCGAGCAGCGGGTGCATCGAATATGACGGGCCGAAGCCCAGCGCGGTGCGGCCCGGGCCGGCGAACGCCTGCAGCAGCTGCTGCTGGACCTCGTTGGAGCCGTTGGCCGCCCACACGTTCGCCGCGGTCAGGCCGTGGCCGAGGTAGCCGGCGAGGTCGGCGCGCAGGGCGACCGCGTCCCGGTCCGGGTAGCGGTTGAGGTCGCGCAGCTCGGCCTGCACGGCCTTGCCGATCGCCTCGACCACCGCGTCGGGCACCGGGTAGGAGTTTTCGTTGGTGTTGAGCCGCACGGCGACGTCGAGCTGCGGCGCGCCATAGGGCGATTTGCCCCGCAGGTCGTCGCGGATCGGCAGGTCGTCGATCGTGGTCATGCCGGGAACCTCGCAGTCACGGCCTGCCCGTGGGCGGGCAGATCCTCGGCGTTGGCCAGCGCGACGACGTGCGGCGCGACGTCGCGCAGCGCCGCCTCGTCGTATTCGATCACGTGGATGCCGCGCAGGAACGACTGCACGGACAGGCCGGATGAGTGCCGGGCGCAGCCGGCGGTCGGCAGCACGTGGTTGGAGCCGGCCGCGTAGTCACCGAGCGAGACCGGCGAGTAGGCGCCGACGAAGATGGCGCCGGCGTTGCGCACCCGCATCGCCCACGCGCGGGCGTCCCGGGTCTGGATCTCGAGGTGCTCGGCCGCGTATGCGTCCACGACCCGCAGGCCCTGCTCAAGGTCGTCGACGAGCACGATGCCGGACTGGCGGCCGCTGAGCGCCTCGCGCACCCGGGCCTCGTGCTTGGTGGCCGTCAGCTGGACGGCCAGCTGAGCCTCGACCGCCTCGGCCAGCTCCGGGGAGTCGGTGACCAGCACGCTGGCGGCGACCGGGTCGTGCTCGGCCTGGCTGATCAGGTCGGCCGCGACGTGCACCGGCGACGCCGTCTCGTCGGCCAGGATCGCGATCTCGGTCGGGCCGGCCTCGGCGTCGATGCCGACCGTGCCCTGCAGCAGGCGCTTGGCGGCGGTGACCCAGATGTTGCCCGGCCCGGTGATCACGTCGACGGGCTCGCAGCGGTCGGACTCGTCCGCACCGTCGCTGCCGTAGCCCAGCATCGCGATGGCCTGGGCGCCGCCGACGGCGTAGACCTCGTCGACGCCGAGCAGGGCGCAGGCGGCGAGGACCCGGGCGTCGGGCAGGCCGCCGTTTTCCGGCTGCGGCGGGCTGGCCACCACCAGCGACTCGACGCCGGCGACCTGGGCGGGCACCACGTTCATCACCACGGTGGAGGGATAGACGGCCAGGCCGCCGGGGACGTAGAGGCCGACGCGGGAGACCGGGACGTGCCGCTCGGTGACGCTGCCGCCGGGCACCACCTGGGTGGTGACGTCGGTGCGCCGCTGGTCGCCGTGCACCTTGCGGGCGCGCTCGATGGCCACGAGCAGGGCGGCCCGCACGTCGGGGTCGAGCTGGCCGGCGGCGGCGGTGATCGCGGCGGCCGGCACCCGCAGGCGCTCAAGCACCACGCCGTCGAATCTCTCCGTCGCCTCGCGGATCGCCGAGAACCCATGCTCCCGGACCGCCACCACGACGGGACGAATCTGCTCGACGGCCGCGGAGACGTCGAGCTGGGCACGGGGCAGCAGGCCGCGGGGGTCCCGACGGGAGCCGCGCAGGTCGATCCGATTCAGCACGGGCCAAGTCTAGGCGCCTGGTCCGACAGTCTCCGGGCGCCATTCCAGGCTGTGGGAAGGAGGCTTTCACCGCTTTTGTTCGGGGAGAATCGAAGATCACCGGGACGGGGCGCGCGCGGACAGCGACCGGGCCGATACGCTCGCACCGTGGGCGCGATTATCCCGGTCTTCCCGCTGGGCACGGTGCTCTTTCCCGGCCTGGTCCTGCCCCTGCACATCTTCGAGGAGCGATATCGCACGCTCGTGCGCGACCTGGTCGCCACGACGGACGACGAGCCGCACGAGTTCGGCGTGGTGACCCTGCGGTACGGCTGGGAGGTCGCCACCCCCGACGGCGACGCCGAGCGGCCGGCCGACGAGGAGCCGATCACCACCGAGCAGCTCTACGGCGTCGGCTGCACGGCCGAGCTGCGCCAGGTCACCGAGCTGCCCGACGGGCGCTTCGACATCGTCACGGTCGGCCGGCGGCGCTTCCGGGTGGTGGCGATCGCCGCGGACACCCAGCCGTACGTCACCGCCGAGGTGGAATGGCTGCCCGACGAGGAGAGCGGCGACCCGGTCTCCGGGCTGCTCGCCCCACGGGTGCTGGCCGCCTTCCGCACCTATCTGGACCTGCTGCGGCCCGATTCCGAGGTGCTCGACCAGGTCCCCGACGACCCCACCGTGCTGTCGCACCTGGTGGCGGCGACCGCCCAGCTCACCACCGAGGAGCGGCAGGAGCTGCTGGCCTCGCCCGACACCGCCACCCGGCTGCGCACCGAGCTGCGGCTGCTCAACCGCGAGGCGGGTCTGCTGGCCAAGGTGCGGGCGGTGCCGGTGCCGCTGTCGGATCTGGCCCGGCCGGTGAGCCCGAACTGACCTCATCGGTCAGGCCGTGGCCGCTACCCGGCTGACCAACCGGCAGGTCGCGGCCTTGATCCGGGTGGCCACCGGTCAGGTCGTGGCCGTAGCCCGACTGACCACCCGGCAGGTCGTGGCCGTGATCCGGGTGGCCATCGGTCAGGTCGTGGCCGTAGCCCGGCTTCGCGCCGGGGAGGTCCAGATCCGGGTCGTTGGACCAGCCGGCCAGCAGCGTGGTCACGATCACCGCGGCGAAGCCGGCCACCAGCAGCGCGCCGTGCGCGTGCAGATCCGGCGGCCGGTCGTAGGTCTGCCCGGGGGTGGAGCTGCTCTGCCAGTCGTTCCAGGCGCTGAGCCCGACCAGCCGGCCGACCTCCCACATGACCAGCGCGGCGGCCAGGCCGCCGAGGGTCGCCCCGAGCAGCAGGCCGGGGCCCCGGTCACGGCGCAGCACCAGCCAGAGCAGCACGGCGGCGAGCAGCCCGAAGACGAAACCGATCAGGGTGAACCAGCCGTCCGCCGCGATGTATTCCTCCGGCGACGGGTCGTTGACCACGATGCCGTTCTGCCCCGCGTTGATCACCGGGACCGCGGGCGCGAGCCAGGACCAGAGCAGGCCGAGCGGGGCGCCGGCGACGGCCATCGCGGCCGTGACCGACACCGTGACGAGCACGGTACGGCGTAACGACCGCCGCTTGGGTCGCGGCGGCGCCCAGTCCAGCGCCTCGACGGGCGCACCGTACGGGTAGGCCGGCGGCGGATCGTACGGCTGAGCCTCGTCGTACGACTGGGCCGGCTCCTGGCTGGGGTTCACTCCCCGATCCTGCCAGGTCCGCCTGTGACACCGGCTTCCCACACCGGAGCCGGGGGCATCAGAGCACCGCCGACGGGCCGAGGATCATCTTCAGGTCGGCGCGCAGCGCGGGCGTCGGCGCCACCCGCACCGCACCCAGGCGGAAGATCGTGGTGCGGCTGCCGTTCTGCAGGTGCACGTGCACCTCGGCGTCGCCGGGGTGGCTGACCAGGATCTCCTTGAGCTCGTCGACCAGCGGCGGCGTGCACCGGGTGATCGGCATGGTCAGGGTGATCGGCTTGGTGTCCGGGTTGTGGGTCACGTCGGGCATCGACATGTCCATCGCCATGATCCGCGGGGTGTCGTCGCGGCGGTCGATCCGGCCCTTGACGATGACGATGGCGTCCTCGGCGATGTACTGGCCGATCACCTCGTACGTGTTCGGGAAGAACAGCGCCTCGACCCCGCCGGCCAGGTCCTCCAGGGTGGCCGAGGCCCAGGCCCGGCCCTGCTTGGTGATCCGCCGCTGCACGCCGGTGAGGATGCCGGCGAGCGTGACGATCTGCCCGTCCGGCACCGAGCCGTCCTCGTTCAGCGCGGCGATGGTGGTGTCGGCCGAGTTGTGCAGCAGCGCTTCGAGGCCCGCGAGCGGGTGGTCGGAGACGTAGAGGCCGAGCATCTCGCGCTCGAAGGCCAGCTTGTCGCGCTTGTCCCACTCGCTGTCGCCGATCGTGGGCATGGCGACGGTCGCCGCGCTGCCCGCGCCCGAGTCGGCGCCGAACGAGGCGAACAGGTCGAACTGGCCGGCCGCCTCGTTCTTCTTGACGTCCGCGTACGCGTCGATCGCCTCGGCG
>Ga0307516_10008709_pt1 | contig 11409 bp, 10 predicted proteins | sample 19_EM_MG_FD_203310 | JGI IMG/M metagenome (GOLD analysis project Ga0307516, IMG submission 203310) | Populus trichocarpa ectomycorrhiza microbial communities from riparian zone in the Pacific Northwest, United States - 19_EM | ecosystem: Host-associated > Plants > Roots > Unclassified | place...
AGCGGATCACCACCGCGATCGAGGGCAGCGCATACGCCGCCGCCAAGACCGCCGCGATGCGCGCGCACGCCACCCAGATCGAAGTCGCCCCTGACGAGCCGTACTTCGTGCTCTCCAACTATCTCGCGCAGCCGATCCTCACCACCGAGTACTACGAGTTGGTCAAGGGCGAGGCCGGCGGCCCGGCGCCCGAGACCGACCTCTTCGAAGGGCTGGGCCTGTGACGAGCGCCAACCAGGGCGGCGGAAGCCTGCTCGCCCAGCCGCTGCAACGGCCTTCCGGACCACGGGTGTTGGCCTACCTCGGGCTCTTCGTGCTCGGCGCGGTCGTCGGGGCGGCCGGGGCGCTGGTGCAGGGCGGCTGGTTCCCCGGCGGGCTGCTGCTCGCGCTCGCCGGAGCGGGCGGACTGTTCCTCGGCGGGGCGAGAGCGGCCGGCGGCCGGGGCGGCGCCGTGGCGCCCGCGGCCGGCTGGATGGTCGCCGTCATCCTGCTCACCGCCAGCCGTCCCGAGGGCGACTTCCTCTTCGGCGCAGGAGTCGGTTCCTATCTCTTCCTGCTCGGTGGAATGGCCGTTGCTGTGATCTGCGCCACGTTGGGTTTGGGGCGGCAACCAAGCGGCCCTGACGTCCGACTTGGCAAGTGACGTACCACTTCGCGGTGACGCGCGCGTGCGAGTCCGGTGTGGGTTTCCCCAGCGGCCGTGGGATACCGCCAAGAAGTGGCCAGTATGGTGGTGCGCGCCGCCGAGTCGCCCGTGGGTGTCGGGCGGCGGAGCCAACCGGGAGAACCTGCCTTGAGTCGTGAAACTGACACTCCGTCCTCCGGGCCCGACGGGCGCGGCGGAGCCGCTTACCCCTCGGGGACCCCGCCGTACGGGACGCCCGCGGCTTCCGACGACCGTACGGATGCGGGGCGTTCGGCCGCGCAGCCGGAGGAACGCAAGACCGAGACGACGCTGACGACCCGGATCCGGATCAACATCCCCGGGTCGCGGCCCATTCCGCCAGTCGTCGTGCGCACGCCCGTCGCGGACACCGAGTCCGCCGACGGGTCCACGACCGCCGAGGTGCAGCTGCCGAGTTCCGCGCTGCCCACTGGCGTCGTCGAGCCGACCGCCGAACTCGCGCTGCCCGGCGCCGAGGAGAAGACGAGCGACTGGTTCGCGCCCCGCAAGTCCGGCCCCGCGAAGGGCAGTCAGGGCGGTGGCAGCACCAACGGCGCCGGGATTCCGGGCGGTTCGGCCGCCGGAACCCCCAGCGCCGGCACTCCGTCTACGGGGGCGCCCGGTGCCGCGCGGCCGACCGGCGGCCGGCCCGGCGGTGTGGTCGGCGCGATGGGCCTGCCGAGCGCTTCCCGGCCGGGCGGCGCGAACGGCAATACGAACGGTGCCGGGTTCGCCGGTGCCACCGGTGGCGGACCCGTGGCCCCCGGGCACGGCGGCGGCACCGGCTCCTTCGATGTGACCGAGGCGCTGGCGGCGGGCTCGCTGGGCAACGGCTCCCGTCCGGGCGGCGGCCCCGGCGAACCGCGCCGCGACGAGCTGCCGTACTTCTCGGGGAACGGGCAGGGCGAGCAGGGCGGCGTTCCCGGAGCAGGCGGCCAGGGCGGCGAGCAGGGCGGCTTCCCCGGGCCCGGCGGTCAGGATGCCCAGGGCGGCTTCCCCGGGCCCGGCGGTCAGGATGCCCAGGGCGGCTACCCCGGGTCCAACGGCCAGGGTTTCCCCGGGACCAACGGTCAGGGCGCGCGCATCGAGCAGTTCCCCGGACCTGACGGCCAGGGCATCGGCCCCGGCGCCCCGGGCGGTCCCGGTGGCCCCAGCGGTTTCAACGGCCCGAACGGGCGCGGCGGTCAGGGCGGCCCAGAGGGCCCCGCGGGCCCGACCGGCGGCCCGGTCACCGGCGACGGCCTGATGCTGTCACCCGGCCCCATGAGCGGAGCACCGGGCGCGCCCAGCGCGCTGAGCGGCTACGTCGACGGCCCGGGTGCGGCTGGCGGTCCCGGCGGTCCCGGTGGACTCGCCGGACCGGGGGCTCCCGGCGGCCCTGGCGGCGCGGCTCCCGGCCGACACGCCGGTCGCGGCAGGGGCCCGGGCGGGCCTGGAGGTCCGGGGGGTGCGGGTCCCGGTGGTCCCGGCATGGGACCCGGCGGTCCTGGCGCAGGCCCCGGTGGTCCCGGCATGGGACCCGGCGGTCCTGGCGCAGGCCCCGGTGGCCCCGGCATGGGACCCGGTGGTCCCGGCGCAGGCCCCGCCATGGGTCTCGGCGGCCCCGGTACGGCCGGCGGCGCGAGTCTCCCCGGCGGCGGGCTCAGCGACGACACCGCGATCCTCACCCCGCAGAAGCTCGCCCAGCCCGGCATGCCCGGCTACGGCGCCCCCGCCGACCAGGTCTCCGGACACACCGTCACCAGCGGTATGCCGGTCGTCCCGGGCAACGGCACCGCGCCGTTCGGCACGGGCACCCACCCCGACGGACCGCTGCCGCACACGCCCCCGAAGCTGCCCGACCCCGGCTCGGCGCAGAACGCGCCCGCCGCCAAGAACGCGGGCAAGAGCGCGGCGAAGAAAAAGAAGAAGGGCCGCAGCAAGCTGGTCCTGCTCGGCGTCGGCGTGTTCGTCATCGCGGGCGGTGCCTACGGCGCCGGGCTGCTGATGAACCACACCGACGTGCCCAAGGGCACCAGCGTGCTCGGCGTCGACATCGGCGGCGGCACCCGTGACGACGCGGTCAAGAAGCTCGACGACGCGTTCGGCGACCGGGTGAACAAGCCGCTGAAGCTGTCGGTGGGCGGCAGGACCGTCTCGCTCAAGCCGGACCAGGCGGGGCTGCAGTTCGACTTCGCGACCACCGTCAGCAAGGCCGCCACCAGCGACTACAACCCGGTCTCCGTGATCGGCTCGCTCTTCGGCCAGCACCGGGTCGTCCAGCCCGAGATGCCGGTCGACGAAGAGAAGCTCCAGGCCGCCCTCGCGGACCTCGGCGGCGGTTCCGGCGCCGGTGCGGTGACCGAGGGCACGATCCAGTTCACGTCGGGCAAGGCGGTCGCCGTCTACGGCAAGGCGGGCAAGGCCATCGACGCCGCCGGCTCCGTCACGGCCGTGGAGGAGGCGTACCGCACCGAGGTGGAGACCAACACGGCCACCACGGTGACGGTCCCGACGACCACCAAGCAGCCGACGGTCACGAATGCCGAGGTCGACCGCGAGATGAAGGCCTTCGCGGAACCCGCCATGTCCGGCCTCGCCACGGTCAAGACGGACACGGGTGTCACGCTGCTGCTGAGCCCGAAGAACTCCCTGTGGAAGTTCCTCAAGGTCAAGGCCGTGAACGGCAAGCTCACCGACAGCCCCGACCTGGCCGCCCTCAAGGAGCTCTACGGCAGCCTCTTCGACGACGTCAAGATCACCCGCGCCACCGGCCAGAAGACGGCCGTCACGCCCCAGGAGGTCTACATCGCCCTCCGTGGGGCACTGGTCAGCAAGACCGACCGGGTGGGGATCATCGACACGACCCCCAGCTAGACCGTGTCCGACCGCACGAGGGGGCACCCGGCACCACGCCGGGTGCCCCCTCGGTCGTACGACGTCCGCCCTGGCCGTAGGAGTCGTAGGACATGACATCTGTCATGCGCCACACCGGACCGCCGACACTGCCGGGAACCGGCCCCCGGCGGCCACGATGGGTGGCATGACGACAACAGCGGCGACCACCGCCACCCCGGTGGTCGGGTTCGACCAGGTGAGCAAGAGCTACGGTGAGGTCCGGGCCGTCGACGGGCTGTCGCTCGCGCTGCACCCGGGGGAGACGGTGGCTCTGCTGGGGCCGAACGGGGCCGGCAAGTCGACCACCCTCGATCTGCTCCTCGGCCTCAAGCAGGCCGACACCGGCAAGGTCAGTGTCTTCGGCACCAGCCCCCGCGAGGCAATCGTCGCCGGACGGGTGGGCGCGATGCTGCAGAGCGGCGGGCTGATGGACGAGGTCACGGTCGGCGAACTGGTCAAGCTGGCCTGCGACCTGCACCCGAAGCCGTACAAGGTCGGCGATGTGATCGCCCGCGCGGGCATCGCCCAGATCGCCGACCGCAAGGTCGACAAGCTCTCCGGCGGCCAGGCGCAGCGCGTCCGCTTCGCCCTCGCGACCGCCGGCGACAGCGACCTGATCGTCCTCGACGAGCCGACCACCGGCATGGACGTCTCCGCCCGGCAGGCCTTCTGGGCCACCATGCGCGAACAGGCCGACCAGGGCCGTACGGTCCTCTTCGCCACCCACTACCTCGAAGAGGCCGACGCCATCGCGGACCGCGTGCTGGTCCTGCACCGCGGCCGGCTGCTCGCCGACGGCACCTCGGCCGAGATCAAGGCGAAGGCGGGCGCCCGCAGGGTCGCCTTCGACCTGGACGGCGAGATCGACGAGGCACCGATCCGCGCCCTCCCCTTCCTGACCTCCGTCACTGTGTCCAAAAGCGGCTCCGCCGCGGGCTCCGGTCAGACGATCCGCATCCAGTCCACCGACGCCGACGCGACCGTCCACGCGCTCTACGGCCTCGGCGTCTACCCCCGCAACCTCGAAGTCGCCGGACTCGGCCTGGAGCAGGCCTTCGTCGCCATCACCACCGCCGAGGAGGCCAAGCAGTCATGAACAGTCTCATCAAGCTGGAACTCACCCGCGCCCTGCGCAACCGCAAGTTCCTGTTCTTCTCGGTGATCTACCCCTCGGTGATCTTCCTGCTCGTCTCCAACCAGACGGGCACGGTCGACGGCACCGGCCTGAGCATCGCGAAGTACGTCATGGTCTCCATGGCCTCCTTCGGTGCCCTGACCGCCGTCCTGATGGGCAACAGCGAGCGCATCGCCAAGGAGCGCGAGAACGGCTGGGTACGGCAGTTGAGGCTGACCCCGCTGCCCGGGCGCGGCTACGTCCTCGCCAAGACCGCCAGCGCCGCCGTGGTCAGCCTGCCGTCCATCGTGGTCGTGTTCATCGTCGCCGCCGTGCTGAAGGACGTACGGCTGGAGGCCTGGCAGTGGCTCGCGCTGACCGGCGCGATCTGGGCCGGCAGCCTGGTCTTCGCGGCGCTCGGCGTGGCCATCGGCTACCTCGCCTCCGGGGACGCGGTCCGCCCGATCACGATGATCATCTACTTCGGTCTGTCGATCCTGGGCGGCCTGTGGTTCCCGTCCTCGACCTTCCCGACCTGGCTGCAGGACATCGCGAAGTGGCTGCCCACGCACGCGTACGCTGCCCTGGGGCAGGCCATCGAGCAGAGCCGGTCGCCCCACGCCAAGGACGTCACCCTCCTCGTCGTCTACTTCGCTCTCTTCGCGGGCGGGGCGGCGTGGCTGTACCGGAAGGACACGCTGAAGGCGTGAGCGCGATGACCGAAGACCCGCTGCCGGAAAAGGCCAGGGTGGAGCGGCTGATCCGGATCGGACAGCCGCCGCGCAACCGGGGCGAGATGCTGCGCAAGCTGGTGTGGATCCTGCCCTGGCTGGTCTTCCTCGGCGCGCCCGTGCAGGACCTGCTGGCCGGCCACCACACCACCTCGGCCACGGCGGCCGGCTGGGTGGGCCTGCTGGCCTTCACCGGGATCTATCTGGCGGTCGTCTTCCGCACCATGGGCCGCGCCTACTCCGGCTGGACGGTCGCCGCCCTGGTCGCCGTGCTGTGGGTACTGGCCGTCGCGCTGGCCCTCAGCCTCGGCAACTCCTGGCTCGGCCTCTTCGTCTACGTCTCCGTCACCTGCGGGGTGACCCTCCCGCTGCGCGCCGCGTACTGGACGATACCGCTGACCACCGCCGCGATGATGCTGGCGGGATTGTTCGTCGACGACCTGGACGAGGCCTGGGGCCTGTTCCTGATCGTGCTGCTGGTGGGCTACTCCATGACGGGCGTACGACAACTCGTGCGTACCACGGTCGAGTTGCGCAAGGCCCGCGCAGCCGTCGCCCAACTGGCCGCAAACGAGGAGCGGTTGAGGCTGGCCCGAGACCTGCACGACCTGCTCGGCCACTCCCTCTCGCTGATCACGCTGAAGAGCGAGCTGGCCGGCCGTATGCTCCCCGCCCACCCGGACAAGGCGGCCCAGCAGGTCGCCGACATCGAACAGGTCAGCCGTCAGGCCCTGGTGGACGTCCGCGAGGCCGTCACCGGCTATCGCCGCCCCCGCCTCCCCGGCGAACTCGCGGGCGCCCAGGTCGCGTTGACGGCCGCGGGCGTCACGGCCGATCTCCCCGCCGAACCGGACCTCACCGACGTCCCCGAGGACAGCGAGTCCGCCCTCGCCTGGGCCCTGCGCGAGGCGATCACCAACGTCGTACGGCACAGCGGAGCCCAGCGCTGTGTGGTCGAACTGGTCCGACGCCAGACCCTGGACGGCCCGATGCTCGAACTCTCGGTCGAGGACAACGGCTCGGGCGGCTCGGGCAAGGGCCCCGGCAACGGTCTGAGCGGGCTCACCGAGCGACTGGACAAGGTCGGCGGCTCCCTGGAGGCGACCCGCGTCAAACACGGCTTCCGGCTGGTCGCACGGGTGCCCGCAGGCGTTCTCCGCACCTCGGCGGACGTAGGATCCCCCGCATGAGCCGTACGATCAAGGTCCTCCTCGCCGAGGACCAGTCGATGGTCCGCGAGGCACTGGCCGCACTGCTCGGCCTGGAGGACGACATCGAGGTCGTCGCCCAAGTCGCGCGCGGCGACGAGGTGTTGGCGGCAGCCCGGGAACACGCCGTGGACGTGGCCCTGCTCGACATCGAGATGCCCGGCTGCACCGGCATCGAGGCGGCGGCCCAGGTCCACAAGGCACTCCCCGAGGTCAAGCTGGTGGTCCTGACGACCTTCGGCCGCCCCGGCTACCTCCGCAGTGCGATGGAAGCGGGCGCCGACGCCTTCTTGGTGAAGGACGCCCCGGCGGCCCAACTCGCGGCAGCGGTACGGAAGGTACTGGCGGGGGAGCGGGTCATCGACCCCACTCTGGCCGCAGCGGCCCTGGCAGAGGGCGCCAACCCGTTGACCGACCGCGAGCGCGAGGTCCTGAGGGCGGCGGCGGACGGTTCGACGAACGCGGAACTGGCAAAGGCCCTTCATTTGTCGCAGGGGACGGTCCGCAACTACTTGTCGACGGCAATCCAGAAACTGGCCGTACGGAATCGGGCGGAGGCGGTACGGATCGCGAGGGAGAAGGGCTGGCTGTAGATCGCTGGTCAGGGCGGTTCTTTCAGGGGCGCGGGGCTGTATCGATTTGCGGCTCCGCCGCGTGGGCGCGACCAGCTACAAGGCACCCGCAGTCGCGAGCCGACCGACAGCTCAACGGCGCACAGGCGAAAGTCAGTTCAGCCTGGCGCGAGCCGACTGCGCCTGCCCTCGCACTCGATCGGCAGCAGGTTCATCCACCGCCGCCACCACCTCCGCATACGCCTCCAACTCGGCCGCCCCCGTGAGGAAATCCCCCAGCTCAACCAGCAGTTGAGCCCGCTCGTACCGCAACCGAGCCGAGTGCGAAGGCAGCAGCAGGGCCAACTCCACAGCCCACAAAGCCACATCGGACCGCTCCGGCCGAGCCGCAGCCCACGCCCGGATGTTGTTCAGGATGCGCGAAACAACCTCCAGCGGCGCCGCAGGCACAAGCATCGAGGGCTCCAGCGAAGCTCCCGTGGCCCCCGCGACCAGCAACTCCGCATCGCCGCCCGACAACACCCGCCCCCCGTCGAACGGATCGGCCAGCACCTGCTCCTCGGCCGGCCCGAACCCCACCACGAAGTGTCCGGGCAGCGCGACCCCGTAGACCGGAGCCCCGGCCCGCCGGGCGACCTCCATCCACACCACGGACAACAGGATGGGCAGCCCGCGCCGCCGCCGCAGTACGTCGTGCAGCAGCGAGGACCCCAGCCGCTGGTAGTCGCCGGGCGTACCGCGGAACTCGAAGCGGACGCCGAGGAGTTGGTGCAGCGCGTTCGCCCAGGCGGACGGCCCGCCGGGCCGGAACGGCAACTGCCCGGCCAGCCGGTCCAGTTCGACCTGCGCCGAGTCGATGCCGGCGTCGTCCAGCGCCCCGTCCGCCACCGCCCCCACCAGCAGGCACAGCGTGACCAGATCGGGCCGCTCGGACCGCGCCTCCTCGGCGAACCAGGCACGTACCTCCGCCGACCGCTCGGGCGACGGGGGACAGGGAACCGGCATGGCGAACTCGAACCCCCTCACGACGAACCGTCGCGACCGGTGTCGTCGATGTCATCGATGTCATCGGTCAAGGCCGGCTCGCGATAGTGGTGGTAGGCGTGATGCGCCGCGAACCCCATCCCGGTGTACAGCGCCCGCGCCCCCGCGTTGTCCGTCTCGACCTGCAACCACGCGGCCGACGCCCCCTCCTCCAACGCCCGCGAGGCCAACGCGGCCATGACAACCGAGGCGAGCCCCCGCCGCCGTAGCGCCGGATCGACCTCGACGGCACCGAAACCGGCCCACCGCCCGTCGACGACACACCGCCCGATCGCGGCGGGCTCGGCACCCTCACCAGGGACCGTCGCGAACCACACCGAGGGCCCGCTCCCCAGCACCTTCAGGGCCACCTCGCTCACTCCCTTGCGCTGATAGCGGGCCAGCCACGCGTCGTCGGCCGTCCTGGAGAGGACGACCCCGGCCGGGTCGGCCCGGTCGGCGACCGGGGCCAGCGCCCCGACCCACAGCTCGGCCGTCACCTCACGGGTCCAGCCGCGCCGCTCCAGCTCGGAACAGAGCAGCTCCTGCGTGCCCTGGGCGCCGGTCGCGGTCTGGACGTAGGCGGGCAGGCCGCGGTCGCCGTACCACCGTCGTACGGCGGTGAGGGCCGCGTCGAGAGGCAGGCCGGGATCGCCGAGCGGGAGCACGGAGTTGGCGCGGCGGGTGAAGCCCGCCCGTCGCCCGACCACCGCCCCCCGCGGACGCGCTTCGCGCGGCACCTTCTGGACTGCGGCGCGCAGCTCCCACTCGCCGAGCCGCTCGCTCTCCACCGGCAGCCAGCCGCGCGCCGAGACCTGCGCCAGCTCCCGGTAGGTGGCGGCGGGCCCCCGCCGACGGGCCGGAGCGGCCGGTACGACCTTGCCCGCCACCAGCGAGGATTCCGAAATGCGGACGGACTCCCCACCCTTCCGTGTGATCGTCAGCACACCGCTGTCCCATGATGTGAGAACACCCACCGTGTCGGTGAACTTCTCCGCCGTGTCTTCAGTACCTGCCAAGCGCCTGACGGAGACCCGTTTGCCCACGTCAGCAGCGGTGATGCGGACCTCGAGTCGTCCGGCCGCAGAGATTTCCACAGGTCAGTTCACCCCTCCTGTATGGATCACGCCCCAGAACGGAGATACTAGGTGCGGGCATGGACGACGCCGCGCTCCAGCGCGCCTGGCGGCGGAGCCTACGGAGGCCCGCCAGCGCCCTATCGAGGAGGAACGACAGCGTGACCTACGTCATCGCGCAGCCTTGTGTCGACGTCAAGGACAAGGCGTGCATCGAGGAGTGCCCGGTCGACTGCATCTACGAGGGCTCACGGTCCTTGTACATCCACCCGGACGAATGCGTCGACTGTGGAGCCTGTGAGCCGGTGTGCCCGGTCGAGGCGATCTTCTACGAGGACGACACTCCCGAGGAGTGGAAGGACTACTACAAGGCGAACGTCGAGTTCTTCGACGAGCTCGGCTCCCCGGGCGGTGCCAGCAAGCTGGGCCTGATCGAGCGCGACCACCCCTTCGTCGCCGCGCTGCCGCCGCAGAACCAGTAAGAGCGGCCCGCACAGACGCGCCGCCTCGGTCCCGTACGGCCTGATCACGCCCGATCAGCGCCCTACGGGGCCGAGGCGTTTGCCGTACCGGTCGCATTGAAGAAAGTGAGCGAGCAACCGTGTCCGCAGTCTCCGACCGTCTGCCCACCTTCCCCTGGGACAAGCTGGAGCCGTACAAGAAGACGGCGACGGCGCACCCGGGCGGCATCGTCGACCTGTCGGTCGGCACCCCGGTGGACCCGGTCCCCGATCTGATCCAGAAGGCCCTGATCGACGCGGCCGACTCGCCCGGCTACCCCACGGTCTGGGGCACCCCGGCCCTGCGCGACGCGCTCACCGGCTGGGTCGAACGCCGCCTCGGCGCCCGCGACGTCACCCACCGCCACGTCCTGCCGATCGTCGGCTCCAAAGAACTCGTCGCCTGGCTCCCCACACAGTTGGGCCTCGGCCCGGGCGACCGCGTCGCGTACCCCCGCCTCGCCTACCCGACGTACGAGGTGGGCGCCCGCCTGGCCCGCGCGGACTACGAGGTGTACGACGACCCGCGCGACCTGGACCCGGCCGGCCTCAAGCTCCTCTGGCTGAACTCCCCGTCCAACCCGACCGGCAAGGTCCTCTCGAAGCAGGAACTCACCGAGACGGTCGCCTGGGCCCGCGAGCACGGCGTCCTGATCTTCTCCGACGAGTGCTACCTCGAACTGGGCTGGGAGGCCGACCCGGTCTCGGTCCTGCACCCGGACGTCAACGGCGGCTCCTACGACGGCATCGTCGCCGTCCACTCCCTCTCCAAGCGCTCGAACCTCGCCGGCTACCGCGCCGCCTTCCTGGCCGGCGACCCGGCGGTCCTGGCCCCGCTCCTGGAGATCCGCAAGCACGGCGGCATGATGACCTCGGCCCCGACCCAGGCGGCCGTCGTGGCGGCCCTGAGCGACGACACCCACGTCCAGGAACAACGCGACCGCTACAAGGCCCGCCGCACCCTCCTGCGCGAAGCGCTGACCGGCCACGGCTTCCGCATCGAACACAGCGAGGCCAGCCTCTACTTGTGGGCAACACGAGACGAGTCCTGCTGGGACACGGTGGCCCACTTGGCCGACCTGGGCATCCTGGTGGCGCCGGGCGACTTCTACGGAGAAGCCGGCGCGAACTTCGTACGCGTGGCGCTCACGGCAACGGATGAGCGAGTGCGGGCAGCTGTAATCCGGTTGAGGTGAGAGTTTTTGGGGGCGCGGGGAACTGCGCGCCCAGCCCCCACTGATCGTAAGCCGAAAAACAACGCAAAAAAGGGGTCCAGGGAACTCCCTGGACCCCTTCAGCGCAGGGCGCTCAGCCAAGCGGCAGACCCTTGAGGGGCAGCTTCTGAGCAGTCGGCAACCCACCCTTGGTGACCGCGTCGGTCGGCAGCCCGCCACCCGCCGAGGCGGTCTTGGCGGTGTCACCGAGCAGGCCGCCGGCCTGTCCCGCCGTGTCCCCGGCAACATGCTGCGCAGCCGGAGCCACCGTCTTGGCAACCTTCCCGCCGGTCTTGCCTGCGGCCGGCACCGCCTTCTCCAGCGTCTGGCCACCGGACTTGCCGGCGACCCCCGTGACGTTCTGGCTCGCGCCGTCGACCGTGTTGCCGACGCTCGCCCCGTCCAGGGCGGTCAGCGCGCCCAGGTTCGG
>Ga0307516_10008710_pt1 | contig 11408 bp, 10 predicted proteins | sample 19_EM_MG_FD_203310 | JGI IMG/M metagenome (GOLD analysis project Ga0307516, IMG submission 203310) | Populus trichocarpa ectomycorrhiza microbial communities from riparian zone in the Pacific Northwest, United States - 19_EM | ecosystem: Host-associated > Plants > Roots > Unclassified | place...
TCAATGCTTGCTTGAATATCACCAAAACGCTTACCTTTAGCTGCCTCTTTAATAGCCTCGTCGTTGATCTTTGGTCCAATCTTAGCCGTAGCAACGATATTAGCCGTAAAGCCGGCATCCACTGATGCGACATTGGTAAACGTTACCTTTTTAGCACCATTATCGTACACGCGACGATCTGCTTGACCTTCAAGTTGCTTCTTGAAATAATCACTCAAAAAGCGATCTGAGTCTGTTTTAGCTATGCCGGAAAGACTATACGTAATACTGGCAGTTAATTTTGGCTTGACACCGTCAGGAACTTCTTGATCGACGGCAGGCGTAGACTGAGGGGTGCCTCTATCGATTTTAAAGGTCTGATCAAGCACATTAAATGTGTCGTTAAATTGACTCGTAAGCTGTTTTTTAACGGCATCGGTGCTTTGACTCGTAAGCTGATCGGTCGCTGCCTGAATATCGACAGCACTTACGACCTTTACTTCTTTTTTACTTCCACCGGTAACATCGGTGGTGGCATTGGCCGTTAATTTACCCGAAACGGCAAACACCGTGCCAGATGGAGTGTTGTATTCACCTCCTATTTTTTCGCCCGCGATACCAACCGCACTCGAGGTGCCGGCCGAGCAGATGCTACCGCCCCCTGAAAAAGATGCCCCTGGTACTGTTGCACTTGATTCCGTGAGGTAGTTCCTACCATTTGCGGTGATTGGAGTTCCTGCGGCAATAGTTTGAGCAGATGATGTTTCGCAGTTTTTAAATACTACCTGGCCCCTTGATTTCTCGCCAATTTCTTTTTTGCCAGTTGCCTCAAATTCGACACTACCGTCTTTTTTAGTTTGCTGAACGGTTGTCTTGATTGTGCTAGCCGTGAGACTTGTTGCAAGATCACCTCCAAGAGTTACCTTGGTATTGGCCGACGATTCGGTGGTGCGAGCCGTGATAATAATATCAGCCCGAGCTGCAAAAAATATTGCCCACACCAAAAAGCCAACAAGCAGCACTACACCAGCAATAATAAGAATTAATTTTTTGCGAAACTTGTTAAAGTTCGGCACCCCTATACCACTCTTTGACTTAGGTTTTCGTAACGCCTGACCAGCGAGTGGCGGCGTAGCTCTCGATGTTTCTTCGGCGGCATTTTCACGAACCGCCGCATCAATAGCGGTGTCGGTAAAAGCAACGGTACCAAGTGTTTTTACATCAGCAGTCCGCGCGAGTTCGCCCACGGAAAGTTGAGCACCATCAATTACATCTTCACCATTATCGACATCGAGTGCTGAAATTTCGGCCAGTTCGGGTTTGCTTTGCAAATTCTTAGCAATCGGCACCTTGGCAGCAGCGGCCAACGCGCTCAGCGCTGCATTACTTGTGATAAGTACAAGTCGCTTATCAGCCTGATCGGCAGCACGAGCAAGCAGCCGCAAATTAACGGCGCTTTGCAATACCCCTACTCTTTTTGGTGGTACCAGGGCAACGATTTTCTCTTTTGCATCCTTAACCTTACCGATAATAGCGGTGATATCGTCTTCAACATCGATATAAATGACATCTTTATTCATATTTATATACGCAGAATTCGATTAAGTTTATCTTTGATAGTATCAGTGTCGCCACCGCCCCCCATTGTATCATAGCCAACCCTGAGCAAGCCCATGGCTGTAATGTACGTATGGTCATTTGCCACCCCGGTCGTATCTGTAATTCCAACTACCTCACTGGGTTTGATTAGCTGGACAGTCGGCTTTTTCGTAAACGGCAAATCCTTATACCATTCGCGCTCACTAAGCGCCGCGACTAAACGCGAGAGACTCGCACCGCCCCCGCAAAGTAAAATACGATTTGGCAAATGATCGACTGAGTCGAATTCACCAAGCGCTAATTCTACACCAGCCAACCAGACATCAAGCGTTTTATCAATTGCCTTCTCAGCATCATGCTTGACGCTAGCTTTGATTTGACTGCTTTCGATATTGACCTTCAACTTCTCTGCGTCGCTATAATTCAAATCCATTTCACTAGCAATAGTACGCGTGAAACTACGGCCACCGATACCGAACATCTTTGTTCCCTCAACACCACCGTCATTTACAACAGCAATATCAGTCGTACCACCACCCACATCGGCGAGAATTGCCGTAAAGTTACTGCTAGCATCCGTACCAAGTACTGATCGACTAACTGCAAATGGCTCAGCGGCAACCGCTAAAAGCTCGAGCGCTAATTCGTCGGCCACGCGTTCTAGCGCACCAATATGTACCATGGGCGCAAAAGCCGTGTAAATCTGAACCGCCACATCCCGGCCCTGAAAACCAATCGGGTTACTTACTTTATAGCCATCAATATGAATGCTGACAAGCGCACTGTTTACCAGCTTGACTTCTACCTCTTCGTTACCCGTTTCAAGCGCGATCTGACGCTGTGCTTTACCCTGGGCGCGCTCTTGCACCTTTTCGATAATAAATTCCATCTCGGCCGTATCGAGCGGTCGATCAGGTTGCGGACGACGGTAACGAATCGTGTTCGTAACACCCTTTACCAACTCACCTGCAATGCCAATGACAACACGCTTAGCTTGTAAACCTGCTTGATCCTCAGCTTCAGATAGGGCTTCTTCACAGTTTTTTACGACACCCGAAATATCTGCAATCGCACCGGAGTGCATGTCGCTTACATCTTGGCGAGCTCGGCCCACACCAACAATTTCGAGCGTATCGTTAGTCTGCTTGGCGATAAGTGCTTTTACGAACTCGGTTCCGATATCAAGCGCTACCACGTAGTCGTTATCTAACTTATTTTGTGATTTATGACGTAATTTTTCGAAAACCATAATTAGTATCATTATATACCATATATGCTGCTAGGGTAAGAAATTTACTGACATACTCGTTTGTCATACTCACTCCCGTCATAATCGATTAAGCATTCCTGGGAGGAATTTGTATTTTACTACTGAAGCACGGCTTTAATACGACGGATGCCGGCTGAACTTGACTCTTCTTTTGTGATTTTAAACACCTTACCGTCCTCACTAAGCTGGCCAGTATGATCGACATGGGGTCCACCACAAATTTCAAAGCTAAAGCGATGTTCACCCTCGCCCATTTTGTAAACTTTTACCATTTTTCCGTACTTGTCACCAAAAGCTCCAATCGCACCCATCTCAAAGGCCTCGGCTGTTGGATATTCGTGAAATGAAACCGGCAGATCTGCTTTAATCTTTTCGTTCACGATTCGTTCAACTTCAACTAACTGTTCTGGTGTTACTTTTTCGTCGTGATTAAAATCGAATCGGAGACGCTCTTCGGTAATATTACTACCGTGTTGAGTTACATGGTCACCAAGAACTTGCTTAAGTGCCGCATACATTAAGTGAGTAGCTGTGTGGTATTTCTTATGTTGAAGCGTTTGTCCACCCAAGCCACCCTTGAATGTACCCTTTGCTGCAGTTTGAGAGCGCGCGCGTTGTTCGGCCATTTTATCGTCAAATTCCTGGCGCCAAGCGTCAGACAGGCGAATGCCTTGTTTGAATGCCTCCTCAGTAGAGAGTTCGACAGGAAAACCAAAGGTGTCATATAGGGTAAACAATTCGTTTCCTGTAAGGCCATCTGCGGCAAATTTCTCAAGCTGTTTAAGTCCTTTTCGTAATGTTTGACGAAAAACCTTCTCCTCTTTAATTAATGTCGCAATTACCTCTTCACGCATAGCGGCAACCTCGGGATAATCATTCGTGTACATGTCTGCGACAATTGGAACAATTTCTTCAAAAAAGTTTTGTTCGATACCAAGATCAAACGCAAAACGAATTGCTCGGCGCAGTAAACGGCGCATAACATAACCCTGCTCTTTATTGCCCGGCTTTACATCATCAACGGCCATGAAGGTAGCGGCACGCAGGTGATCGGCAATCACACGCATACTTTCGGTATGAGATTCGTACTTTTTATTACTAAGCGTTTGTAGCTTCTCAATGATCGGCCACAACAGACTAATCTTGAAAACATCTGGGCTGTCTATAGCTGCAGCTGCAATACGCTCAAGACCACCACCAAAGTCAACGTTTTTGCGAGCAAGCGGTTCAAAAGAACCGTCGTCAAGCCGACGATACTGCATAAAGACCTGATTGCCGATTTCCATAAATTGGCCACTATCGCTAGCTGGATGCGCTAAGCCATAACCTTCGGCGTGGTTGTGTGGACCGAAGTCGTAAAATACTTCGCTGTCAGGACCACAAGGATCACCAATCGGTGTTTTATTCAACCCTCCACCACGCGACCAAAAGTTTTCACCTTCATCGTAAAAGAAAATACGCTCACCAGGTTTGATCCCTCGTTTATTACCATCTTCTTGTGAGCCAATCGTAACAACCCCCGCATCAATTCCTTTTTCAGCAAAAACCTTTTGCCAAATATCAGCTGCTTCATCATCTCGCGGGATTCCATTTGCTTCATCACCCATAAAACAGGTCACATAAATTTTATTTGGATCCAATCCAACAACATCTGTTAAGAACTCAAAAAACCAACGAATCTGCTGTTCTTTAAAGTAATCACCCATACTCCAGTTACCAAGCATTTCAAAGAAAGTTGTATGACGGTTGTCTCCAACATCTTCAATATCCTGTGCTCGTAAACAGGTTTGGCTATCGACAAGGCGAATACCAGCAGGGTGATCTTGACCAAGCAGATACGGCATAAGCGGCTGCATACCACTGCCCGTAAAAAGTGTCGTTGGATCATTTTTGAGCATGATCGGCGCCCGTTCGATCACTTTGTGTTGACGATCCTTATAAAATTGAATGTAGGCGTTGCGAATATCTTGGGCGTTCATAATAAATCAATTATAACAGAGGTGCTGTGTTAGCGAAATAATCACCTTATTTTAGGCGACGATACCACCACCCAAGCAGACATCGCCGCTATAAATAACGACTGATTGACCGCTCGCGACGGCACGCTCTGGATCGACAAGTTGCAAAATAGCCTCACCACTTTGCCCAATTGTAAGCTGAGCTTTTTTGAGTGGGGCGCGGTGGCGAACACGAATGTCATACTCGCCTGCTTTTGGTGCCTCGTTAATCCAATGTACAGAACTGAGGCTAATAGCTTCCCGCCACAGCGTTTTGTCATTTAGATCTGTCGTAACATAGACTTCGTTTTTTTCCATACTTTTACCTACCACGTAGTATGGCAGACCGCCACCAACATCAAGCCCATGACGCTGACCAAGTGTATAAAAAATCGCACCATCATGACGGCCAAGCAGTTTGTTGGTCTTTTTATCAATCACGTCGCCGGGCGTTTGCTCGACATACTGACTCAAAAAATCGCGAATCCCAACCTTACCAACGAAACAAATGCCCTGGCTGTCTTTTTTATTGGCCGTAAAGAGCCCTCGAGCTTTTGCCATGTCGCGGACAGCTGGCTTGGTATATTCACCGAGCGGAAACAGTGTTTTTTCAAGTGCCTTACCGGTTACTCTATAGAGAAAATACGTCTGATCTTTATTAGCATCTACTGCTTGTAATAATGTGCCATCCTTTACCCGCGCATAGTGACCGGTAGCAATCAAATCCGCTCCATCTTCAAGAGCCGCTTCTAAAAACAATTTAAACTTCACTTCTTGGTTACACATAATGTCTGGGTTTGGCGTTCGACCCAGCTTGTATTCTTCAATCATGTAATCAACAACTTTATGTTTGTATTCGTTTTCAAAATCAAATACTTTAAAATCAATACCAAGTTGTACTGCTACACGCTTGGCATCGGCCAGATCATCCGCCCATGGACATTTCATACCCGGCAGATCTTCAGTCCAGTTTTTCATGTACACACCCGTAACGTTATAGCCTTGCTCTTTTAAAAGTGCGGCAGTCAAGCTGCTGTCAACACCACCACTCATACCCACATATACGCGACTCATCTAGTAAATCCAATGTAAAATAACATGACTTTTACAAACTCGCTAAGTGCTAAGTACCAACCCGACGGAGTTACCCACCAAAAAGCCGACCATTGACTGTCGTTCATAACCGGATGATTGTAGACGGTAACCGTACCGGCCGCCCGCTTAGTAAATTCTAGTCCTGCTCGGCGTTGATGGTAGGCTGAGGTGACTAAAATTACCGATGAAACATCGTTGCGCTCAAGAATATCCTGGGTATTATCAGCGTTTTGTTTAGTTGTAGCTCCGAGCTCTTCAGTGATAATATCAGCATCAGGCACGCCTTCGCTCCGCGCCTCGCGGCGCATCGCCTCGGCATTACTCGGCCCGGTTTTATCTTGAGCTGCCCCCGAAAATATAAGCTTTGGAGCCCAGCCACTTTTATATAATTTAATCGCCTCACGCGTACGCGCGCTCGTATCGCCGCCGCTTACCGCTACAATCGCGTCTACTGGTTGACATGGCTTTACACCACCTGGTGTTTCATTACACCCGGAGAGATCGTTTGGAGCCAAGTACATGCTAAGTCCAACAATGACGACAATAAGAGCAGCGAAACTGGCAATCAGTATCTTCATTTGGAAGTCCTTTGGCGTTCTCGAGTGATTTCTTCAATAATAATATCAGCTGCTCGTTTTGTATTTTCATCAGTTGAAAGATGTCCAAGACTTAGACGCAAACTACCGTCGGCAATATGTGGTTCAAGCCCAATTGCCGTTAAAACATGCGAACGCGTACCCTTGTTGGCGGCACATGCACTGCCCGTAGCTACGAGCACTCCGCGCATCTCAAGTCCAAAAACAAGGCGTTCGGCATCTAGCATAGGAAATGAAATATGGAGATGACCCGGCAAGCGGCGCTTATTGTGGCCTGAAACAATTGCGTCAGGAAACGCAGTCGTTAGTTTTGTTTGTAACATGTCACGAAGATTATGCAAACGTTCGGCTTCAAATTTTCGATGTGATTCGGCTAGTTCCATAGCCCGAGCAAAGCCAATCACACCAGCTACGTTTTCAGTACCGCTGCGTAACCCTCGCTCCTGGCCACCACCAACAATTTGAGGAGTCAGCCGAACATGGCTTGCTGCCCACAATAACCCGACTTGCTTTGGCCCGTAAACCTTGCCGGCATTAAGTGTCAGTAGGTCAACGCCAAGACGTGTCGTGTGAATATCGAGCTGTCCCGCACCCTGCGAAGCATCACTATGCAAATAGATGGGGGTAAGATCACCAGCATCCAATCTGCGAGTTCGTTCTTCTCGCACTACCACCGCAATATCACGAAGTGGCTGCGCAGTGCCAATTTCGTTATTAGCAAGAGCAATACTTACCAAACGCGTACTAGGACGAATCGCAGCCTTAATGACGCTCGGCTCAATAAACCCTCGCTTGTCACTGGCTACGATGGTATAGTCATGCTGCCTGGCAGCAGCAAGTACGGCATGGTGCTCAATATTGGCCGTCACCACATGGCCACCAATACTCCCAATCGCTAGGTTAATTGACTCGGTAGCTCCGGCCGTAATAACCAGCTCGTCTCCCTTGGCACCAAAGGTACTTGCGAGCGTGTGTTTTGCGGCCTCGTATTCCCGACGTACGGCTAGCGCTGGAGCATATGGACTTGAAGGATTGAAAAAAAGATCCGAAAAATACGGTTGCATTGCCGTCTGAACACGCGCATCAAGAGGTGTTGCAGCAGCATGGTCAAGATAGATCATATCACTCATTACTTTTACTAGTATAGCAAGTTAAGCGAACTTTTGGCCCGTTACAGGGTCGCGCCTGTATACGTTGCGAGCAACTTGCTCGTAGTACATCTTGGTAGCCGCTACTAAATTAGCGAGCTCTTCGCCTTCAATATAAGAGTAGCGCGCGCCTTCTTGCACCTTTAAAATACCGTTTTCATGTACTTCATAGCGAATAGTCATGCGTTCAAGTTTTTTGGTTTTAGGATTTACAAATTCTTCATACCAAATCCAGGTCCTTTCGTCGAGACAAAAGAATTCGCGACGATGTCCTGCGGGAACATCGCCAAATAACGTAGCGCCAATTTCACTCTCGAGCTGCAACAATTCTCGCTCGGTCAGCTTTTTAAGCGGGCGCTTTTGCTGTTTTGGCACGCTGAGATCTAACACACCAGAAGTGTCACCGACGATAAGTGATAGTGCTTTTTTCAGTATGCCACTCATATTAACCCCTCAAATCAGTTGATTCGTAATTAATACCGTCTGAAGCTCGAAGTATTCTCGTCTGAGGATCGCTGCCGTTTACCAGCTCTTCTTCCCAAATTCGAAAATCTCTTAGATTCATACCAACATTGGCTATTTCTTTACGAGGCGACACGGGAACATTTTCGCCACGAGCTGCGCTAAGCGCTTCCGCACGGGCGCGACCTGCGGCAATAGTACCAAGGTTGCTAGCGTGAAGACGCACCTCATCATCAGGCGTAAAGCTGGTTGCGTCGAAACCAGACTCAAAAGACTCTAGAGAAGATGATTTCGGAGTAAATTCAGGCATAATAGCATCCACCTCATATTAAAGTTGGTTTCGTTTGCGTTGTTTGTTTAAAGCGCGAATAACGCGTTGGCGTTTGCGGAGGTAGCAGTCGCGATTTCTGTGAAAGAAAGCCCGCGAACTCGAGCATGATACTCGGCTACGTTTTTCACAAACGCTGGCTCATTCACTTTACCACGTAATGGCGAAGGAGTCAAGAAAGGTGCGTCTGTTTCTAGAAGTAATCTATCAAGTGGAATTGTGTCGAATAGTTGCTTTTGAGCTTCATCCTTCGTGAATGTACTAATACCGTTAACTCCAATATATAAACCACGCTTCAATCCCGCTTCAAGATTCTGCCGCGTATCGGTAAAACTGTGCAATTCTCCACGGATACCCCTAAAATTATCAAATATCGGCCAAAAGTCATCAAATGCCTCGCGGACATGAAAAATAACAGGAAGGTTATGCTTTAATGAAAACTCTACTTGAGCTTGCAACGCCTCAATCTGCATCTCTCTCGAGCTGTGCATATAGAAATAATCTAGTCCAATCTCACCTACTGCCACAACTTTTTCAGTAAGCTGCGCGTCTTCAACCACACCCCCCCACCCATCTTTCGTATCATGCGGATGAACACCGACTGACGCAAACACATTTTCATGAGTCGATGCAAAATCAACTGCCTCACGCGAGCTTTGCTCACTTGTTCCCACGCAAATAAGCTTCTCTACCCCTGCTTCTCGAGCTCGAGCGAGCACTTCAGTACTATCGAGCGGATACGACGATTCATGAATATGACAATGCGTGTCAATCAGCATGGCTATTTCTCAGGTGCAGAAGCTGGTTTGGAGGCTCGAGGATCTTTAGAATGTAGGTAGAGCTTTGGAAATAGGCCACCGACCGTATCAATAGGAACAATGACACCACTCGCAAAAATATGCTTAATCGCTTCGGCGGTCGAAGGCAAAAATGGAGCCAGTTGATCGGCAACCTGAAGAAGAGTTCCGACAGATTGGTTAAGAACTTCACCAAGATGTACTTCAGCTTCAGGATCAGTTTCACGCCTCTTGGCAATTTCCCACGGCTTTACCATTTCAATGTACTTGTTCAGGCCGCGAACCGTATCCCACACTTCTTCCATAGCGACATTAAATTTAAGATCATGCATAGCATCAAAATAAGGTTTCATGTCGTGGTCACCCTTAGGTGCATCGCCGATTACACCACTTTGATAGCGGCTCACCATACTCGCAACTCGTGATACTAGGTTGCCAAGATCGTTGCCAAGTTCGTTATTATAGGCATTTTCAAACTTTTCCCAGGTAAAATCACCGTCATCAAGCGTTGGGATATGGCGAGAGAAGAAATACCGGAAGGCATCGACGCCATATTCGTCAATAATCTGGTTCGGATCTACTCCGTTACCAAGCGATTTACTCTGCTTCACTCCACCAACATTTACGAAACCATGAACCATCAACTTCTTTGGCAGTGGTAGTTCGAGCCCAAGCAGCATAGCCGGCCAAATGCCGGCATGAAAACGTAGAATATCCTTACCAATAACCTGGACATCCGCTGGCCAGTATTCTTCCCAACCTGGGCGCTCAGGATATCCAAGAACGGTTATATAGTTAGAGAGCGCATCAAGCCAAACATACATTACCTGATCAGGATCACCAGGTACAGGCACTCCCCAGCTGAGGTTTTTGCGGGGCCGAGAGATACTCACGTCTTGCAAACCATCTTTAATCAACTCTAAAAACTCATTCCTGCGAAATTCAGGAACAATCTCCATGCGACCGGTCGTAATAGCCTCACGAATTTGATCGGTGAACACGCTGGTTTTTAAATAATAATTTTCTTCACTTACGCGCTCATACGGCTTTTGATGATCTTCACAGACGCCATTTGTCGCCTCGACTTCTTTGTCGGTAAAGAATGCTTCGTGTCCGATGCAGTACCAGCCTTCATAACTGCCTTTGTAGATATACGGCTGCAACTTCTGCCATATATATTGTACGGCACCCTCGTGATGAGGTTCGGTGGTGCGAATGAAATCAGTATACTCTGCACCGATTTTTTTCATGAGCATCTCAAAATTACCGTACATTTTATCGGTATAGTCTTTAGGTGACATGCCAAGTTCGGCAGCTTTGGCAGCAATTTTATTGCCGTGTTCATCGGTCCCTACCTGAAAACGAACTTCTTTGCCATTCTGCCTTTGATAGCGAGACCAAATATCAGCGAGAAGATAATCGAGCGCGTGACCAATATGTGGCGTCCCATTAACATAAGGAATTGCAGTAGTGATGTATAATTTTTTTCCCATAACTTACTTTCTAGTGTAACAGATTAATAAAAGGTCTTTAAGAAGCAGGCTCACCCTGCTCGCGCATAGCAGCTACAACCGCAAACCGGCCATTAACTGCTTTGTTACCATTTAAAAATGCACTATGCGAAAAATAATTTGGACTACTCGCCGTATCAACGGGATTAACTTCTATATTTGTTTCTAGTACGCCAGCTTCATGTAACTGCTCAAGAATCGCTTCATGCAGCCCCTTATTCTCAAGTTTATGAAGCTGGTAACTCTTTTTTCCTACAGCCGGACCCAACCACACCTTAAGATCCGCCGGATCAGTGTGAAATTCTCGTTGCAGATATTCAATACTCTTTCTTCCACCATCTATTTCAGTACTTTGTCTCCCAAGATGAGAAACCATGAGAACCTGATGTTTTGGATCGTATATAACGGCAACCGTACAATCACCGACCGGTAAAAAGATCGCGTGACCAGGTTTCGTTACAACTAACGCATCGGCGATTATGCTCGACTCTGAGCTCAACATGCCTTCTGCTTTTTGTGCTTCAGTGAGCGTCGCATATCTCGCGAAGTCTGTTATGTTCTCAAACGATACTTGAACGAGCGTTGCGTCGTTAATATTTAAACCAACTTTTCTAAAAAACACTTTA
>Ga0307516_10008711_pt1 | contig 11408 bp, 18 predicted proteins | sample 19_EM_MG_FD_203310 | JGI IMG/M metagenome (GOLD analysis project Ga0307516, IMG submission 203310) | Populus trichocarpa ectomycorrhiza microbial communities from riparian zone in the Pacific Northwest, United States - 19_EM | ecosystem: Host-associated > Plants > Roots > Unclassified | place...
CCCCATCAGAGTCAGCCCCTGCTCTGCCCGGTTTGTGTTTACTCCCCAGGCGCCTAACTTTCTTCGTTAGTCTGGAGACCGAATCCCGTACGCCCATGTCGGTGTCGCTCTGGTGCAGATGGCGATGCGATAAGGGAAAGCTGGAGATGCGGTTTTGATTGTGTCACGTGGGACAACGCTTTCTTTTCGACGCCCCCTCCGTTTTCGCACGGATGCCGGTCGTGAGCAGTTTTTCGCATCCAAATTCTTCCCCGCCGCAATTTTTAATGTCAGTTCTTTATATGCATGCACTACATTAACGTCTTTCTACTGAGTGCTCCGGGTCAGCATTTCCACCAGCTGCGCAGGACTCGGAGACAACGTCTTTTGATCCGTTCAACCGACCGTCCTCCCGAACTCGAGCTCGGATGCGCCCTTGGATGTGCCTTCCTCGTTGCAACTCTCGCCTCCAGTTGAATTGGTCCTTGAGAGGGATTGCACGATTCCAGGCATCCCTACCGCCGGTGTGCGCATAATCCATACATGAAAGCATTGAGATCCTCTACATGGAAAGTGCGTACCCCTTTCCACGCTGGACTCAGGACAGCCAGGGGCACAAAGGGGCTCATGGGCGAGAACAGTACGCTGGGAAGTCAGGATGGTTGGGGAGGGCCATTGAGGTGAATGCCATAGTTTCGAATGGCACCTACAGGTTACCTATGACTGGGGACAAAGCCAACGCGAAGCCGGCGCTTGATCAGCGTGGGTACGACCTACCTGTCATCCTACAGCCATAGAAGTGTCCAGAGGTGTCTCGTGCAGGTCGAAGGAAGACCACTGTGGTGAATAGTTGGCTGGAGGGCTTCAGCGGATACGACGGATGGGTCGGAACGCCAGGAATAATGGGGGATGTAGCCATCGACGGAATCGGAGGGACTAGAAGGAAAGGGCGAGAGGTCTATAGGGGCGGTAAGGGTAGACTGATCCGAAGAATACGTCGAGTTGAGTTCGAGTTCTTGATGTTTTCGAAGGTGGGGCGAAGGAACGTTAACAGGGTGTTAAATATGGTTTATCGTGTGCTGCCATTGGAAAGTTGCTCCCACGCATCTTTCCACCAACCGCCAACTCGTGATGGATTCACTTCCCCAGGAGCTCATCGACAAAACCATCGACAACCTCCCGCATTCCAGCATGCACTCGTGTTCACTCGTTGCAAGGCGTTGGCGGCGAAGGAGCCAAGGACACACTTTTGACTCCGTCACGTTCCCATGTGAACGCGCCCTAGTTCTCTGGTGCGCGAAGATCCCACAGGACCCAGGCGGTATCACTTCCTACGTCCGTTTCGCTCAATTCATGCGCATTTCCTCTTAGCGTCAACCTGCTTTGTTTGGTCGTGTGCTCAAGAGCCTCACCTCGCTGACGATGTTGTGGATCGCAAACACCAGAATTCCACAACCTGATCAGCTTCCAGATTCTGTATCATTCGGCGAATTTGGGAAGACGGTCGAATTTCTCATGCTCTCGTCACCACTGTGCGCGGCCGCGACGATCGCGTCTTTGGTTCTCTCATTCCCGAACCTGGAAGATTTCCTTTTCACAGGAGGGGAGGGAGAGGTGTCAAAAATGCCTGATGCCACCCTCCCACGTGCGGCACAGAGAAGACCACTGGTATCGTTAGTGCTATGCGGAGTTGAGGATAGAGTTGGATTCGCCCCGGCCCAATGTGGGCTCACCTCCCGCAAAGTCTCCTTGGCTGTATGCGACGCCGGACTAGAACAACTTCTTACCCTTTCATCGGAAGTGATGGTAGAACTGGCACTCTTTGGTGTGTGGCCCTTGGAGACTCTGATGTGGAGACAGTACTGACGTGTATCGCAGATCGATACCCTTCCCCAAACGAATCGCCTCCTGCCATCTCTCTACCATCGTTCCCGGCCGTTGCCTCTGTGAAAATCGCACTTCGTGAGGGCGATCCTTTCGCTCGCCTCGCATATATCCTGTCGTGCATCCACTCTGCCCCAGCATTATCGTCCATCGTTTTTACATCGGAGGTATGGCCCTCCGGTGGATGATTTCCCTCAGGTCTGTGGGTTGACGTGGATAAATGGTTGGTGCGCATGGCAACGCAGACTAAGGTTGAGGGAGGTTTGACAGTGATACTGAGTCAGGGGCCAAAAGACAAGCCGGTCTGGGAAGGATGTTTTCCCGAGTTCAGGAGGATTGGCGGCGAACTGAGGATAGAAACCACCGCCGACGACGATTAAATTCCGAGGGTCTCCCCCCGGACTCAAGTATTAGGGAAACCGCTCTCGATAGTGATCGCTAACAGAGACACATGTACATTAATTGCAACAGAAACGAGAATGCTAAGACAAACAGGTTCCGTTCCAAACCATTTCTGGTAGACTCAGTACTCCCCTACGTCGACAAACCCCTTCCAATACATCTGCGTTCAACCTGGCAGACAGCAGTCACCACTGACACCGACAGAAAAAAACCATTGGTTGTCAGATCCATCCTCAGCGAAATCTCGACCAGACCAGATATCGGAGGTCGCTCGGGGATTGTCATGTTTATGCATTGCAAGTTGGCCACTGTTGACCAAATAGGTAGTCTGAAGTCGGGACGTGTTCGGGTGAAAGGTAGACGTTGATGAGAGTTTGTGTTGGCTGATAGGAACTCGCCGTTCAGACGAATACGAACACTAGTGTAAGACACGGGTCGAGGGGTATACCTGCAAGAACTACCTGGAGGTCCGCCACGCTAGCCTGGCCACCGCTGGGAGCTTCCAGCTCCTCCGAAGGGGAGGGGTCAGAGTTTTCGGAGGTCTAGGCGCCACCAGAGAGGATCTCGTTTAGCCAACGTTGACCCCCTGCGATCTAGGTTGAGACACTGAGGATTGGTGTTCAGCATACGGATCAAGCACAGTACTTCCAATACCCTCTACGTCTCCTTGATGCTCTTTGCCTGGGTGCGTTGTAGGGAAACCCCCGGCTCAACAGAGCCGCAAGTTAAGCCGGGGGTGGGCTGACGAGGGGGAAACCTGGCAATGGCAATGTTGTGTTAGCATGATCCTGGAATGGGGTAGGCAACAACACTGCTCACCATAAACCGAACCGAGAGTCACCGGAATGTCCAAATTCAATTGGACAACGCTTCAACGTCCTTCTAAAATCAGCGGAAGGAAACCCTGACCGCGAGGTCAACCCAACTCGGTCTCGCAAACGCGGCGGGTCTGATCATCCATAGATGAAAGTTTACTTCCCTATATAGGAGCGGATGAATTATGGTCTCAATCTCACGCATTCGAGATTGGCCCGTCGCGATCCCGTTCGTGATCCCATTGTTCGTCAAGTCCAACGCCCACACCAGCTCCGTGGGTGCAGACAGGGTGGTCGCGGTGGGAACCTGGGGGTAGTCGTGCTTAAACTCCTTGGGCCCTCAGAGGCACGATGGTGGTGCCACATGGGGGAGGGCGAGAGCATACACCTTGGAGGGCCTCGATCTGGATGTCGAAGTCTGGGGGGTGTTGTGACGCGGGGAGTGTGTGTGGAAGGGGGGAGGCTGCGACTTGAGTGGGTAGATGTCCAGAGGTGCCTTGAGACCAATAGTTTCCTGTGCTGGGGTCAGTCAAAGAAAAGACCACATCGCACTGATCTCACTTGGCGAATATTTGAGCCCCCGCCTTCGCCCTGGCCTGAGATAAGCGCAAGCACGCCGATGTTGTTGGATCACCGCCGACCACCCTCCACCTCCTGAGCCTCCATCCCGCCCAACTTCATCAGGTACTGCATGTGCCAGGAACCCCCTGACCAACTCCCTTCGTGTCCTGCTCCCCTAGTGATTTGTGTACCTCCGTGATGAACTCCCGGGTTCCATCCATTAGGGACCCGTCCAGAGGAACAGAATCCTCCGTTGTCACCCGCTGATGGGCGAGGCGTGTGAGGGCTCGAGGGCGACGACGGACAACTCGAGACTTATCCCGTCGCTGATGTCCACAACCTTGCCAAATGACGTGTGTGATATTGCTGTTAGGCTACGCCTCCTTGAACGCCTTCGTCCCTGCCTCCTTTCCACCACCTTCTGGCTGCGAGACGCGCCGGTCCATCCGGTCCATCGGCACGTCCGCGCTGTACCAACTCCGATCTCCATCCGCAGGGCGTGGACGGTACCTCGAATATTATGGTCCGCCCGACAATGGTGGGACGGCGGGCATTGAGAGGAACTTGTACGAGCGTGCGAATGAGGTTTGGGGGTGCGGTGCTGCGGTGTTGACGCAACGGAGGCGCCAGTTTCGTGTTTTCGGGGAGGTATGCGCTGAGGGATTTGGAAACACGGGACGTTGCGGCGAAGATGCCGTTCAAGGTCGACCATGGCTTTCTGCGTCTGGAAACAGATGGAGGGGCATCTGAGGTTGTAAACTAGATCACAGCGTCGGAGCGGTGGGGTGTCGCTGGAAAACCATGCCCAGACGTGATCGAGACGAACAGAACTTGACGACCATCATGTCCAGGTTACCGCAGGAGCTCATCGACGACATCATCGACTGCGTTGACCCCTGGGATACACACACACTTAGAGCGTTTTCTTTGGTCTGCACCCAATGGTCCGTTCGCAGCCGGAAACATCTGTTCAGGGAAGTGGAACTGTATTCCCGGACGGACCTAGAACGTTGGTGCGCCCACATTCGCCCAGGACCATCGGGGCCATCCCCGCTCGTCGAGGATCTGTCCCTAGTCGACAATCGCCTCTCCATGTCATTGCCTGACGCGTCATGTATTCAGCCCTCAATCCTTTCCAACGCCGCCGCCCATCTCCAATCCTTTTCCGGGGTGCGGGCGCTGAGGATTATGGGGTGGGACACGTTTACCGTCAAAGTGTCGTTGATGCTTCATCACCTCGGCCCTCTCCCTCAAAATGTCACCCGCCTAGCACTGGAGCATATCTACATCCATCCACCAACCTTCACGACGTTCGTCAGCCACTTCCCGCGTCTTCACGATCTTTCCATCTTCACCCTCAAGCGTCCTCGGGGAGCGGGTGGGATTGCCACCTCAAATTACGAGGCTCATAGCACCATCGTACCAAATCATCCACGCGGGGAGTTCAGTTCGGACATGAGTTCCGATGAGCTTGAGAAGGTTTTCGGAGGGATTGTCCTTCTCGAACCGCGATTCCGTAGGGTCACTATCAAGTATGCCAGGTACAATCAGTGGCGGATTTTCTGGCCTATTGTGGAGGCGTGCGCTGGGTCGCTAGAGGAATTCGAGATCTCGCTGGCGGTCTCGATAGGTGAGTGAACCCATCTTGATCTTGGATCGTATGCCGCTCATGACCAATCCAAGACGCCGACTGCGATGGACTTTCTCTCGCATGCTGCCCGAACCTCCGCAAAATCAGCCTCAGCTGGTACACCTATCATTACCACCCCCCTCCGTCTTGCCAATTCGTCGAGAAATGCCTCTCCTCCATCACCAGTACCCAGGTTTCCGAAGTATTGTTGGGTGCATTTGGGCATAAGCCTTTTCCCGAGGCTCCTGGCTCCGAGTTGTCATCGTGGGATCCCTTGGACATCACCCTGTGCAACCTTGCCGAGAAATATTGGCCACGACACGAAGGGGACAAGATGGTGGTCAATTACGAAAGCAGAAATCTTCGCGACACCAAGAATTTTTTGTGTAGGTATAGGGAGAGGGGGATTCTACAACACCAGGAATACTAGCAACACCTTTTTCTGTTCTTTCCCATTTTTTTCTTGTAAATTTTTTGATGGAGTGAATTGGCTCGGACCTTCCGAAGGATGGTAGTACGATGCTCATTCCTTCTTTCCCTCCTCGACTTCAGGTCACAGCTTTGAGAACTGGGGTACTCTGTGGTCACTTTCTCTAAGGTTGCGCTCATTCACTTTCAACCGATGACGCAATAACCTATTGTTTTCGTATTTACATCTACAGTTCCCGACTTTTGGGTGCGGGAAGACCGAACATCTGTGGAAAACACTCTTGCTCACGGAAACTCGGTCTCAAATTGGCAGTAGCTTGAGTGCGGAAGATGTAGTTACAATCCCGAAGGTCCCCTTTAGGGCGCTTGTTTGTCACACCCATGTTCCCACCAGCCAAACGTGGCCCATGGTCGCACCTGTCACACTGTGACATTGGTCGAAAATGAATGAGCCCAACCTTACTTCACGTACTTTCCGCACAAGAAATCTATTTCGCTGTCCGCCGAGATGCCACAGTCGCGAACGGCAACTGCCTCGTCCAAACTATTATGCCCCTTTTGATCACAGCACATACGACCGTCGGAGGCACTGGAATTTCGGGCTCTTCCCATGGAAGTGCGTGGGCAAACTGGGTATCCTAACTTGGAATCACATAAAACCCACGGAACATCTGCTTCTTGATTGAGGGGGTATACCTGCGGGGACCGTCTGGAGATCCGCTTCACTACTGCTGGGAGCTTCCGGCTCCTTCAACGAGGAAAGTCGTAACCATAGAGGATCTTGTTCAGCCTCGTCTCTTCACGATCTGAGTTGAGACACTAATACGAAACGGCAGCCAACATGAGGGTCAAGCTCCATACCTCCAACGCCCCCCACGTTTCTCTGGTACTCTTCACCCGGACCGGTGGTACGACGACCTTAGGCTGGGGGCGGGGTGACGAAGGAGAAACCTGACGACACTTGGCCAGCATAATGCGGGAACGGCACACATATGTCCCTCGTAAAGGTATAACGTTGCGGGGTCATCGGAACGTCCGGATTCAGCTGGACAATGCTTCAACGCCCTTCTTCCAAACCTGCGGAAGCAAATACTCACCACGGGATCAACCCAACCCGGACCCACGCAAACGCAGTCATACCAGCTTCGTGGGTGCAAACAGGGTGGTTGTGGGAACCTATGGCTGGTCGCGCTCGAACTCCATGTCCATGTTAAGTGGCCCATGAAGTGCAATGTTGTGGTGCTGTCCACGTGTCGTGGACTCTCAGCAACGCGACGGTAATGCCGCGTGGGGAGAGGACGAGAGCATATACGATGTCGAAGTCTATGAGACGTGACAGTGGGTAGTCGGCTCGCACAAGAGAGCGAGGGATGCCAGCAGGGCAAGGGACACAAGTGGAGGGAGGTGGAAGCTACCCAGAGGGTAGCGACACTCGAGACTGGAGGTCGGACAGAAGGAAAGGACAACGATATGGGAATTCGGAAAAGCAAAAGCTGCTCGTCTACCGTGTCCGTCGTCGTTTTATATCTAGCCTACGCTGTGGTTGTTCTTTCGAAGACTTTAATGAAATATGACGCGTTGATGATGTCGCGTCTTCGATGGTCCTTGGTCTCGACCCGAAGAAGTCCGTCTGGCGTAATCCCGGATTACAGGAGGGACAGATACGGAAGGGGGAAGGCTGCGACTTGAGCAGGTAGATGTCCAGAGGTGCCCTTGAGACCGATAGTTTCCTGTGCTGGGGTCAGTCGAAAAAAAATTGTATCATGCTGATCCCACTTGACGATGATTTGAGCTCCCGTCTTCACCCTGCCCTCAGCGGTCAGCGCATGTCCACAACAAGGGCCTCGCCGTCAATGACAAGTGTGATCTTGCCATTGGGCTACGGCTCCTTGAACGCCCCCATACCTGCCTCCTTTCCACCACCTTCCAGCTGCGAGACGCACCCGTCCATCTGTCTGGCACGTCCGCGCTGTACCTCGCTCCGATCTCCGTCCGCAGAGCATGGTCGGTCTCTCGAGTATTCTGTTAGGCTGCCTGACAATGGTGGAATGCGCGTTGAGAGAAACCGGTACGAGTGCGCGGATGAGGTTCAGAAAGCGCGATGTTGGGGGGATTGACGCAACCAGGGGCGTCAGTTTCGCGTTTTCGAGAAGGTATGTGTTGAGGATTGGGGCTGCAAACGGATGTAGAGCAGAAAGCGGTGATTAGGAGGTGTCGCTGGAAGACACCTTCAAGGCGCGATCGAGACGAAAAGGGTCTCCCGAGCAACGACCACCATCATGTTCAGGTTACCTCAGGAGCTCGGAATAGCTGTACTAGATTCACGATACCTAAGCCGGCTGCCGCCCGATCCCCTGTAGCACCAACTGGATTTCGGCCGCCTATAGCGGGAGCCAGGGATTGGGAATGTTGAGAGCGCCAATCATATACTCGACCGGGTCCTGGCGGGAGTTTCGCGGTCTGAAAACCACCAACGGTTCGGGAGAAACCCGGTTGAATCCCACCCTCTTCTTTTCCACTGCTACAGCCTCTTCCAATAATCCCAGCGCATAGTCCCCTGTGCCTTCCCAGACATCCACACACAACACTAGCTGAAAGTCCCGCTCTCTGTGCATGCTTCGGAACACTCCAAACCGCTTAGCATGTTGCCGTGCCTCCCTTGTTACTTCCTCCCCTGTCATCCAAAGGAGAGGTGTGTTCAACTCCGGGGGCGCTATACCACAGAAGTCGTAGTCCTGGTAAACAGCAACGACCTTGGAGAAAAGGGGGGAGCTGATAGTCGACAGTACGTAGTAGAGGAGGCTTCCAGCGGCATACAACGAACCGTTCCGCAGTCCACTATCAAGATGCCGCACCCTGAACTCGAGTGTCCGAAGTGACTTGCTCTGGGATAGATTAAAGTCCAAGAGGTTGGAGCCTGCGGAACAGTTAGCTAACGCCCGCACATTCCCCAGAGAACGTTCCTTACCACGAGGGTCGGACGGATACAGCCGCAAAGTTTCCAATGTTCCCGCGCAAGCGTCCAGCAGGAGTCGTGTCCCTCCTACATTGAAAATATCCAGATAGCGAAACCGGGCCCCCCCGAACAAATCAATCATGTCCTTCAAAAGACCCACGCCCGTGGAACACATTGTCAGCCGTCCTCGCAGTGGAGGGACGAACGGTGGAATGAGCGTAGCGTGATCCTCGGGTTCCTCCTGGCGGTTGACCTTATCGTAGAGAATTTTGAGATCTTCCAGGTGCCGGAACAGTCCGATGAAGTAGATGATTTGCCGACGGGACCCATTAGGTTCTCCCATGGCGAGAGATCGGAGTGTTGGCAAGAAGTGACCAAGGTACAATTGAATGTGTGGCATGAAGCTGGGGATGTCCAAACAATCTATCCCTAGGTCCTGGACATTGGTCAACGCACGGAAGTGGCGTAGGCTACAGCAATTGAACCGTTTTGGGGAAAATCCACTGGAGAACTGGAGGTCTCTCCTATGGATTTGGAACTTTCTGACCAAGGGAAGCAGCCCAAGTTTGTGAGCACCCCGGAGCGGTTTGGGCCATACAAATTTTGAGTTTGTAAACGAGTACCAGGCCGAAGTGGTAAGGGTGTGATGGAGGTGGGGAACGGTGGCGATGTACCAGGAGTAGCAGGTAAGGGAGCATGCAAGGAGACTGTGTGTATCATTGATAAGGTGGCCGATGATCACTTCGACAACCTCCAGGGGGAGTCTTGTGGCAGGGAGCGAGCGCGTCGTAGAAGTCTCTGAAGAAGCACCCCCTGAGCGCATCCTCCAAATTGCAGCCAGAGTTCGATACCAAACTCGCTTGATGAATAGTTCAAACCCTGTACCAGTAGTTATGGTTAGGTGGGATAACGAGAGGTAGGTAGTATGCACCTGATAGTGAGGATGTTGGAGTCTTTGTCGGTGGCATCTCCGTTTTGTCAGCGATAGTCGAGACAACCGTGGGAAGGCGCCCGAGTCGCCAATCCGACAAACAACCATCACAACAACAGATTACGTAAAACAAGGTCAGGGCCGGCCCGCATGCGGCGCGGTACCGACCTCAAGACCCCCTGTAGGGAACGTGGGGGTCAAACTCCATACCCCCGACATCCTCCACATTTCTCTGGTGCTCTTCACACGGACCCGTTGCAGGAAGAACCCCGTTCGGCTGGGGTGGGCTAACGAAGGAGAAGCCTGGTGATGCTGGGTCAGCGCAATCCGGAAATGGGCCATATATTCCACTCACATAGATCGAGGTATAATATTCGGGGGCCACTGGAATGCCCGGATTCAACTGGACAATACTTCAACGTCCTTCTTCTAAACGGCGGAAGGAAATGCTCACCGCGGGATCAACCCAACTCAGATTGGGCCGAATGATTCCCTGCAGACGAGAGCTTACTCCGCCGTGCCCGAACGGATGGACTACCGTTTTGATAGATTTCCGCATCTAAGATTGGCTCCTCGCGGTCCCGTTGTTCGTGAAGTCCAACACCCATTCCGGCTTCGTGGGCGCAGACAGGGCGGTGGTGGTGGGGACTCGTCCTGAATTCCACGTCCATAATATGTGAAGCCTATGAAGTCCGACATCGTCGCTCCGCGGTTGCGCCCCTCAGCGGCACGATGGTGACGCCGCGTGGGGGAGGACGAGAGCATATACCTGAGAGAACCTCGTTCGAGATGCCGAAGTCTTGGGGGGCATGATGGTGCGGGGGGTGGTCGACTGGCCCAGGGGGGGCATGCCAGTAGGGAGAGGAGTACAAGATGGGAGGGAACAACAGGCATGGAAGGGGGAGAGGCTGTCACGACTTGAACGGGTAGATGCCCAGAGGTGCCTTGAGACCGATAGTTCATGTTCTAGGGTCAGTCAAAAAAAGACCGTATCGTGCTGATCTTACTTGGCGACGAGTTGAGCCCCCCCCCGCCTTCGTTCTGCCCTCAGCGGTCAGCGCAGACACGCTGATGGAGTCATCGCGACTTCCCCCCTCCCAAGTCGCCGTCCCGCCCAGCTTCACCAGGTACTGCATGTGCGCCAGGAATCCCCTAACCAACTTCCTAGCCTACTTCATGTCCTGCTCCCCCAGTGGGTTGTGTACGTCTGCGATGAACTCCCGGATCCGATCCACCAGAGCCCATTCGTAGGACCAGATCCCTCTGTCGTCGGTCCCCCGATGGACGAGGCGTATGAGGGCCCGAGGGCGATGACGGACAACTTGAGACTTATCTCCTCGCTAATGTCCACAACGTGAGGACCTTGCCGTCAATGACGAGTGGGATCTTACCATTGGGCTACGCCTCCCTGAACACCCTCATCCCTGCTTGCTTTCCACCACCTTCCAGCTACGAGACACGCCGGTCCATCCGCCTAGTCCATTGGCACGTCCGCGCTCTACCTCGCTCCAATATCCCCTCAGAGCGTGGACGGTCCCTCGAGCAGTCTGTTCTGCTTGACAATGATGGGATGACGCGCGTTGAGAGAAACTGGTACGAGTGTGCGAAAGAAGTTGAGAGAAGGAGATGCTACGGGTTTTGACGCAGCAGGGATGTCAATTTCGTGTTGTTGAGAGGGAAGGAGAGGTGTGCACTGAGAGATTCGAATCTACGGGATGTTGCGTCGAAGATGCCATTCAAGGTCGACCACGGCTCTTCCACCTCTGAAGGCGGATGGGCGGGCTCGGGTGGAAGCGTGTCCGAGATGTGGGGCAGATTGCA
>Ga0307516_10008712_pt1 | contig 11407 bp, 6 predicted proteins | sample 19_EM_MG_FD_203310 | JGI IMG/M metagenome (GOLD analysis project Ga0307516, IMG submission 203310) | Populus trichocarpa ectomycorrhiza microbial communities from riparian zone in the Pacific Northwest, United States - 19_EM | ecosystem: Host-associated > Plants > Roots > Unclassified | place...
CAGCATGTCCATCAGGCGGAAGCCGGAAAATGGCAGTCCCCGGATCACCACGTTTTCGCCACCGCCCTGGCCGCCGGAGTTTTCCACCTTGACACCGGGCACGGCCTTGAGCAGGTCGACCGTGCTCCTGGGCGCCTGGCGCTGGATCTGCTCTTCCCCAATGGTGGAGATGGCATAGGGCGTCTCGAACCGCTTCTTCCGCTCGGAAGTGCCGGTCACCACCACCTGCTGCTCCGGAAGGAGCACCACTTTGTCCGGGCTGGCCGCGAGCGGTTCCTTCGGGGGTGACGAGTCCGGGGCCGGCGCGTCAGCCGCCTGGAGGCTGACACTGAAGGCGCCCAGCAGGAGCATGGGCAGGGCGTTTCGGGTTTTCCGATGGTTCAACTTGTGTCTCCTCGACTTGACTGGTGTGCGGGCCCGGAGAGGCCGGATCGCTACGCAGTGTCGGAAGTCCAGGAGCCGCCGTGGGCCGTTTCACGGTGAAGTTTCACGGTGAAATACCGCGGATTCCGGGGCGTGGACCCGCAAGCCGAGGATCTCGGTGTTCGTGCTGCCGTTCGCCTGCAGCAGGCATTGCAGCAGGACCTCGAAGCCTCCGATCGAACCATCGGGCTGGCGCGCCTTCTGCAGCAGGGGTGTCATCCGGGCCGGATCGAACAGCAGTTCGATGGCGGCCTCGGTGCCGGCCGCGGTGGTGCCGCCCAGCAACAGGGCATGGCCATCGCCGCCCAGGCCTCGGGTGTAGGCGATGGTCGCGAAGCCTCGGTGGTGCGGATCGTCGACGCGGAACTCGTAGGCCGCCTTTTCGCCGGGGCGGGGTTGGTCGTTGCGGATCTGGAAGCTGTCCGGCTGCTCACGGTTCCAGTCGATGTGGAAATTCAGCTGGCTGCGGTACAGCTCACCCCAGGGGTTGGCCTGGACGACACCGAGCAGGATCACATTGGCCTGCTTCAAGTCGGCCAGGTGCAGGTCGCGTGCAAAGCGCAGGTGCAGGCGCTGGGGCGCGGCGGTGGCCCGCTTGCCCAGTTCCGCCGCCAGTTGCACGGAAGTCATGCTGGTGTAGCGGTGCGTGCGGAACTGCGCGGCCGCTTGATCGGCCGCTGGCGGCCATTCGCCCAGGTGCTTGGACGCATAGTCTTCGAGGCTGAGCTGGGTGTGCGTCTCCACCTGGTACCGCACCAGGGCGGCATCGGACACGACGAGCAGGGCATCGCGTTCGGCTGGCAGGAGCGTGGCCCAGAACGACTCGACGATGCTCCGCGGCCTGGCATCCTGGCGCAGCCATCCCCCTGCCAGTACCAGCAGGCCCAGCAGCAGGCCGGCACTGACCATCAGCCCGCGGTGGCGCGGCGCCCGGGCTTCGGGTGCGGGCAGCGGCGGCGCCGCGGCGGGTGGCGCCTGCGCCGGAGCCGGCGCCGGTGGCTGCACGGCGGCCTCTTCGAGGCCGGTCTTCGCGCCCGACGCGGCCGGCACGAAGACGGGCACATAGGTCCCGCGCGGGATCGCGATGCGCAGATCATCCAGACGGCCTTCGTCCTCGTAATACTGGACTAGCCGCTGCCGGAGCAGCCGGGCACTGCTGCGCACGATGGTATCGTCGGCCGGGTTGTAGTGATCCGGCCGACCGAACACCGCGACCCCGATGTGCTGCTCGCAGAGCAATGCCGCCTGCCCGTCCACCGTCGCCGTGCAGACATAGCGCAGGAAGGATGACAGGCGCGCGCTCTTGCCGAAGCATTCGCTCGCCAGAACCCTTGCCAGCGCCTCCCGGCAGGGTTCGCCGGACTGCGCCGGGGACTGGCTCGATTCCGGAGCTGCGGCGCACTCCAGGGGCAAGATCACAGACATATTTCCCTACGATACAAGTAGGTAGATATATGTCTGCGCTGCCGACGACCAGATAGGCGCGGCGGTTTCAATCGCAACAAGCAGTCTGCAAGAGATCGAGAGACTCATGGATTTCCACTTTGAGGGACGTTCTGCCTGTGGCCAGATCGAATTGGGAATGCAACGGCGGCTGGCCCCCAGCGGCGATGCTCAGCTCATCGCACCTTGGCCAGCAACACCGTGAGCTCGCCCAGGACTTCGGCGATCTGCTTGCGGCGACGCGCGTCGTCACCGAGCCGGTTGCCGAGATCCTGCTCGACCAGACTGATGGTCATGTGCACATAGCTACTGTCCAGCGCGCGGCGCACCGCGACGAGTTGGCTTGCGACGTCGATGCCGGGCTGGCCGGATTCGATCATTCGCTGAATGCCCCTGAGCTGCCCTTCGGCACGCTTGAGGCGATTGAGCATCTCACTGCGGTTTTGTCCGTCGACAAGCACTGACATCTTTGACCTCCAACGGCAGCCGACGAAAGCGCCATCATCGTGAACCGCCAAGGCGGCACCTGCGCTGAGCCCAACGCCTTGAAGTAAATCGACGAAGCGTTTGAGCGCTTTGATGCGCGCGTCCAGAGCCTTGCTGCGTCCTTCCGCAGCGCTTGGCACAGCGACCGGGGTGGTCAGCCGTGCTGTCAAACCTAGGGCTTGCTTTGCTCTTGGACGCGCGCGAAATACGCCGCTGCGAACCGTCCGTATTGGCATACTGCGGCGCTGCCCACGGTGCGCGAGATCTCGCGGCCGTCGGCGCCCACCATTCGTACGACGATGTCTTCCTTCGAAGCGACAAGCGTCTCGCGGATCTCATAGTCGACCGAAGGCGCTTCGGCTCGCGCGCAGCTCCGCACAACGAGTCTGGCCACGATGCCTCGCTCTGTGTCAGCATAGTCGACAGCCAAGTAGGCGGCGCCGTGCGTCACAGGGCCGTCGGCGAGGCCCTCGGCCCTTGTTGCTGGAGCGAGAAATGCGCTCGCGAGGAGAGCCGCTGCGATGGTCGATTTCATGGTCTTTGGACTTGGCTTGGATCGTTCGCCCATTGTCGAGCGCAGCTCGCCTTGCATGCATCACCAATCCCTGATCGGAGCATGACGACAACTTCGCTTACAAAAGCAATCGCCGACATCGCTCGGACGAAACCGCACGAGTCAAAACGGATGGGCTGAGGCAAACAACACAAATTGCAGCGATAACGGTCGGGGACGAAATGCATGGTCAATGAATCGTCATGACTTCGTCATGGCACGGTCGGTCGAGATAGCACCGTCGCGTGCAGCCTTTCAGCGCGAGCGACTATCGACGTCGCGATTGACCAGATGCGGCGTGGCTGCGAAGCAGTCGTCTGCGAACACGGATCAAGCCCCAGACGCTACTCAGTCGCCAAGATCCTGCGGCGTTTGACTGTTACGACGACCGGCTGCGGCCTTGCCGTGTGCAGCGGCCGTGCCCGTGGCACAGCGAGTTTCGCGGCGGCCACTGCATGACGCACTTGGCTGTCGCTCAATGGCGCAACATGATCGCCATTGACTTGCGCGTACCGCCCTTCAGCCAGTTCGGCCAATGCTCCAATCTGCGCACCTCGGGCAATGCTTCCGATAAGGCGAAGCGGGTCACCAGCAGATCGCGCGTAGGTGAACCTGCCCCAATGTTTCTCGCCAAGCTGGACATGCCAGCGTTTGGTATTACGCATATTTCGTCGCCTGGAACGCCCCATCTGGCATGAGGCTGCAGCTGTCCACGCCACGCAATTTCTCTGTCGATCCGAAAGCGCGGCGATCGCGTGTCATCGACTAAACAACCTGCGGAGCGCTTCTAGCAGCCGACCAAATCTAGTTAGCCGCGTTGAATTGGGCAGGGCTCGACGACTGCGCAATCGTCGCCCCAGATGTCGCGTCGATTTCAGTGTCGAGCACTCCGGCAGTCGTGATTCAGAACGAAGGAAATCTGGCAACACGCGTACTCTGACTGTCGAAATGTGCCCGCGTCTCGCGAGATGGCGTGGCATCGGCGCCACTCAGGGCCACAGCATTTCATCGCCTAAGCCCTTGTCGTGGCGGAGGGACGCCTATGCGGCGAGTAAGCCGATCGTACGGTGCTCCGCTTTACGATGTGCGTGAAAAAAAGAGCCGGACGCCAACTTCCCGGGGGTTGGGATGAGGAAGACGCTCCAGCGTCCGGCGGCTACTCCTTTGAGGAGCGCGCGAGCAGAGTATTCGAGAACCGCAGGCAGGTCATGACCAACTTATGATGTGCATGAAGCGCGGGCAGCGTGTCGTTTACTCGGGATACAACGCGCTTGATTGGATTGCGGGCGCTGGAAAATTTCTTCTGGCACACCGGATCGCCGAAGATTTCGTTCTAGCCAGGCTGAACGGTTCGCTCGCTGGGACGAATACGAGGATCACGGAGGCGTGTTGAAGCATTTCTTCACGACCGTCGCCGATCTCCCCCTCGAAGACAATCCGGTATTCGTCGAAAAGCTTCGTCGCGCTAGCCCCCACTGGATGCGCCACACCCATGCCACCCATGCCCTGCAGGGCGGCGCCGAACTGACCACCGTGCGCGACAACCTCCTGGGAAGAGGCGGTCGTGCGGTGGCTCCCGGAACCGAAGCACAAGGCCACCCACGAATCCGACAAGGCAAAGCTTCGCTGGCTCGGTGCCTACCTGGGAGGCAAGCACCTCGACGAGATCGACCGGACGCTGGTCGATCGCATCAAGTTCGGTCGCGAGAAGATCGCGTCGGCAGGAACCACGAACCGCTACCTCGCGTTGATCCGTTCCATCCTTCGTCGCGCCTGTGGCGAATGGGAGTGGATCGACCGGGTGCCGAAGTTCAACCTGTTCAGGGAAGCCGAGGGCCGCGTTCGTTCGCTCAGCCCATTGGAGTTCCAGCGGCTACGCCAGGAGTTGCCCGAGCACCTCGCCGGCATGGCGCTGTTCTCGGTCGCTACGGGGCTGCGCCAGGCGAACGTCAAGGATCTGGAATGGCAGTACGTCGACCTCGACCGAATGCACCTCTGGATCCCGAGCAGCAAGCACAAGAACGGCAAGCCGCATTCGGTGCCCCTGAACGAGATGGCGCTGTCCGTCCTGCGCAAGCTGCAGGGCAGGCATGCAACGCGGGTGTTCACCTTTCGGGGCGAACCCATCGTTCAGGTCAGCACGCTGGCCTGGCGGAAGGCGCTGGAACGGGCAGGCATCGCGGATTTCCGCTGGCACGACCTTCGGCACAGGTTCGCGACCTGGCACCGCCGGGCCGGCACGCCGACTCACGAGCTTCAACGGCTCAGCGGCTGGAAGACTGGCGCCATGGTGAAGCGCTACGCGCACGTGGCACCCGAGGCCCTGCAGGGTGCGGCGCAACGACTTGATGCGTTCGGCGGCGACGAAATGGCTACGCCACAAAGGCAAACGGCCCAGACTTGACGTCTGAGCCGTTCGCTCTTCTTCTTAATTTTGGTGGGCCCTGAGTGACTCGAACACTCGACCTACGGATTAAGAGTCCGAGCAACTGGCACATTGAAGCGTGTTGATCAAGATTGATATTCATACCCAACTATTTGAATCATAAGGCTTTTTTTAAGATCCCGTGAAAATCTTGCGTTGACTCGCATCCACCTGAATTCCTACAATTTGCCTACACGGTGCCTACATGACGCCTACACGGGCGACGCAGGCTCCGAGGCACCAGCCATCGAGAAGTCATGACGAAACAAGGATTCACGGTCGCGCGGGTCGAGAGCCTTGCCTGCGAGCCGGGCAAGCAACAGTCGATCTACTGGGATGCGAAGACCCCCGGCTTTGGGCTACGCGCGACCTCCGCGGGCGCCAAGGCGTACATCTTCGAGGCACGGTTGTTCGGGAAGACCGTCCGGACAACTATCGGCGACACCCGATCCTGGGAGCTCGGCAAGGCTCGCACCGAGGCCAATCGCCTGCGTGGGCTGATCGACAACCGCGTCGACCCGCGGGAACACCGGGCCGAGCAGCAAGTCGCGCATGCTGCGCGCCAAGCGGAGGCCAAGCGGCGCGATGTCTCGTTCGGCGAGGCCTGGGACGAGTACGTGGCGGCTCGCAAGACCGCCTGGAGCGCGCGTCACTACCAGGATCATCTCCAGCATGCCGACGAAGGTGGAAAGCCAAAGAAGCGCGGCAAGGGGCTCACGCAACCTGGGCCGCTCGCGGCACTCCGTCCGGTCGGACTTTCCGACATGAGTGGTGAACGAATCGCGGCCTGGCTCACCCTCCAGGCTGCGGAGCGGCCGACCATGACCGCCCTCTCCTTCCGGCTGCTGAGGGCGTTCATCCGCTGGTGCGGCGACACCCCGTCCTATCGTGGCGTCATTCCCGAGGACGCCTACAAGGCTCGAGACGTCAAGGAAGCAGTTCCTCGCGTTCGAGCCAAGGAAGGGGACTCACTGCAGCGCGAGCAGTTGCCGGCGTGGTTCGAGGCAGTCCGCGCGCTGCCGAACTTCGTCCATTCGGTCTATCTGCAGGGACTGCTGATCATGGGGCCAAGGCGCGAAGAGCTCGCCTCGATTCGCTGGGACGGTGACGTCGACCTCAAGTGGCGCAGCATGACGCTCGATGACAAGGTCGAGGGCACGGGCGGCCGAACGGTTCCGATACCTCCGTACTACGCAGGTCTCTTGGCTGAGCTGAAACGTCGCAACGCGATCCCACCCAGCAAGAGGCGCCTCGCGGTGCTCAAAGCACGGGGAATCGAGTGGGCGCCATCGCCTTGGGTCTTCCCGAGCCTCAGTTCCGAGGACGGAAAGATTGCCGAGCCGCGGATCGGCCACGTCAAGGCACTTCAGGCGGCGGAGCTGCCGCACGTGTCGCTGCACGGGTTGCGGCGGTCGTTCGGGACATTGTCGGAGTGGTGTGAGGTTCCGATCGGGGTGGTGGCGCAGATCCAAGGCCACAAGCCGTCGGCGATCGCGGAGAAGCACTACCGGCGCAGACCGCTGGACTTGCTGCGGAAGTGGCACGATCAGATAGAGGCTTGGATGCTTGAGCAGGCCGGTATCGATCCCGTGGTGGCATAACCTGGAAGAGGGGCAGACGAACACCACAGGTCGTCGATGACCTCCGCGGCCAACTCCTCCAGCGTCACCTTCGCCCTGGCCGCTGGTTCGGCATCGATTCGTTCGCCTACAGCAGCACCCAGCGCCCGTTCTCCTCTCGCTTGGCCTGATCTCCAGCTACAGCCGCGCATCGTCTCGCAGCCGTTCGACGTCGTCGACGCGATCGGCCGGGCATGTTCACAGCAGCCGGACGGTGGCTCACTCCATGAGCTGTGCCTCTTGGAAACTCTCGATACTGGATATTCATACAGTTAAGAATGCAATCGCCCGCCTGCCCGCACGCTGCCCGCCCAATGCGCCAGAATCGGGTTTCGCGAACTGGTGGAAGTCGCCAGTTCGAGCCCATCAGCTCGCTAGAATGCCCTTCAATGAAGAACACGACCGCAGCCTCGACGGCGATGACGCCACATTTCTCAGGGCATGAGACCTTCCCGCTGCGCCAAATGTGGCTGAAAAAAGCGTTCGACAAGTCGATTGAAGGGAAGGTCGCGAAAGCCATTTTCTCCGACGACAACGCCATCGCCGAGTTCGGCGTCGGAAAGAACATGGTGGGGTCGATCCGCCATTGGGCGCTCGCCTGCGACGTGCTGCGAGACGACAGTGCAGACGTCTACACAGTCTCGGATTGGGCGATGAAGGCGCTCGACGACCTCGGGTGGGATCCTTACGCCGAGCATCCGACCACCGCTTGGCACGCCCATTGGCAGGTCGCAGGAAGAGGCAACCGCGCGACGACGTGGCATTGGCTGTTCAACCACGTCACCGCCTCGTCCTTCTCGCGCGAGGAACTCGAACCCGCGCTGATGGAATACGCGCTCAGCCTCGAGGCCAAGCGCAAGCTTTCGCCCGCGACGCTGTCGCGCGACCTCGAAACGTGCCTGCGCGGCTACGCGCCTCGCGTGGCGGGAGCTTCGCCCGAAGAATACGCGGAGCCGTTGCTCGGCGAGCTGAGCCTGCTGCATGAAGAGCGCAAGGGGCAGTTCGCGTTTCGGCGAGGTCCCAAGCCGACGCTCAACGACGCGATGTTCGCTTACGCGTTGTTGGACTATTGGGATCGCTTCGCTCCCGGGCTGAGCTCGCTGTCCTTCGAGGCGATCGCCTATGGCGAGGGCTCGCCCGGACGCGTCTTCAAGCTCGACGAGGAGTCCGTGGCAGAACGACTCTTCGGCCTCGGAGATTTGACCCGCCGCGCCCTCACATGGACGGACACCGCGGGCTTGCGGCAAGTGCACCGCAAGAGCGCCGACAACAAGAATCTGAGCGCCCTGATGATCGAGAGAGCCTATGACTGACGAGCGCGACCCGATGCTTTCGGAAGTGGTGCGCATCGCGCGCCACTATCAGCGATCCATTCGCATCGACTCCGACCTCGGCGCGCCCGAGGCTCTGGACGGCTACATCTGCCACGCGACCGCGCGAGCGGCGCTCGATGCCATGTCGAGGCAGATGAGCGAGAACAAGCAACGCGCGTTCACGTGGACCGGCCCGTTCGGCGGAGGAAAGTCTTCGCTCGCCCTCGCCTTCGCAAGCGCGCTGTCGCCGAACAAGGCCTCGCGCGCCAAGGCGCGCGGGCTGCTGGGCTTGCCCGAACTGCCCTCCTTCGACAAGGCGTTCCCGGTTAGGCGCGGCTGGACGACATTGGCCGTCGTCGGGAAGCGCGCGAGCGTCGTCGTCGAGCTGGGCCGCGCATTGCGGCGCGCCCAAGGGCAAAACTCGGAGCCGCGCAAGATCACCTCGTCCTCCCTGATCGCGGACATCGAAAGAGCCGCCGAGTCGCGCGACTGCGACGGCGTCTTGATCGTGATCGACGAGATGGGCAAGTTCTTGGAGGCTTCGGCGCTCGGCTCCGGCGACGACGTCTACTTCTTTCAAGAGCTGGCCGAAGCCGCGGGACGCTCCGAAGGCAAGATCGTCGTGGTCGGCATCCTGCATCAGTCGTTCGGCCAATACGCCGCGCGCTTGGGAATTGACACGAGAGACGATTGGTCGAAGATCCAAGGACGCTTTTCGGACATCCCTCTCGTCGCCGCGAGCGACGAGGTGGTCGAGCTTCTAGGCCGCGCCATCGAATCGAAGAAGCGGCCTCCCTGGATGCTCGAAGCATCGAGCGCAGTGGCCCGCTCGATCAAGCTGCGCCGGCCCGCCGTCGGCGAAGACTTCGGCTTGCGCCTCAACGCGTGCTGGCCTCTGCATCCCGCCATGGCGGCGTTGCTGGGCCCGATCTCGAAGCGCCAATTCGGACAGAACGAGCGCAGTGTATTTGGCTTCCTCGCATCGGTCGAGCCCTATGGATTTCGCGCCTATCTGCAAGAGACTCCGCTCTCCCAAGCGCGCTGGTATCGACCCGACGACTATTGGGACTACCTGCGGTCCAACCTCGAGCCCGCGATCCTCGCGTCCCCCGACGGCCACCGGTGGGCGCAGGCCGTCGAGGCCGTCGAACGCGCGGAGGCCAAGGCCACCGATCCTCTCGACATCGCTCTGATCAAGAACATCGCCGTCATCGACCTCTTCCGGAACGGCTCCGGACTCGCCGCCGACCTAGGCACGCTGAGCGCGATCTTCTACACGCGCCCGAGCAAGGAGATCGAGGGTTCGCTGGAACGCCTGGCGGCCATGCGCGTCGCCTTGTTCAAGAAGCACATCGGCGCGTGGTCCGTGTTCGAGGGCAGCGACTTCGACATCGATCGAGCGGTGTGGCAATCCCGCTCGACGCTTCCTGGCGTGGACTTCGACGTCCTCACGAGCATGGCGAGCCTCTATCCCGTGATCGCGAAGCGTCACTATCACAAGACTGGAACCATGCGCTGGATGGACATGGCTCTCTGCCGCCTTGACGAGGCCGCTCGCATCGCCGCGAAGTTCAAGCCTCGCAAGGGCGAGTTTGGCTTGTTTTTGTTGGCGCTGCCCGGCAAGGGGGCGAGCGCCAAGACTTTCACGCGCGTTTGCCAAGAGGCCGGGCGCATGGCTCCTTGGCCGGTGGTCGTCGCGGTTCCGCGCAACCACGCGAAGATCGAGGATCTCGGCGCGGAGTTGCTGTCGTTGCAGCACGTGCAGTCGCGCCACGAACTCGATGGCGATTCGGTGGCTCGCCGCGAGGTCGTCGCTCGGCTGTCCTCCGTGCGCGCGAACCTCGAAGAGCAATTGCGCGCCGCGGTCGGCGACGCTCGATGGCATGTCGGCGAGCGCTCGTTCGAGCCTGGAGCTCGGCTCACGCCGCTGGCTTCCGAGCTCGCCGACGAGGTCTATGCGAGCGCACCCAGGGTGTGGAGCGAGCTCATCAACCGGGAGAACCCGTCGAGCAACAGCGTCAAGGCTCGGCGCGACCTCATGCACCGCATGCTGACGCATGAAAACTCGGAGCACCTCGACATCGACGGCTACCCGGCCGACAGAGGCCTCTACGAAACGCTGCTGCGCGCTCCGGGCTTGCATCGCAAGGGCGCCGATGGCTCGCTCGGGTTCCATGCGCCGGACGAGGGCAACGCGCAGGCGTTCCTGCCCTTGTGGGAAGCCACCAGGCGCATGTTCGTGGACTCAGCCTCGCGCGTGAGCGTCGCTGACATCCACGCCCTGTGGGCGATGCCGCCCTACGGCGTCCGCGACGGCGTGAAGCCCGTCTTCCTGACCGCCTTCCTTCTCGCTCACAAGTCGAACGTCGCGGTCTACAAGGACGGCTTCTTCATCCCGAAGCTGAGCGACGCCGACATCGACGAATACCTCCAAGACGCGAGCCGCTTCTCCCTGCGCTGGATCCAGATCGACGCGGCCAAGTCGAGCATCCTGGCCGGCATCGCCGACATCCTCGCGGAGGTCGGCGCCGCGTCCGAGGCGCGCGACCCGCTCGAAGCCGCGCGCGGGCTCGTCGCGTTGGTCTTCGGTCTGCCCGCTTGGAGCCAGCGCACGCTGAGCCTGAGCGTGGAGGCGCGCGCCGTGCGCGACACGCTGCTCAAAGCGAGCGATCCGCACAAGGTGCTCTTCGTCGACTTGGCCGCCCTTTTGGAGGCGTCGCCGCATGGCTCCTACGTCGAGGCCTTGCGCGCCCCGATCAAGGAGCTGGCCGGCGCCTACGACGCTCTGCTGCAACGCATCCAAGGCTCCATGCTCGAATCGCTCGACGCGCCTCCCGACAGACTCGACCGCCTCCGCGCGCGCGCCGAGGCAGTGGCCGGCGTCACCGGACACCTGCGCCAAGACGCTTTCGCCGCGCGCCTCGCCGGCCATGACGGAAGCAAGGCGAGCATCGAGGGGATTTTGAGCCTGGCTGCGAACAAGCCACCGCGCGACTGGATCGATCGCGACATCGACGTCGCGCTGCTCGACATCGCGCAGGCCGCGGCTCGCTTCCGCCAGTCCGAGGCGTTCGTCTCCGTGCGAGGCCGCAAGCCCACCAGCGAGGCCTTTGCGGTCGTCATCGGGGCCGGCGCGCAGACGCGC
>Ga0307516_10008713_pt1 | contig 11406 bp, 14 predicted proteins | sample 19_EM_MG_FD_203310 | JGI IMG/M metagenome (GOLD analysis project Ga0307516, IMG submission 203310) | Populus trichocarpa ectomycorrhiza microbial communities from riparian zone in the Pacific Northwest, United States - 19_EM | ecosystem: Host-associated > Plants > Roots > Unclassified | place...
TGTTTCTCCTCCTTCGCCCGCGGCGAGGAGTCGTATAAGTATTCGGCTCGGCGAGGTCACGTGCTGCGGGGAAATTACCCCGCGCCGCGACGTGAAAACTCTTCGCCTTGGCACTAGATTTCATCAGCGTAAAGAGGATAACTCTCGATTGGGTCAGACAGTAGTGCTTTTCCCGTATCTTCCCGAGAGTGGCCACAGCAGGTGCCTCTCCTTAAGTCCTCTCGTCGTGATTGGGTGATGCGATTGGGTTGCGTGCGGGGTTGATTTCGTTACTCGACCGGAGCCGCCAGCAACGAGCCCTCAACCGTACCAGCTAATCCTTCTCGGCCGCAATGGGCACCAAGGTATAGCTCCACCCCATATCGCTCCCAACAGACTCTCGAACTGTTCCTGAGGTGTGGTCCAGTAGCAGCGTTTGCACTTTCCCGAATCACGAGCCGGTACTTGGTCCGTGGGCTGCCCAGCGCTACAGGATCGGCTTGCGGACAAGCCTCCGCTCCAGTATTCGTTCAACTCGACGTCCTCACCCTGGTGCGGCGTGTGCCCTGCCTCATAATCGTTGTAAGCATCTCGCATAAGGGGGGATACGCTCACGCTGTCGAGCGCTGGCAGAGCCCAGAGTTCATCGCCATTATCGGGTGTCAGTGACAAGGATGCGAGTGGTAGCATGATCCCTCGTATCTCCCGACCACGGGGTGCAGCTGTATTGCCTCGAGCCTCCAAGCCGTCTGCAACGATACAGCGATTCCCGACTCGTGGTGTTGTTCCTCTGGGCCGTGCCTCTGGAAACAACCCCGCTCCTATTCCGCGATCTAAACTCGCAACTCCTTGTGTTCCTGTTTCCTTCCGATTGCTTGTCCTTCTTATGATGACCACCAAGGTTGTCTTCCTCCGCGGCAGCGCTTGCGCCTTCCCGGTCTGCGCCGGTACTTGGTCCAGGGACCTCCTGGTGCCGTAGAGTCGGTTGACCCGAGCCGAGCCCCGACAGTGTCGGTTGCCCGGTCTCCGGATGCCGTCCTAAGACCGTTTGACGAGTTTCCGACACCTTCCTGCCTGGTCCGTATCCGAATTCCGACCCTGTAGTATTTAGGGTGTAACACTTCCGCGAACAATAACTTCGGACCGAGGGCCTCAATTTGCCTCTGCATTCTGGCATCATCTCTGTGCACGACTGGGAATCGAACCGCGCTGTCTACTGCTTTCCATCCACAGACCGATGGTCAGACCGAACGAATGAACGCCGTAATGGAACAATACTTGCGGTCGTACGTAAACTACCTGCAAGACGATTGGGCTGACTGGTTGCCGATCGCGGAATTTGCATCGAACAACCATACCTCGGAAACGACGGCTGTATCTCCGTTCTTTGCGAACCTTGGCTACGACCCTCGCTGGCAATTTGACCTTTTGGCCTCCCTACCCAACCAAGCAGAAGATCAACAAGCGCATTCTGCGGCGAAAGCATTGTCCGAAATTCATGACCACCTGAGGACGGAAATACATCGCGCCCAACTCCTCTACCAGGAAACCGCAGACACCCATTGCCTCCCCGCTTCGGACTATCAGGTGGGGGATTTTGTGTAGCTCGACGCTCGAAATTGGAAGACTCGACGACCATCAGCAAAGTTGGATCACCGACGGCACAGCCCCTTCAAGATCGCACGCAAGATTTCCTCTCACGCCTTCAGGTTGGAACTTCACAACTCGATGCAGGTACATCCCGTTTTTCATGTGTCCTTACTTGAGCCGGCAGCACAGGATCCACTTCCGGGACAACAACAACCATCGCCTCCTCCGTTGGAAATCGACGGCAAGCAAGAATGGTTTGTGGATTCCATTCTTGATTCTCGAATGTATCGAAGACGACTACAGTACCTTGTTAAATGGACCGGATTTGATCACCCGAATTGGGAGCCAGCGGGAAACGTCAACGAGCTAGAAGCGGTTACTTGATTCCACGAACAATACCCCCACAAGCCAGGCCCTCTCGAATAAAGCTTCGCAGGAGCTCAGCGATAGGAGGGGGATACTGTCACGGCGCAGGTCCCAGCACTCGATATGGGTTTGGTTGTTTGATTTCGTTGTTGATGCCGGCACCTCGCTCTGGATGTCTCGATCTTGGAAAGAGTGTCGTCACCTCGCTCCGGATGTCCCGATCTTGGAAAGGGTGTCAGTTACGGGCCCCGGTTGCATAAGAGAATGTTGTATGAGTTGCGTGGTTATGAGCATATATGTGAGTATGAGTACATATGTGAGTTGCGCGGGTATGAGTAGGAGGACATATGGGAGTTGCGAGAACTGTGTATATAAGGTGGGCGTCTCCCGTGTTTTCTCTTCTTCTTCTCTTCATGCAACCTCTTGTATTCTATTCGGAATATCAACCTCATCTCCGTTTCCTCCGTTTCCTCCGTTTCCGTATCTCTGTATCGGCGACGCTCGTCTAGCGCCGCCCGTCTCTGTTCGACAGGTCCGTCTGACGTTGTCCGTTCGTGTCCGACACGTCCGTCCGATGCTGTCCATCTCTCTGTCCGACACATCCGTCCGACGCTGTCCGTCTCTCTGTTCGACACGTCCGTCTGACGTTGTCCGTTCCTGTCCAACACGTCCGTCCGACGCTGTCCGTCTCTCTGTCCGACACGTCCGTCTGACGTTGTCCGTTCTTGTCCAACACGTCAGTCCGACTCTGTCCGTCTCTGTCTCCCGTTCCCGTTCCTGTTCCCGTTCCCGTCCCCGTTCCCGTTCCCTTCCCGTTCCCGTTCACGTTCCTGTTCCCGTTCCCGTTCCCGTTCCCTTTCCATTCCTGTTCCCGTTCCCCCCCCTCCGCTTCCGCTCCCGCTCACGCTTTCGTCACCCAAACTCACTCGAGTACCTTGGAGAACCGCCGCCGTTACAGCATGAGCGTATCCCCACTTATCTGAGATGCTTACAACGATTATGAGGCAGGGCACACACCGTGCCAGGGTGAGGACATCGAGTTGAACGAATACTGGAGCGGAGGCTTGTCCGCAAGCCGATCCTGTAGCGCTGGGTAGCCCCCGGACCAAGTACTGGCTCGTGATTCGGGAAAGTGCAAACACCGCTACTGGACCGCACCTCAGGAACAGTTCGAGAGTCTGTTGGTATCAATATGGGGCGGAGCTACACCTTGGTGCCCGTTGCCGCCGAGAAGGATCACCTGGTATGGTTGAGGGCTCGTTGCTGCCGGCTCCAGTCGAGTAACGAAATCAACCCTGCACGCAACCCAATCGAATCACCCAATCACGACGAGAGGACTTAAGGAGAGGCACCTACTCTGGCCACTCTCCGGAAGATACGGGAAAAGCACTACTGTCTGACCCAATCGAGAGTTATCCTCTTTACGCTGATGAAATCTAGTGCCAAGGAGAAGAGTTTTCACGTCGCGGCGCAGGGTAATTTCCCCGCAGCACGTGACCTCGCCAAGCCGAATACTTATACGACTCCTCGCCGGGGGCGAAGGAGGACGTAACAATCATCGGAACCATCGTCGAAACGATCATCGGAATCATCATCGAAACGATCATCGGAATCATCATCGAAACGATCTTCGGAATCGTCATTGAAACAATGATCGGAATCATCATCGAAACAATCTTCGGAATCATCATCGAAACAATCATCGGAATCATCATCGAAACGATCATCGGATGTCACACCTGAAATATCCCTAGAGTATGTAGTGTATCTGGATTACTTAGGCACGAGAGATAGAAAGGGGGCTAGCCGGAAAAGGAGGGGAAGTCAGAGAGCCTAGGCAGGAGATAAGGAAGCGGGGGTTAGAGGCTCATGACCGGAGATCGAACATTGCGGGGGGAGATCGAGCCTTACGGGGCTGGACCAGAGGTCCCCGAGGTGGGTGCAAACGAGCTGAGGGAATACGGCCAAACTAGTCTCCTAGCGGGGAGAGGACGCGTACGCAGAAAAGTCTGGGTCCTTGCGGGGACTGGCTTGGATCCCTGCGGGGGGAGCCACGTACGAAGTCTAGACGCCAGTTCCCCGCTCAGACGCATAAGACAGCTCATCTCCCTTATCAACACCCCGGCCAGGACCAATGATCTCCCCACGGGGTCCATGCACCCCGGAGGAATCCTTTCCCGAGTCACCGCTTCTCACACCGAGTCATCAGACCTCACGTCGAGACAGAGAGGATAAAATGGGATGATTTCCGACGTCGGCAAGGAAAATCAGCACGAACATCCTCACCCGCACTACCACCGAAGCCACACACAAGATCTAAGATTATTCCGTTGTGAATTATCGAAAGTAGCCTGATTACCTTTGATTCTACCCACACTCCGGTTATGAGACAACCCCAGTGTCACACTATAATCTTGATCTCAAAATCACCCTACTTCATGCCCTCATTCGAGCAAGATCACTTTTTCCTGCTCGACCTAAGCACGATCCTCGAACCCCAGACAAGTTACCGATTTGACTACACTTTCGGCTCGATCGACGAAGAAATAGCAAACACTGCAAAAGAAGAAAACGAGTGGAACGAGTACGACAACGGACCGACCCCAGTCGAACTCGACGATATTACGCACTGGCACTGGTATACCCAATACTTGTCCACTTGCGCCCTGCTTCGACAAAGCGCCAATCTCAACGGACTCGAATTCCGAGAAATCTGCGACTACGAGTTTCAAGACGACGAAACCATCTACACAGGACACCATCTCGACCTCTACTAAACCTACGGAATGGCGTCTACCGACATTAACATGGTCCGGCTGGAAGCCCCCCGAGATCTGCGCCAGATCACCGATGGAATCCCCGCTCCTGATCAAGCGATAGAGGTGGCCAATCCAGCCATCTGGCTCCGAAGCATGGTGCGACAACAACGACAGGCCAAAAACGACCTACGACAGCTCACTCAGCTATGCGGCAATACGATCGACCGAACCGATCAACGAATGCTTCAAATCGAAGAGGCCTACCAAACACTGTTACAGGGGACCCGGTATGTATATGACCGAGTCAATGCTAACGAGGAAATAGCCGACGCACGGGTCCGCAGCGAACTAGCGAACTAGCGAACGCCTACCAAACCCTCGCGCAGAACGTGTGGCAGGCCATCTTGGAACGGACCCAAGAAGAGAACCAGCAGCAGATATGCCAGGCCACACAGCTCACCCGCGTGAACGATGCTCTGGCCTTTCTAGCGGAAGCCAACACGGCCCGAAGTCAGCATCTGGTTACCTTCCAGGGGAACGTGGAGCTATGGGCGGCGGACCACCAAAGAAAAGTCAACCGAATGGAAAGGGAGCTGCGACAAGCCAGGGACGAAATCCGACGGATAGCTTCCTGGATACCTCTTCCAGGGTCTCCAACCACAAGGCTCCCGTCCCCGGAACCCCCGCACGACTGGCGTAGCCCCGCGAGGGAGCCCAGCACCAACATAGCCACTGCACCTCCACCACTCCCAACTCTGCGAAGCCCCCTCCATCTCACCCCCGCTCCTCCTACCAGAAGGCTGCGACGACCGGTGATCCCAGCAGACGGCCCGCCAATGCCGCCTCGACCTACGATGCTGGAAATGCGGCAGTGGCTGGAGGAACTCAGACGTCGCGTGTCTCCAAGACCACCAGCACTGGGCCCCGCGACAGAACGAGGAGGAAACTCTCCCTCAACACCTCCTGGAGTGTCTGTAGGGCCCCCTTCAGGTCTGCCGTCCGGACCGCCGCCTCCGCCGTTCCAGGGCCACCCCTCTCCGTCGCCACCCAGAAATTCCCCACCTACCATTACCACGCAGGATCTTGTACGGTTGGTGGCAGAAGGAGTAGAAAGAGCCCGACAAGACGGGCAGCCGGCCGGTGGAGCCAGAGTACATACCTCAAGGCTGAAGATGGAAAACCCGGAAAAATTCGACGGGAAAAGCCCAACCGCTTTCAACCAATGGTGGGAATCGGTCACCATGTATCTGGGATTCTACCCCAAGACAACTGACCGACAAAAAATCGCCTGGGTCGGAACCCTACTGACGGACACCGCCTTGGTGTGGCACCTGCACCGGTACCGGGAACTGCGGGAGAACGACACGTGGGCCAACTATTCGGCGGCCATTCGCACAGAGTACTGCAACGAACGCGAGGCCGCTGACGCCCAGCTAAAACTCGGTCAACTCTGCTACCAAGGGTCCATCCGAGCCTACCTGATGGAGTTTCGAGCACTTAACAACTTCGCGCGAGCGACGGGAGAAGCACTAAGACAGAAAGTGGACCTGGCCATGCCGGACGCTGTACTGGATATGCGATTCGCCCATTACCTCGAGGACTTTGCGGACGACGAAGGTTTCCTGCAAGCCACCCACCAGGCCGGTCTACAGGTGGAAAAGAAAAAAGCCCTAAGAATGGCTAGGGAAGTGATGCGTGCGGGACCCGCCCCGGCCAAAAAGGAAGAAAGGAGAAAGGAGGAAGGACGGCCAACAACGAGGACGGAAAAACAGGAACCAAGGAAAAACAATTCCCGGGCGCCGAAAACCAACGGATGGGAATCAACGGGGGCCGCCCTGCGAGGGGTACCCCAGAACGAGATAGACGCGCACAAAAAGGTCAAGGATGGGTGTTGGCTATGCAGAAGAACGGGGCACCGTACCTTTGATTGCTTCTCCTTCCAAACGACCCAAGGAACGGAGCTGCCACAGGTACCCTGGAAGGTGGCAGGAATAGCTGACGACCGAAACCCATCGACAGGGAAAAGGAAGATGGAGGAAGAGCCAAGTGACGCCCCAGCTGCCAAACAGCAGAAGGTGGCGGCGGTGGAGGAAATGGACATCGGGCTGCCAGCATGGGCAGACGCGGAAGACTCGGATTTTTGAGAGGTTCTTTCACGGCGCTGGAAAGAACATCCAAACGAATATGCGGTGCCACCAAGCGAAAAGCACCAGCACCGGAACCAGGTACGTTGGGAAACAAGAAACGGCGAAGAAACGTTCGGCCAGTCATCACGATGCTGTTACATTGTCACGGGACAAGCCACCCGGTTAGAGTCCTCCTAGACACAGGATGCTCAATCAACTTGATAAACCAGCAAACAGTCGAACGCTTGCGGCTGGCAAAACGACCCGACAAAAACCCGAAGACCATTGAAAACTTCACAGGAGAAACCTTCAAAGGTGGGGGACAATACCAGACAGAGCTCCTGCGACTGCAGCACCGGAAGCACTTCTCGATTGAAAAATTCGAGATATCCCTGATCGAAAAGGATGTGGACATATTTCTACCGTTCAGCTGGATAGAACAGCACCCACCCCAAGGAGCATGGACCCAGGACGAAATAAGATTCAACAGTGCAGCCTGCCTGGAAACGTGCACCAAATACGAGACCAACAACTTCTCCTTGAGCTGGGACGACTTGGTGGTAACAGACAAAAACGCCCGGATCATAGGACACGTATCATCGGCGACCACCGAAAATCCCTTAGACAACGTACCAATGGAATTCCAACAATATTTGGGCATCTTGGGAAAAGAGGCCGCCGACAAACTCCCGGAACATCGACCATACGACTGCAAAATCGACCTAAAAAAGGATGCAACAGCGCCCTGGGGACCGATCTACCCGCTCTCTGAAATAGAGCTCCAGACACTCCGAGAATGGCTAAAAGAGATGGAGAGAACGGAAAAAATAAAGAGATCCACGTCCCCGGCAGGCTCTCCAATCCTATTCGTCCCAAAACCTAATGGACGAGGTCTACGGTTGTGCGTCGACTACAGAGGATTGAACGTGGTCACGATCCCGAACAGATACCCTCTCCCGCTAATGCAGGAATTACAGGACAGAGTGCGGGGCGACCAATGGTTCACCAAACTGGACCTAAAAAATGGGTTCAATCTTATAAGGATAAGGGAAGGCGACAAGTGGAAGACAGCATTCCGCACCCGATATGGACTCTACAAATTCCAGGTAATGCCATTCGGACTCACTAACGCCCCATCAACCTTTCAGGATATGATGAACCACGTCCTGTCCGACTTACTGGATGTTGGAGTATTGGCTTATATGGACGACATCTTGGTATACGGCAAAACGGAGAGGGAGCACAACCAACTCGTCAAGGAAGTCCTAGGAAGGTTGCAGATGAACGGGCTGGCCGTCTCCCCCGAAAAATGCGTGTGGAAGGTGGAGGAAGTGGAATTTCTGGGATACGTCATCGGCCGAAACAGGATCCAAATGAGTCAGGCGAAGGTGGAAGCGGTATTGTCGTGGCCACTGCCAACGTCACTTACGGAAACCCAGTCGTTTCTAGGCTTTGCCAACTTCTACTGACGCTTCATCCAAAACTACTCCCAAATAGCAAGACCACTCACAGAGCTAACCAAGAAAACGGAGAAATGGTCCTGGAGTGGGGAAGCAGGAAAAGCATTCGAAGAACTAAAACGACGATTCACTACGGCTCCCATATTGGCCCACTTCGACCCGGCGAAACCAGTAATCCTCGAAACGGATGCATCGGATTTTGCAATTGGAGCAGTTCTGTCGCAGCGAGACGAGGAAAATCGTCTACACCCGATTGCTTTTCATTCTAGGAAATTCACGCCAGCAGAAATAAATTACGAGATTCACGACAAGGAACTTCTAGCCATAGTGGACGCGTTCAAGCATTGGAGACGATACTGTGAAGGGGCAACTCACCAAGTCCAAGTCTTCTCGGACCACCAAAACCTGGAATACTTCACGACGACAAAGGTGCTCAACCGACGCCAGGCTCGCTGGGCTCAAGAACTGGCCGGCATTGATTTCAGAATCTACTACCAACCAGGCACCCAAAATGGCAAACCGGATGCATTATCAAGGCGTTCGGAGTACCGCCCTGAGAAGGGGGGGGTAGAAAATCAGCCAATTACGACAGTCTTGGGGGAAAAACACTTCGACAGAAAAAACAGCTCGTTTATCTGCTCTTCGGCCAGGTTAGTGTCACTCCCGACAAGGAAATGGAATCCGGCGTTCCTGGGAAAAATCCGAAAGGATGTGGAAGAGGACCCACAATACCAGAAAGAGAAAAAGCAAGTAGAAGCAGCGCTGAAGGCTCAAAGAGACAAGGAGGAAAAAGGAAAGGGGGAAATCGAGTTACGGGACAAACTCCTATATCGGAAAGGGAAACTGTGGATCCCAGCGAGCGCGGTCCAGCAAATAATGGAATCGGAACACGACACGCAAGTGGCAGGACACATGGGTCAGGATAAGACAATTGAGCTCATCCGAAGAAACTTCTGGTGGCCAGGAATGAACGAACGGATCATCGATTTTGTCAGAAGCTGCCCAGAGTGTCAGAAAAATAAGGCGGCTCGACACCAACCCTTTGGCCTGATCTCCCCCTTGGAACTTCCCTACGCGCCGTGGCAATCGATAGCCATGGACTTCATCACAGAGTTACCGGTGTCGGAAGGATGCGACCAGCTTTGGGTCATCATAGACCGATTCACCAAAATGGCCCACTTCGTCCCCTTACAAGAGAAGTCGGCACATGACCTAGCCAGGATATTCGCCTGGGAAAATATGGAGGTTCCATGGGACGCCCTCGGATATCATGTCAGATCGAGACTCCCGCTTCACCTCAGGAACCTGGCAAGAATTCCTAAAAATCTTAGGAACCCGGCCAAGAATGTCCACCGCATTCCACCCCCAAACGGATGGACCAACAGAACGACTCAACCAGACCATCGAGGCGTACCTATGGGCTTTCGTTGGGAAGGAACAGAACGACTGGATACGACTACTGCCAATGGCCGAATTCACCTACAACAACTCGGTCACAACGGGAAATGGAATTTCACCATTCTACGCCAACTACGGATTTCATCCCCGAACGCTGGACCCGCTGGACCAAGCAGAGGAACCCGTTAACCCGGCCAGCACGGATTATGGACACTGGATGACCGCCGTCCACGAAGCAGCCAGAAAGGGCCTGGAAACGGCTTGGGAGCGAATGCACCGGTACGGGGACCCAGAGCGGAAACCCCCACCTACCTACAAGGTAAAGGACTTGGTAATGCTGAACGGACGCAACATCAAAACGAGACGGCCGTCCCGGAAGATGGATCACAAGAATCATGGTCCCTTTCAGATAGAAAAAATTGTCTCTCCGCTAGCCGTCCGACTCACGTTACCTCGGCAATGGAAGATCCACAATGTCTTCCATGTCTCGCTCCTCGAACCATACCGAACCAGCGAACACCGAACACCTCCGGACCCCTCAAAGGTGTTGCGAGAAGCTGATGACATTGAGCAATCGGAGGAATACAATGTTGACGAAGTAATGTCCTCGGTAGAATGGGGCCGGGGAAATAACAAGAGAATTTTCTATCTCGTCAAGTGGCTCGACTATCCGGAATGCAAGGGCTGGACGGAAGAACCATTCGACAACTTTTCGTCAGGAGGTCTGGAGAAACTCCGGGAGTTTCATCAACGGAACCCCGACGCGCAGAGGGACTACCAGCTCACAGACGCCTAAGCGGGACGTCCATAGAAGGGCCCGACGAAACAACGCGACATACACTATCAACCCGGATAAGGAACCGCCGGCTCGAATCGAACCACCGATGATCCCGTCCCGGAAAGCGCGGTCACTCCTCAGTACATTCTTCGGCACTGCGAGCGGCACGTTCGGAAGGTCACTGCCCAGATACCGGTTCTAGCCCGAAAGACACCATAGGCTCTCTCGGAAGGACGATTCGAGTCAACCTCGGAACCGATGCCAACGTTACAAAGACCCGCTTCTTGGGCACCCGGGTACGAAGGCGCGTCCCCAGAACTCAGACAGGTACCACAAAACCCGGTAATCAGGACACGAGGGACTCGGAATGAAGTTACGGGACGACGACCGGGAAGGCGCGGGCACTTCTTGATACATTTGCTTCAACCAGATGAGTTGTCGTACCTCTTTCGGAATCCCGGTTTCTAGCCCCTGGCCCACCGATTTTCTACCCGCTCCCTCGAAGAATCGAATCTTGGTTGGGACACGTCACGACGCAAAAGAAGCACCCCACGATTGTAGGAGTACGCTCCGGCTTATTCTGAGGGCCCAGCCATACCGACGGAGTACAGAGAATGATGTCCTGCTCCGGTGGCTGGGAGGGGCTGCAGGGGAGGAGGACTGCAGTCTGTGACGCCGACCGAACATCGGCGTTGAAAGAATAACTCGATCACAAGAAAAGAGACAGGCTACCAAGATAGAGAAACAAATATGATAGCACTAGGGACGAGACTAGGGGAGAGGGGGGGTAGTGTCACACCTGAAATATCCCTAGAGTACGTAGTGAAGCCTATGGTCTAGGGGGCAGGCGATTAGGGAGAGGACCGGTCACAGAGAAAAGAGGGTGTGCGAATAAAAAGGTTGTGACCCCGTTGCTAGCGTGGCATGTACAGGATGAGGAGTAAAACCCC
>Ga0307516_10008714_pt1 | contig 11406 bp, 18 predicted proteins | sample 19_EM_MG_FD_203310 | JGI IMG/M metagenome (GOLD analysis project Ga0307516, IMG submission 203310) | Populus trichocarpa ectomycorrhiza microbial communities from riparian zone in the Pacific Northwest, United States - 19_EM | ecosystem: Host-associated > Plants > Roots > Unclassified | place...
GCGCAACTCTCCTTCACCTTCCAGGATGAGAAACATCTCTTCCTCGGCGCGATGAGAATGAAACGGGCACTGAGCACTTCCGGGCGGAAGCTCCGTCAGGTTGTAGCCCAATTGCCGGGCGCCGATCGCTGCGCTGAACTGAGCACGCTTGGAAGTGTAGAAGCCGTTCTCCTCAACATCGGTGAACTCGACCTCGGCGAGATTAACGAACGGTTTTGTCATGCCTTCTCCAACAATGCGGGAAACTGCGACGATTTGTGTTGCGACGCCTAACGTTTGACATGAGGGGTGACTAAAAGGCGCAGCCTTTTAGTCATCCCCTCGATGGAAGGGTTAGGCAGCCGCCGCTCATGGCGAGACCTTGACCGCCTTGCCCCAATGTACCGTGTACCAATCATCGTCTGACTTAGACCTGATGTACTTGGCTTCTGTTGGGGACACATCGCTCCAACCCCACTGCGAAAGACTTCCGCTTTTGACCCACCCGTCCGAAGGCCGCGGCCATGGACACCGAAAGGAATCTCCGTCGTACACAACCAGCGCATCTATGTTCGAGGGTGCGCGTCGTTTTGAGAGTTCAACAAGGACACTCTCGTTCCCCTTGATGATGAAGTCCCAATCTGACGCAGCCGTGTAGGTCTGATTGGCGCGTGACCCGATTAGCCAGATGTCGAGATCCTGTTCGATCAGGGGACGAAGGAACTCTTGAATGTCTGATGGAAGCTCAGTGAGCACTTTCGGATGCCTAACGTTTGACATGAGGGGTGACCGAAAGGCGCAGCCTTTTGGGCATCCCCTCGATGGAAGGGTTAGGCGTCGCAGGGGAGAGCGCCCCCGTGCTCGCATGATAGCCAGCGGCGGCGTGCCTCGGTGCCGACACGAAGCGCGACCGATAGAAGGCTACGAACCCAGCGTGAGCCTGACCAACATTTGAATTCGACCGCGCCTCAGCGCGGGCGCTGACATAGTCATTGGCGTGGCAGTGTTGCCGGCGCCGAGAGAGCGCACTGGACATCGGCAGGAGGCAAAGCCTCTTCCGAGTTTCCGCCGGACTGCACCAAGCGCGAAGTTCGACCTGGCTAGAGCGAAGACAGTTCTCTGTCTCGGTGGCGACCTTCGTGACGCTGGAGGAACGACAGGAAGGCATGAATTGCGACGCCTAACGTTTGACATGAGGGGTGACCAAAAGGCGCAGCCTTTTAGGCATCCCCTCGATGGAAGGGTTAGGCGTCGCCTTGGCCATGACCCTGTGCGAATGAATTACTCGTCGATGAATTTCCACGTGTTCGCTCCGTCGAGCCGTCGCACTCGCACTGACGCAATGAGTTCTGGATCGAAGTTTCCCAGGTTCACTCCGTGTTTCGCGCCAGGCGTTGCTTGCAACGGCTCCCAGTGCGTGACGCACCCACAAGTTCTGCAGTGAATGGTGCGCAGCGTCTTGTCTCCCTGAATGTATTCTGCAGTGGCTTCCGGGTGGCCTTCGATCTTGACCGTGCCAAACTCAAAGTAGACCCACGGTCCGCCGATTCGACGGCACAGCGAGCAGTTGCAGGCTGTGGCAACCTCAGGCTTGGATGGCAAGTTCATTCGAACTGCGCCGCAGTGGCATGAGCCTGTGTACATCGGACGTTTCCTGATTCGGTTGTGGAACTGCGCAGGCGCTTGGTGCGACGCCTAACGTTTGACATGAGGGGGCCGCAAAAGGCGCAGCCTTTTGTGGGTCCCCTCGATGGAAGGGTTAGGCCTCACTTGGCACGCTTTGAGCAAAGGCCTTCGTGCACGCAAAGCCTCTATTGGGACGCAAGCTTTCCGGCGACATGGCGCGAGAAGCTATCGAGGATTGCCTGCCAACCAGTCTTTTGTTGTTCTTCTGAGTGCGTCGGCTCACCGTCGAAGGTGACTGTCACGGTCACCCCGGCAGTGCCTTCCTTGAACTCGACAAGCCCAACTCTCTCGCCGAAGGCGTATTCGATGAGTTGGTGGGGCTCCACCTTGGTGTATTCGCCAGCAAAGTCAAATCCGAAGGATCCGTCTTTCGCCTCCATCCGTGATGAGAATTTGCCTCCCGGCCGCAGATCGACTGAGGCAGCCGTCGTGTGCCAGTCAGGAGAGGCTGTATTCCAGGCCTTGATGTCTTCGGGCGTGGTGTAGGCGCGCCATACCTCGTGTATTGGCGCAATGACAATTGTAGAGACGGCAATCTTCATGTGATCTCCAGAGTGCTGAGATGCGTTTTGTGAGGACTAACGTTTGACATGAGGGGTGACCGAAAGGCGCAGCCTTTTGGGCATCCCCTCGATGGAAGGGTTAGACCGCACTTTGTGAGGACCGCTAGAACTTACGAATCTTTCCGCTCCAGAGCGCCAGCGCCCCAACGAGCAGAACAATACACAAACCAAACCATACGAGAGCCGGCCCCTTTTCACCAGCCACGGAATATGCGTAGGTGAAGAAAAATGACCACTTGCCGGTGAACGGCGGGTGCTTTGGTGCGAGCAAGTCTGATGCGCCGAGAGACGCGCTGACAAGGGCCAACCCAACCGTAAACTTCCATGCGATGCCTCCACTGGGAGTAAAACCGCGTGCCATTGTTTCGCGCGCGATCGGGTCAGGCCTACTGCTTCTTAGGCGCCGCGAGTCCCAGATGATGAAGACAGCGAGCGCCGCCAGAAGGATTGAGCCGATTAGCATTCGGTTGTGTTCGAAGCGGAGTTGTGGGATCTAACGTTTGACATGAGGGGTGACTAAAAGGCGCAGCCTTTTGGGCATCCCCTCGATGGAAGGGTTAGGCATCTCTCGCCTACAGCAGCTGTTCAACGGCGCGGTACTCATAAGTGGTGATTTCGTATGGGTTGCCGTCAGCATCGGAGAAGTACAAGGACCAAGACAGTTCATGGTCTTCGACTTTGGGCGGCTTATCAAGGGAAGCCATGAGATGTTCGCGCCACGCGATGAACTCGGGCGCTGTGACGCCAAAAGCAATGGTCGAGCGTGAGGGCTGCGGCTTTCGTTCGAACAGGGCTAGGTGGACCGTTCCAGCCTGGTTTGCAACGGAAAGTGGACCGCCATCGGTGGCCCAACCTTCAAACTCGGCCATCCGTGAAAGGCCAAGAACTTCGCCGTACCACTGTTCCGCGACTTCGCGATCAGTGACGTAGACGTGAATGTGATCAATGCGATCTAGCGATGGCGTCACGGTCGATCCCCTTGAGATGCCTAACGTTTGACATGAGGGGTGACCGAAAGGCGCAGCCTTTTGGGCATCCCCTCGATGGAAGGGTTAGACGGCGCTGGTGGGCATGTGGGCATGCGATTACGTTGAAATAATTTGCCCAATGCGCAGAAGATTGCCATCAGTGTCCACGATGGCGAACTCCCGAAGGCCCCACGGTTTGTCTTCCAAGGCATCCATGCGTGGAATACCTGTACGCGGCAACTGGCTGGATGAGAAGGCGCGGTAAATGCTCTCCACATCCAAGACACGTATGTAGCAGCCAGCGGATGAGTCGGCAGGCACAAGTTCTGCGTGTGAGAAGAAGTGCAATTCGACAGCCCCTCGCCGCAAGATGGCGTACTCGCCATTGAATTCGTGAGCGCCGCCCTCAAAGCCCAAGCGCTTGTAGAAGGCAACGGTCGCGCCCACAGAGCGGCAAGGTAGTGTCGGAATGGCTAGATCGTATGGTTGCATCGGTAGTCCGTTCTGGAATTGCGCCGTCTAACGTTTGACATGAGGGGTGACCAAAAGGCGCAGCCTTTTGGGCATCCCCTCGATGGAAGGGTTAGGCGTCGCTGCTTTGAAGCGCTTGGAGCACATACGCGCACCTCTCGGAAACGGAGACTCTCGGTACTTCAAGGATCTGATAGTGGCAACGACGGTACCACTCCTGCACGCCTCTGTGAACCGCCTCGACGTGCTCGAACGTGTGGTCGCGTTCGGAATCATTCGCATAAATGGCTTCCCACGGTGGAAAGACGAAAACTTGAGGCCCGTATTGGTACTTTGTGAGCCACGCGCTCAACTCGTGTTCGTTCAAGGGTGCGACTTGATTGAGCATGCCGAGAGCATCAACGACGCTTCGATCAAAGAAGACGAGGCGTGAAGTCGCAGCGTGACGAACATAGTTCTCGACGTCCATGCTCAGTACCTCTTGCGCGAACTCGTACGCAGGCGGTCGCGGACTCAGGCCGAGCCTACGGCGCTCTTGGATGATGGTACGTGCGCTATCACCGACGATGGTGTAGCCCTGAGCTTGCAGCGCCAGCAAGACCGTCGTCTTGCCGACGCCAGGCCCACCAGCGAAGACTATTCCCGACATGCGGCCGTGCCTCGTGCTTGTTTGCGACGCATAACGTTTGACTTAAGCGGCGGGCCGATGGCCAGTCCGCTTGAAGGAAGGGTTAGGCCGCACTCGCCCCAAAGTGCGATTAGTCAGCAATTCGGTCATGCAACTTGAACTCGGCCTGAAACGCTTCGAGGCAGTCTCTTGGTACGGCTTTCGACTCTACTGTTCGGGCTGCGCAACCAGGGGGGTATGAGACCGGCACAGCTGTCTTCCTAGAGGTACAGCCAGTATCGACTACCTTCTCACCCGCGTTGCAAAGTGGGATTCCATCTGGGACGGGATCGATTGAAATGACTCGCCCTTGCGCAAAAAGCGTCAGTGAGCGAATGGGACTTCCACCGTTGATGGAAACCCACGTCACTTGGCAACCCGTGTAGCGGCTTGGAATCTGAGAGAGGCGGGGATAGACACGACCGGCAGCGGACACCTTGCCGATGTCGAAGAAGATCTCACCCGAGTCAGGTGGAGGGGAGTTCAGCCGACAGTTCTCGCCGCTGAACTGCTGTGCGGTGGCACTGGAAGCGAGGACCAAAGCAATGGCCAGAAGGGCTACGAGGCGCATGAGTTGCGGCATTGTGCGGCCTAACGTTTGACATGAGGGGTGACTAAAAGGCGCAGCCTTTTAGGAATCCCCTCGATGGAAGGGTTAGGCGTCTGCGTTGAGACCGCACTCTTGATGTTTGATTCAGCGAGCACTCTTCTGGCCTTCGACATATGCACGTATCTCGAATGCCGACTTGAAGTGAGGATTCGGTTCTACCCCTTCGGCTTCGTTGATTGCTACCTCAAACGTGTCGTATTCAGGCGCACCATCGGGTGCCGCGACGAGTTCGTATTCTCCGTTCTCGGCGACAAGGCCAAACCACTTGCGTTTGTTCGCACGAAGGAACTGCGGCACAAGTAACGTGCCATCTTCCGAATAGAAGACAACGACGCGGTTCTCAACGTCAATGCCTTCGAAGGCGCGCTTTGCGGAAGCGTGATCTGGTAACACTCTGACCATACCGTCTTCGACCATTGCGAAAAGCATGTTGAGACGCCTAACGTTTGAGTTGAGCGGCTGACGCCGGCGAGGCGCTTGGGCCGCGAGGCCGATGATAAGCATGGCGGCCTCGCGGCCCAAGTGCCTTGCCGGTGGCAGTCCGCTCGAACGAATGGTTAGGCCTCGCTTTCGGTGCAGGCACAGAGCGCGACGAGAAAAGGAGTTTGCTTCTCGGTGCCAGGCACTCGATGAGACAAGGAGAAGCCATGCGTCTTGCGTGCTTGCGGAGGGCACCGCCAAGGTTGCTCAGTCGGGCTTCTTCCGCCGTGCGTAGATGGCGAGCCGCCCGCCGCAGGACGGGCGGCCTGCGCAAGAGATAGCGGTAGGACGCGTCCAGTTGTAGCCGCGCAGTCCTTCCAGCGAAAGCACGGACTGTTGCTCGATGTTTTGGACAAGCGCTCGGACTCACGCGGTGAACTGCCCTTCGCGAGTAACGCGTGTGTGGAGCGCCTCAACGAGCAATGCATTGCTTGGTGCTTCAAGCGCCGACCGCCGAGACCACATGCATTTGGTTTGCTCGATGGAGGGCGGCAGCACAGGTTCACTGCGAGGCCTAACGTTTGACATGAGGGGTGACCAAAAGGCGCAGCCTTTTGGGCATCCCCTCGATGGAAGGGTTAGGCGTCACCCGGCCGGTGCTACGCAGCATGGAACTTCATAGCCCAGTAGACGGCGATACCGATTTGCACTGCAAAGGCGGTGAATCTTGCGGTCACAGCGAGCGATGATGTTGATACAAGGTGAATGGTTGACTGGGCGATGCGCGCGGCAAGTAATACGTAGGCCAGTGGATCGGTAATGCTCGATTTGCCTGAGATGACCGCCAGAATCATGAAGCCGCCAAAGAGAGGCAAGCCTTCCAAGCAGTTCGCATGCGCGCGCGCCAAGCGTTGCATGAACGGTGACAGATTCGAGTTCTCAGGGTTGAAGCCGTTGGCAGGAACCTCGCCCGTGAGAACCAACTTGGAGCGAACAATCTCCATTAGTACCAGTAGGAAGAGAGTCCAGCAGAGAAACCCGAGAAGGGACAGAAGCGTCGTGGTCATGTGCGTTGGCTCCGTGGGTCTGCGACGACTTACGCGGCGCAGTTGTGTTTTGTGTGACGCCTAACGTTTGACATGAGGGGTGCACAAAAGGCGCAGCCTTTTGGGCATCCCCTCGATGGAAGGGTTAGGCGTCAGTTTCCTAGAAGGCACCGTTGCCAAACAGTCGTACGACACATCGCTCGCAGCCTGCTGTGGAAGCGGCTATGCCAAGAAGAGACACGAGAAACATCGGAACTGAGATGAGCCACAAGAGCCAATTCAGCTTGGCTGAGAAGTACCACATGACCCCACCAAACAACGCCGCCAATAGGACGCTGCAAAGCAATAGTACCCAGCGACGCCACGGTGCGTACGGATTGATTTCACCCCAGAAGCAGATGAACCGTGTTGTCGGACAGAAGGCGCACGTATGAGTTTGCGGCATGGTGATTCGACTCAGCTTCGCTAGTGTGCTCCAGTGCCCGATGTGCGACAACTCGGCATCGACTTTGACTCCGACTCGTCTGCGTCATTGCAATAAGCGACCGTGCGTCGCTGGCATGGTGTGACGCCTAACGTTTGACATGAGGGGTGACCGAAAGGCGCAGCCTTTTGGGCATCCCCTCGATGGAAGGGTTAGGCGGCAGACGGGTAGGCTTCGTGGCGACTAAAGATGGCGAGTCTCGTGTGGCTCGTTCCACCAGGCATTGTTGCGGCCATCCGCGTACCTGACCGGTGCCGCGATGAGTTCCGCAGGCTCCAGGTTGTCCAAACAGGCGACTTGGATCGAAACGTAGTCGCCTCCAATCTGCTCGACGTAGCCGCGGCCAAACGGACGAATGCCACAGACGCTGCAAAATAGATGATGGCCACTCTTTGTACCAAACTGATAGTCGCTCAGAATCGCTTCGCCCGACAGAAGGCGAAAGGCATCGGGTTTGACTATCACGCTCCAGTTCCTGGCTTTCGTACAAATTGAGCAGTTGCACTTGCCGGTTCCAGCGGCAAGGTCGAGATCCGCCTCGAAGCGAACGCCACCGCAGTGGCAACTTCCAGCATAAGTCTTCAACATCATCGAACTCCTCACGGTAGGGTCCAGGATATTGCGCGTGTGCTCCTGACAACCGTCTGTCAGTAGCGAGAGAGGGATTTCTTCTGACGCCTAACGTTTGACATGAGGGGTGCACAAAAGGCGCAGCCTTTTGGGCATCCCCTCGATGGAAGGGTTAGGCGTCTCAGTGTTTGTACTCACGGATTGCCTTCTTGATTCCATCGCCTGATAGCGGTGCCCCACTGTAGACGGATGACTTTGACGCGCCTGCGCCTAGACCGAGCTCGACGAATGTGCGGTACTCGACCTGAGTGATTCCGCCCTCGATGAGCTCCATTGGGTGAATGAGTATCGCTGGCGCCCTAAGTCCACGCCGAACAGATTTCACTGCTTCCTTCAACTGGTGCTGGGCCATTGTGAAATCAGCGACGAGCATTCTCGGAGATGCATAGCTTTGATCGCGCGAGATCTCAATTGCCTCACCGGAGTCAACATTTCGCACGACGAATTTGGATCGGAAAACTTGAACGTAGATCGAGTCTTGCGAGAACATGCAGTACCTGTGAGTTCTTGTTCGATGAGCGTAGACGCCTAACGTTCGACATGAGGGGTGACTAAAAGGCGCAGCCTTTTAGGCATCCCCTCGATGGAAGGGTTAGGCGCCGGCGTTGCTACTGTGCCCATGGAAAAACCGGCGTTCCCTTCGGAACCATTGTTTTAATCTCACTCTCGGCCCGTGTGAGGCAATGACACATGTGTGGAGAACTGGCCCGACCCGGTGGCGTGTAGCGATAGCTGTAGAACCCCTTCTGATCACAAGCGGAGCGGCACTGTCTATTCTCAACGGATACCAGAGTTGCTCCAATCACGAGCGCGACAAGCGCGGTGGGAATCACCGCGCGCCAAAGCAAGTTGACGCGGAAGCTCAGAGGATCGGCTCGCATCTGTGGGTCATTTCAGAGTGCTAGGTTACCTGGCTTGAACTGTTGGAGTGTGCAGACCGCGCTTCTTTCGGCGCCTAACGTTTGACATGAGGGGTGACCGAAAGGCGCAGCCTTTTGGGCATCCCCTCGATGGAAGGGTTAGACGTCACTTTACGCGCCTTCACCGAAGGTGGCTTGCCTCACTCGCGACGCAAGACTAGCGCGCGAAAAGCCTCCACAACGCGCTCGACTTCTTGATGAAGTTTCCTGAGTGACTCAATGACTGGCTGTCCTTGCAGCGGACTCCCCTCGCGAAAACAGTGCTGGATTGAGCGAACCTCGTGCGAGATCTCGCTCTGCCGCGGATTGGTAACGTCGTAGCTTCCGGACACTTCGAAGTCAATTGTCTTCTGCGTTTCAAGCAGTGCGGTGTGCTTGTCTTCGATGTCAAGATCGTGGATCGCCCGTAGTAGCTCGTTTCCGCCACGGTAGGGGGCTATCTGGTGAATTAGCGTCACTGCGTCGTCGCCCGCTCTTCCAAAGTTCCGTTTTGCAACCGCAGCAGGAAACTCCGCCATGGTTGCGGAGAACGGGAAGTAGACGCTACGGTCGCTCCTTCCGTTTATTCGAGCTAGTTCTGAGGCCAGCAGATCTAGGGCGGCGCGTAGGTTGTGCACGGTATCACCCAGAACCGCCATTGCCTCGTGTCCGATCCCTTTCCAGTCGATCACGATCTGCGGCGGGTCTGTCGCAAAGTCGAATCTCGCGGAAAACGGCGAATCGGAGTTGAAGGCGACAAGTAGATGCTCGAGCTCGTCAATGAACTTGGCTGCCCGGAGCAACTTGGCCGTTGGTCCCAGGAAGAGAATGTCTGACATGCGGCGGTGCTGTTCTATGCGTCGGAGACCGGGGACTTGTGACGTCTAACGTTTGACATGAGGGGTGACTAAAAGGCGCAGCCTTTTAGGCATCCCCTCGATGGAAGGGTTAGGGCGCATTCGAGGCACCAGCAGGTGTGCATGCGGCCAGGAATCCCTCGCCAAACCCTGTGACGTAGAGGTACCGGTACTCGGCGTGTTGGAGGCTGGCTTTCACGCGCTCTCTCTCGGCCGCAACGAGGTTGAGATCCGAATGGCGATCTACCTTCAGCAGCGCGAGGCGCTCTAGGTTGTCTAGCCAGACTTGAGCCGTAGTTGATTCATCGAAGCCGATCGATGCACAGTGTGCTGCGAATTGCATTTCAAGGGTATCCGTGGAGTCACCGACATGACTACCTCGGCGCTCCATGAAGACGCTATCCCCTTGGCGGTGCTGTAGGTTTCTATCTGCGACGCGTTTGAGGCTCATGAGAACCAGTGCCTCGGGTGCACTCAGCTGGCTTAGTAGCGTGAGATAGGCGGGATGAACCATCTTCGCTGTACGAGCATCCATGGCTTTGAGCAAAAGTTCAGCAAACAACTCGCGCATTTCGGGTGCGTCATGTGTGGCAGCGACACCGCTTATTGCAGAAACAACTACAGCGTAGCTGGGTGCTATTCGGTGCTCTGCAGGTGTAGAAGCCAGTCGGCTACTCACCTTTTCCGCTAACCAGTCTTTGGTCTGTTCGTAGCCCCAGTCAAGGAGCTTAATTGGCGACAAGCCAACTTTGAAAACTGTTTCAAGAGCTGAGCCGACGTGCTTTGCCGCTGGGCTTCCGATGTCTCCATAGAGTTCGGACGCTAGTTTCGTGAGTGCGCCGGAGAATGCGGACACAGGACTAGGTTCGTCTGCCATAGTGTGTCTTGAGTTTTGTGCGCTCTAACGTTTGACATGAGGGGTGCACAAAAGGCGCAGCCTTTTGGGCATCCCCTCGATGGAAGGGTTGGGCGTCATGTTTGAGGAAGCGCTCATACCTACCCGACGATAACCTGAGACATTGGGCTGCCCGGATGATTGGATCGAGGTACGCCGGCAGTGCCGAAGCCGTGCCAGAGCTTTGCCCATTGATGCCCGGCGGTTACGAAGCTCGCAACAAGACCGGGCGGAACAGAAGCTACGTAGTTCAAGCCGAACGGAAGAAACGGCAGCTGCTCGGAGTGGTGATCTGGGCTCATGGCTTCAGCTTGCTCGAACGATTCACGGAGCACGTTGTGTTCTTCTTCATAGCCAGATCGCCTGAGCAGTTCGCTGGCCGCCGTAGGACGGACAGCCCACTCGGCCATGAAAGCAACCGAAGGCGCTGTGATTGGCGCCGACAAGAGGCACGAGGACGCTCAACGGCTTGGAGCCAGCAGAAGCTCGTGTTCGCTCGCTCACGCAAAGTATGACGCCCAACGTTTGACATGAGGGGGCCGCAAAAGGCGCAGCCTTTTGTGGGTCCCCTCGATGGAAGGGTTAGGCGTCACGTTTTAGAGGCTCCGCGAGTGGATGCCGGACTCTAGCCGCAGCCCGCTTGGAAGTACAACTGAACTCTCGCGAGCAGCGCAAATGGTTCGTAGCCGAAGGGGCTGCGGCCCAACTGACTGGCTAACATTTGTTCTTGCCTGCGCCTCAGCGCGGGCACCGACTTTGCATCTGTGCGCCACCCGAAGCACTGAGTCACGACCGAGGTGGAAAGCCACGCTAGGATTGGCACGAGGGATCGAGTACAGAGAATGGCACACGGAATGCGACGACTGGGACCAATAGCCAACCTTCGCCTCGCCCGAGTTCATGTGACGCCTAACGTTTGACATGAGGGGCGGCCGCAAGCAAGCGAAGCTTGCTTGTGGACGTCCCCTCGATGGAAGGGTTAGGCGTCGCCCGTGCCCGGTGCATTACCTTGCGTTTCCAGTTCGTCGAAGAACTTCCAAGTGTTCGCGCCATCGAACTTCCGGACTCTGACGGACGCTATGAGTGTGGGTTCGAAGTTCCCCAAGTTGACTCCGTGCTTGGCTCCTTCAGTTGGAACCAACGGCTCCCAGTGCGTTACGCAGCCGCAGGTGCAACAGTGAATGGTCCGCATCGTTCCGTCGCGCTGGACGTACTCGGCGGTGGCTTCCGG
>Ga0307516_10008716_pt1 | contig 11406 bp, 13 predicted proteins | sample 19_EM_MG_FD_203310 | JGI IMG/M metagenome (GOLD analysis project Ga0307516, IMG submission 203310) | Populus trichocarpa ectomycorrhiza microbial communities from riparian zone in the Pacific Northwest, United States - 19_EM | ecosystem: Host-associated > Plants > Roots > Unclassified | place...
GGGTGCCTTCGTGGTGCCGCTGTCCGTGCCCTTTGCCGTGATCATGGTGACGGCGATGATCGGCGTTCACCTCCCGTACGGGTTTTCCTCAATCAAGCTCCGCGCCATCACGGCGGCGGGCGCTCAGTTTGGTCCGGTAGGATACGAGCTCAATTTGTTCTACTTGGTAGCCTTGTTCGTGCTCGTCGTGAGTCCGGCGGGACCGTTTTCGGTCGACGCCTGGCTCGACAAGCGCCGTCACCAGCCCCAGGCCTCGGCGTAGTAGTGGCAAGCATGGGCTCCGCCTACCGAATCATCGAAGCTCGCGAGCGCGACCTACCGTTTCTGCCGGTCATCGAGTTGGCAGCCGCCAGGCTTCTGGTCGGCCACGCCTCCGAGAGTGTGCTCACCGAGACGACCGACCTGGACCACTTCCGCGATGCTCAGGCTAGTGGGCGTCTCTGGGTGGCCCTGACAGCCGAGACTCCAGTCGGCTTCGTGCACATCAGCCTGCTCGGGTCCGGCGCGCCCCACCTCGAAGAGATCGACGTGCACCCGAGCCACGGCCGGCAAGGCTTGGGTAGGCGCCTGGTAGCGACCGCCTGTGACTGGACGAGCCGAAATGGGCACCGGAGCATCACGCTGACGACCTTTCGCGAAATCCCCTTCAATATGCGGTTTTACGCGAGCTGCGGCTTCGCGGAGGTCCGTCCGGCTGACCTTGACGCCGAGCTGGCCGACATCATCGCCAACGAGGCGCGACGAGGCCTCGCGCCCGAGCGACGCGTCGTGATGCGTTGGCAGAGCCCTATCTGAGTACTTTGCGCCCGGCTACGGCGCGATTTCGGCGGCGCCATCGTCTCCCCGAAGTGGGCAATCCTTGCAAGCACCATAGTCACAGAGTCGGCACGCTCGTAACGCGCTCGCCGGCGTGGTGACTTCGAAGGCATACACTTTGCTGATAAGGGCACCAAGCTGTTCCTGCTCCGCCGGAGACAGGAAGCGTAGAGCTCGCAGCAGGACCTCCTCGCGGCGCTCTAGGACCCGCGATGCCAGCACCCGCCCCTTGCGCGTAAGCCCCACCTTGATGGCTCGAGCATCGTGCGCTGCGGTCGTGCGTCTAGCCAAACCGAGCTCCGCCAGTCGATCGACCAGGCGAACGCATCCTGAATGGCTCAGTCCTACCGGGATCCTGAGCTTCTCGATGGATTCATTCGGATATTTGGATAGGTGCACCACGGCTGCTATCGCCTTGGCGTCGAGCTCGAGCTCGGCGAGATCCTCGTCGATCTCGTCAGCCAAACGAAACGCCAGCGCGCCCAGCACGTTGGCGATGTTGGAGGCGTCCATGGTGCAATTATATGCTCTACGCATACATTGTGCAAGCTAGCAAGTTTGGGTAACCGACCAATAGCTCCAGCATATCCATGCGCGGAGCATACAATGACCAACCCTGTTTCCACCATGATCGCACCCGCTACGCTTTCGTTTCCCCAGACCAAGGCCCGCCTGTTCGAACGCGTTGGACTAGCCATATCGCGTTACGGGCTCGTCTTCTTGCTGGTGATGTGGGGTGGCTTCAAGTTCGCCTCGTTCGAGGCCGAGGGCATCCGGGACTTCGTGTCGCACTCGCCCTTCTTATCTTGGATGTATGCCGTGACCAGCGTGCAGGGCGCTTCGAATGTGATTGGAGTCGTTGAAATCACGACGGGGTTGCTCATGGCGACGCGTCGTTGGCTGCCGGTCGTCTCCGGATACGCAAGCTTGGCTGCTTCCGGTATCTTCTTGCTGACGCTCAGTTTCTTGGTCACGACGCCGGGCGTACTCGAGCCGACCAACCCAGGGGGCGGCTTCATCATGAAAGACATTTTGCTGCTGGGTGCCGCCTTATTCACGGCGGGCGAGGCACTCGGCGCGTCCAGCCGACGTTAGTCCGGCGAGCAAGGAGACTGTCATCGTGAGCTCGACGAACATGTTGCGCTATCCACAGATCGACCGTAATCTGGCACAACGCCTCGAGCGCGCAGAGGTGTTGGCCACCGTCGCTTACGTCGAGGCGCGGCGCACCATTCAGCCTTCGTACGGTGCCGGCTGGTTCCAGATCGCCGGAGTTCACGCCGTTTTCGATGGCGCCGAATCACCTCTCACGCAAACGTTTGGCCTCGGCACCTTCGAGCCGACCAACGCCGCCACGCTCGATGCGCTCGAAAGTTTCTTTGAAGTGCGCGGAGCTCCGACAGCTCACGAAGTCAGCTCGCTAGTTGCGTCTGGGACCTGGGAGCACCTCAGCTCGCGAGGCTACTCGCCGATCGAGGCTTCGACGGTTCTGGTGCGTCCCACGGCGTGCCCACCAAGCGCGGACACACGGCACGCCACCGCCCGTCTCATCAAGCGCGACGAGATCGTGAGCTGGTCTCAGGTGATGGCCGAGGGATTGAGCAGCGAGTCCCCGGAGCTCGTCGCCGTGGTGAAGGACCTCGCGCCCGTGATGGCAGAGAGCGAGGGCACGTATTGCTTTGTGGCCGAGGTAGAGGCCAAACCCATCGCCTCGGGCGTGCTGAGCCTCAAAAACGGAATCGCCGTGCTGGGTGGAGCGAGCACGATCCCAGCCGCCCGCCGTCAGGGTGCGCAGGCAGCGCTACTCCAAGCACGGCTCGAATACGCCACCGAGCTCGGCGTCGACCTGGCCATGCTGGTAGCGGGCCCCGGCACTAGCTCACAACGCAACGCCGAGCGGAAAGGCTTCCGCGCCGCGTACGTCCGTTCGAAATGGGTACGGCCAGCTCAAGCGCGCGACTGCTCTACCTGACTGCGGCCTCACATCACTGAAACGGCAGCGTGGAAAGGTCATAGTCCTTCCCCGCCCGATGGCATCCGACGCAATCACTGCTTCCCCGCGCGTTGCCGTAGACGCTGTCGTTTCCACCACCATGATGGATCAGCTCGTACCAGAAGAAGCCGTTGCCGCTGTCGGTAGCTTCTTGCACCTTGACCCATACGGACCAGCCATAGAGGGAGCCCCCGCTAGTGAGCTCTTTCACGGCGGCTGCGCCGGCGGGAAATGTCGCGGCATTGCCAGCTAACGCCTGAGCGGCTTTCGGGCTGTAGAAAACACGCACGGCGTCGCCATGAGGTCCTGTCGACTTGTGGTAGTCGGCTTCCTTTGCCCATCCGGCGTATTGCTTCGCGTTCAAAAAGGCGACCAACGCCTGTTCCTCGTCCGGCGCCTCGAACGACGAGCCGGCCCCGGACGCCGCGCCGCCCGCGGCGGTTCCCGCGGTGCCACCAGTCGGCACCATGCCAGCGGCACCTGAAGTGTCGTTTTCGTTGCCGCTCCCCGCGGCCTGCATGGGACGGGGGCCGTCGTCGCCGCCGCTTCCCGAACAAGCGCAGAACAGAAGGATCGTGACGAACCCAGCAGAAATTCGCATCATGCGTCCGGCTACGCTGGCGACGAGGCGCGGTTACCCTGCCGCGCACCGAAGTCGAACTCGATCATCGTTTTGAAACGATTTTCACATTCGTCAAAAGAAGTAGACCTGCCATTGCAAGTCGAATTGGGCGACGCGCGCGCCGCCTGGGCTCGATAGCACGCGGGTGTACAGCGACTTGAGGTTATGACCGTGCGGCCAATACGCGAGCAGCCGCCGCCGTGGCCCCAAGTCCTGCTAGGGCTGGAGTGCGACGTGCCCATCATTCATTTCTGATCCGTGCTGACGAGCTGCTCGTCGCAGACTGTCGTCACGGGGATCGTACCCCAGCTCCAATGGTATGCTCGACCGGATGGATGTCCTTGCTGACGTGCTCTCCGTAACCCGAATGGGGGCAACGGTTGTGGCACAGGCAGAGCTGGTGCCACCTTGGGGGCTCGAGATCGATCCCATCGCCCAAGCTCATGTCCACGTGGTTCAGCGTGGAGGGTGCTGGCTCCGCCTGTCAGGCCAGCGGCGGCACATCCGTCTCCGCGCCGGCGATGTCATGCTGATTCGGGGCGGCGTGGGGCACTCAATCTCCGACGATCCGAAGACGAAACCGTCGCCCCACCAAAAGGTTCTTGACGCGATGCCGCGCCGCTCGGCGGCGCTTCCGAAGGCGCGCGCCCACGAAACAACCGTGGTGCTGTGCGCCAAGTACCTTTTCCAGCACGTGGGACCGCATCCCCTAACGTCCCTGCTTCCGCCTCTCATCCACCTTCCAGCGCAGGAGGCGGAGCGACATGTCCAGCTGCAGCTGCTGCTCCAGCTCCTTTGTAACGAAGCCACGGACGCAGCGAGTGGAACGGAGCTCGTGGTCCCGCGGCTCGTCGACAGCTTGCTCGTGTTCGTGGTGCGAGCCTGGCTCGCAGGCCAACCCGTAGGTGCTGGAGGATGGTTCGGAGCTCTCCGGGACCCAGCTATCGCGCAGGCTCTCTCGCTTATTCACGAGCGACCCGAGTCAACATGGTCGGTCGAGGAGCTGGCACGGCGCGTTGCCCAATCCCGGGCCACCTTCGCGCGTCGGTTCGCCGAGCTCGTCGGGGAAACTCCGATGGCTTACCTCACGCGCTGGCGGATTTGCCTGGCGACCAAGTTGCTGAGCGACACCGCCCTTTCGCTCGAGGAGATCGCTCCCCGCGTTGGCTACGAGACGGCGGCCGCTTTCTCGCGGGCCTTTCGACGGAGCCTAGGCGAGGCGCCTGGCCGCTTTCGAGCCGCCGCGCGAGCTCAGTTGAGGGACCACTCTCCAGGCCGATCGACCGCTGAGACTAACGGGTAAGAAATAGTCTCTCGCGGGGATGTTTCGTCTCAAGTCAGGGCCCTACCTTGGGTGACATGAACGAAAGGCATCCGCGGTGATCGAGCTGTTTACGTTTGGTTCCACCAATGGCCACAAGGTCGCAATTGCACTCGAGGAGCTTGGGCTGCCCTACGACGTGCGCACGGTGAACGTCTTCGCGGGCGAGGGACAGTTACCGGAGTTTCTTGCCCTCAACCCCGCGGGAAAGATCCCCGCTATTCGGGATCGCGATGCGGATGTGGTGCTCACAGAGTCGGATGCAATCCTGCTCTACCTGGCCGACAAAGCTGGGCGCCTCGTGCCTGCGACGGGGAAGGAACGGCTACGTGCGCTCGAGCTGTTGTTCCTACAGGCGTCTCTTCAGGGTCCCATGTTCGGACAACGCATGCACTTCTCGAACTTTTCCCAAGAGACCATTCCCTACGGAATACGTCGCTACGAAGAGCAAGGAGAAATCATAGACAGGCTGGTCGATCATTTCGTCGCCGAGCGCCCCTACCTTCTCGGCTCCGAGTACTCGATCGTCGATATCGCTTTCTACAGCTGGTATTTCGCAGCGAACCGTGCCGGCTTCTCGCTCGGCGCGCACTCGAATCTCATGGCTTGGTTCGATCGCGTAGGCAGCCGGCCTGCCGTAGCGCGTGGGGTCACGATACCGAACGCCTTGCCACGCTTGCCCGAGCGGAAACGCATCTAAGGACCAAAGGCGCCATGTTCGTCGTACTTTTCGAATTTTCTAACAACAAGGACAAGGCCAGCGAACTTATGGCTGCTCACAGTGCGTGGATTGCGCGCGGTATCGCTGACGGTGTCTTTCTGCTCGTTGGCAGTCTAGCGCCTCGGGCCGGAGGCGCACTGCTCGCGCACAACACGGCGCGGTCCGACCTCGAAGCCCGGGTTGGCGAGGATCCATTCGTGGCCAGCGACGTCGTAAGCGTCAAGATCCTCGAGATATCAGCTTCCAAAACCGATCCACGACTTGCGTTTCTGCTCAGTTGAGACCGGCGGCGAAAACGTGCAACCCTTGGTCGATGCCGGAGACGTTTCAACCGACAGAACGGCTGCGATCCCACGTCCGTACGATTTTGGTGGTTGATGCCACGAGTGATCAGCCGCGAAGCCTGCTGCCCGAGGCGGGTCTGATCGTCGGCTTTCGGTTCGGCGGCAGCGCGTCGCTGGCGGAGGGGTCATTGCGGCTCGCGCTGCCAACCGCGGGCGTAACGGGCCTTCGTCTCTCGGCCCGCCGAATGATCATGTCGAAGGGCGGGGGCGTTGTCGTTGTGGTGCTCCACCCGCTCGGCGCTGCACGGCTCTTCGCGGTTGCCCCACACGAGCTCTTCGGATCAATCGTGGGCCTTGCCGACCTGGCGCGGTGGCCCGAGCTTCCGGAGGTCGAAGAGCGGCTCTCGCTCGCGGCTAGCAACAGAGACCGCGCTCAGATTGTCGACGCACTGCTCAGGCGCCATCTGGACTCGCAAGCCGCCGATCCCCTCGTTGCTTCGGCGGTGACAATGATCCACCAAGCCAGAGGGAATGTGTCGATCCGCGGAATCGCGAAGCAGCTTGGCACGAGCTACGACCCTCTCGAAAAGCGATTCCGCCGCTTGGTGGGCGCATCTCCCAAGCAATTCGCTTCCATCGTCCGGCTCCGCGGCGCCGTGGAGAGCTATCGGCGCGGCAGCTCTCTGTCCACGATCGCGCACGACGCCGGCTACTTCGACCAATCTCACTTCATCAGGACCTTTAGGTCGTTCACCGGTGAGCCCCCGCAGAGGTTTCTGCGTGACGGCAAGTTCTGCTGATTCGGTTTAGTGAAGAAGTACAAGACCCGCCCACCGGCTTAGAGCTACGTGAGCGAACAGAATGAAGCACGCGCTCGTTTACCGGGTTGCAGCCTGCCTGCTGTTCCTGTTTTTTGCCGGCCACACGCTGGGCTCCTTCGCGGGCCGCGCGCCCGCGCCGGCTGCAGCTCCAGTGCTCGACGCCATGAAATCGGTGCATTTCGACTTTCACGCCTCGTCGCGAACTTTCTACGAGATTTTCTTCGGCTATGGCTTGATCGTGTCCATGTTCCTGCTCTCGTTAGCGGTTACAGCCTGGCGCCTTTCGGCCATCGATCCTCAGCGCACGCAAAACGCCGCATTCTCAGCGTGGTGGCTCTTCGCGGTGGGACTTGGCACGGCGGGCGCGGCGTGGAGATACTTCTTCATCGGCCCTGCCGTGATCACGACTCTCGCGACCGTTTGTCTAGGTCTCGGTGCGCTGAGTACCTCGCAGGTCCTGCGCCTTGGTCGAGTCCGAGATTGAGTGGCCCCGCTCCGTTTTTTGCGACATCGGATTCACTCGTCGTGAAGCGGGCTCGGCGAGCGTGCGACCGGCGGATGCTTCCCGATCACCCCCATCATGGCAGTAGCGATAGATCGCGGCATGAGCCCGCGACATCCATGCAGCGCTCGGGCGCAGCCCAGGGGGCGACGCTGCCCACGGTGGGCGCCGAGCTCACCTGGCGCCCAGCGCGCTCACGGAAGCCATCGACCTGCTCAACTTTGGGCAGCCGGTGGGCAGCGGGTTGAGCAGGTCGGTTTGAAGTAGCGAGAACGATTCAGAAACAGTTGCGGAGAGGGAGGGATTCGAACCCTCGGTACGGTTACCCGTACACATGATTTCCAGTCATGCACCTTCGGCCGCTCGGTCACCTCTCCTGAGGCCAAACGGCCTCGCTAGGGTGCGGGGCCGCGGCTATGTCACGATTGGGAAGAGCGCGACCGGCGCCGCGCTTCACCCAGCGGAGAGAGAGGGATTCGAACCCTCGGTACCCTCGCGGGTACACCTGATTTCGAATCAGGCACCTTCGGCCACTCGGACATCTCTCCGCGGCGGACTATGTCTGCCGAGGGGGGGGCTGTCAACGAGAGAACGGGCACTTTTCGACCGGTTTGTGCCCTCGCTTGGCCGATTGCGGGCGGGGGCGGATCCGGAGGATAGTCGCGGGCATGCGCCTGTCCTGGCTGGGCCTTTTGCTCGTGCTCTTCAGCGCCGCCAAGAACGCGGCGGCGCAGGCTCCGGTCGCGCCGGCCACAGAGCCCGCGCCGCCGGCCGACGCCGCACCGCCTGCGCAACCGGTGCCCGAGCCTGCTCCTGTCCCCGCGCCGCCGCCCGCGCCGCCGCCGGAACCGAAGCCGCCGGTGGTCCCGACCCCCGAGTCCGCGCCTGCGCCGGAACAAGCTCCCGAGACCGCCCCCGAAAAAACTACGGCTCCGCCTCCTCAGCCACAGAGTCACGCGCCCGAGATCGCCGCGCAGCAGGAGCCCGCCGCGCCTGCCGCCCCGCCTTGGATCCGCGCCCACTCGCCGCTCACCCTCGAGGGTAGACTCGGTCTGCTCCTGCGCCCCGATAGCAGCGCCGGCTTTCAAGACGAAACTCACACGGGCGCGGAGCTCGGCCTCTCGCTGTACATGGACCTGAAGCGCACGCTGGCCGCGGGCATCGAAATCGAGCGCGCTTCGCTCGGTCGCGGCCGCTCGCTCAGCGGCCTCGATAGCGTGAGCGTCGACTACAGCGTCTCGTCGGCCTTGCTCGGCGTGCGCGCCTACCCGTGGCGTAGCGATCTGTTCGATGTGTTCGTGGGCTTGCAGCTCGGCCTGGGAATTCAGGCTGTTTCTGCCGCCGGCACCGTGCATAACGGCGTGCTGTTCCCGGCCAGCTCCTACACCTGCGGCGCCAGCGACACGCCTGCCTTCGAAATCGGCGGCGGCGTCGGCGCGCGGCTAATGTTCTCCCCACGCTGGGGCGTGAGCGCGCGCATCAACGGCATGGGCCGCCGCCTCACCAGCGACATCGTCGGCGACTGCGCCCAGGGCCTAGGTACGGCTACAACTGTGTCGGGCAGTTTGGGTATTGGCTACGATTTTGATCTGGATCCGTAGTCAGGGTGGGGGAGGGCCCAGTTACCCGCGCGCAGCTGCGCGCGCAGACCTGGCCTCACCCCCAAACGCGCGGACGCCGCATTCACCGCAACGCCAAACAAAACCGAACCCCAATTATCGCGTTACACGCGATAATTGGGAGCTTCTTCGGTGATGATCACGTCGTGGACGTGGCTCTCGCGCAAGCCTGCGCTCGAGATGCGGATGAATTTCGCGTTCTTTTTGAGGTCGGCGACGGTTTTGCTGCCGGTGTAGCCCATACCGGCGCGCAGGCCGCCGACGAGCTGCGACAAGATGCTGGCGAGCGAGCCGCGGTGAGGTACGCGGCCTTCGATGCCTTCGGGAACGAGCTTTTCGTCGGCGGTGCCGCCCTGGCCGTAGCGATCGCGGCTACCCTTTTTCATGGCGCCGATTGAGCCCATGCCGCGATACACCTTGTAACTGCGACCTTGGTAGAGCACGAGCTCGCCCGGTGCTTCGTCGGTGCCGGCGAACAGCGAGCCTATCATCACGCAGGCGGCGCCGGCGGCGAGCGCCTTGACGACCTCTCCCGAATACTTGATGCCGCCGTCGGCGATCACCGGAATGCCGCTGCGATCGGCCACTTCGACGCAATCGGCGATGGCGGTGATTTGCGGCACGCCGATGCCGGCCACGATGCGCGTGGTGCAGATGCTGCCCGGCCCAATGCCCACCTTGATCGCGTCGGCGCCGGCGTCGATCAGTGCCGCCGCGGCTTCGGCGGTCGCGATGTTGCCGCCGATGACCTGCACGTTGGGGTAGCGCTTTTTGGTGTCGCGCACCGCGTCGACCACGCCCTTGTGGTGGCCGTGCGCGGTGTCGATGACGAGCACGTCGACGCCGACGGCGAGCAGCGCTTCGGCGCGCTCGATGCGATCGGCGCCGGGACCCAGCGCCGCGCCGACGCGCAAACGACCGCGCTCGTCTTTGTTGGCCAGCGGATTGCGTTCGGCCTGCAGCAAATCTTTGATGGTGATGAGGCCGACGAGCTTGCCGCCTTCGAGCACCAGCAGCTTTTCGATGCGGTGTTTGTGCAAAAGCTGGCGCGCTTCGTCTTGGCTGCAGCCGGGCGAAACCGCGACCAGCTCGGTCGTCATCAGCGCGCTGACTGGCTGATCGAGGTTCTTTTCGAAGCGAATGTCGCGCGAAGTGAGGATGCCGACGGCCGAGCTACCCTCGACCACCGGCACGCCGGAGATTTCGTGCTCGTGCATGACGGCGAGCGCTTCGCGCAGCGACTGCGACGGCCTGACCGTGACCGGATTCAAGATGATGCCGCTCTCTGCGCGCTTCACCCGATCGACCTCGTTGGCTTGATCTTCGATGGCGAGGTTCTTGTGAATGATGCCGATGCCGCCCTGGCGGGCCATCGTCACGGCGCTGCGCGCCTCGGTCACCGAATCCATGGCCGCGCTCACGATCGGGATGTTCAGCTCGATGGTCCGCGTCAAACGCGAACGCACGTCGGCTTCCGCCGGAAGGACCTCGCTGTACGCGGGCACGAGCATGACGTCGTCGAACGTCAGGCACTCGCGAAGATTACGGTCAAACATGGCCGAGTGTACTTAGGATTTTCAGACGTGCAATCGGCCGCGTACCCCTGCGACTTTCCCTCGCAATTTTGCAGTCTGTGTTGGCGGAGCCGGCCGAAGTGAGCGAAAATCACGCGGTGAGTCAAGGCCACGGTCACGGTCACGGTCACGGCGGCCACGCGCACGCCGCCGCGCCCTCGCGCAAACGCGAGCCTGACCGCGATCAGGGCGGCCACGCACATGGTCACGGCGGTCACGCGCACGGTGGTCACGGCGGCGCCGGTCGGCAGCTCAGCTTCGCGCTCGCGTTGACGCTCAGCTTCATGGGCGTCGAGGCGGTCGTGGGCTGGCTGAGCGGCAGCCTCTCGCTCTTGGCCGACGCCGGGCACATGCTTGGCGATAGCGGCGCGCTCGTGCTGGCCCTGATCGCCCAGCGCGTCGCCGAGCGACCCCGTACCGAGCTGCGCACCTACGGGCTGAAGCGCGCGGAGGTATTGTCCGCCTTCGTCAACGGCATCGTGCTGTTCGGCATCGCGCTGATGATCGTGCGCGAGGCCGTCGAGCGCTTCATGCAGCCGGTGGTCATTCACGGCCGGCCGATGTTGATCACGGCCGTCGGCGGCTTGGTCGTGAATTTGCTGAGCGCGCTCATCTTGATGCGCGGTGGCAAAGGCAACATCAACGTGCGTACGGCATTTTTGCACGTGCTGTCCGACGCGCTCGGCTCCGTGGCCGCGATTATCGCCGCGGTCGGCGCGCTTTGGTTCGGTGCGCAACGGCTCGATCCGGCGTTGTCCCTGGTGATCGCGCTCTTGGTGCTGCTCGGCGGCTATCGCGTGCTGCGCGAGACGACCGGCATCTTGCTCGAGTCGGCGCCGCCGCACATCGACGTGGCCGCCGTAGAGCGCGCCATTTTAGCGACGCCCGGCGTGGCGTCGCTGCACGATCTGCACGTCTGGCGCATCTCCGAAGAGCTGGACTCGCTCACCGCGCACGTCACGCTGGCGCGCGGCGCCCACGGCACCGAGGTGTGCAAGAGCGTCGCCGACCAGCTCAAGGCCGAGTTCAAGCTCGAGCACGTGACCATTCAGCCCGAGGCCCCGCCGCCCGACGAGCTCGTAAATGTTCGCTTGAGCCGCGACGGCGCGCCGATTCGCCGTGTTTCGTAGACC
>Ga0307516_10008717_pt1 | contig 11405 bp, 11 predicted proteins | sample 19_EM_MG_FD_203310 | JGI IMG/M metagenome (GOLD analysis project Ga0307516, IMG submission 203310) | Populus trichocarpa ectomycorrhiza microbial communities from riparian zone in the Pacific Northwest, United States - 19_EM | ecosystem: Host-associated > Plants > Roots > Unclassified | place...
CCCAAACAACCTCATTTTTGCCCACCCCCCCCCCCCCCCCCCCCACCACCACCTCTGTTGCTACTACGCCTCGCCAAACAGAGCATCTTGCCGCCTGTAGGGAAACTCAGCACTCTCCTCTCTTAACGCGACACCGCAGGCACCCTCCGGATCTCGCGCTTCCTATCGCACGCAATTCCCTCCGTTCCCCTCACTCGGCGGTGCCACACAAATACCCGCCTGGGTCCGAATCCGCACAGCCAACCACCGCGCGATTTATGCAACACACCCCATACCATCGTCCCCCATCTGCAGGAGTCGTGCCCTCCACCTCCTCCGTCGCCTCGATCGCTTCTACCGCAACCCCGTCGATGTCTGCTGCGTCTAGACACTCCTCCGGCTCTGCCGGCAGAAGCCCAAGGCACAGAAACCAGGTCAATGTGGGTGGTGACTGAACCTTCCATCTGCCCTTCCCCTCGGCAATACCCGCCGCAGCATTTGTTGCTGCTTCTTCTTCTGCTCTGCCTTCCGACGGATCTGGCCGCTGACACAGTCCGTTCGACAGTTGTCTACAATAGAGAAGTCGGTTACGCATCTTCTCGTTGCTACCAAGCAACTCCTTGAAACCCTGACGGCGTGGTCTCGTCAGCAGGCAACGGAAGCGGAGGTATCCGACGTGTACGTGCGTCTGGGGTCCGAGTTCAACATCGCATGCAGGGCCTTTACCGCCATCGGCGTCGAGACTGCAGATTTGGGAAATGTGCCGGATTCGCTACGCACGATCTTGGAGCATACTTTGAGTCAGGATGCCAGTCCGCAGAGTCTGGATGTGTACCTGCCGCGTATACGGGAGATTATCATCAACCTACTACACGGGCTCAAGAGGAAGCAGCAGAAGCTACGGCAGAAGCAGTCGCGGGAGAATGGCGAGGGTAGCTCGGGAGCCGCCACGAGGGGTTCCGGAAGCTCGCTTGGGTCGTCGGCGCGAACGAGCGGCGGCGGCGCCGATGCCGCTGTTCCGAGTACCACCGAGCCGCAAGAGACGGCGCCGCCGCGAACCTCCTCGCTGCCGGGAGGGAATGCCCAACGAAACTCACCACCAACCCACCCGGCTGTGCCCGCCGGGGCGGTGCGCGTCTCAAACTCGACCTCGAACACTGCGCGAAGCTCCCATCAATACAACACGTCGGTTTCGTCCCAGGGGTCTGGCATGCCTCCGCCTCCGGCGCAAAATACTACTCCACCTTATCCTACCTCCGACAATCCGCCCCAGATAGCGGAGCCCGAGCCGCCGAGCCCGGTCTACAATATCCCTCCCCCACCGCCGACCCCGCCCACCCAAGACGCTCTGGCGGCCCTTCAACAGCATACCTCGCTGGAGCGGAGAGCGTCGCGCCGGTACTCGGCTTACCAGATCGCCAAGCTGACGGGAAAGTCGGCGAACGATGTCCCGGTACTGCCGAGTCGGGATCCCTCGGCAATCCCTCGGAACCGCGAATCGATGGATGCGGTGCAAAAGCGTGCCTCGGGCAGAGCCAGATCGATAAGAACGAAAAAGGACCAGTCCCCAGTGAGGAACCCGCGCCGGATATCCGAGGAGAAGGATACCGAGGCAGTTGGATCGCCGCTCGCGCAAACGCCCGATGAATCGGTTGGGCCAACGTTCGCCACCAAACCGGAGAGGCCCGATATTCAGGTCGATACCAATGTCAGTTCGCCAGTTGCCGCACGTCCGTCGACCCCCGTCGGAGCCACCAGCACAAACGGGACAGCAACCGTGACGTCGCCGGAACCACGGAGCAGCACGCCTTCGGAAAGTACACTATTTCTCCAGTTGGGCCGGTCGATCAAGAAGGTCTCGTTGTCGGACAATCTGGACGAGCTGTCGTTGACATCTCTACGACTGCTCTTCATCTCGAAATTCAACTACAATCCACCATCGGGAGACGATTTTCCGGAGATTTATCTTCAGGATCCGGTTTCCGGCGTGCGCTACGAGCTCGAGGACCTGCGAGATGTCAAGGACCGCTCCGTGCTCTGCCTCAATGTCGAGGTCCTGGACGAGGTGAAGCGCCACATCGACGATGGGTTGGCAGGGCTGAAGAAGATCGTGGTAAGCTTGGCAGGCTCCGTGGAACAACAAGGACTGCAGATGACTCGCGTTGCCGAGAGACAGGAGGACGCTGCGAGAAAGATCGCGGAACTATCCGTGGCACCGTCAATGACAATTCCAGCGCCTGCTCCTACTCCCGCCGCCCCTTCGACTTCCAAGTCTCCTTTCGCTGCAGCCAACACGCTTTCGCCGGGAGACGCAGCCACGAAGCTCAACGAAGTTAGGGACCTGCGACGGGACCTGGCCGTGCTGCGCCAGGTATTTTCCACATTCGTCGCCGACATGAACACGTCCATGAGCACCGTCAAGACCAAAGCCAGCGCGGTTAAGCAGGTCGCTGCCAAGGCCGTCACCAGCGGCAATGAAGGCCGAGTCTACGTCGAAAAGGGCAAAGCTGTTCTCGGCGCCGACGCCGACAACCTCGTCACCCGCGTCGACGACCTTCAAGACACGGTCGAAGACCTCCGCAAGGATGTTGTCCTCCGCGGAGTCCGCCCGCTCCCGCGCCAGCTCGAGGCCGTGTCGAAGGAGATCGCCATGGCAAAGACGGAGCTCAGGAAGATGGCCGACTACATCAAGCGCGAAAAGCCCCTCTTCCGCCGCGTCTGGGAGAGAGAGCTCGAGGTTGTCTGCGAGGAACAGGAGTTCTTCAGCATGCAGGAGAGCCTCGTCAACGATCTCGAAGACGATCTCGAGAAGGCGTCGCAGACGTTTGTACTCGTCGAGCAGTGTTCGGAGCAGCAACTCAAGGCCAATGCCGGCAGCTCACGGAACGCGAGCAGGAGCTTCCCCCTCGCCCTTGGCGACGACCCGCTCAACCCCACAGAGGCCAAAGTCAGTGTGCTAAGCGAGGTCCGCGCCCTGCAGCCCAACCACGAGAGCCGTTTGGAAGCCATCGAGCGTGCCGAGAAGGCCAGACAGAAGGAGCTCGAAGGCCGCGTCCCCGCCTTCCAGAAGGAGCTTGGCGCCTTCGTCGAAGAGAACAAGCTCCGCAAGACGGGCGGCGTCGAAGAGGCCGAGCGACACCGGCTCGCACGCGAGGAGCAGGCGCGAAGGGAGATCTGGGAGATGAAGCAGAAGATGGAGGAGGAGACCGACGACGAGGAGGAGGAGGAGGAGGAGGAGGACACCGAGGGGGAGGAAGACGACGAGGACGAGTCGGGAGGGGAGTCGGAGGCTGCGGCGGAGGCGACGGTAGCGGAGGCGACGACAGAGGATGAGGGGAAGACGAGCGTTAATGGGCATGCTTGAACTGGTAAAGTTGGGGGGGGGGGGCTTTTTCTTTTTCTTTTCTCAGTTGCTTGTTTTTACTCTGCTCCAACATGCTCAATCCTGCTTATAGTTTGTAGTTTACTTTTTGCGAAAGGTGGGCGTATCAGGTGTTTTGCTGTCTTGTATTTTGGGAGCGGAAGCGAGCGAGCGTGTGGATGTTGGTTTCGGGAATTCCGTCAGATTCCGATTACAATGCATCGTTGCTATATCGCAGGGGGGAATATTGATGGGCGACAACGGCAAACTTTATTCGGTGTGCGTTTCGCATCTGGACTTCTGGGATATGTGTAGTGGAGGTGGATGCTGGGCGTCAGCGGAAGCCGTCGATCATGGCGCGTATAGTAGTGATGGCGATGGCGATGGGTGTGGGTGCTCGCCGCATCACTCGCTCCGGCACAGCAGGCAGGCCGTCAGACTGGCCCGATCCGGCCGGGCGCTACGGGCGCCGCCGTTCGCGCTGCGTTTCAGTTCTCCGCGCCGCGTTTCCGTCGGCTGCACGCCGGCGTGCTCGGCGAATGACGGGCCTTTCTGTTTCCTCTAGGGTGCGTACGGAATGCTCACATCCCCCGCTGGAATGCGCCATGCCATCTGTCAGCACAATCCGAAAACATCCCCGGCCACACACCAGTGCAGGACCCCCCCCCCCTTTTGTTCCGGCGCCGGCACTCGCTCGGGATCTCCGCGCGGCCCATTCCCAGCGACAACCACCACCACCATCACCACCACCACCCCCTGCGCGGTCGGCGGCCGTGCTCCGTGCTGCGCCTTGGGGCCCACCAGATGTTGGGTGTGTGTGGGGGCCGGCCGCTAAGACCCCTTCGGAGCGCCGGCGGTTGGCTGCTGCGGCGGAGGGTGACGCTACTGCATGCAACGATTGGTGGATTCAAGGACTAGATATCTATCTATGTACATATATGTACTGCGGGCCTAGGTAGAGTGCATATGTACAGAGCACCATTGTCCACAAGATAAAACCACTGCAGCCTGGGCGGTATCTATGTACTCTAGAGTATTGCAGAGTACAGATGATATCTAGCTAGCTGGGTGTGTACCCACCGACTTCTCGGTGCTAAAGCCTCGGCGCTAACCACTCGGCCACGTGACCAGCGCGCGCGCGGAATCGTCACGTGTGCTCCGCCTGCGCCACAGCGGCTTCGTCGACTGACCGACAACGCCGCAACCGCGCGGTCGAACGCTCGCTCAAACACGGCGCCCGCGGAGATACGTCGCAAGTGCCTGTCCGCTCCGGCACACACGCTGCGAACACGCCCTGCGCGCAGCGCCGATCATGGCAACGGTGGAGTGTCCGGACACATGTCTGCGCAGCGGCGGGGCTGCACGACCAATCGCGGCCCGCCAGCCATCCCATCCGTCGAACCGCAGGCAGCAGCTCATCCATCGGGGGGCGCGGGGGGCGGACGGCTTCTGCGCCCCAGCAGACGCGCACGCGCTGCAGCGCACTCCCCAACAAGCCCCTCCGCCCTGTCCGGAGTCGACGTGCTGCCGCGGCGTGCGGTGGGCTGGGCCGGACGAGAGCTTGGACTCGAGCGGCGCCCGGGGGAGACCGGACTCGGCTGGAGATGGCAGCGCAAGATTGCGGCTGCCCGAGCGGCGGAATCCCCCCCCGCCTCCGGGCTTCGCGCTGCTGGTTCGTCTCCGCCCGCCGGATGCGACGGAGAGCGACTCCGCAAGCGGCCGGATGCCCCGCCGCCGCGACACGAAGTGCGGGGAGACTGGCGTGCGCAGTGCAGGGGCTGCAGACATGGTGGCAGCGGCGGCTGCGGCGACGGCGGTGGCGGTGGCGGTGGCGGTGGCGGTGGCGCGCGTGTCGGAAGGAGCGAACCGGAAACAGCGAATTCTGCAGCGTCGGCCGCTCTCTCGCCGTCCGCCGTTCTTCTGGCCGTCGCAGAGTTCGCCATCTGCCGGACGGGCGCGCCAAGCGGCCGCCGCGAGGAACGCCCCAAGCCACTCCCTTTCTGCCGTCCAATCAGCGCCGGACCGGGGGGGGGGCCAAGTTGCATATCTATCCAGCCGTCGACGGCGGGCGGCCTGTCTCCCCAGAATCCGCCAGTCCGCCGCCGTCTCTCCGTCGCGGCGATGCGTCTCCGTCGCGGCGATTCGTCTCCGTCGCGGCGATTCGTCTCCGTCGCGTCGCGGCGATTCGGTCTCCGTCGGACGGCCACGGACGGCCACGCACGCACACGGAGGCGATGCTCGCTGGCGGCACCAAACCGCCGCCATCCAGATGTCCGGCTGAATGGTTCGTGCGAGGGCCCTTGCTCGCTGGCTTCGCCGCTGACCGTTGCCCACCCACCAGCAGCCCGTCCCCAGCCAACCAGCGGACCCAGACCGAACGCAGCCCTTGCGTCCACTTTGCCCGCCCCGTCGTGCGGAGTTCTTCGTCGTTGTTGTGTCGTTGCTGCCCACCGTCGTCTCCTTTGCCTCTCGCCGTCGAGAACTATCCGTTCTGGGCACTGCCGGACTGGAACGAGGGGAAAAAAAAAGAAACGTGCAGAAAAAGAGAATGGAAAAGAAAGAAAAAATAAAAAAAAAACCCCCCCCTTCGCCCGATCCGTCCTCGCGCCTGCGGGCTGCTGACTCGCATTCGACAGTCATCCGTCCGAGTCCCTTCCTTCCTTCCTCCCCTCCCTCCTCCTCTCCCTCCTCCTCTCCCTCCCCACCATCATATCCGCTCCGCCCTTCTCATCGTTCGCTTCCCTTGCCGCGCCCCCATCTCCCCGAAATACCTACTCTGCTGCTACGCTTACTGCCGCAACCTGTTCCCGCCTCCCGTATTGAACAGTCTCAGCCTGGTCCGCTGTCCTCGCGGATCCTGCTCTGCGTACAGCCTCGGCGTCGTCGCCATCGCCGGGAAAAGAAGGGAAAGCAGAAAGGCCGTGGAGAAGCATAGATATACTGCTTCGTCCGAGCTGCTCCTAGCTCGTTCCCCCTCCGCCTCCCACCGCTATCCCCAACTGCTCGAGATCTTGGAATTGGGCTTGGCCCCGGTAAGTAGCTCCTGGTATGTCGTTCCGGCCCTGTCTGGTTCGCGTCGCCCATCTCGTCTCTGAAAGGGATAGCCCGTCAGGGTTGCTTTTTCGGTCCGGAGAACGGAAATAATAGTAATAACAATAATAATAAATAATTTCAAAAGAGAGAGACGGGGCGAGAGAGCTGCATACTCTCTCTTTCTCTCTCTCTCTCTCTCTCGCTCTCTCGCTCTCGCTCACTCTCGCAATCTCCCTCTCGCCCGCCCTCTCACCCGCCTCTCACCCGCCCTCTCGCCTTCCCTCTCGCCCTCTCACCTCTCCACCACTCCTCGCTCCACCCTTCCTTCCTTCTTTCTTCCTTTTTCTTTCTTCTTTCCCTCTCCGAGAACGCGTGACTTTACACCTTCCCTCCCCCCCCCCCCCCAACCCAACCCACCCTTGCTGACGTCCTACCCCCATCGTTCCGACAGTCTCCCATCGGCGGAACCCTCCCCCCCCCATTCTCGGCATCCGTCTTTACCTGTCCTCCAACCCAGCACCTCTCTCGCACGGAGAATATAAACCCCACCCTACCTCGTCGTTACCAACGATCACTCTCTCCATCGCTACCGATACCGTCGTCTCGCCTCCGTCGCCGTGTGATCCGATCGCCTGGTTGTCTGTGCCGAGTACGATCCGATGGCGTCCTCATCATCGAATGTTGTGGGCGTCCACTATCGCGTAGGGAAGAAAATCGGTGAGGGCTCGTTCGGTGTCATCTTCGAGGGCACAAACCTCCTGAACAACCAGCAGGTGGCGATCAAGTTTGTAAGTTTGCCCTTTTCGTTGCTTTGCCTCCTCTGACGGACGATGGTTTTTGGTCGTCGTGGTCGGGTCGTGATTGCTGATCCGTGACCCCCTTTTCTCAGGAGCCGAGGAAGAGCGATGCACCCCAACTGAGAGACGAGTACCGAACATACAAGATTCTCGTGGGATGCCGTTAGTTTAACCCATCCTCCGCTGGATCCGTCCGGCTCGCGTTGCCGTCTTCGTTTGCTTACACGCCGTGTTTCCAGCGGGAATTCCAAACGTCTACTACTTTGGCCAGGAGGGACTGCATAACATATTGGTCATCGACCTGCTGGGACCGAGTTTGGAGGACTTGTTCGACCACTGTAACCGACGATTCTCGATCAAGACCGTCGTGATGGTGGCGAAACAGATGGTACGTGCCAGCCGACGCGGTGGGCGGCGGCGACCCGCATGCTCCGAGTGATTGCTGACGCCTCGCGCCCAGCTGTCACGGGTCCAAACCATACACGAGAAAAATCTGATCTATCGCGACATCAAGCCCGACAACTTTCTGATCGGCCGGCCGGGATCGAAGGCTGCCAATGTGATCCACGTCGTCGACTTCGGCATGGCCAAGCAGTACCGCGACCCCAAGACGAAGCAGCACATTCCCTACCGGGAGCGCAAGAGTTTGTCTGGAACCGCTCGCTACATGAGCATAAACACTCATCTCGGACGCGAGCAGTCCCGAAGAGACGATCTGGAGGCGCTGGGACATGTCTTCATGTACTTCCTGCGAGGCGGGCTCCCTTGGCAGGGACTGAAGGCTGCCACCAACAAGCAGAAGTACGAGAAGATCGGCGAGAAGAAACAGACGACTCCCATTAAAGAGCTCTGCGAAGGATTCCCAGGTATGTTTCAGCAGCCCCCCCCTAAATCCGTCGATCGTCGTTGCTGATGCAACCGCCACAGACGAGTTCAACCAGTACTTGAGCTACGTCCGCAACCTTGGATTCGAGGACACCCCTGACTACGACTTCCTGCGTGATCTGTTCACCCAAGCACTGAAGAACTGCGGAGAGGTTGAGGACGGTGAGTACGATTGGATGAAGCTGAACAACGGCAAGGGTTGGGAAGCCATCTCCAAGCATTCGTCGCACTACCACCACGGTCCGAGCCCGAACCACGTCACGACGGCAGGAGAGCTGCGACACGTTCCTCCGGCCCAAGTCCGTATGCCCAACGCAGCCATCCCGACCGGTCGTTTAAACGCCCCGCAACCCCCGCCCCCATCTCCAGGAAAACAGCAGATGGGGATGAAGCGAGGCGAAGGGCGAAGCGTTCAAAACGCTCCCCAAACGAAACGGCCGAACGTAGCCGCGGGGGGCCTACAGCAGCCGACCATGGGAACGCCGAACCCGAGCACTCAGGCACAATTCCAGCCCTCAACGACCAACCTGCCCCAGGCCGCTAGGGGCCAGTCGCCTCAGGCGTTGAACCAGCAAAGTCACCAGGGCCGAGGCAATGTGGAAGACGGCGCGACCAAGAAGACGACGTGGCAGAAGATTCAAAGTGTATTCTGCTGTGGAATGTGATTGGGCATGTGTGATGGCTTCGGTCACAGCAACTTGTTCCCAAATGGATCTAATGAGAGTTGGCCTGCAATTACATACCGATTCCCACGCTAAATTTCTCTTTGTCACCTGTTTAATATTACCCCCCTCCCCTTTCCATTTTCGTCTGCTTTTTTTTCTCTTTCTCTCTGCGATTCCTTCTTGACTCTCCTTACACAACGTTGACGACGACACGAATCCGAAAACCACATTTGGCGCGCGTGGACAGACGGGGGAAAGAGGGGCTAAAAGAAACCTTAGAACCCGTTTTGTTTGGTTGTTTTTTTTCCCTTTCCTTCTCCTGAATTTTACCAATTAGAGGGCGATGATCTGCAACGGGAATGGATTAACATCAATTGACGGGGTTGGTTGTTGCTAAATTATCTTTTTTCTTTTCCTTCTCGTGTGTTTGGCATGGCGTGAATTTATATCCAGAAAGACGCGTTTTTTTTTGTGTGCTGCTGCTGCTGCTGCCTTTATCGTTCCTTCTAGGTTGTGTGGCTGCTGCGATGGGATCAAACGGGGATCTGCGCGCTCAGTGCCTTTTCCTTTTTTTTTTCTCCCGATCGATTGGATCTTTGTATCGTTATTCTTCACTCTTTATTCCTCTTTTTTTTATCTCGATCACTCTTTGTTCCTTCCCCCTACAATTGCCTTTAAGTATTCCGAGTAGGCTCGTAGGAGAAGGAAAGGAACTGGAAAAAAAAGGGAGATATGGATTGGATCGGATCGATTGGATGTCGGACGTCGGATACACGGACTTTGGGCAGGAGCATGATTGCTGTTCCGCTTGCGAGTGGACATGGCTGTTGGGCTGGGTTGGGAAGGGGAAGTTTCGATTGTATTGTTTTATCACTCGCTCGCTACATTTTCTCACGGATTTTTTTTTTCTCGTTTCCGATGAGTCCGTGTAAGACCGTGTAAGTGTCCTTCTGTGAGTGTGTTATTGTCTTTTTATACGAAGCTTTTTGTTTTTAACTTGTTTTTCGATATTTCCATATCATTTTTTTCGGCACACGTCTATAATATGCCATATTTTTGACCATGATGTATAGTTTTTCTGGATTGGTTGCCAGGTGGCAGCTTGCTGGTCTCTACTATATACTGTAACTACTTACACAAAACCACCACTCAAACAAACCACCTCACCACACACCCCCCCAACGCCCGGTCAGCACCGATGATCCAGCAGGATCAGCGCTCTACCTCTAGCTCCTTTCCGGACTCTGTAAATGCCTTCGCAGATTGGGCGATAGGCATCAAATTCACAACCACAGCAATAAAAATAAAATAAAAAAGGCGCTGCATATAATGTTTTGCAAACGACGGGGTACACTCTGGGGGGTCCACAAACAGAACCGCTCGCAACGAAGTCTTTGTCGGCTCCCAATCGTACATATGTATGCACGGGTGCGTGTGCGTAGGAAACTAATAGAGGCGGGCTTATTTTTTGCTCCTGTCTTACCGCGCTATTGTGGCTGCTGAGTGTTGAATTGCGGTTGCCTCTGGCCAACTCGGCGACGTTGCCGGAAGGAAGAAAAGAAGAAAAAAAACGGCAAACCTTTATGTATAATGCCATCGGGCGGCTTGCTGGCGGCTAGTAACTCCAGCTGTCGACTGCGGCAGTACGATAGCAGCAATAAACATCGGCATCGTGGCGACTCGTTCGACCCACCCATCTATAGATCACCACCACCACCGCTACTAACACCACCACCACCACCACCACCACCACCACCACCACCATGAACACGATCTCCCATGGCGGCACCTCGGCTGCTATGTTCAATAATACGAGAGTTGATCTGGCTCATCCCCAGCCAGTTCGATATACGAGCGTCGAAAGGGGGGGGGCCTGCTTTGGGAAGATTTCGCAGTTCAAGCAGGTGGTAGTCGATTGGGGCTGTTGGGGCGCTGGGTTCAAAAAAAAAATTTGACGAAGAAAATCGACAAGTAAAGCAGCCTATGTACCACTCCGGACCCGTACAAACGATCATACGCTTTTGGCGGTGGTGGGTTGTACTTACTTAGTCATTAGTATAGGAAATAAGAAAGTGTTATTCATTTTTCGGGGTACCTACTTCATCAATGTATGTATTATTCTAACGATCTTAGCGGCTGCCATCTAAGATTAGCCGCCAGCCACCCGATGGCATTGTAGTGGAGAAACAAAAAAAAACCCGATGGCAGGATAGTATGTATATAGTTTCAAAACCGATGGCATTATAAAGGTTTGCTCGAAGAAGAAAAAAAAAACCTGTGTAAATAGTCTATGTATGTATGTAAGTATCTATGGCAAATCTGGGGCAAGTCCGTTTCCGTCCACCGTCCTTTCGGCTGGTCGTGCCTCTCGCTGTGTATATATTTTAATGCCCTGGCCTGTCCTGAGAAGGATGGGGTGCGCCCGAAGAAATCGCAAAAAAAACCAATTGAAAGGCGACTTCCTACTCCTCTCCCCTGTCTGAGCGTGCGGCTTTAGCCCCCAATATATAGATACCACGGATCTTTTGCGTCAACGGAACACCACAGAATCGAGTGAGAACCCATGACGAGCGTGAGATTAAAAGACCCCGCCCCCGAGGGGGTCGGCGAGAACAGACGCGCGCACGGAGGACCCTCGATTCATGAGTTGGGGGGGGGGGGGGGGGGGGTGGGGGTGAAAATGGA
>Ga0307516_10008718_pt1 | contig 11405 bp, 17 predicted proteins | sample 19_EM_MG_FD_203310 | JGI IMG/M metagenome (GOLD analysis project Ga0307516, IMG submission 203310) | Populus trichocarpa ectomycorrhiza microbial communities from riparian zone in the Pacific Northwest, United States - 19_EM | ecosystem: Host-associated > Plants > Roots > Unclassified | place...
GTAAGGCTGACTGAGCTTGGAGTAAATATGTCATATGGGTTGAGTCAAAGACGACTAGATCGGGATGATGAGTAAATATGAGACGGTAATAGTTTGGGGTAGTTCGGGATAAGAAAAAGTTGTAACAATGGCTGCTTCTGCCTCTTTACGAAAGGCTGAATGTGAATTTTGTGGAAAACCTGAACATGCTATAGCCAAGTGCTATGCATTTCAGAATGCCCAGAAAGATGCCAAGGCTAAAAAGAACAAGCCAAAGCAGAAAAAATGCACTGAGCAGGCAAACCAGGCCAAGGATAATAATGGCAGTGATGTCACTGAATTTGCTGGCAATGCAAGTACTCATCTCTCAGATCATTCAGATCTATCTTCCTCACTTCAGCTTGATGCTGACTTTGATTGGATTGCAGACACAGGGGCTACTTTTCATATGACACCCCATTGCCATTGGGTCAGAAACTATACCCCATTTCATGTTCCAATCAAGTTGGCAGACAGTTCTGTAATTTATTCAGCTGGAGTTGGCACTGTGGTTTTCAATTCAGTTGTCAAGGGAAAGAGTCTTCGATCTGTAGAGTTTACTAGAGTCTTGCATGTTCCACAACTCTGAAATAATCTCCTCTTTTGTTTATATTTGACTAGAAACAAAGGCTTCCACATCCACATTGATGCAGAGTTTTTGCATTTTCAGTTGAATAGGAAGGAGTTGTTCTGTGCTTCAATCAATTCCAATAACTCTGCTCATTTGAATGGAGTTACTGAAGCCATTTCAGAGTATGCACACCTCTCTTTCACTCTACCAATAGACCTTAGTCTCTGGCATAGACATCTTGCACACCACAATTATACAGCTGTCAAGAAAATGCTCAGAACAAATATGGTGACTGGAATGGTGCTCAATTCATCACACAAGCCAGATCCTGTCTGTAAACCTTGTTTTGCAGGGAAAATGCACTCCAATCCTTTTTCTTCTTCACCCAGTTGTGCTAAGTCTCCTTTGGAACTTGTGCACACTGATCTCCACAGTCCCCTACCAGTTAAATCATATCATGATTATCAGTACTGGATTGTCTTCATTGATGACTGCAGTTCACACAAAGCTGCAATGTCATTGGGGAGGGGGAGTGGTGCATTCAATGTCTTTATAACCTACAAGGCCTGGGCAGGGAACCACTTCAGAGCTAAGATTCAGGCTCTACAAGATATCAAGGGTGGAGAGTATATGTCTAATGTCTTTATCAAATTCAATCAGGACTGTAGCATTGAAAGACGGCATACAACTCGCAACAGACTACAATAGAATGGTGTTGCTGAGAGAGCCAATAGGATCTTGTCCAATGATATTACTGCCATGCTCTCAGAGTCACATCTACCACCCTCGTTTTGGGAGTTCTGCCTTGCTGCATAAATCCATGTCTGGAACAGATTGTCTACTGCATCCTTACCTGACAAAACACTCTATGAAGCTGTCACAAAGTGCAAACCTGATATCAGTCATTTCAGAGTTTGAGGATGCACTGCCTATGTGTATATTCAGAAGAATCAGCGTAAATCTCTTCAGTCACATATGGAAAAATGTGTCTTTATTGGTTACACTGCTGGTTACAAGGGCTGGTTGTTTTACAATCCTACTACCAAAAAGACCATTATTTCAGAACATGCTGAATTTTATGAGCATCACTTCTCTGGCTTGTTCAAGTCAAAGTCACCTTTGCCACCGAGTCCATCAGCTGAAGGTGTTGTTGAGTTTCCTGTCCTAGATGATGAGAGGGAGGATCAGACACCATCTAGTATATTCCATGAATCCACTCCATTGCTTCTGCACCTTCAAGTTGTCCCTCTTCTCCAGATGCCAAACATGCATCAGTCCACTTTCCACAATAGCCTGTTGACAACACTCTTGCACCATCACCACAACTTGATCATCCAACTGGATCTCCATCACCTCATTCTCGTGCTGATGCACCACCTGCACTACCACCTGCTCTTAGACATGGTACCAGACCTAGAAACATGCCTGGTGAATGGTGGAAAGTCTCCAAACTATTGGTTCTACCTCCACTGCCAGACTCTGATTTGAATTCTGATGCTGAGGCTGGATTTGTTGAAGTGCAGTTTGCTGGTACAACCAGTGTTGCAGATCCTTGCACCTACAAACAGGCAATGCAAGATCCAGATGCTGCAAAATGGCACAAAGCTGATCAATATGAGTTCATGTCTTTGGAAAGCAATAGGACTTGGGAACTGGTTGATCTACCTTCTGGTGCAAGGGCAATTGGTTCTGGCTGGGTATTCAAGGTCAAACACAATGCAGATGGTTTTGTAGAGCACTACAAGGCTCATCTAGTTGCCAAAGGATTTAGTCAACGTCCTGGCATTGATTACAATGAAGTCTTTGCTCTCACATTTCGTCCTGCTGCACTCAGACTTATTCTTGCCCTTGCTGGTATTGAGGACATGAAACTGTGCTCTGTTGATGTTACATCTGCCTTTTCCAATGGTGATTTGAAGGAAGTTATTTACATGAGACAGCCAGAGGGATATGTACAAGATGGACCAAACAAGGTGCTCAGACTTAAAAAGTCACTCTATGGTTTGAAGCAGTCTGCTAGACAATAGAATAAGAAGCTACACAAGGTTCTCATGGACATGGGCTTTATCAGACTTGAATCTGATCGCTCCATTTACATTTATGTAAAGGGTGATGTGAAGATCATTGTTCTCATTTACATTGATAATATTACCTTCGCTTCAAAGTCCAAGTCAGCCATTGATGCAACTGTAGCAGAGTTTTCCAAACACTTTAAAATTTGAGATTTGGAAGACACAAAGTTCTTGCTTGGAGTTCAAGTCATTAGAGATCATAAAAATTGCACTATTGCTCTATTCCAGTGCCAGTACATTATTGATATGCTGGAGCGCTATGGAATGAGTGATTGCAATCCTGTTCAGACTCCAATGCAGCCTGGTCTAAAGCTGTCCAAATCCATGTGTTTTCAAACTCCAGAGGAAGCACAGGAAATAGAAAATGTGCCCTACTTGAATGCAGTTGGCTCTCTGCAGTATCTAGCTACTATGACACGTCCTGACATTGCATATGCTCTTAGTTGTCTGGCAAGGTTTAATTCCATGCCAGGACCAAAGCATTGGAATGCTGTCAAGCATTTACTGTGCTACTGCAAGAGAACAATAGACTACAAGTTGCAGTACTCTAGACAATTGAGCACAGAGCTATTTACTACCTTCTGTGATGCATCTCATGGTGACTGCTTGGATACTGGATGATCCACTGGTGGATATCTTACCACAGTTGGTGGAGGAGCTATTGGCTGGAGCAGCAAACTTCAGTCCTTTGTTACACTGTCCACCACTGAAGCAGAGTACATTGCTGCAGTGGAGGCAGGCAAAGAGATAATGTTGATGCGCAACATTCTGGTGGAAATAGGCTATACTTCAAAGTTACCATCACTCTTGCGCATTGACAATCAGTCTGCTCTCAGTGTTACAAAGAATCCAGAGCACCATAGTTGATTGAAACAGCTGGACTTGTCCTTCTTTGGCTCAGAGATGTGGTTGATAAGAAGCAGATACTGCCTTCTCACATAGCTGGAGCTGAGCAAGTTGCTGACTTGCTAACCAAAGCATTACCTTTATCTAAGGTTCAATTTTGTAGGCAGAGAATGGGAATTATAGCTTAGATATATCCTGGACTCTTATTTCAACTTTTACTTATATTGTAGTATAGGACTTGCTAGATCAGAGAAGAGTGTTAGAAACTGTTGTTCTAGCATGACCTATTTGCACAGCCTTATGGCAATGCACACAGCCTTTGTGCTATGTGCACTGACCTGATGCTATGTGCACTGCCTTATGCTGTGCACACTGCTTTCTGCTGTGCTTACAGCCTTTGGCTATGCTCTTACTTGTATATATACCAGTAGCTTGTAGCCTGAAGTCCCTAGTTTACTCACTTTGGGCTTCAGGCAAGTACTTCTGTTCTATCTACAGACTAATATAGTTTGCTCACTTTGGACTTCAGACTTCACTGTGCTTGCCTGTTCTAACAGTAAGTGCCTGTATCCAAGCATCATGACATGCTTTTGAAACCCCAATATGACCGCTAACTCTGTGTTGTGTCAGGAAGGGCTTCAAGCAATATGGGCATTGGGGGAAATAACATGAGGCCATGGTACATTGATTTCTATCCCTCCTGTTTCAACCATCCCCTATTGTCAATGTGCCCACATTGGTATGTGACTACATCTATTTCTGGCAAAGACTTTTGCAAATTGTTCAATGGATCATGCCACTCTCCTCTTTGCCCTGGTTATCACACATGTTTCTTCTTCACCACCACCATCTCTTCAACAAACAGGACATTGAGACACGTTGTTGATGTGCTCAAGTTGGTCGAAAAGTCCAAATGCCTGTGGCAAATCCAAACAATGTGGCTATAAAGACCTCCTCACCTAAGGCTACATACTTACTTTCTGTTGTCTTTAGCTATATCAATGACTGCTCCAGCCAGCTTTCCAAGGACAACAACCCTCATTCTGCCTCAATCATGAGAAAAAGAATGAAGGTTTGTCTCATAGTCAAGAGCATCACAATAGAAGACTTTTTTTTTTTTTTTTTTAAAATCATCAATTTTTACACTGGTGTGCTTTAAACTGTCTGGTTGCTACAGACTGTAGTCCTAGTGAAGGAGGCAGCAGTAAAGTAAAGTATGTAAGGCATAATGCTGCAGGCTTTCCCAGAGGTGGATGGCAGCATGAGTGTTTGAGACGATACAAGAATGTACAAAAATAAATGATGAAAGAAGACATTGAAACCAAGAAATAAGATAAGATACCCCAGGTCAGAGCCCAGGGTCTTATTGATACTAGCTCACCCAAAAGAAGGTGCCACACATTAAGACTCTCCAAACCAGTTTACGCCTCACCGTCAGATCCCCCCATCTGAACATCAGCTGGTGCAGTCCCCAAAGGGTCTGCAGTGGCTTCCATTCTGACAGTTCATTTCCATCAGTTACCAGTTTCCCCAGTGAGAAGACGAGCACAGAAGTGAGCGATTTCTCCCTCACCTCATAATTGAAGTCATGAATTGATCCATTTATGATCAAAATGGTGCTGCCAAAATTGACAGCTACATGAGTTAGCAGCATGAGGTTTACTGCAGTTGAGGCAATAAGCAGGATGAGGGCACAGTTCCCCATCTGTGGTAGGTGGCACTGGTGGCATATGGTTCGGTTTACCTTTACAGCAGACTGCAAAGGCACAATGGTTTGATTCATGATGTGGTCCCATACAGAGAGGACACACCACATGGATAGAACAGCAGTAGTCGAGATTGTGGCCCCAACTAGAGCATCAAGAACAGAAGGGGACACCAATCTTAGGTGAAGCCTGTCAGAAAAAGCAGATCAATCTACCAATATTGATAGATTGGTTAATGAAGAAGCACATCTGAGATCCTTTTTGAGAATCCCAGATGTCAAAGTAGATGGTGCACGCATCTGCAGTTCTAGAGTCGTGAACAATCCTAGGAGGTGCAGCTAGGCGGATGTTGTCTTTGTAGACAGAGTTGTGGAGGAAGTGTTCAGCATCTGCCGGAGTCATGTGGTTACTGTTCGGTGAGATGAATGGAACATTGATGAGTTTGCAGAAGGAACAGAAGGATGGTACCTCACATTTCACAGTGGTACCTTTGGGGACAATACCATGCACAAAGGTTTTCACCTGAGTGAGTTTAGGGGAAGTAGGAACTCGAGTAGTGGAGACTGTTAAGCCTCCATAACCCAAGTGGGAGGATTCAACCATCAATCAGACTGGAGTTATTCCAGAGATGAATTGAGAGCAATGCTCCTTGACTTCTTACCACAATGTGGCACAGCCACCAAGTTTGAGCCTGCAACAGTGCCAACATCCCCAATGCTGCCACAACCCATGGATCTCCTATCTCAGAAGCCCATACAGTGACTCACAAAACTGAGTCAATGTTTTGGACTTTTGAATGATTTGTCAATTAACTTTGGAATGATAATAAATACTAACAAATATCTGGAGCATCAAAGAAAGTATTCGATCAGGGCTATTCAATGCATTAAGAAATATATATTTTTGATTAGTATTCATAGAGATATAATTGATTCAAAACAGGGACTTATTGACTCAGTTTTGTGATGAGGCATCAGAATATAGTAAATTGGAATTCTAGTACTTGGTATGACCTCCCTTGGCCTTGATTACTGCTTCCAACCATCTAGGCATACTTTCAATTAAATTCTGGCACACTTCTGGTGGAATATTATTCCACACTTCCACCACTCTCTCCCATATCTCCCAAACTCCCTTGAGTGCTGTTTGATACTTGGCTAGCTCCCTCTTGAGGTGAACCCATTGATTTTCAATAGGGCTGAGGTCTGGAGATTGTGCTAGCCAGTCCAGAAGAGTGATATTGTTGTCCTTCATCCACTTCTTGGCCTTTTTTGAGGTGTGCTTGGGGTCATTGTCCTGCTGAAAAATCACCTTCTCCTCAGGAATTCCACTCTCCTCCAGGCTAGACAGTATGTGCTCCTCCAAAATAGCCACATACTGGTCAGCATCCATCCTCCCCTCAACCTCTGCAAGATGCCCCACTCCATTCCACCCCACACACCCCTATATCATAATGTTTCCTTGATCAAACTTAACTGTCCCCTGCACCTCCCTCTGAATCAACCCCTCTCCCTTCTGTTTCCAGACCAACTGCCTTCCATCTGACTCAAACCTGTTGATTTTGGTTTCATCTGACCAAATAACTCTCTTCCAGTCCTCCACAGCCCAGTTCCTATGCTTCAGAGCAAATACCAGTCTCCTCTTCCTATATCTTGCACTCAATAAGGGCTTTTTCTTCTTCACCACACAGTCTTGAATGAATTTTATCTGAGGAGATGGATGTAGGGATGATGGTGTTGATGTAGTTGGTGGCCTCTGCAGCATTGGCAGCCTTGCCAGTGGTGATTTGAGTAAGAACTGCTCTTTGAGAGGTAGCAGAAAGCTTGGAAGGATAACCCCCAGAGGAGTGATGCTGATTGAAATGGAGGTTTCTGAGTGTTCTGGATACTGTGGACTGGCTGAGGCCAAGTCTGGAGGCAATAGTACAAGTGGAATGGCCATTGGAGGCCAGAGAAGGAATGTTTCCCTTCTGAGAAGAGGAAGTGGGATGCATTGGGGAATGGTAAAGTTCTGGCAATGCCAGCCTTGGTTAAATAGCTCAAAGTAAGTTCCCATGAAGGATAACATAACCATAGTAACCATCTATCAAGGGTTGATGACTATACAATTGGTGGAGCATCAGATTCTGATATTTTTGATAACCCCTCACAAAACTGAGTCAATGAGTCCCTGTGTTGAATCAATCATATCTCTATGACTACTAATCACAATTATGTAATTCCTAATGCATTGAATAGCCCTGATTGAATACTTTTTTTGATGCTTCAAGAATCTGTTGGTATTCATTATTATTCCAAAGTTAATTGACCAATCATTCAAAAGTCCAAAATATTGACTCAGTTTTGTGAGTCACTGTATCATTGGCCCTTTGTCTATGATGGTTCATAAATGATGCACCACATTCAAACTAACTCAATCTCTAGCGATCAACGTTACCAATGATGAGAAAGCTCCAGAAACCCTGCCCTTAGAGGATTGTAGTTGTCTTCATGGGCTCCTTCATCCTCCAGACCCTCTTTCCAACTCTTATCTCCCTCCACCCCATCTGGGTTGGGGGAAAACCCACCTCTCTGGGGTATTTTCCCCCCAGAACCTCTATCGTGCCACCTGTGCATCCACCTCAGAGTACTCCAATGATAGACTCATGGATGGTTACACCTACCCCCCCTGTCTCCACAAAGAAACCAGAAGTTGGTCCCCATCTTCCTGGTTTTGGCAAAGGGCGATCTTGTGACACTACCAGTTCTGAGCTGTCCAGGGCCTCAGACTCAAAGGTCACCTTCCAATTGGACATCCCTGTCTCAGATGACGACTCTGATGACCGGATGTTCAATGACTCATCTAATGCTTCAACTTCATCAGATGAAGCATTCAAAAAATGAGTCTGTGATTATTACAATAATGGCCTCATTGCTCCAGAACAGAAGTTTGACTTTATCAAACATCTGTCTAGTGTTGTACTATTACTTAAGCTAAGTAATACTACCACTGTCTATAAAGTGCTAGTGGATACCCACTGCTCGTGTGATTGCCAACTTCAAATTGTGCTTATCTGCATTTTGATTTATATCATTAATAATGACTACTTTATTACTACTGGATTGAGCATGCTAATGCTTTGTAAGCTACAGGCTACTATCCTATCTAACCCATGTGTAAATCATGCTATGCACCGCATTGCCCAGGGGGAAGACCTTCATTTCTCCCTTGAACCCCTCGACTCACTCTTGGCAGTGGCTGTGCCACTGGTACCGAGCTTGGGGACTGGTCAAATGACTGCTGACTCCAAAAAGCTATGACTGCAACTGCAACCAGTCATGACTGATCAAAACTGCGACTGATCATGACCGGACCAATTATTTGATAGTAAATATAATTCCCTTCAAAACAAGCCCTAGAACATCTAAAACGGTCAAGAATTGACTGAGATACAAGCAAAACAATAAATTGAGTACATGTTGGCTCATTTTCGGCATTTCAGGGCTTGTTGTCCATCATGTGGGTTATACAAACTTGATACATATACTATCTAATAGATAATTAATTGTTTAGAATTATAAAATATCTTGTTACTAGCCATCGCCATGCACAAGAAATCAAGAAATCTTATCACAACTTGAGCAAATGTTATGAATTGATGTTTTTGGTCATATGTATCTTTGTCAATTCTTGGCCGTTTTGGATGTTCTACACCTCATTTTGAAGGGTTTCACATGGTCTATCAAATGACCAGTCATCATTGGTCACAGAGACTTCAGGAATTGCCATGACTGCAACTGTGACTGCTCATAACCAGCTATGACTGTGACCGCAAATGACTGCAGTCATTTACCAGTCATGACAGGTCATGCGACCTGACCTGTAGACACTAATCTTGGCAAATGGAGGCATCCCACCCTGGACTAGGGAACAGGGCAGCTTGTCTGCTTTGACGATGGCTTGCAGCTTTTGGGGTGGTGATACGCATGGTCGGGGTAGGCAAAGAGCATGCAAGTGCGACAAATCACATCAATACACACAACAACCAATACAAAACAATCTAGCAATTGGCTAGCCTGTCTCCAACAGTGGGCTGGTTCAGGGTGATGGAGTCTAAGAAGTCTCCTTCTCCAAAATACTCAGAGAATCACAAGTTCAGGTAGAATCACAACAGTTGAATTGTCACAAGTTCGATGGTATTAGTTTCAAGGTATGACTAGACCACAAATGATCCACAAGATACAACAGACAAAAACAATCCCAACAGTCCCTTGGACTTCAATCCAGAACACAAATGGCAGTAACTCAGTCAAGTTGGCAATCAATCCTTGATTCCAATGAGTCTCAGAACTCCTTACTTTGCACTCAGCGTTTACTACAACACTAGTTGATTGGAGGCAATTCCATACTACTGAAAACCTACAGACTAGCAAGCCTTTTATACATGAATAAGTGCATATCTCAATAGAATATGGAAATGAATAATAATAGTTTAATCGTGCCAATACTCAAAAGAGAAGTCCATGTTTCGTCAAGAACCCTTTTTGGGTTCTGCACTACAGTACCACATGTTTCACTAGCATGTAACTACTACTTCATATGGTTGCAATTCACATGTCCTATGTGTTACCATTCTAGCATGCATTATCAATGAAGGTTTGTGTCGGTGACTAGCATAGTCCATAGATATTTGAGATTGGAACAGGCAGTAACACCAAAACACTCCGGGTTACCTTCTGATCATTTCATATTGCATCGGTCAGATGTGGTCCATCTCGATTATTGTGTTAGATCACAATTCTGGCATTCTAGTCAAGTGTCTGTGAAACTGAGTCTATTGCTAACAGTTCCTTGTGCTGTTCAATGGTATGATGTCATGTTTCAAGATCGCTAGACCATGCCAATAGTTCTTTAAACAGTTACGCAGTGTGCATTGGAAAATAAAGAATATAAATGTGTTTGAATAAAAAGGTTTAAAGTCCCCTTGGTGTTGCCTAACTCCATGAGCATTGTAGGATATGATAGATCAAGTATGCAGTTGAGCCCAAGTGATACCATTCTGCATCCAGGATCTGATGTTGCACATCACATCTTCGCTAGTGTAGTCATCAGATCGAAGCTCCTCCATGACTCTTGTATAGTCCTTAGGTCACATCAAATTATAGTAAAAGGTTTCAAAGTGTTTTAGTATTAGAGAGTGTACAACACTAGATTCTACTGAATCATGCAAAATTATGCCTAGCCATGTAGTGGTTGTATCAGCAGCAGTGGTGGGAGGTGGACATGGAGTGGTTGGAGGGATAGGATCTTGACACGATCCTGCTGAATCTTCACCAGATGGGCAAGATAGTGAAGTTTAGCACCTCCCTTGAGGGAGATGCTATGGGCGGCTTTGGAGCATTTCACCCAGGATTTCAACCCAAGCTACTAAGCCCTTGGTAGTACAGACTGGTCACAACAGCTTTATCTCTGGCCCTGGCACTGAGACTATGCCTCTCCAATTGGTACTGCTTGGATTTACACAGCTGGCTGGAGCCTGTCACCTCCTATTGGGCCTAGACCCTATGGTGCTACCTTTTTGTCTTACATGGTCGGGAACCAACCTCCCAATTTGGGTGGAACATTCTATACGCGTCCACACACTGGTGCTAGACCCCTATCCACTCATCCCCCCTAACCAACTTGAGTTCTAAGCCAGACCTATTATGCCCAGAGAACCAGCAGAGGATTTAGTCCTGTCAAGCCTGAGGAGGGGGACTACCCTATTCAGCTATAGTCTGAAGGTGCCCATCACCATGCGGCCCCCTTTCCCATTCTCAGGCAGATGGCTTGCTAGTGCCTTTTGGCATGGATCTCCAATCTGTTCTGAGTCTCTGCCTTGCCACCAGCCTACTGGTGTATACTGGGCCTATTATGATCGCCCACTGGAGTTGTAGACATTTCAGTCTATTGGCTTCTGAGGTACTCTGCTAGTCTTATTGGGTCAACTGATCAGATAGTATCAGAGGTGCCAGGTGTCCTGATTCGAGCTGTGATGGCACTTGGTCAGATTGTTTTTATCCCCACTTCCCAGTCTTATTGTCCCATATCCTTTTGGCTCTGATCCAAGCAGATCAGGGTAGCATCAGCCACAATGTCCTGGTCCACCTTTTTTTTTTTTTTTTTTTTTTTTTTAATTTAAAAAATTTAAAGCAAGGTGCTACTTAACCAGAA
>Ga0307516_10008719_pt1 | contig 11405 bp, 10 predicted proteins | sample 19_EM_MG_FD_203310 | JGI IMG/M metagenome (GOLD analysis project Ga0307516, IMG submission 203310) | Populus trichocarpa ectomycorrhiza microbial communities from riparian zone in the Pacific Northwest, United States - 19_EM | ecosystem: Host-associated > Plants > Roots > Unclassified | place...
CCTCAAGGTTGGAGATAGAATATTTATTTACACAACCTTTTTTTTCTCACTCCTTATAAATAACATTTCAACCGGTGTAAAGATTTAGGTTTTTATTGGGTTTAAACTCGAAAAAGTATTATATTAATGATTTTTAGATGTTTTTTATAGTTTTAATGTATTGATATTAAAAATAAAAATATTTTAAAAAATATTATTTTATTATATTTTTAATTAATAAACACTTTTATATAAGCACTCTAAACCGCATTACTAAACACATATTTAATTGAGATATAAAGATAATTTAGACAAAATAAAAATAGCAAGGTCTGAAAACCTTGAATGAGTTTTTTTTTATATATAGTAAGAAGTTATGATTTTACTTCTTTTAAAATTATTTTATATCATTTATTTGTATTCAATCTAATCCATACACATGTCATAAACCATTCTTTAGCATATTTTAAATAATTTAGCTACCTTCCAAAAAATAAGTTTTTCATTATTATTAAAATATTTAATTAAATTGCTTTATTCATTAAAAAAAAAGTAATTCAGTCATCAAATTTAACATTATAATTTGTGAGAAAACATAGTCTTAAGGATTGTGAGAGAGAATCGCAACCTGAATCCCGGGTTTATAATCAATAACGCATGAGCGGTGTCAACAAGGCATTACACTTACGCCAAGTCTCATAATGTACTTATTATAAACAAAACTTTATAAAACTCATGCAGCATTTCGTAAAGTTCTAAAATATTATATTATTCAAAACCAATAAAATCAAATATCACTTTGAAATAATCCATAATACTCATTACATTGTCAAAATTAAAACTTTAACTAAAATAATGTAATAGTGGAGCGTTTAAGACATCAAATCTAAACTAAAAGGAAAACCTCGCTAACAGAAGCACTCAACAAAGCGAAGCATATCAACCAAAACTGAAGAAGCATGAACACTCAACAAAGTTCACCTGCTAACAAAAATTAACAACCTCAAATAATATTAAAAATAAGGGGTGAGTTCAACCAACTCAGTAAGAAAATAACATTAATTTAATATATATTTTAGATATTAATAATTTGCAAGTCGATTTATCTTGATATACATATACATACGAAGCATATTATCATAAAATAATGGAACACATGTCAGAGATCAGATGATACCTGAAGGTGACCACTGTGGGAGGATCAGTCACCACAAGCCGATGCATCTCTCACCGATTAAGTATACAGAATACTATGTGCACATAGACTAACTACTACTCTCCCTTAGCATGAAGTTGTTGACAAGTCTTATATATATTAAGGCATAATAGTTATTCACATAATTATCAAAGCAATGTATATCATATCAAATATAATTTAGTTCAAGAGAATATGAGTGCAAATTTAAGAATAGATAAGTACTAGAAAAATAAAATAACAAATATAAATATTCAAGAAATTAATTAGTTGTGCTCATCATATAATAAACATATATATTTATTTATATTACATACATAATAAAGATTATTCTACTTATCCGGAGAAAATATAAAAATAAAAATAAATATTATATGAACTACTAGAATATAAAAGACTATACTCATGCCAAATTGCAGTGGAACTCCCTCCATGAATATTGATGATCTTGCTGCATGGAACATGTTACTTCCTTGACGTGACTACCTTTAAGTGATTCAACTAACCAATTTAAAATGGCATGCCCTACATATTTAAGGAGATTTTAGCATCTCTCTCTAGTGAATGATTTCTACACTCACAGAAATATCAAAAAGCATTAAATGTGATCACTTTTTCTCTCAACAATATTATCATCACCAGAGGTTCACCCATGAAGTTTCAAAGTCATAATGGAATCTAAAATAAAATTTTCTATCGTGCTACTGCTTCTAATATTCAATACTCTGTCACCATCTATAGCAATCGACACCATAACTCAAACCCAATTTGTATCTGGTAGTGAAAATCAATTTCTTGTATCATCCAATGGAAACTTCAAACTAGGCTTCTTCAGTCCCGGAAAATCCCCAAGCCGCTATGTTGGAATATGGTTCAACAAAGTCTCTCCCAGCAAACAGTAGTTTGGGTTGCCAACAGAGAAACTCCACTCAAGAACTCTAGTACTGGAATTTTCAAGATTGCTGATGGTGGAAACCTTGTTGTCTTTGATGGCAACGCTAGCACTCCTCTTTGGTCCACTAATGTTTCCATGCCAGCTAAGGTGATACAACGATAGCACTGATGTAGGACAACTTAATGAATAAATCCTAGGCCACACTGGAATCCTAGTTCTGCAGGGAAACATACACAGGAGCAAGCAACGTGTTCTCCCCCTGTTGCTCTTTTCCTTAATTCACATGAATTCCCCATTGAGGTTCCCTGCAGAATAACTTTATTTGCTTACAAATCAGAACCTTGAATTACGTCTCTAAAGTAGGACTTTTTCCTGTTTTGCTATTTAAATTTATAAGTACTTTTATTATTAGGATTAGGATTTGCAGCTTATAAAAACAAGCTGCCCTTCTCGTTGAAAGACACTTTTTATATTTGATTGAATAAAAATTTTCATTCAGAAACATTAATCTTTTACTCATGAATTCGAGTGTTTTATTTCTTGTTCGTGGACTTGAACAAAATCAGAGAAAAGGGACGGTGATCCTTTTTTTTATAGACTCCTACTACGTTAGTTGGTATCAGAGCAGGTTTAACTTGTTCAGATGGCAAACACCAGAAATGAAAACGAAGTCCTTGATGACGGCAAACATGAAGAGGGCATGATCACACAAGCTGAATTCAGGATTTTCCAACCAGAAACCCAGCAAGCATTACAAGCAATTCCAACGACTCTTGCAAGGCTGACAACAGGAAACAACCTGCAGCAAGGTGAGGCAGGTCGCGAGAATTACAGAGAAAGAACGCGTGAACGCCATCCGATTCCACGTAGGCAGTTAGCCTACGAGGATGAACTAAGTGATGATGAGGAATATGTCGAACACATGTTTCGACACAATCAACGGGGACTGCGCAATATGGGAGAGCGAGAAGCACAAACATTCCAAAATGGATTTGCCCAGTTTTAATGGTCAGCTGAAAATTGAGGGGTTTCAAGATTGGCTGGCAGTAGTGGAGAGGTTCTTCGATTACATGAAAATCCCTAAAGACAAAAAGGTGAAGTTAGTTGCTTATCGACTACTGGGAGGAGCCTCTGCCTGGTGGGAGCCTCTGCAACTCACGCGGATGCGTCAGAGGAAAGGAATGGTACAAAAAATGAGACGACTTCTGTGAGACATGTACTTACCACCCGATTATGAACAAATACTGTTTCAACAATACCAGGATTGTAAACAAGGAAACAGAACGGTGCAAGCCTATATCGAAGAATTCCACAGATTATCCTCACGCAATAACCTGTTAGAAACAGATGCACAACAAGTCAGTGGGTTTGTTGGTGGGCTGCGTTTGACCATACAAGATCGTGTTTCCATGCAGACCATTTATTCCTTAAATGAAGCCATTAATCTGGCTACAAAAGCAGAGGCACAACTAGATAGGTCAAAGGCAAACATTGTGACGAGGAATTCTTTTGATCCCACCTATGCTGCAGCAGACAAAGGGAAATCACCTATGAATCAACCCCCACCATCCAGTACCATTAAAGGGCCAAGTAGTAGCGGAGCACCAGCAAAGATTACAGGGATAGTGCCTCCGGAGGCACTAAGGAATCCTTATGCTCGACCAAATTCAGACAAGTGCTACAGATGCGGGCAACCAGGGCATCAATCAAATCAGTGTCCAAGGCGCAGCACAATAAATCTAATTGAACCAGGGGAAGAAACGTACCTGGCAGGAGAGGAAGAAGAGGATGAAACAACTTACACCTATGACGAGAATGAAATTATCAGAGGGGATGATGGAGAACTACTGTCACGCTCTCTTGTAGTACGCAGACTTTTACTGACACCAAAACAAACAGATCAGTCGCAACGCCACAACATATTTCGCACCAGATGTACTGTCAACCGAAAGGTATGTGATGTTATTATTGATAGCGGTAATAGTGAGAACATAGTGTCTAAAAACATGGTGGCCAAGCTAGGATTAAAAACAGAAAAACATCCATCACCGTATAAAATCGGTTGGATCAAGCAAGGAGCAGAAGCAAAAGTTACTGAAATCTGCCGCATTCAGTTCTCCATCGGGAAGAATTATCTAGACGAAATTACATGTGATGTTGTTGAGATGGAAGCCTGCCATATGATTCTAGGCAGGTCATGGCAGTTTGACATGGATGCCACCTATAAAGGACGTGATAATATCTATGTCTTCATGAAAGGAGGACAGAAAGTGGTGTTGGGTTCCATACGGGAGGAGTTCTCTGCCATAAAACCAAAGATTAAAGAGAAGCCAGTGTTGCTGGTAAATGGACACACATTTATGGAGGAGGCTAAGGAGTCAAGGGAGATTTTTGCAGTAGTAATTGGCGGAGGAATTGGGGTCGAGCCTCCCAACATCCCACAGGTATTGCAGCCCTTGCTAGCAGAATTTCAGGAAATTATACCGTCAGAACTCCCGGATGGGTTACCTCTCATGCACGATATTCAACACCATATCGATTTAACTCCAGGGGCTAGTCTACCAAATCTACCACACTATCGGATGAGTCCAAAAGAAAATCAGATCCTACAAGAACAAGTGGAAGATTTGATCAGAAATGGGTTGGTTTAGGAAAGTATGAGCCCTTTGTGCAGTGCCAGCCTTACTAGTACCAAAGAAAGATGGTAGTTGGCGCATGTGCATAGACAGTCGGGCCATTAACAAAATCACAGTTAAGTATCAATCTCCCATCCCTCGCCTGGAGGATATGCTAGACATGTTGTCAGGGTCCAAAATCTTTTCGAAGATTGACTTGAGGAGTGGATACCATTAGATTCGAATTCGACCCGGGGATGAATGGAAAACTTCTTTTAAAACAAAAGAGGGTTTATACGAATGGTTGGTAATGCCCTTTGGACTAACCAACGCCCCGAGTACCTTCATGTGACTAATGAATCAGGTACTTAAACCCTTCACTGGCAAATTCGTGGTGGTGTACTTTGACGATATATTGATTTATAGCCAAAGTGAGTCTGACCACTTTGAACACTTGAGAAAAGTACTGACGGTATTGCAGCAGAATAAGTTGTATGTTAACTTGACGAAGTGCAAATTCATGACCAGCAGTTTATTATTTTTTGGTTTTGTTGTGAGTACTGATGGAATTAAGGTCGACGAAGAAAAGATCCGGGCCATCCGGGATTGGCCTACTCCAACGAATGTCAGCGAGGTGCGTAGTTTCCATGGACTCGCAACGTTTTACCGGTGGTTTGTCAGAAATTTTAGCTGGATCGTCGCACCAATCACTGAATGCATGAAAAAGGGAAAATTCTATAGGGGAACCGAAGCAGAACAAAGCTTCGCACTTATTAAAGAAAAACTGTCTTCAACTTTAGTTTAAGCACTGCCAGATTTTGATAAATTATTTGAAGTGGAGTGTGATGTGTCTATTGTAGGCATTGGTGCTGTCCTATCACAGGAAGGCAGACCCATTGCATTCTATAACGAAAAACTTAGTGTAACTCGCCAAAAATGGTCCACATATGAACTTGAATTGTATGTTGTGTTTCGGGCTTTAAAGGTGTAGGAGCACTACCTAGTGCAGAGGGAGTTCATCCTCTTCAGCGATCATCATGCTCTACAGTTCATCAACAGCCAAAATAGTGTGAATCGAATGCATGTACGTGTAGACACAATTTTGAGCACCTGAAATTAAACAAGCACACGTGTACAAATATATGATTTTATTAAATATATGAATGGGTACAATCTCTATGTAATATATTCTTTCAAAAGAATATGGCAATCCTCTGATTCTTCCCTTGGATTTGATGTATGGTGACTTGATTTATTTGAGTAATCAAGCCAAGATTTGTGCTTTGCAAGAACGCGAATTTGGGCGTGTATTGCGAAGCGAGATTTGATGATTTGATGCTTTGAAGAGTACCTTTGATGTGTCTTCAAAGTGTTGTTGAAGAACTCTTATGGGGCGTTTAGGCTTGCTCCAACAGAGCTTCGTTCTTTGTAGACTTCAAGCGTAGATGAAGGAGGCTTGAGAATTCTTTGAGAGAGCTTCCTTGCTTGAAGAGAGAGAGAGCGAGAGCTTCCTTGCTTACAGAGCTTGTCTTGAAGGAAATTTGTATCTCCCGGAATCCCCTTTCCTTTAGGTTGAGGCCCTCTATTTATAGAGATCTGTAGGGGCTCTCAGGTCCTTTTCCAATGCCACATGGCTTAATTTTATTGGTTGATATTTATTGACGGGATCTTGCATTTATGAAGAGATATCTGATGGGATCTTGTATTTATGACCAGATACTTGAATATCTCATCCCAAGTGTCAACTTTTCATTGGCCAAGAAATATATGAAGGCTCATTTATTTTCCATGTCATTTATTTCAATTTTATTTTATCCTTTCTTTTAAAGAATAAAATAACACATGGCGAAATTTGATTGGTAGAAAATTTATGTTTCTACAGTACGATGGGTGTCCTTCATACAACGGTTCACTTTTGCCTTGAAACATAAGGTCGGGCAACTTAAAAAAGTAGTTGATGCTCTGAGCCGAAGAGTAGCACTACTTCTAACCATGCAGGCTAAAATTATCGGTTTTGACTATCTTAAAGAGTTGTATGCAGAAGATAAAGACTTTGGAAACAGCTGGGCACAATGTTTGCAGGGGCTCCCTCATAACGGAATGCATATTCAAGAAGGATATTTATTTCGGGGCAACCAGCTATGTATTCCTAGGAGTTCATTACGTGAACAAATGATCTACGAATTGCATAGCAGCGGCTTGGGTGGTCACTTGGGGCGAGATAAAATCATGGCCCTGGCAGAAGAAAGATATTATTGGCCCCAACTGAAGAGAGACATCGGTAGCCATGTCAAACGCTGCCCTACATGCCAAGCAGCCAAAGGGCAATCACAGAATACGGGTTTGTACATGCCATTACCCATTCCAGCAGCCCCGTGCGAAGATCTATTAATGGACTTCATCCTAGGACTCCCAAAAACCCAGCGTGGTGTTGATTCTGTTTTTGTAGTAGTGGATAGATACTCTAAAATGGCTCATTTTATCGCATGCAAGAAAACTTCTGATGCCGTGCATGTCGCTAACTTTTTCTTCAAAGAAATCGTTCGTCTATACGGAGTCCCTCATCTATCACTTCTGATCAGGACATAAAATTTTTAAGCCACTTTTGGAGAACCTTATGGCGGCGATTTAACACATCTCTAAACTTCAGCAGCACAAGCCACCCTCAAAGTGATGGGCAAATGGAAGTGGTGAACCGAACTCTTGGAAATTTAATCTGCTGTTTGTCTAGTGAGAAGCCTAAACAATGGGATCTAACATTGGCACAGGCTGAATTTGCCTATAACAGCATGATAAACAGGTCCACTGGAAAGACTCCATTTCAAATTGTCTACTGCCAACCTCCACGGCATGCATTAGACTTGGCACCTCTACCCAAACTTCCTGGTATTAGCATCGCAACAGAACATATGGCGGACAGGATCAAAGCAATTCAGGAGGAGGTGCGGACGAACCTAGAAGAATCTAATGCCAGGTACAAGGCCGCCGCAGACTGCAAGCGGCGAGCTCAAATTTTTCAGGTAGGAGATCTCGTGATGGTGTATCTACGCAAAGGGCGAATACGTAACAGGGACATATACCAAGCTGAACGATCAGAAGCATGGTCCTTTCCAGATTCTGCAGAAGATTAACGATAATGTGTATATGGTGGACCTCCCTGCAGACATGAACATATCTCCCACCTTCAATGTTGCTGACCTATTCGAATACCACCCTCCCGATGAATGTCCTTCTCACCTGATCAACTCGAGGGCGCGTTCATTTCAAACAGGGGAGACTGATGTAGGACAGCTTAATGAATAAATCCTAGGCCACACTAGAATCCTAAATCTGCGGGGAAACATACACAGGTGCAAGCAGCGTGTTCTCCCTCGTTGCTCTTTTCATTAATTCACATGGATTCCCCATTGAGGTTCCCTGCAGAATAACTTTATTTGCTTACAAATCAGAACCTTGAATTACGTCTCTAAAGTAGGATTTTTTCCTGTTTTGCTATTTAAATTTATAAGTACTTTTATTATTAGGATTAGGATTTGCAGCTTATAAAAACAAGCTGCCCTTCTCGTTGAAAGACACTTTTTATATTTGATTGAATAAAAATTTTCATTCACAAACATTAATCTTTTACTCGTGGATTCGAGTGTTTTATTTCTTGTTCATGGACTCGAACAAAATCAGAGAAAAAGGACGGTGATCCTTTTTTTTTATAGACTTCCGCTACGTCAAGCACTATCTATAATATTTTGTTGTTAGTGGAAAATAAGATAAGGTGTATTTATTGAATAAAGCATTATATAGTCTGAAACAAGCTCCGAGAACTTAGTACAACTAAAGTGACAATTACATCATTCAACAGGGCTTTAAGAGAAGGAAAAGAAAGCCTACTTTGTATGTGAAGAAACAAGGTGAAAGTGATGTTCTTATTGTTGAATTATATATTGATGATTTAGTAATTATGGATAGTAATGGAAGATGAATTGAAGAGTTTATGAAAGAAATGATAAAAAGATATGAGATAAATGAAATGGGGTTACTACATCACTTTTTAGGTATTAAGGTTTATCAAGATGATGATGATATTATTTGTTAGAAGAAGTTCGCTGAAAAAATTCTTAAAAAAATCATAATGTTTGGCTTAAAACCTGCTAAAATGCCTTTGGTGGTGAATGGAAAGTTAATGAAAGATAGAGGAAAGATGGTGGGTGATACATTTTATACAAATTTGGTTGAGAATCTATTGTATCTCACAACTACAATGTAATGTTTGCAGGAAGTTACTTTTTAGGTTCATGAATTCTCTAATAGTATTTGAAAATATCTCTTATTTCTATGTCTTTCTTTACAATGATTACTAGTCTAATTAATACACAAAGATCTCTCAATTAGAGGCAAGAATAATGTTTGACCCTTAAAATCATGGGATTCCTAGAATCTCTCTATTGTTCCTATAATCTCTCCATGACAGCTTCATCTTATAATCTCTCAATGACAGCTCACGCCAACACTTCCCCTCAAGTTGGTGCGTACAAATTTTGAATGTTCAACTTGTCAAGTGAGTTATAGAAATTCTTGCTACACATCGCCTTTGTGAGTATATCTACTAGTTGGTCTTCAGATTTGACAAAAGGGAACCGAATGATTTTTGCCTCTAGATTATGCTTAATAAATGTCGATCTATCTCTACATGTTTTGTTCGGTCGTGTTGAATTGGATTACGTTAAATATTGATAGCAGTCTTGTTATTGCATAATAGATTTATCTTGCAGTTGGGCGCAAAGCCGATTTCTGTTAACAATCTCCTAAGCCATAGAAGGTCACAAAGACCTTTAGCCATCCCACGAAATTCAGCCTCAGCACTTGACAATGCCACCATTTTTTGCTTCTTACTTCTTCATGTAACAAGATTCCCTCCAACGAAGGTGAAATACCCTGAAGTTGACTTTCTATCAAAAATATTTCTCACTCAATCTGCATCTATATAACCCTCTATCTTTATATGGTTATTCTTTGAAAACAGAATTCCCTTTCTAGAGGAAGACTTTAAGTATCAAATAATTCTAATTGCTGTTTTCATGTGATCTTCGCTTGGGCAATGCATAAATTGACTCACTACGCTCACGACATAGGCGATATCTGGGCGTGTGTGTGAGAGATAGATAAGTTTTCCTACCAGTCTTTGGTACCTTACTTTATCTGTAGGTACCTGGTCAGTGTATTCTTCAAGTTTGTGATTCTGAACAATTGGCGTGTCTACAGGTTTACATTCCACTAGTCTAACTTCTGATAGTAAGTCTATAATATATTTTTGTTGGGAAAGGAATATACCTTGCTTTGATCTATCGACCTCAATTCCTAGAAAGTATTTAAGTCCTCCTAGATTCTTCATCTCGAATTCAGTAGTAAGCTGTTCTTAGAGCCTTAATATTTCTTTAGGATCATTTTCTATGATGATCATGTCATCCACATAGACTATTAGAGTCGTCACCTTACCTTGTTGATGTTTTAGAAAGAACGTATGATCTGAGTTAATTTGTTGAAAGCCATATTTCTTCATTGTCAAGCTAAATCTCTTGAACCATACTCGAGGTGATTGTTTTAACCCATACAATGCTTGCTACAATTTGCACACCATCTTGGATTCTAAGGTTGTTGTGTAACCTGTTGGAATATTGATGTAGACTTCCTCTTCAAGATCGTCATGGAGGAAGGCATTTTTTACGTCAAACTGATGTAGTGGCTAGTCAAGATTAGCTGCTAGAGATACCAGTACTCTCACTGTGTTCAATTTTGCTACTGGTGAGAAGGTCTATTGATAATTTACCCTATATGTTTGTGTATAACATTTTTCCACTAGTCGTGCTTTGTATCTCTCAATTGATCCATCTGCTTTGTGCTTGATAGAGAACACCGATTTGCACCCCACTGGGTTTTTTTACTTTGGGTAAGAGTGCCAAGGTCCAGGTTTCATTTTTTAATAGAGCATTCATTTCGTCTTTTATGGCTTGAGTCCATTTAGGATTGGCCAATGCTTCATGAACACCTGTAGGTATATGACATGAGGACAGTGCATATGCGAAGTTTTTGAGGGGTTTAAAAAGTCTTGTTGTAGACACAAAGTTTGCAATTAAATATTTTGATCTTCGGTTTTCAACTTCTAGAGAATATCTATTGGGTGGTTTGCCTCTGTTACACCTGATAGGTAAAGTATAGCCAACAGTGGTATCTATATCATGAGAGTCTGAAGATATACCAGGAGAGCTTACCTCAGGGGTATTCACAAAAGAAGGATTGTCGAGTTCTGAGAAGAGGGGCTTCTGTATCTGCTTCAATTGTGTCCTCTGATGATGTAGTTGGCATATCATTTGTATCCTCTGTAGTTGGAATATCTATGTTGGCATCATTAAACCTCCTGGATTGTGGAATAGTTTAGTCTAAAAACATATAGGGTTATGGAATATACCCTTAGATAAATGTATTAAATAGGTTATATGTTCTTTTGAGTCATTCTTGAATATGTCTCTTTTATATTCAGATAATCCTGATATTTTACCGGCGGGACGTCAGTAGAATTTCCTTCGGAATCAGCTTTAAGCTCTTTCGAGTCAGGTGAGTGGATAATTTTCCATATGCATGAGAAATATTATAAATATTTGATTTGTTAATATGAATTGGATCATGCTTCTTGATAATATATATGTTGATTATTATCCTTGTTATGATA
>Ga0307516_10008720_pt1 | contig 11405 bp, 12 predicted proteins | sample 19_EM_MG_FD_203310 | JGI IMG/M metagenome (GOLD analysis project Ga0307516, IMG submission 203310) | Populus trichocarpa ectomycorrhiza microbial communities from riparian zone in the Pacific Northwest, United States - 19_EM | ecosystem: Host-associated > Plants > Roots > Unclassified | place...
AGCGACGCCGACGCTCAACCCCGTCCAGAACTTCTACCCGCATCTACCGACCTTAAGGCTAGCCTTAAAGCCACATGCTTCTTCGCAAACCGGTCGCCAAACAAGGCGGCCTGCGGCGAAGGGATACCCTGTTTCCAACTTGCCGACAAACGTCTTGTAGAAAAGCCAATCGTGGCGCTTTAGGTGGCCGCCTGGCTTATCAAGTCCAACCGTTTCCGGGTAGGCGCAGCCCATCAAGATGTAATTGCGGAAAGCCGAGATATCGATGCCTGCAAGCGTGGAAACTAGTCCGTCCGCGAAATCATCATAAGGCTCGTAGGTTGGTGCTCCCAAATCAAGCACCAGGTCAGTATCTTTCGCTTGTACTCCAATAGCCTTGAGCAGATTGGCAAGCGCGGCAGCGAAACCGGGCTTCATAATATGCTCGATTCTAGCACGCACCCCGACACCGCGTCCGTCCTTTTTGACGATAGCGGCGACGGTTACGTTGACTTCGTTGGATGCATCCATGGATGTAACCGGAACTGCGTTGCTGCCTGCACTTGCCAATTCATCGAAGACAAACTGAATCGGAAGTCGACCGTCATCCATCTTGCCGTTGAGGATTTTGGGGTGAACATCCACCCAGGCGGGCCGCATGCCCCATTTCTTTTTGAAACGCACTGGAAATGGGCTGACATGCTCATGAACGGTCTTTTTATCACACTGAAGCTCGAAGTCGTATTCAATCTCCGGAATGACGACGAAGGGCACAATACGACTTTTCGCTGCATCACTCAGTGCTGCCAGTGCTTGATACTCACCCAAGCGCCAGCGCAATGAAGGAACGTAGTCACCAGGTTTCACAATCATGTTTCGCTCTCCTCAAGTTGGCAGCGCACATTTCCTGTTCCTATCAGATCATTGAAGATTTGATAGTTGGCTCGCTCCTTACGAATCCTTCCAGCAATGATGGAGGGGTCGATGCCAAGTTTTTCTGCATCAATGAGAACAGCCTCACCGGTCATTGCAAAGCGGGAAAGGCACTGCTTCCACGCCGTTTCCGGCACAAGTTGATTGAGCGCAAACCCGTCGGCTTCCCTTTCAATCTCGTCCTGCCCCGTGCCGTCTTCTTCATCAAAGAAATCCAAGCGCAATGAACTGAACAAGTGCAGGAACACGTGGCCCAGTTCATGGAAAAGCACGAACCAGAAGTTATCAAGCCTGTCGTACCGCAAGGTTAGCGCAACAACGGGGTGTCCGGATGGCGCAAGCATAGCCGCCCCATCAAGATATGTTCCTGGAAGGTGGCGCTCTATGACCAGCGAAATGCCTTTCGCTAACAGTAGGTCTCTGGCCTTCTTGGGTCCATTTTTATCGCGCGTGAGCAGAACGAGTTCGCTTAGCCAGCGGTCATTAAGCTCAAATGACCCCAGCAATCCCTTCATATGTTGCGTCCGCGCGATATCCAGAACGCGCGTTTGCCAAGCCAGCAAAGCAAATTCGTCTGGCGCATTGCCACTCCGGACTTTCTTTCTGTGCAGCGCGGTAGCGAACTGCGCGCCAGCAGCAGCCATGAAGTAATTACGCGCTGCTTCCACAAGGTCAGTGCCCTTGAGCCATCCACGCTTTGCCATTTCCTTAAGCGGAAACCGACTCCAATCAACGTCGGTAGCATTGCTCCAAGAGAATAAGGAATTTTGCGCATGCGTCTGCGCACCAGTAAAAGACTGCGAGACGCGCACTTTTAATTCGTTAGCCAATTCGATGAGTCGCGATAGGCTCGCGCTCATATATTCGGTGGCTTCGTACCGCTGAATTTGTTGCGGCTTCATATTTAGGCGTTCGGCCAGCTCGGTCTGAGTAAGACCCTGGGCGATACGTGCTTGGATGAGAACGCGTGGCAAATCGCTAAGCGCATAGCTTTCAGCGAACTCGAAGGCTCCCGATTTTAGTAATTCGTAGTCAGCCAGCTCACCTTCGATGTCGGTTATCTGGCTTTGTAGCGCCTTAAGTTCGATAGCACGCAGTCGCTCATGCTTTTGAGCGTCCGAACGCACTCGGGATAAGGCGCTACCAAGTTTCGCGACCTGTTCTTTAGAAACGGCGTATTGGCGGTCACTGAAGATCATAGCTTTATCCTCCGTGAAACCGTGTCATCTGAGAGCAGCGAAATAGACAAGATTCCTTTTTGCTTTCCGGTGAACCGGTCGATTTGAAAAAATTCTCTAAATGCCGCGCCGAGCCCTGCCTCGACCAGGGTCGCGGGAAAAAATTCTCCGCCAAAGCGCGCTTTTTGATTGGCGCGTCCGTTGTCGAAGTCGTCGAAAATCAGGTCGAGCTTGTCGAAATCGACACCATCCGGTTCCCAGCATGCGTCGTAGTCATTGGGGATTGGCTTGGCCGACACGTAGCTGCCGTCCAGCAACACGCAGCGACAACCGCTACTTGCCAACGCAACAGTTGCGTCGATGAGGCCAACGAAAAGCGTGCGGCGCGGCGCGTTGTAAGCAAAGGTCGTTTCGACCTCCGCGAGGGTGGCGGCGTGAACGCCCGGTGGCAAAACATCCCACGGGGTGCCGGATATGGGAACTAGAGCAGGAATCATGGTTACAACAATAATGTTGTAACGCGCAAAAGTCAAGATCCCGCCCAAAAAGCCTGCAATTCGCCTTATGCGGGGTCTGGCAGAACCGCCTCGTTCATTCGATGGGGGCCGGGAGCGCGAAATCTCCTGGCGCGTGGTTCACCGGCAAGACGGCTGACCATGGGTTTTCGGGGGGCTTGGAGGCTCCATCGGGTGAGAGGCCGCGCACTAGGTGTGGAGCCTCAAGAGGTTGTCCCTGGTCAAACCGAGCCTGCTGATCGGCGTTTGACAATCTATACCAGCATGGGGTCGGGTATTGATGCAGCCAGAACGGCAGCTCTTGGGCCCGACGATCTGATGTTGGGTAGGCCTGGGCATAAGCCCATTCCCGAAGCGCTGTCTGAATGAAGCGCTCGGCCTTGCCGTTTGTTCTCGGCGTGTAAAGGCTTGGTGCGGATGTGCTTGATGCCGAGGTCCCGGCAAGCGTCGCGGAAGGCGAACGACTGGTAGCAGCTTCCATTGTCGGTCATCACACGAGTGACGGTGACGCCGAGGCTTTTGTAATAAGCCACAGCTGCCCTGAGAAAGGGAACAGCGCTGTCGGCCGTTTCGTCGGGCTTGATCTCGGAGAAGGCGACGCGGGAATGGTCGTCAATGCAGACGTGGACGAAATCCCAGCCAACGCCGCGGCTCTTGTTAGGCCCCGTCCGATCGCCGGTGATGCGGTGGCCGACACGCTCGAAACGCCCGAGCTTTTTGATGTCGATGTGAATGATCTCGCCAGGGTTCTCGCGCTCATAGCGGCGTTCCGGCTCGGCCGGCTCCAGATCGCGGACCCGGTTCAATCCCAAGCGGCGAAGGATGCGGCTGACAGTGGCCGGCGACACCTCCACCTCGGCTGCGATCTGCTTGCCGGTGTGGCGCTGGCGGCGCAAGGCCTCGATAGCGGCACATGTGGCTGGCGGGGTCTGGCTTGGCGATGAAAGAGGCCTGGAGGAGCGGTCACGCAACCCTTCCACACCTTCCGCGCGGAACCGCTTGACCCACTTGGCAACGGTCTTCGGTGTCGTGTTGAACTGGTGGGCTGCGTCGGCTTGGCTCAACCCTCCCTCCACCACGCTTCGGACCATCGCCTCTCGACCTTTGGGCGTCAAAGGCGCATTCTTGTGGACGTTCATCTGGTCTCTCCTTGGAACACTGAAGCTTCGCAACCTCAGCTTCCTCGGTTCAGACCAGATGGACAACCTCCTGAAAGACCACAACTAGGGCGTGGACTCATAACGCGCGGCCAGCCATAGCCGGATAGATGCGAGTTGGACGAAGGCAAGGTAGTTTCCCGCATGCGCGTCGCCACACGACGACATTGTTTGATCCTGTTGAAGAACCGTTCGACCTGGTTGCGAGCGCGATAAAGGTACGGGCTGAAGCAGATTGGATCGCTGCGATTGCTTTTCGGGGGGATGTTGGCCCACGCCCCCTTTTTCATGGCCAGCTCTCTTATCCAGTCGGCGTCATAGCCACGGTCGGCAAGCAGCATTGACCCGGGCTTCAGGCGAGAGAGCAGTTTTCCGGCAAGTCGAACGTCGTGGGCCTCGCCGGGGCTCAACGCCAACCGTACCGGCAAGCCATTGCTATCGACCACCGCGTGGATTTTACTCGTCAAGCCGCCGCGTGACTTTCCATCGATTGGCGCCGATTCCTAGTGATGCAGGCTCCATGCTGATGCACGCGGACAATCGAGGTGTCGATCATTTGGACAGCGGCATCGTGGGCAGCAGCAAGTGCGTCTATGATGCGGCCCCAGACACCAGCCCGCCGCCAACGGACGAAGCGGTTGTAGCATGTGGTGTACGGACCAAACATCTCGGGCAGATCACGCCAAGGTGCTCCAGAGCGCAAGACCCAGAAGATGCCATTGAGGACACGACGGTCGTTAACCCGAGGAACGCCACGCGGCTTGTTCGGCAGCATGGGCTTGATGGCAATCCATTCATAATCGGCGAGTTCGTAGCGCATGATTCGAGCTCCCAGTTTGGAAGCTTGAATCACAGGGGGCTGGCCAGACGCAACGCTCCCGGCCCCGGTGGGACGCTTACGGGGATGCGTGCTGGGCATTTTCAGGTGGGTTTTCGGTATGGGCCTGGTCAGCTCAAGTCACGGGGCTCGCGACCCGGAGGACGTGTTCGCGCTCCGAGGCCGCTCGAGCTTGGGCCCGGTGTGAAAGCACCGGAGCGCTTCCACGTCCGGACGATTCGATCATCGCCGTCTGCCAATGACGCAGGGTCGGGAAGTCACTGGTCGTCCGCGGCGACGCGCTGATCCCGTTCAGGGCAGTTACGTCGTCGAGTTGACGCTCCACGTATGCGCCTTGATGCGCAGCGCGGCACCGTCCTTTTCGGCGACGAGCAGGAAGTTTCCGCTCACGTCCATCGTTTTCGCGTCGGCCACGTTGATATTGCCGGTCCAGGTGCCTTGCTCCCAAACCACATCTCCCTCGGTCGTGCAGCTTCCCTCCTGAATCTCCAAATGATTCCAAATTTTCACCGCGACCTCGCCCCATGCCTCGATGCCGGCGCGCCCGGTTACGCTGGGTTGTCCGGCCGGGATGAGAACGGCATCGTCGGAAAATAGGGCTGCCCAGCGATGGGCGTCGTGGCTGTTGACCGTCTCGACAAACTTGGAGTTCAAGTCGGAAAATTGTTGGGAAATACTCATAGTGGACTCCGTGAGATAAGATTTTGAGCCGATTAGGGACGCGCGGAGACTGCTTCCGGAGGCGTTGAGGCCTCGTGGAGCGACGCCTTGTCGAAGGCGGCCAGGATCTGATCGAAGCGGCCGGCGACGACGTCGCGGACCTCCGGATGGGTCAGGATGTAGAGATCGTTGCTCCTGATAGCAGCGAGCACGCGGTCGGCCACGAAGTCGGGATCCAGTCCGACCTCGACGAGGGCGGCCATCTGCGGGTTGGCGGGCGCGTCGTCGGCGCCGCCGAACCGGGCCGGCCGGTTCCTGGCGCTGGTCGCGATGCGCGTGCGCACGAAGGCGGTGCACAGCACGCTGACCCCGATGTCAGTGCCGGCGAGCTCGGCGGCGAGGGTTTCCGTCAGCGAGATTACGGCTGCCTTGGTGGCGTTGTAGGGCGCAATTCCGGCCGGTCCCGCCAGGCCGGCCAGGGACGCGGTGTTGACGACGTGTCCGCCCTCGCCGTGCGCCTTGATGTGCGGCAGGAATGCCTGGATGCCGTGGACGGCGCCCATGAAATTGACGCCGATCAGCCAATCCCAGTCCGTTTCCGTGATGGCCTCGACGGGTCCTCCGATCCCGACGCCGGCGTTGTTGCAGACGACGTGGACCTTGCCGAAGGCCGCGAAGGTCTCCTCGGCGGCGCGGACGACTGAGGCGCGGTCCGAGACGTCGCAGGCGACCGCCCGCGCGTCGGCGCCTGAATCCTGCAGGTCGCGCAAGGCAGCGTCGAGCGCGCCCCGCTCGATGTCCGCGAGCATCACCTTCGCCCCCTCCGCCGCGAGGGCGCGGGCCAAGGCGAGGCCGATGCCGCTGGCCGCGCCGGTCACGAAGGCGGTTCTTCCGTCGAAACTTTCGATCATCTTCCTTCCTCCCTTCTTTGGCCGGCGGTTCGTCGGACAGTCAGGCGGGCCACCACCACCATCCACTCGTCATGATCCGGTTGCGCAGCTCCGCCGTGCGCGGGGCGCGCGGCGGAAGCGTCTTGACCAGCGCCATCGCCCGCTTGAGATGCGCGGTCGCCTCGACGTTGTTGGTGGCCGCGGTGGCGCGAACGGACGCCGCGATGTAGAGTTCGGCCGCCTTCTCGGTCTGGCCCGCGTCGGCGCAGTGACGGGCGAGCGTCTCCGGTTGGCGCGCCCGGATCTCCGGGAAGTCGGATTCGAGCGTCGCGGCGATGCGCGTGTGCAGCCGCTGCCGCTTCTCGCGCAGCATGGTGCCGTAGGCGGCGTCCTGCACCAGCGCATGCTTGAACGTGTATTCGGCGTCGGGCGGGACGCCGCGCCGAAAGATCAGTTCGGCGCTCTCGAGCCGTTCCAGGGAGCGCTCCAGCAGTGGCGGCGGAAGCTCCGCGACGGCGGCGATCAGCTCGTAGGAGAATTGGCGGCCGAGCGCCGCGCCGAGCTGCGCGAGATCGCGCGTTTCGGGCATCCGGTCGAGGCGGGCGAGCAGCGAGGCAAGCAGCGTCTCTGGGATCGCGGTCCGTCCGACCAAAGCGGTCGCGAGATAGGCGTTGTTGCCAGCCTTTCTGACCAGTCCGCTCTCGAGGACGGTCTTGGTCAGTTCCTCGACGAACAGCGGAACGCCGTCGGTGCGATCTAGGATCTGGCCGGCGATCTCCCTCGGCAGAACCCGACCGCCCGTGAGGTGGGAGATGATGGCCGCGCATTGGTCGGGTGGCAGCCTGCCGAGACCGATCAAATCCACGTGGGGGCGGTCGCGCCAGGGCGGCGCGAATTCCGGGCGGAACGTTACGACGAGAAGAACCCGCAAGGCCGTCAGCCGGTCGACGAGAAGGTCGAGCAGGGCACGCGTGGTCGGATCGCTCCAGTGCACGTCCTCGAATATCATCAGCACGGGCCGTCGCGTGGCCAGGCCCTCGATCAGCGTAAGCGGTGCTTCGAGCGTTCTCGCCTTGCGCATCGGCGGCGGCAAGTCGATGACCGGATGGCGGTCGCCCGGTGGGATGCCCAGGAGGTCGGCCAGCAGCGGCAGGGCCTCGCCCGGGCTGTCGGTCGCCTGCGCGATCACGGCCTCCAGCTTGGCGAGGCGCGCGGCGTCGGCGTCGGCGCGGCGGATGCCGGCGGCGTGGTTCAACTGCGCGATCAGCGGGTGAAGCGCGCTGTCCTGATGATGCGGGGAGCAGAAATAGCGCAAGCGCGCATGCGACTCCTGGGCGGAGCGCTCCAGAAGGACTTGCGTCATGCGCGACTTGCCGACCCCGGCTTCTCCCGACAGCAGCACGACGTGTCCCTCTCCCGCCTTCGCCTGCTCCCAGCGGCGCAGGAGCAGTGAGGTCTCGTCGTCCCGGCCGACGAGCGGCGTGCCGGCGGCGCGTAGCGCCTCGAAACGGCTTTCGGCCGCGTCGCTCCCCAGTACCTGCCAGGCCCGCACCTCGCGGTCGAAGCCCTTGAGCGCGACCGTGCCGAGGTCGCGGTATTCGAACAGTCCGCCCGTCAGGTCGCGCGTGCCGGATGCGATGACGACGGCTCCGGGTGAGGCCAGAGCCTGCAGCCTGGCAGCGAGGTTGGGGGGTTCTCCGACGACCGCCTGCTCCTTGGCCGCGCCTGTTCCGAGCAGGTCGCCGACGACCACGAGCCCGGTGGCGATCCCGACCCGGACGCCCAGCGGCGCGCCGGCGGAGGTGTCGAGGAGGGGCACGGCCTCGACGAGGGCGAGGCCTGCGCGCACCGCGCGTTCGGCGTCGTGCTCGCTCGCCAGCGGATAACCGAAATAGGCCAGCACGCCGTCGCCCATGTATTTGGCGACGAAGCCTCCCTCGCGCTCGATGGCTTCCGCGCAGCACTTGTGATAGGCCGTGACGACGGCGCGCAGGTCCTCGACGTCGAGCCTGGTCGACAGCGCGGTCGACCCGACGAGGTCGCAGAACATGATGGACAGATGACGGCGTTCGGCCTCGGTCTGTGGTTTGGGACCAGGACGCGCGTCGGCGCGCGGAAGCTCGGCGATGCCCGCCAATAGCCTGCGGCGGTGACCGAGCGAGGCGACCCCGATCTCCTTCAGGTCCAGGTCGGTCAGATGAGGCAGCACCGAGACGTCGACGTCATTCCGGGCGAAACACGCCGCGTATTCGACCAGCCCGACGGCCATCAACCATTCGGTAACCGACGTTGGCTGGGACATTCCCGCTCCATCCCGCGGTTTGACGTTCGCGATTTTAGCACTCTCTTCGATGATGGTTACCCGCCGCGGCGCAGGATGGGCGAGCGACCTATCTTTTGATCTGTGGACACGACGGCGCATCTCGACGAGCCGCTCGACTTGGGCACTGCGCCTATCACTTTCCATAAGGACAGTTCTCAACAACATGCCTGCTCGGCAAGGCGGCCTTCACCGGACGGATACAGCAATCGGGTGGTGTCGTATTGAACCCGAGTGTCCCAAGTAGCATTACGCGGTGCGCCAAGTTGTAAGCGCGACCGTTCTGTCATCGAGACCGGCGGAGCACTCTGAGGGATCGGCCCAGCTCCCTGGAGTGGCAGCCACCGAGAACTAGAGCACGCGATTGCCCCAATCGCCACATTCGGCGCACACGACCGTGCGGGGTGCTCGTTGCACCGGCAAAAAACGCATCGGTATTTCTAGGTGCAATGCCTGTCGACGGCCTCGACGCTGCCATTGGAAAACCGGGACCTCGGCACGTCCCGCTGGCGGCTCTCCAATCACACTACATCATGTGGCCGCACTACGGAAGTGCCGCTGAGGTCTGCAATTGTGCCCATCGCGACATACTGCGCTGCCGCACGAACTTGGTCGCTATAGGAGCAAAGCGGACGTAGTCACCAGTCACATGACACCGCCGGGTTTATAGGTACATGGCCTAGCTCTGTACCACCCCTGTGTCGCGGTTCGCTTTGGCCAGCGCAGCTTGACCGCGTTTTGTAGCCATTAGTTCTTGCCGGAGCGTCTCGGTGTCCCTTTCCAGCCGGTGCAAGAAGTCCGGGAAGTGGTCCATGAACGTAATGACATTGCGCCCTTTGTTCACGCCATAGAACAAATCCATCAAGGTCAACGCAATCGACGATGCCAGCCAAAGGTCAATCTTCACGAAGTGGTCGTCCTCCGCGTCGAAGAACGGCGCGTTGACCATCTCGCCATTTTCGGCAATCCCAAACACGCTCTCCGTGCTGACAATATTGGCATGAGCTTGCTGATCGTTGATCGAATCCTTTTTCGCCTTGATCGCGTCCGAGCCCGCCTTGAAGTTTTGCTCAAGCCAACGATAGCGTTTGACCGTGAGCTTCTTATCGCTGGTGATGATGTTATTTGGGCCGATTTCGAAGAAGTGCTCATTCTCAGGGTTGGCAATGGCGAACGCCGCCGCCGCGCCGGCTTCAAGCACCTGCCGAAGGTCCATCATCGCTTGCACCTTGTGCAGCCGGACTGCGGACAACAGCGCCAGCATGTGATACTTTTTCAGCAATGCGAAATAGCGCGCGAAGATCAATCGATCATGGTCGATGCCGACGACGCAACGCGACAAGAACACCGACGCCGCTCGCGCGTTGACGAAATACTTCCCGAATCGCTGTTCGGCAGCGAGCACCATTTGCCACTCGCTGTGCGCGATTTCTTCTAACGTCGATTGCGGAAAGTCCATGACAGCTCGCGGCAGGGGGCGTTAATGCGCAACGATTGTCAGAGTGGCGCCCAATGGGTGGGACTTAGCAAGCCGCGGTTGGGTGACTCGACCCATGCTCCGCCGCCGATGTGCTGACCGGTCGTTTCGATCGGTTCGCGATTGGGGCCGACGCCATTCTCAAGCCGCAAGCGGACGATCGTTAAATCTCGCGGCGCTGTAGCGATCGGTCGCCAATCAATTTTCGAGGCGGTCATGCGAGTTGGCCTAAGGCCTCACGGCCCTGTTCTGACAACCCGAACCACTCGGCGTCTAAGCTAACTGTCTGGTGTTCCAAAAAGCCTGCTTTGGCCAAGGTACGATATCGGGGCACAGCCCGATCGGTCGTGAGTCCAGCGTCACCGCGATCGGCGATATATTGCAAAACTCGAATGTCTTCTTCGGTCAGGTCCGTTGTTGCCATCTGAGCCTCTTTCTCGATCGGAGATCAAATGGGGATGCACCGGACAATATCCAAGAATTTTCCTGTGCAAAGAGAGCGACGGCCGCAATATCTGCGACTTTTGTTTCGAAGATACTCGAATGAGCAAATTTCTGGTGTATGTTCAAGAGGTTAAAGGGGGCCGCGCCGTCCTCACGCATGCGGGCACAGGCGAGCGCAAGTTGCCAACGACTACCGGACTTGCGACCAGCGTCGGGAATTTCCAAGTGACGGTTTCGCTTACAGGACTAGATCATCTGCCGGAACTGAGACCGCGCAATCGATCGGGCCACGATCGGCTTATAAATTCCGCCACGCTCGGGCGCCGGTCGTTTGCTAACGATTTTGCTAACCCAACGGCTCGATACAGAAGATTACGGGTCGATACGGGGAGGGACGCGGCTATCAAATTAGCTTTACGTTTCAGGGCTATCTGCGCTTTTTGGATATAGCTCGATACGCTCCCGTGCGTATTTCAAGACCGGTGCCTTAAACCACTCGGCCACCCTTCCAAACCATTGATATCGGAGCGAAAAACAACTTCCCCGACAACGACCCGCTCAATGTTGCTGAATCTGGGACACAGATTTTTGGCGGCTGCGTCAGACGCCTTATAGCAGGGCCCGAAGCCAAGTCGAGCCGGGTTGCAGCGTCCCTCCTGCAAGGCGCGGACCTCGCGGGCAGGGGGCCGACGCCATCTGGCGCGCAGCCAGGATGAGGACAGTCGATCCGCCAGGCGATGCGCCGCTGATTCGCCCGACGAGGCTGAGCAAGAATTCGCACGCCTCTCCAACGCGGAGAAAACAGTTTCCTCTGATGGCTTGTGCTGAACCGGTGGCAGAAACTTTTCGGTAATTTGACCGAGAAACAGCGTAAAGGTTCTACCACGCTTGCGGGCAAACAAGTTCTTGCCCAGCCTCGACGAGGCTGAGCAAGAATTCGCACGCCTCTCCAACGCGGAGAAAACAGTTTCCTCTGATGGCTTGTGCTGAACCGGTGGCAGAAACTTTTCGGTA
>Ga0307516_10008722_pt1 | contig 11404 bp, 14 predicted proteins | sample 19_EM_MG_FD_203310 | JGI IMG/M metagenome (GOLD analysis project Ga0307516, IMG submission 203310) | Populus trichocarpa ectomycorrhiza microbial communities from riparian zone in the Pacific Northwest, United States - 19_EM | ecosystem: Host-associated > Plants > Roots > Unclassified | place...
GTATTGGGTATGTGCTATAAATGGAATACTTCCATCAGTGTTCACCTGACGCACTCGTAGTCAACAATGTGGGCAAGTCCCATGCGATGCCGACATACTTTGTGGACACCACTGAACAAGAGAACGATGATATTGTGACTATTAACGTGGATGCCATGGTCCGCATGACCCACGCGGTTCTCCCGGGGATGATTGAACGGTGAGTTGTATTTCTCTTGTTGTTCACGTGACGGACTCATGAAGCTGGGATTTCTTGTTCGCCGTCTAGGAAATCCGGTTTGATCCTCAACCTTGGATCTTTTGCGGGTCAAATTCCCTCGCCTATGCTTGCAACATACTCGGGTACTAAAGCATTTGTCACGATGTTTACCAGTGCACTCGCAGAAGAAGTCAAAGCTTACAACATTACTATACCGCATCTCAACACCTACTTCGTTATACACACATTCCTATATCGGCCATCAATGCCTTGCAACAGGTACTCACTCTCCCGCCCTACCAGGTGTCGAAAGCGTCCAAGATCGCCAAATCATCGGCTATCCCATCAGCATACATTTGTGCATCATTGGGTAAGATTGGGCAGGCTTGCGGAGCCCCAATGACGGACCGTCCAGACACCCTCACCGCGTTTTGGAGTCACGCGTTACTCGACTACATCATCCATGTGATTGGATGGAAGGCGGCGTTCATTTCGTATACGCACCGATTACACAACGACATCCACCATCTGGTGCTTAGGAAATGTGAGAGGGAAGCTAAGGAGCAACAGGTAAGCTTTCTTTTTGTTTGGACAACCTGATGCACTTGACACGTTTTGTCCGTTCAGTGATAGCTTTTTCCCTGTTCCGTGTGGGGTGACGTAGTGAGTGTATGTACTCACGGGGAATATATAGAGAACTAGTCCTGGATATGCTATAACTGGAATATAAAAACTTGCTTTTCCTATTGATATTTGTGTTCACGCAAGGAAGGAAAGGTTGTGTCATAGATAAGTGGATGTGAGCCCTGAGGTCGTACTGGACATCCGGCGAGGCCTGCGTGGCTGTCGAGTAAAGTTTAGCGTCACACATCCCCCAATTCTAACTGACCATACGTTCTGTGCGTGCACGCCTACAGAATGGAAGTAGGGCGGAGGTGGTCGAGCATTCATTGCAGCGAGGCGTTGCAAAGAGGGTCTTGGTCGTTATTGGTACGCTGCTGGTTAGTCTGCGTGGCCACATCGACGTATAATCGCCTCGTAGCATATCGAAATGCAGGTTGCGAAGCTGGTATTGACACCTGGTAGTACATAGTGCAGGTGGCTTGTTTTTGTGTTTGCTCCTCTGAGGTAGAAAGAGAGAAAGAAAAAAACAGCACCTTTTCTCTGGATGCAGTCGACGATGCTGAACGGCAATGGACAGAGGCTGCCCTGGGCTTACCTGGGCTACAATCGGACACTCAGATCATCCCGCTCAAGAGAAAACTTCCTCGCACCCATTCCCAGTACAACCAGCACCAGCACCAGCAGCACCCCTACCCACCACCACCACCACCACCACCACAATGACAATGACCGACACAGGGGATATCTCTTGCATTTGTGGGTTCACCTACGACGACGGATTCTCAATCGCATGCGATGTCTGCTCGAGATGGTGTCATGCCGCGTGCTTTGGGATCGTGGAGGGAGGTGATGTCCCCGAGGAATGGCGGTGTTGGGTATGTGGTATGTGGCGGAGGAACCATCCCAGACGAGGAAGGGGCTCAGAGCGATGAGGATGCACAACGCTGGCACCGGCTCTGCGACGGGCAACGGGCACCAATGCGGAGGTTTCGAGCCAAAGGCAAGGGCAAAGAAAGGCAGAGGGAGGAGAGGAGGGCGCACAGGTGAATGCTGGGCAAGGTGTGGGTGCTGGCCGAATGCGGTTGTGAGGCCGGTGATATGTCGGGGGACGCGAAGGCGGAAGAAAAACGGCGGTGGCCACGGGATCGGGGAAGGTAAGCGACATCGGGAGAGTCGACGACTGCGACGGGAGGATGTCGACGAATCGCCACCTTCTTCAACGGACGAGTCGAATTCCCATTCCCACTTTCACACCGACTCGGATTCCGATTCGGGTGCGGGCACAGACGCGGACGCGGATCCGGATACAGACGAAACAACACTGTCATTCGCACTCATCGCATTGCGCGATCTACGCGCTGACGAAGAGATTGTGCTGGGGTGGGAATGGGACGATGGACATGCTGTCCATATGTTACCTGCGTTGATGGAGAGTTCACGTTCAGGGATGTTTGGGTGCGTCTCTTATGTTAGTCAAGCGGATGTGATCATGGTGATCGTGTGCCGACTGCGAATAACGAAAGAAATAGAGCCGCACATCTCCAGTCCTTCGTGCCCAGTTCACATCCATCCTCCACGCCTTTCGTACATGGCTATCCTCGAGCCCGCTGCGTTTCCGAACACCTCATGATATGCTTTTCATCGTACTACACCCGGCAGACGTGTTGTAGTAGAATAGGAGTCATTAACCAGGCAAGTCTGGTCTGGTCTTCTCTTCCAGTGGTGGCTTATCGCAGGATGCCTTCCTCACGCAAGAATTCTAACCAGAATGGCTGCTCGTGCCGCTCAAGAGAAAGTAGCACTCATTTCATGTCATGCGGCTACCGCAGACGGTAATTGCAAAATTTTTCTTGGAGGAACTAGGGCCACGCAATGAGCTTTGCTTATGAATACATGGACTTCTTGTCCTCGGTCGAAGCCCAATCGGTGACGCCATCGTTCTCTCCTGACGCGAAATACGATCACAAGTTTGATGTCGTGACGAGGGACCACCAGTGCATCGCGATCGCCGTAAACATGAGTGTTCCACACTCAAGCATGCTAGCCGCCAGTCCTCGTGAGTTTCAGGTTGATCAAAAAAGATCCGCAACAATAGGAGGGTATAATAGCTGATAGGGAAGACGGAAGATTACTGGGTGGTTTCGATTCCCAATAACACTGTGCGTATTGCACGGATGGGTGCGCAAAACGACGTGACACCTCCATCGGGCTTTGGACACCGCAAGGAGCCAGTGAGAGAGGCAGTAAAAATGGTGACGCTCGTGACCAGGGTACTGAACGCGTCCATGATGATCCGATCTCAACCCTGATGACGCTGAGGAGGGGCACGACAATAACAGGATATGATTTACTTTGTTATGATATGAAGGCAGCAAGTGCGGGCATGTATATATGGGCACAAAGTTGTGGTGGTCCGATTGGGGAAACTTGGAGGGAAACAGACTAAGAAGTGGATATGCTAGGGGAACGCAGGTGAGCGTGAGGAACAAATGTGGAGGGGCGCATGAAAGCAGTTGAAATATACCAGTCAGTGGGGCGAAGGACGGTGGGCTGTGAGAGACTCTGGAACGACTATCTTCCTTCAAGTTTTGAGGGTTGCCTACGGGAGAGTCGAGACTAAGAGACTCTACATACCAGGTGCCTGGAGTCCGCAACCAGCGCCACCACATGCAGGATACCAAAAGTCACGATCGCGGTGATTGATCACTAGTCACGACGGAAATGAGACGGACAAGGACTATGAAGGAGTACTTGCAGGTGGCGGACCGTGGACGAGCCTGTGACACAGCCGCACAGGCGGAGTTAACTGCGGTCACTTCGCTCTCTCCCTTTGCCCTCTCCTACCAAACCATTCCCTCAACGTATAACATCAACGATGCCAAAGACAAACTGCAAGACTGGAGACATCCAATCCAACCAACCCAGGGTATGCGAATTACACAGCACATTTTAGTGGCGAGGGGGGTTCTGATGTCGTTCCAGCATTCTCCTTACCCCCCTCTCTCTGTCTCTGGGGGGCCGGGTGTCTTGACTAGGCTCCAGCGTAGACAACAGCTGGAGGCTGAAGGACCACCACATCCTCACGAGTCATTGATTGCTAACCCCACCACTTCAGCGGGGAACGAGGGGTCATCTGCTGTGGTCGAAAAGGTATGATGTTACCTACGCATCCGCGAGCTAGATCTGAAGGGTCTACATGGTACATGCGACGAACCACGTCCAGCCCATGTCTATTGACCTTGTTGAAGACGTTAGGGCCGTCGTACTCACCGGTCCTGGAGGAATCACAGGGAAGGAACGTGCTGTCGCTACCCACGAGGTCTGTGCACATGCAACCACATGCATTTCTGACGCTTATCGATTCCATCAGGTGCCAGACGATATCCAACCTGTTCCAATCGTACTCGGTGACATACAGGACGTAGACATGGACTCTATTCCTGGATCAGCGAAAATCGCAATCGGTCTCGTAGACACTGCAACGGCCCCGTTAGATACCATGAACACTGGATATCGCCAAACCCTTAGTACTTTCAGTTCAGTCATCAATGGCATTACTAGCGTTTGTCATCCCAATGCCAGATGGTGAAGCTTGACTGATAATCACGCATAGATCCATCCATACGCTCAGATTGCCTTGAGTGCATTGAACAGGGCCTCCAAGGTATGCATTGATCACGCCCGATGTCTTCGACTAACGCGAAATCTGGATAGTTGATGCTGTCGCATGCGAGTATCGACGCATCTATCGGGGGGCTCGTTACTACAATCGAACGAACTTACGAGCTCATCCTCGAAAACAGGTCTTCATCGAAGATCAATGCGACGAAAGACGTCCTAGTGGATATCGCCCAAGTCGTACAGGAATGCGCGCAGTTCATCACAAAGTACTCGGAAACGAAAACTTTCTGTATGCCACCTATTCCTGTAGTCTTCTTGAAACTCATCTTTTTCATAGGGTCGTGGCTCGGGAAGAGTGTTCCCTCTGAGACAACGACCAAGGTTGTCAAGTATACTTGGAAATTGGAGAAGCTGATGCAAGCGCTTCGAGATCGACCCATTCCAGACATCCAATATGGCATCAAACAGATCTATGAAGACCTTAGCTCGAACTGCTTGACTTGTGCGGACAGAGTCGGACTCAACGAGGCAAAGAAGTGCCTCGATGGCACGAGAGTCGAGATCTTGAATGAAATTGTTGACTGGATCAACAACACAGACGCCGCTACACCGCGCATCTTCTGGCTCCACGGACAGGCTGGAAAGGGGAAATCGGCCATAGCGCACACAGTTGCTCGACAGGCCCAGAATCTTGGTGTGCTTGGATCGTGCTTCTGTTTCAGTCGCGTCAGACACCACGAACAGCTCCATACGAAGCTCTTCCCGACCATCGCGCGTGACTTGGCTCATCGCGACCTCCGTTTGCGACCGCTTCTGGTTGAGGTGACGACCAACAACTATTCATTGAGGGACACAGCAGACATCGCAGCACAGTGGAACAAACTCATTCTCGAGCCCCTTTCCCAATTGAAGGGTTCCCCTACTGGAAATGCCGTGGTGGTCATCGATGCTTTGGATGAGAGTGGTACAGAGCGCACGAGGGCGACTATTCTTGAAATTCTTGCTGTATACGGTGTGGAACTTCCAACAAACATCCGGATTCTCCTGACTTCTCGGCCACTCGTGGACATTGGGGAGGCATTAAACACCAGTCCGCACGTCTATGCCAGGTCGCTCGATGCCATTGATGCGGAGTTGACCATGCGCGACATTCACCTCTATGTTTCTACCCGTCTGAAGACTCTCCGTCACCCATTCCCCGACGAAAATTTCCAACAGCTCGCTGCGAAATCAGGTGGTGTCTTTGAATGGGCACGTCTGGCATGCGACTTCATGTCCCCCCGAAGGGGAGTGATTCCGAAGGACCGTTTTCATCAAATCATGTCTCATGCTCCTGGCGATGGAAGGACTCTTCTCGATGAAATGTATACCACGTTTTTGAAGGATCTTTTCAGAAGCTCCGATGAGCGCCAGGTGTTCCGTTCGGTCATGCGACAGATCCTGTGGTTAAAGGATCCGCTCCCTATCAGTGCATTGGACTTTATGCGTGACAGGTTCCCTCAGGAGGATGACCGCTATCCTGTAGGGTTCGTTCTCAACTCCATGGCATCGCTACTCGCTGGTGCCAGTGAGGTATTCACTCCAGTCCGCCCCATGCATGCTTCGTTCTATGACTTCTTGCTCGATGAAAAGCGAAGCAGGGAGTACTTTATTCCGCAGGGAGGTACACATCGTGACCTTACTGTCGCCTCGCTTTCTGTCATGCAAACTGGCCTTCATTTCAACATCTGTAAACTGGAAACATCATACATATACAACTCGGAGGTGGCAGACTTGGAAAAAAGGGTTGAAGAAAACATTCCACCACATCTGTTGTATTCGTGTCGATTCTGGGCAGCTCACCTCCAAGATGCAGGATTTGATGCAGACCTGGCACAATTAGTGAGGGGGCTTGTCACTGGAGAACAGATGCTATTTTGGTTGGAGGCCCTTGGTGTATCAAAGTTGATTGGGGAGGCCTGTGGGGCACTGATCTCTGCTGAGAGGTGGTTGCAGGTGAGTCTATTTATGTGTAACATGTGATGTAATTCCACTAACATTGAAATAGCACAGAAGAATGGGGTATGGAGAACTCTGGATGTTCATCAAGGATGGGATCAAATTTGTGCAGAATTTTGCTGGGATCATTGACAAGAGTACACCTCACCTGTACTTATCAGCATTGCCATTTTCACCATCAAATTCAATATTGGCAAGGTCCCTGGTTGAAAGGTTTGCAGGAAGTGCCCAAGTTGCTGTGGGTCAACAGGATGACTGGCCCAGGAATCAGCACATTCTTCCAGGGCACACAGAAAAAGTCAGCTCTGTTGCATTCTCACCAGATGGAAGGTACATTGTGTCAAGCTCAGGGGATAAGACAATCCAACTTTGGGATGCACAGACAGGTGGCCAGGTGGGAATCCCCCTCCAAGGGCACACAGACTCAGTCAACTCAGTTGCATTTTCACCAGATGGAAGGCACATTGTGTCAGGTTCAGAGGATAAGACAATCCAACTTTGGGATGCACAGACAGGTGGCCAGGTGGGAAACCCCCTCCAAGGGCACACAGACTCAGTCAACTCAGTTGCATTCTCACCAAATGGCAGGCACATTGTGTCAGGTTCAGAGGATAAGACAATCCAACTTTGGGATGCACAGACAGGTGGCCAGGTGGGAAACCCCCTCCAAGGGCACACAGACTCAGTCAACTCAGTTGCATTCTCACCAAATGGCAGGCACATTGTGTCAGGTTCTTTTGATAAGACAATCCAACTTTGAGATGCACAGACAGGTGGCCAGGTGGGCAATCCCCTCCAAGGGCACACAGACTCAGTCTTGTCAGTTGCATTCTCACCAGATGGAAGGCACATTGTGTCAGGTGCAAGTGACAACACAATCCAACTTTGGAATGCACAGACAGGTGGGCATGTGGGAAACCCCCTGCAAGGGCACACTTCCTCAGTCTTGTCAGTTGCATTCTCACCAGATGGAAGGCACATTGTGTCAGGTTCTGTGGATAAGACAATCCGACTTTGGGATGCACAGACAGGTGGCCAGGTGGGCAACCCCCTGCAAGGGCACACTTCCTCAGTCTTGCAAGTTGCATTCTCACCAGATGGAAGGCACATTGTGTCAGGTTCAGAGGATAAGACAATCCAACTTTGGGATGCACAGACAGGTGGCCAGGTGGGAAACCCCCTCCAAGGGCACACTTTCCCAGTCAACTCAGTTGCATTCTCACCAGATGGAAGGCACATTGTGTCAGGTTCTTGGGATAAGACAATCCAACTTTGGGATGCACAGACAGGTGGCCAGGTGGGAAACCCCCTCCAAGGGCACACTTCCTTAGTCTCATCACTTGCATTCTCACCAGATGGAAGGCACATTGTGTCAGGTTCAGAGGATAACACAATCCGACTTTGGGATGCACAGACAGGTGGCCAGGTGGGAAACCACCTGCAAGGGCACACTTCCTCAGTCTTGTCAGTTGCATTCTCACCAGATGGAAGGCACATTGTGTCAGGTTCTGCAGATAACGCAATCCAACTTTGGGATGCACAGACAGGTGGCCATGTGGGCAACCCCCTCCAAGGGCACACAGGCTCAGTCAACTCAGTTGCATTCTCACCAGATGGAAGGCACATTGTGTCAGGTTCAGAGGATAACACAATTCAACTTTGGGATGCACAGATAGGTGGCCAGGTGGGCAACCCTCTCCAAGGGCACACAGACTCAGTCAACTCAGTTGCATTCTCACCAAATGGAAGGCACATTGTGTCAGGTTCAGAGGATAACACACTCTGACTTTGGGATGCACAGACAGGTGTGCAGTTGGGCAACCCCCTCCAAGGGCATACTTCCTCAGTCTTGTCAATTGCATTCTCACCAGATGGAATGCACATTGTGTCAGGTTCTTGGGATAACACCATCCAAATTTGGGATGCACAGACAGGTGGCCAGGTGGGCAACCCCCTCCAAGGGCACAAAGGCCCAGTCTTGTCAGTTGGATTCTCACCAGATGGAAGGCACATTGTGTCAGGCTCTTTTGATAAGACAATCCAACTTTGGGATGTAGTACACTGGACAGTTGGCCAGGTGAGCCACTCCCTCCAATGGGACACCTCAGCAGAGGTCTACTCAGTTGCATTCTCACCAGATGGAGGGAACATTGGGTCAGGTTCAGATGATAACACAATCCAACTTTGGGATGCACAGACAGGTGGCCAGGTGGGAAATGCCCTTCAAGACCAAACTACAAATTCCCTCTTGAGCACACTCTCACCAATCCACTTTTCATCTTCAGCTGCACATGCACTGCATGATGCTCAGAGTCTTTTTGTTGACATGTCCAATGTCAATGCAGACTACCGAGACCTGATTCATTTACAGAATGATGGCTGGATTGTGGGCCCTAAAGGAAAACTGTTGCTGTGGGTGCCTCCCTCATACCATAAATTGTTTCTCTACACTCCCTGGACACATTTGGTAATCCCAAGAGGTAATCCTGAGCTTAATTTGAGCAAGATGGCTCATGGCCCTGCTTGGCATGGATGTTACACACCTGTTCCTGAGGATACTAATTAGGTATTTGAGAGAATTATTGGCTACTTCACCTTCTGATACCTACTAGTATTGTTTGAGCTTTATCACTGCACCAACTTTTCTGCTTCTTTTCATTTTTTGTGATACATTGGTGGCATGCACAGGGAAGCTCTAGCCTAAAGAAGTTGAATTAAGATTGTGTGAATGCATACAAATGGTTATGGTACCACATAAACAAGTAATAAGATGGGTGTCACCATCATCACATTGTTGGCATCCTCAGCTGTCAGTAGTAGTCATAACCATAATCGTTGCCGTGATCGGTGTGGCAGTTATCGTGTAGATGGTCATTGTCGTCATCCATCGGTGGGGGTAGTTGTCTGCTGGTAGTCTCCTGGGAATTGGGCATGGCGGTGATGGTGGCCGTCGTCGTTGTCATCATCGACAGTGGTGGTCATGGCTGCTGTTGTTGTTGGGCCTGGGCATTGGGCATGCTGGTCATTGGATTGGTGTTCGTCGTCGTCGTCACCATCGAAGCGGGCAATCATAGTTGTTGTGCTGACGCTGCAGGTGGTCGTGGTTATGACCGTTGTCGTTGTCGTCACTTTCGGTGTTTGTTTGTTGGTAATGGCCTGAATATTGAACGTACTGGTCATCGGATCGGTGATGTTAGTGTAGTGCTCATCATTGTCGATGCTGGTGGGTGGTTGCCTGTTGGCGGCAGCCGGGGCATTAGGGGTGCTGCTCGTGACATTGGTGGTGATCAGTGTCAACGTCGACGCTTAATAGTAGAGGTGGCTGACGTCGACGTGGTTGTTGGAGGAGGACATCCACAGGGGAACAACGCACTGGTCACAGTGGTTCAGACTTGGTTGAGGGTAAGGTGGTGGTAGTGACTGTCGATGATTGTTGATGATCGTGGTTGTCATCATCGTCCCAGTGGTGGTGGTCGAGTTTGAGGTGTCGACGTTTCATCGTCATTCATTGATGGCGAAGATGGCACAACGAGCGGCAGTACCATTGACTCAACACAAGTCAAAGGAACGCGGTTCCCTGGAGTGTGTCAATGCGTGTATCAGCAGTGGAGATCGAGATGTGCCAGGGACTCACCTGTGTCGTCTGGGCCATCCACACATCCTGCAAAGCGTCGCTAGGTGTCGAAGACGACGCGGAAGACTCCCAGATTTTAAACATAAAGCCGTTCTTCAAAGCTTACGTAATGCAAGCCCTGCCACTCGCGAACAAGTTCATCCAAACCCATTTAACCTACGTCCGAGAGTCGAAGACGTTCAAATGTCACTCACATGTCTTCGAAACTGGTTGGAACAGCAAAACCTATTCCCTGTAGATAAGCTAGGGAACTGGGATGTTTTGCCTGTCGCCATATATTACACTGCATATTACTTTGCATACGCAGCTGCACTCGCGGCTGGTGCGTTTACACTCGCCCGTTTTCTTCTCAAGACGTTCCTTGTCTTCATGCAGACTTTTCTTCTTCGCGGAAAAAGTGTATGTTTGATATATCTGCACCTGCAGTCGGCATCTGACGCATGCATTTCAGCTCAAGACGTTTGGTGCAGGCAAAGGTGCCTGGGCAGGTTCGTCGAATGCTCTGGCCGCACGAATTCCCTTCTTACCATCCCTGCAGTTGTCACTGGCGCTTCCGATGGCATTGGAAAAGAATTCGCGATGCAGTTGGCGTCTGCAGGATTCAACGTTCTTCTTGTTGCCCGTAACCAAGCCATGCTATCCAATGTTGCAGATGAGATTGGTACGAGTGTTCCAGATCCATCTCATATTAGACATATCTTTCATACTTCATCCATCCGTATCAAGCTAAGCGGACGGCTGGCAAGGTCGAGAGTAAAATATACCTGATCGATTTCGCGAAGAATGATCCCGACACCTTTCGCGGGCTCAAGACCCTCATCCGCAGCTTGGACATTGGGGTATTGGGTATGTGCTATAAATGGAATGCTTCCATCAGTGTTCACCTGACGCACTCGTAGTCAACAATGTGGGCAAGTCCCATGCGATGCCGACATACTTTGTGGACACTACTGAACAAGAAAACGAGGATATCGTGACTATTAACGTGGATGCCATGGTCCGCATGACCCACGCGGTTCTCCCGGGGATGATTGAACGGTGAGTTGTATTTCTCCTGTTCGCGCAATGGGCTCACGAAGCTTGGATTTCTTGTTCGCCGTCTAGGAAATCCGGTTTGATCCTCAACCTTGGATCTTTTGCGGGTCAAATTCCCTCGCCTATGCTTGCGACATACTCAGGCACCAAAGCATTCGTCACGACGTTCACCAGTGCACTCGCGGAAGAAGTGAAGGCGTACAACATTACTGTACAGCATCTGAATACCTACTTCGTTGTACGCATGCTCCTATATCGGCTATCAATGCCTTGCAGCAGGAACTCACTCTCCC
>Ga0307516_10008723_pt1 | contig 11404 bp, 10 predicted proteins | sample 19_EM_MG_FD_203310 | JGI IMG/M metagenome (GOLD analysis project Ga0307516, IMG submission 203310) | Populus trichocarpa ectomycorrhiza microbial communities from riparian zone in the Pacific Northwest, United States - 19_EM | ecosystem: Host-associated > Plants > Roots > Unclassified | place...
ACCGGTGGGCGTGGACGGCAAGCCCTCGGAGCCGATCGTCGGGACCGAGCCCGGGCGGTGGTGACGTACCTCAGACGCCGGGCCGCCACCCCAGCGCCGGGCCCAGCCTCGTCGCCATGTCGGTGAGGATCTGCGCATAGTCCTCGTGCCCGAACGTGAACGGCAGCGCGAACGCCACCTCGTCGACCTCGCGGAACGCGGCGTGCGCGTGCAGCCGTTCGGCGATCTCGTCCGAGGTGCCGACGATGTCCGGCGCGAACATCAGCCGCGCCGGTCCCTGCGGTGTCGCGGTACGAGGGGTGCGCCCGGCCGCGTACTCCTCGTATCTCGCGCGCTGCTCGGGCGAGGCGGAGTCGGTGGGGATGACGACAAGGCCCTGGGAGACACGGGCGTCCTCGCCGTCGGGGTGGGCGGCGCGGAAGGCGCGGATGTGGGCGAGCTGGGTCTCGGCGAAGTCCGGTGTCCCTTCGGCCTCTTCCGCCTTGACGACGCTGCTGACCAGGAAGTTCATACCCTGCTCACCGGCCCACTTCGCCGAGCCCAGGCTGCCGCCGCCGTACCAGAGGCGCCGGCCGAGCCCGGGGGAGTGCGGCTGCACCCGATCGGAGCTGTATTCCATGTGCGGCTGCCGCCGCGTGGCCTCGAACCCCTCCACCCCGCTGAAGTCGGTGGCAGGCTCCCCGCGCACGAAGTCCAGCAGCCGCCGCACCCGCTCGTAGCTGAAGTCCTCGGCGTCCGCCGTGTCCGGGTACAGCGCGCCCTTGACCTCGTCGAAACGCATCGGCGGGCCCACGCTCACACCGGGGTTGAGGCGACCGCCCGACAGGAGGTCGACGGTCGCCAGGTCCTCGGCCAGCCGCAGCGGGTTCTCCCAGCCCAGCGGGATCACCGCGGTACCGAGGTCGATACGGCTGGTGCGCTGCGAGGCCGCCGCCAGGACCGCGACGGGCGAGGAGATGCCGTACTGCAGGTGGCGGTGGCGCAGCCACGCGCTGTCGAAGCCCAGCCGCTCGCCCAGCTCGATGATCTCCAGCGTGGACTCGTGGCCCCGGCGCGGATCCGCCTCGTCGAACAGGCCGATGGTCAGGAAACCCAGCTTGCGCAACGGGCGAGAGGTGGGCGGCACGAGCTCCTCCGGCGTTCTTCGATCATGGCGTACGACAGTCCCAACCAGACCGTGCCGGGAAGTGTTCCCCTGCCCCATCAGGTCAGGTCAGGCCAGGCCAGGCCAGGGCGGCCAGGTCAGGCCAGCGGAATGGTGACCTCGTCCTCGACCGGCGGCTCGATCTCCTGGGCGCGGTTTCCCGTCGCCGCGTGACAACGCAGCCGGATCGCCTCCGGGGTGACGTCCAGACGCAGGAAGCACTTGAAGAAGGGCGGGCTGTACGTCGCCGAGCTCGGGGAGAACAGCCGCGTGTAGATCTTGCGCACCGGGAGCCGGAAGCGCGAGGTGCGGTCGGGGCGGCCCCCGGCGCCCAGGAGACTGGCCACGAGCCGGGTGCGCGCGGTGACCCGGGCGGGCCCGCCCGGGATGCGGGTCGGGGAGATGCCGAGCCGCTCGGCGACGACGGCCGTGGCCTCGGCCTCGGTGAGCGTGAAGAAGCGGCGCAGGCGCAGGCGGCGGCCGTAGAGGCGGCTGTAGAAGGCGAGGGAGTCGCCGCGCAGCGGGTAGCAGCGGAAGTCCTTCTCGGTGACGTCGCCGACCGAGATCCTGGGGATGGTGTGGGTGGCGTGCATGAACGCCCCGCCGCCGCCCGCGACGACGTACTGGAGGGTGCGGTCGCCCACCCGTACCGGATAGCGCTGGTAGTTGTGGATGTCGCCGCCTATCGCCGCCACGTAGTGGTGGTCCGGGTCGCGGACGATGTCGTCCACCGTGCCACCGCCGCCCTCGATCGGGCACGGGTGGTGCTCGCCGTCCACGTACAGGGGCGAGCCGGTGATCAGGACCTTCGGGCGAGGGCCCTGGGAGACCTCACGCAGCCAGGCCCCCTGTTCGGCGTCGAGCGTGCCCAGCAGCCCGGTGTCGATCCCTATGATCCGCACCGGTCCGGCGTCCACCGCCCAGTACGGGCCCGGCTGGACGGCCCGTTGGGCCTGAGAGGCCCGCAACTCCCGCTCCTGGTCGAGCCGTTCGCCGTCGTGCGGAGCTGCCCGGTGCCACAGGAGCGACCGCAGCCAGGCCCGGGTGAGGGGGCGGGGCGCGGGTTCGGGAGCGAGGGGCGGGGCGTCGTCGCAGAAGACCCGCATGAACGCGCCGAGGTCCTCGTACCAGTCGTGGTTGCCGGGTATCGCGTAGATCGGCGCCCGGTAGTCCTGGTACGGGCGGAAGAACTTGGGGCCGTAGTCGTCGGCGCTGCCCACCGGATAGATCACGTCACTGGCGATGACGGCGAACCGGGTGTCCTGACCTGTCTTCAGGAAGCCTGGCACGACGGCGTACTGGGGATCGTCGCCCTCGCCCGTGTCGCCGATGACCATGAACGAGAACTCGTCCGGGTCGTCGCGCCGGATCACCTTGTCGGCGGGTGCGCCGGCCGCCGCCCGCTGCGCCACCCACCGGCTGCGGGTCCGGCCCGTGGGATCCCCGAACCAGGAGGCCACGACGCCGTTGCGGGCGGCCCACAGCGTCTTCGGGTTCAGCCAGGAGATCTTCTCGACCTTGGACGGCATCAGCCGCTGGTACTCGCCGCGTTCTGCGGTGCCCCAGCCGGCGCCTTCGGCGGTATCGCGTGAGGAGTCAGACACCGGTGCACCGTAACAACGATCTAGAACCGGCCGAGAGGGGGAGCCCCTCCAAGGCGAGTCCGCCGGGCCTGACACCACCGCTGCGGGTGCCCCCACTCGTCACCGCCGGTACCTCCCGAAAGGCCCCGTGCCCGACTTCCTCGACCTGCCCACCGACGCCGAACTTCCCGGCGAACGGCCATTTCTGACTATCCGTCACTTCGACGAGTCGTTCCCGGATGCTGTTCGTCGCACGCAACCGCCTCGATCCGCTGCCCAGGGTGCCGCCGGGCGGGCCGAACCGACCGCTACCGCCGCCGGGAGCGCGGGGAGGCGCGGCGAGGATTCTGCGGGGACCTCGCGGGACCCTCGTGCCGTACGGAACCGGCGACCGAATCGAAGAGGGCATCGGGCCGGGCGGCGGGCGGCGGCCCGGCCGGGGTCTGCGCAGGGTTCTTCGTGGGCGGCGCGCCCCGGCTCCAGTCGCCGTCGCCCAGAACCAGCAGGGGATCGAACATCACCACCACCCCGGCCAGCACCAGGAAGATGACCGGTCCCGCGAGCATGGGCAGCAGCAGCGAGCTGGGCGAGTCGCCCGCCCAGGTCTCAGGGCTGCCGTCGTGCAGGTGGACGCTGACGGCGGCCATCCCCGTGTAGTGCATCCCCGACACCGCCACCCCCATGACCAGGCTGGCCCCGAGGCTGGTCAGGAAGCCGCGGATCGAGACCGCCGCCCACAGGGCCACCGTGGCGGCGACGATCGCGATCACCACGGAGAGCGCCACGACGGCCGGGGCGTAGCTGAATTCGCCGTTCAGATGCATCGCCGCCATGCCCAGATAGTGCATGGCGGCGACACCGAGACCGGTGATCGTGCCCGCGACGCCCAGCGTGGCGCGGCTGGCACCGCGACGGCCCACGATGAACACGCCGACGCCGACCATGACGATCGCCACGGCGAGACTGAGCACCGTCAGGCCGACGTCGTAACGGATCCGGGTCTCCTCGACCTGGAAACCGACCATGGCGATGAAGTGCATCGTCCAGATGCCGCTGCCGATCGAGGCGGCGCCCAGCGCCAGCCAGCCCGTCTTCCACGCCTGCGTGTCCAGCATGGTGCGGACGATGCAGCGCAGGCCCAGAGCCCCACCCAGGCATGCCATCAGATACGCCGCCACAGGGGTCACCGCTCCGTAGCGGAACCCGTCGACCGTGCCTTCCATACGCCAATTTCCCCCAGAATCACTGCTGTTCGTGAGGGGAAGGTTTACGTGTAGGAGAGGAACAAAAGCAAGGCTTACCGTTGGTACGCTGCGAACTCCCCAACGCTATGGATCAAGTTCGGTCATATAGCGGCGAGTTCAAGCCAGAAGGGCCCCTCGGTGCGTGCGACATGGCACGCGCCACGGGCGCACGCACAGAAGGTGCCCTTCAAGAAGACGCGCCTCAGAAGACGCGCTCCAGAAGGCCCAACAGGGCCGTCCAGTGCCGTTCGTCGCCCGCGGCGTCGTACGCGGCGGTGTCGGCCTGCGTGAAACCGTGGTGTGCCCCGCTGTAGACCTCGCAGGTGTGGCGGATGCCGGCGGCGGTGAACGCCTCCTCCAGGCGCGCGATCTCCTCGACGGGCAGCGACGCGTCCTGGTCGGCGTGTCCGAAGTACAGCTCGGCGGTGACGTTCCCTGCCACCAGGTGCGGGCTGTCCGGAGCGTCGGTCGCGAGGCGCCCGCCGTGGAAACCGGCCGCGGCGGCGACCCGATCAGGGTAGGTGCCCGCGGTGAGCAGGGCGATCCCCGCGCCCATGCAGTAGCCGGTGAGGGCCACCGGACCGTCGGCGGCCACCGGCGAGTCGGCCAGCATCCGCAGGTAGGCGCCGGCGTCCCGCATCGCGAGGTCCGGCGTCAGCTCCCGCGCGACCGGGCGGATCCGCTCGAAGATCTCCGGACGCGCGCGCGGGTCGATGAACTCCGGCAACTCGAAGACAGGCGCTCGCCCGTGACGGTAGAACAGGTTGGGCACCAGAACCGTGTAGCCCGCCCCGGCCAGCCGGTCCGCCATGGACCTCAGCTGCGGGCGCAGCCCGAAGGCGTCCATGTACAACAGGACAGCGGGACGCGGTTCCCCGTCGGCTGGGTGCACCAGATAGGCGTCGGCGACGCCGTCCTCGGTGGGGACGTCGACAACGGTTCCCTGTACGGCGGTCATGTCGGGGCTGCCTCTCTGCGTGGAGGGTGGGGAGTCGGCGTAGGCCCCGCCCGCGCTGGGAAGGGGCAGGGCCGATCATGGTGGCACGTGGCCTTCGGTCAAGCCGCTCCCGCCCCCAGGAGGATCTGCTCCCGCCCCAGGAGGATCTGGCGGAACCCCTACTCGAAACGTGAGATGTCGCCCGCGCCCTTCCGTACGATCTCGGCCTCGCCGCCGGAGAAGTCGATGACCGTCGTCGGCTCGGTCCCGCAGTCCCCGGAGTCGACCACCGCGTCCAGTACGTGGTCGAGCCGATCCTTGATCTCCCAGCCCTGGGTCATCGGCTCGTCCTCGTCGGGCAGCAGCAGGGTGCTGGACAGCAGCGGCTCCCCGAGTTCGGTCAGCAGCGCATGGGTGACGACATGGTCGGGGATCCGGACGCCGACGGTCTTCTTCTTGGGGTGCTGGAGCATGCGCGGCACCTCCTTCGTCGCCGGCAGGATGAAGGTGTAGCTGCCCGGGGTCGACGCCTTGATCGCGCGGAACACGTCGTTGTCGACCCGTACGAACTGGCCGAGCTGCGCGAAGTCCTGGCACACGAGGGTGAAGTGGTGGCGGTCGTCCAGGCGCCGGATGGTCCGGATCCGGTCGATGCCGTCACGGCTGCCGAGCCGGCAGCCCAGCGCATAGCAGGAGTCCGTCGGATACGCGATGAGCGCACCCGAGCGGACGCTGTCCGCGATCTGGGTAATGGTGCGCGGCTGGGGATTGTCGGGGTGCACATCGAAGTATTTCGCCATCCGCCGAGCCTATGCCGTGCGGCGGCACCGGTCTCGGGGGCCTCGCGCCCGGCGAGATCGCGGCCGTACGACACCTGTGATGGGCCTGTCACTCACGGTACGAAGACCACGCGCCGACCGGGGGCGGGGGTTCTGGAGCCTTCCCGCCAGTCCCGTTTCTCTCCCGAGGACCCGGCTCGCCCCGCCCGAGTCGGCCCGTCGCCGGGCGAACGTAGCCTCTGGCCATGGACATCACCTCCGTACGACTGGAAGCCCCCGCCACGCCGACCGCGCCCGCGCTCGCCCTACGGCCGTGGCACCCGGCGGACGCCACCGGCCTGGTGGCCGTCTTCCGTGACGACGAGGCGCTGCGCCGGTGGACCACGGGCGGCCCGCACGACGAGGAGAGTGCCCTGGGCTGGGTGCGGGAGCAGCGGCGGCCAGGGGAGAGCGGCGAGCGACTCTCGTTGGCGGTGGTCGAGACCCGTGACCGTACGCCCGGCGGGCGACTGGTCGGCCATGTCGTCGTCAGACGCGGCGCTTCCGACAGCACGTCGGCCGAGGTCGGCTACTGGACCGCGGCCCACGCGCGCGGCCGGGGCGTGGCTCCCCGGGCGCTGCGAACGCTCACGGACTGGGTCTTCGCGTCCTTCCCCGAGGGCGAGGTGACGCGCCTGGAACTGCTGCACCAGGTGGACAACACCGCCTCCTGCCGGGTCGCGGACAAGTGCGGGTACGTCTTCGACGCGCTGCTGCCCGCGGCGCCACCCGCCTTCCCGCTCGACGGCCACCGGCATGTCCGGGCACGCGGGGAAAGCTGGCGAGACGAAGAAAAAGTGGACAAGTTGTCAAGTAGGTAAGGCGAGCCTTCGGGGCGGGCGCCCGGTGGGGAAGGGTGGGGTAACGTCCCGAGCGGTATGGCGTGACACGAGTGAAGGGCCGGGGGAAGGCGACGTGGCTGGACGGGAGGACGGGCACCGTCCTACGCGGGCGAAGAGCGGCGAGGAGACGGACTGGGCACAGGAACTGCTCGGCCATCTGCGACCGACAGGGCGCGACGTCCGCCGGCTCGTCGACTGGCTCGCGGGCGCCGTGCGGGGCGCCGCCTCCCTCCAGGACGACACCGGCGCCCTCCTCGCCGGCACCCGGGTCGCGGTGGACGAGGACCTGGTCCGGGACATCGTGACCGGCCGCATCGCCTCAGCCTCCTGGGAGGGACGGGAACAGCACCTGCGCCTGGTGAGAGTGGAGCGCCCGCACCCGGCCAAGGCGGGAGTGCTCGCCGTGTCGCGCCCGGCCCCGTTCGACCGGCGCGCCGCGGAGGTCGTACTCCACACCGCGCAGGTCGTCGAACTGCTGCTGCGGGCCCGTGAGACCACCGCGGCCGGGCACCGGCTGCGGCGCGCGGCGTCCGATCTGAGGCTGGCGATCCTGCAACTGCTGATGGTGGAGGACACCGTCTCGGCACGCAGGGTCGCGGCCGGCCTGTGGCCGGGCCTGCTCGACACGGACACCGCCTGCGTCTACGTCCTGGAGCGGGAGGCCGGTGCCCGCGACCGCCTCGCCGAGGAATGCCTCGACGCCACGCAGGAACGGGCCCTCGTCGTGCGCTGCCCCGCCGTGGACGAGCACGTCATCGTGGTCACCCCCGGGGAGTCCGCGGCCGGGGCGCTGCGGTCGCTGGCCGCCCGGTCCCCGGACACGTTCCTCGGCGGCAGCGTCCGGCAGAGCCTCGCCCGTACCGCCACCGCCTACGGGCAGGCCGTCAGCGCCCTCGCCGTCGCCCACTTCCGGCCGGAGAAATCGGCCGTCTACGCCGAACGCACCCACCCCGAACGCCTGATGGACCCGGCCGGGCTGCACCACTGGAGCGCCGGCGTGCTGCGGCCGCTCGACACGCTCCCGCATCACACCCGCGCCGAACTGCTCGCCACCACCCGGCTGGGCCTGGAGTTCACCGCGGTCAGCGCCGCCAAGGTCCTCGGCGTCAGCCGCAACACCGTGCGCGCCCGTATGGAGCGCGTCGAGGGCCTGCTGGGCACGGACTTCTCCGACCTCACCGTCCGCGCGGTCGCCCACCTGGCCCTCAACACCCAGGTCGGCTTCTCCGACGCGCCGGCCGAGGACACCGGTCCGGAGCCGGCCCCCGCCCGGTTGGCCGACCTGCTGGCCGGGACCGCCGTAGGGGGCTGGGCCCACGACCTCCTGGGGCGGCTGGGCGCGGACACCCGCGACCTGCGCCGGACGCTGCGCACCTGGATCGCGGCCGGAGGCAACGCGGAACGCGCCGCGCTGACCCTCGGGATGCACGCCCAGACCGTGCGTGACCACGTCCGCGGCGCGGAACCCGTCCTGGAGCGCCACCTGCTCGCCGCCGGCAGCGACCTCTACGAGGTCGTCCTCGCCCACCTGGTCGTCGGCGATCTCGAAGCGCCCGTCCTGGAGCGGACGAACCGGGGCCATCCGGACTCATCTGTGCACGAGTGAGCCCTCCGGACGGGACAGCGGGCATCGACACGATTCACAACGGTTCTGTCTGGCGCGTAAGTTCTACGCACCACGGTGGGCACGACCGGAACGGGGGACCGGTCGCGCTCCCGTGCGGTACACACCGTCACCGAACGAGTTCGCCCGGTCAGGGGAGAACCCGCTGCGGAAACCGTGCCCAGCCCGCGCCCGCCGTGTTCCGTCGTGGACCGGCGGGTACTCGTCCGACTCCGGAACGACGACGAGCGCTGGAGGAGATCCTGATGACCAGCAGCACGGAGACCGGCGGCGTGACCGGTACGCCGGACAAGGACTACGACCTGATCTGGTATGTGGAGGCGTGCCTCGACAACGCGCTGCGGCTGGATTCCTACATCCAGGACGCGGAGCGTGAGAAGGACACCGAGGTCGCCGACCTGTTCCGCAAGGCCCAGGCGGACAGCCGCAAGGGTGCCGAACTCGGCAAGGGACTCCTGCGGGCGCGACTCGACGGCGGCTGACACCGACGCGCTGACACCAATGCGCTGACACCAATGCGCTGACACCGACGCGCTGACACCGACGCGCTGACACCGACGCACCGCGACGGCCCGGTCACCGAGGAGACTTCCGGTGACCGGGCCGTCGGCGTACGAGGCAGGCCGCTCGCCGGTGTCTGGGGGTGACCGTCGTCGGACGCCGACACCCTCAAGGGGGTACACGGTGAGAAGTCCGGCACGAAGAGGCCCAGCTCGGTGAGAATCGGCTCCGGGACAGTATCTGCCGGGCGGCAGCACAGCCAGGAGTGAGGCATGGAGTACTACGATCTCGGCCCGCACGGCCGCTCCGTGACGACCTCGTTCTCAAAGGCCCAACTGTGGTTCGACCGAGGGCTGTTGTGGACGTATGCCTTCCACCACGAGGAGGCCGTCTCCTGTTTCGAGGCGGCGGCCGCGGCCGATCCCGACTGCGCCATGGCCTACTGGGGCATCGCCTACGCCCTCGGCCCCAACTACAACAAGCCCTGGGAGTTCTTCGACGACCAGGATCTGACCAGGACCGTCGTCCGCACCCACGCCGCCGTCGAACTGGCCCACGCGAAGGCCGGCGGTGCGACCCCGGTGGAGCGGGCGCTGATCGGCGCGCTGCGTGCCCGGTATCCGCAGGCCGAGCCGGTGGCGGACTGTTCGGTGTGGAACGCGCCCTACGCCGACAGCATGCGCGACGTGTACGCCCTGGCCCCCGACGACCTGGACCTCGCCACGCTGTACGCCGACGCGCTGATGAACCTCACTCCCTGGCAGCTGTGGGACCTGCGTACCGGCGAGCCGGCCGACGGGGCCCGCACCTCGGAGGCCAAGGCCGTCCTGGACCGGGCGCTCGGCACCGACGCCGGACGGCGGCACCCGGGTGTCGTGCACCTGTACATCCACCTGATGGAGATGTCCCCGACCCCCGAGCTGGCCCTGCCCGTCGCCGACCGGCTGCGCGGCCTGGTGCCCGACGCCGGTCACCTCCTCCACATGCCCTCGCACCTGGAGGTGCTCTGCGGTGACTACCGGCGCGTGGTGTCGGACAACAGCGCCGCGATCGTCGCCGACGAGAAGGTCCACGCACGCGCCGGGGCGATGAACTTCTACACGCTGTACCGGTCGCACAACTACCACTTCAAGATCTACGGCGCGATGTTCCTCGGCCAGTCAGAGGTCGCGTTGGAGACCGCCGCGCAACTGGAGGCGTCCGTCCCCGAGGACCTGCTGCGCGTCCAGAGCCCGCCGATGGCCGACTGGCTGGAGGCATTCCTCGCCATGCGGGTGCACGTCCTGATCCGCTTCGGCCGCTGGGACGACATCCTGGCGCGGCCCCTGCCCGCCGACCCGGACCTGTACTGCGTGACGACCGCGATGCTCCACTACGCCCGGGGCGTCGCTCTCTCCGCGACCCACCGGCTCGCCGAGGCGGAGGCCGAACGACGGCTGTTCCGTGAGGCGGCCTCCCGGGTCCCCGAGACCCGCATGCTGTTCAACAACACGTGCGCCGACATCCTCGCGATCGCCTCCGCGATGCTCGACGGCGAACTGGAGTACCGCGAGGGCCACCACGACGCCGCCTTCGCCGCGCTCGAGCGGTCGATCGAACTGGACGACAACCTCCCCTACGACGAGCCCTGGGGCTGGATGCAGCCCACCCGCCACGCCTACGGCGCCCTGCTCCTCGAACAGGGGCGCGTCGCCGAGGCCGAGGCGGTCTACCGGGCCGACCTCGGCCTCGACGACACGCTCCCGAGGGCCCTCCAGCACCCGGGCAACGTCTGGTCCCTGCACGGCCTCCACGAGTGCCTGGTGCGCCTTGGCAGGGCGGGGGAGGCGCGGATCGTCGCCCAGCAACTGCGTATCGCCGCCGCGTTGGCCGACGTACCGGTCGAGGCGTCGTGCTACTGCCGCCTCGGCACGGCCACCGGCACCGGCACGGCCACCGGTACGGATCCCGGCCTCCGCTCCGGGACCGGCGGGGCGGGCCGCTGCTGCGGGGACTGAGCACCGTCGGCCGTCCTCCGGGCTGGGGCGCCGCCGATGAGAGGAAAGCGCTGTGCGTGCCGATCCCGACGTTCACGGATCAGGGTGGCCGGCAAGTCACAGGCGGTGAGCCCCGACGCGACCGCCGAAAGTGCGGCGCCATCCATCACACCTCGGGCCGACCGCCTCGCCAGGAAGAACAACAGGAAGAACAACAGGACGAACAACGCCGGGAATGCACCGGCGGGGGTCGGCGTTGTAGCCCACGTAGCTGACATGCACGGGCCAAGGAGCCCGTGATGTGGGCGGAAGGAGGACCTCATGGCACGCAACACCGCGCGTCCCGTCGTCACGCTGAGGTCGACGGCCGGGACCGGCGTCACGTATGTGACCCGCAAGAACCGTCTCAACGACCCCGACCGACTGGTCCTGCGCAAGTACGACCCGGTGGCCGGGGAGCACGTCCCCTTCCGCGAGGAGCGATGACCTCGGTCACCGCACCACGCCGGACGGTCGTGAGAAAGGACAACACCATGAGGCCCGACATCCATCCCGTCTACCGCCCGGTCGTCTTCCGCGACCGCGCGGCGGGAGCCACGTTCCTCACCAGCTCGACCGCGCGGACATCGCGGACGATCGAGTGGACGGACGGCTCCACCTACCCGCTGGTCGACGTCGAGATCTCGTCGGCCGGCCACCCCTTCTACACCGGCGCCTCGCGGGTCGTGGACACCG
>Ga0307516_10008725_pt1 | contig 11400 bp, 14 predicted proteins | sample 19_EM_MG_FD_203310 | JGI IMG/M metagenome (GOLD analysis project Ga0307516, IMG submission 203310) | Populus trichocarpa ectomycorrhiza microbial communities from riparian zone in the Pacific Northwest, United States - 19_EM | ecosystem: Host-associated > Plants > Roots > Unclassified | place...
TTTCACTGGGGTACGGTAAGGCGTTCCAGAACTTATCTGATTCCTAAATGGTTACACCAGGTCCTTTTTTGGAAGATTTGCTCGTATTTCTGGTTATACTGCATATGGCCGGTTGGTGGAAGATCCACATCAGCGAACCGAGCGGGATTAGGTACAGGTAGGTAAAGGTAGATATAGCTCATCGAGCTCATCTGGCCGCGCGTTCGGCCATATACCTCTATCGAGCGAGGTCTACCAAAATCGAGGAGTTCCACTTCATCTGGCCAGATCAGCCAGATCTTGATCGCGTCTTGGTCGTCCCCGATGTAACCAGATCTGCCCCGCTCGGCAAGACGAACCTGGATGAACCAAGTAACATCCACACCGTTACCTTGCCGTTACCCTTGATGTCCCACGAGATTATTTTGGTTGTATTCACACGAAATAATATTTAAATCATTATATTCTTATTTATTTAAATCTACTCTCGACTACAGACCCGCCGCCGAAACCAAGGCACGTGAGGACCACGTCCCCATAGAAGACCCCCGGATCGGACCGACCGATCACAAGAGAACAAGGAGAACAAGGGAGAACAAGATCGACGAGAGGACAAGGGAGCTGACAAGACCGGCCGGATCCAGAGAGCGATCGTCCGATCGTCGGCATTGCAGGGCCCGACGGTTTTATCGCAACTGGTGGCCGAGTTGACTCAGACAAGGATCCCTGTCTACTCTACCGAGCGTACCTACTTACTCAAGTTTACTTACTAGAATGTAAATACAGTAATTAAACATAACCGGGGGGAACCCCTGGGTGAGAGCCTCGCGTTTATATAGACTTTTGCCTCGCCGTGACCGGCCCGTGACAAATGTTACGGATAAATAATATAATATTGTAAATTTAAGTTACCCCAAGAACTGGGTTTATGTCCATTGACAGACCCGTCACCCTCCTGCAGGGCTGAAGTACAAGGAGAGACACTTCTCAATTTGCAGCGCCGTTTTTCGCGAGGGAGTGGGAGGAGATCCGGAGGCACTAGCAACAACGGCGGGGGCGAGGGGGGTGGATCTTCAATGCAATCTTCGAAATCTTCCTCGGTCATGTTGTAATGGTCGGAAACGTCCTCTAGGCAAGCGAAGGGCTCGGGGAAGCTACAGCAGATGCCTATTCCTTGTCTTCAAGCGGATCTGAGACAATCGAAGGAGATTGCGGCCGAGGAACGCGGGGGATCTGTCTGAGCTTCGAAAATATGGAACTCCGAAAGGGGGGAACTCGAGGAGCGTGGGGATAGCTCTAGGACATGTGAGACGGTCGCTATATTCCGTCGTGAGCGGGCGGGACTGGTCGCGACGACAGCGCCTCAATTGCTATCAAACCGGGGCTCTAAACTTGCGCGGGGGTTGTCGAAGGGGCTTCCAGGCTTGCGAGGACATCGAAGAGTCATGCTGGAACGTTGGCTGCTGACTTCCGAGCTGCTCTGAGTGTTTGAAACAATCCCGCCAAAGTTCTCGCGGCGTGGGCCGGAAGTCGCTGGATCGTGAACTTCTACGCTTGGGGGAGGTTCCGAAGGCAAGGGAATCGACTTGCGTGAGGATGCAAGCACTTCTGGAGTGGAATTCGACGAAGGGGAGCTTAAGGGAGTCACGACCTGGACCTGAGGAGACGGATCCAGACTCGGAGGAGGGGAGGCTCTCGAAGGAATCGAAAGCAGCCTCGGGACAAGCGGAATGGTTGTGAACTCTGACCGGAACACCGCGCAGTCGTTGTTGAGAGGGTCGCCGGGTTCGCGAGGGCGTCACAAAGTCGGACTGGCACGCATAGTGACGTATCCTGGGAGTCCGAGACGATTCGTGGCAACGACATGCAGAGGGAACGCAAGGTTGTACGGAGGTGGGGACGAAGAGGGAGAGCAAGGAGGGTGAAAAGATATCGGACATATGAAGAGAAACAGAGACATGAGGAGCTTGCGAATGATAGAAATACGAAACTGGATGGGAGAAATGTCTAGGAAATGAAAGCTGTGGTGGAAGGTTGATAAAAGATATGCCCAGTATGATATTAGGGGCTGAGACGAAAGCTGAGAAATGTGTGGAAGCAAATAGAATGAGGGACAACGAAGAGCTACTATAGAGAGGCGTGGAAACGAATAGCTGAGACGGCGAAGAGGAAAAGGTCGAGGGAACAGACTTGAGACACAAGGGAGACTCGAGGCTTAGAGCGGAGGGACTCAACCCCGGCGTGGGATCAGGCTCGGGCTCGGGCATAGTCTCGCAACACTCTGCCGGGCCTCTGAGAGGACAAGAGCTTCAGGGTCGCAAGCGAAATATCTAGGTGTTGGAGACGGAGACTCGGACGTGAGGAGTGCGACGGGGTACTCATCAGGGGGATCTCTCTCCTTGAGGCTTGGGATGGGCTCAAGGTAACTTGCGACGGCCTCGCGTGGTTTGAAGGTAGCTTCGAGAGCGTCGCAAGTGGAGGCGTTGACTTCCGGATCGGGATCTGGAGCTCGTGGAGACACGCGATATGTTGCGCAAGGTTCCGAAGACTGAGACTGCGAAGGCACGGAACCGTGTGTGGGTGGAGAGGGTACGGCCAGGGTCACAAGTTCGTTGCTACCGTCGTGACATTGCTCGAGGGGATCTGGTCCGTTGACAAGGGAACAAGGTGCAACATCACCGATGATCGGAAGCTCGAAGGAAACTGGTCCTTGGACTGTTGACCATGACGGAGGCGAGGGGAAGGCTTCCAAAGGGATGGAACTGCCTGGGGGCTCGTTGCTTGGACGCTCTTGAGGCGGTGGAGGGAGTCGCTTCAATGCTTCAGGAGTAGAAGACGCAACAGAGGCGGAGGGTGGCGCGGGCGGAGGCTCGGGCTCGGTCAAGGCTTTGCTGCTCTCTAGATCCCCAAGCAGCTGGGTAAACACTTCCGAGAGGTGAGTCGAAGCCGAAGTCGTGCCATCAAAGGTGTGCTTGAGGGGTTCGAAGGGCGCTTCGAAGGCGTCGCGAGTCGAAGCATCAACCGCGATATCAATTGCAAGACAATCCTCAACAGCGGCGGCAATAAAGCTGGGTGCGGACGCGAGTTGACAGACGGACTCCAAATCATCCTCGCCAAAGTCCTCCGTGGTCTCGACACATGTTGCGAAGGTCTCTAGCTGCGCTAGAGGAGACTCGGTGGAAGACCGATAGTGACACTCGGGACTTTCGACGGAAGGCGCGGACTCAAGATCGGAAGTCATAGAGAGGTACCAATTGAGCGGATCCTTCTTCGACGTCTTCCGTGACTTTGAAGGATGTGTTGTCGGTGTTTATGAATTTGTGGAGGAACTCTTCCAGGCCGTTGCGGTTTGATTCTTCGACTCGTGACTCGGGGACGGGTTCCTCTTCAAGGTGGGGGTCGGTTGGTAGGAGGGTTGAGGCGTTGTGTGGCGGTCGACTGAGTCTTCTTCTCATACTCTACTGACATGCTTCTGGGTAGATTCACCCCGCGAGTGGCCCTGGTGTCGTTTGGATTGATTGGTGCAGGTGGTGGCATCGGGCTTTCGCTGGTGGCAGCCTGATGAAAACAGCGTTCGCGATTTGAACGGAGGTGTCCTTGACAAAACAGAGGAGGGCGGGTTCGTCTGGGTCCGCAAGGTCGTGGTGGGTGACTTTTGGTGGGGAACACATCTCAAGATGGGGCACTGTGTGTGATCGTTGTCGTCAATGCCGGTGCGGACATGAAGGAGCGGTAAAGAGCTCACCCGTATGAGTATGAGGTTGGGGCCAGATTGAATTGACTTCTGGGCGTGTTGTGGCGTCGTGGTATCGAACGGAGGGACTTGCCAAAGGACAATGAGGTGCAAGAGCTGTTCGAAGAAGCACTGTCGACATCGTCGAGGCGTACATTTGAAGCGAGCAGGCTTTCGACCTCTGAAATGAAGGGACTGAAGGGGGGTGAGGGAAATGCCCTGCGAGGACGGGTTCCGATTGAATCGAAGGATGTGTGTGGTTGAAAAGAGTGCAGAACCCGCTGGACCCCAAGGGTGAGATGAGTGTGGACTGGTCCCTCTGGTCCCTCTTCATGGAACCCACAGAGAACAATGCCGGCGCGGGTTTGGACGGTTCGCGCTTCAAATCGGGCGCGGCCGGAGTTGAAAGAACCTCCAAACTTGTGAGGACGTTGAAAAGTTGAGCGGATTCACAAAGCGACGTGTTTTGAGTTGTCTGAACCATCTGCAGCAGTACCCCGTTAGTTGCAACCTCAGCATCCGTCTGGTTGGACTCACCCGTGCTGACAAACCCCTTCAGCAATGCCGGACCAACGCGTGAACACATGAACAACAGCTCTTCAACCTCCTTGTCAGCGGTGTTGGCTCAGAGGAGGTTCACCACCCCCTCTGTCATTCGAGACCTTTTGTACCAGGTCCCTCACCCTTGAACTCGTGGTCATGTATAGTGATGGGCGTCCTGAGTTCGGCTATACCCATCACATACAGCCCCGGGGGCAAGGAGAGTTGCTGAAAAAGGTCTGGAACTGGGGGTGAGTGGTCTGGTGAGGCGGAAAGGCATTTTTAGAGTGAGGAAACGGGCGGGATTAGGTGGGTGGAACACTTGGAGGAGGGGACCAGGGAAGGAACAAAAACACACGTCCCAATTGGGACCATTGGTCACCCACACTCGAAACCTTGCTGGTTACCACGCGTAAAATAGGTATTTGCAGACCATGTTTACGCTATATTACATATGGAATTGAAGCCCCACGACATTGGGTGGAATCGTGGATGGAAGAGCAAGCCGCAAGTGTACTCAGGTCAGTACTCGGCCATACCATAAGCACCCTGGCCAGCCTCATCGCCATAAATGTCATCGCTGTCCTTGTCGCTGTCTTCTTCACCAAGGTAATCATCCTCTGTGAGGCAGATCTCTGGCTGTTCGTCCTCCAGGATCTCCTCTTCAAAGCGATCACCACCAGCATCGTCTGTCATCAAGACGTCGCCGTCACCATCCGTCATCGAGATGTCGCCAGCACCGGCTGCCATTGAGGCGTTGTTGGCACCATCGTCGTCATCACCACGGGGGAGCTGTACAGTTTGCGGCACCCCCTCTGGATTGACTTGTTCGCGCCTCATGTCTTCAAACCGGTTCTCGACTTCCCGCATGTACCCATGACCAATCCCTCCTCCTCGGTAGCGCATAAACATATCCCTGTCAACAATGCTGGGAGCGGGTCATGAGCGGTGCAATGTGGGTTGATGTCAGTGAGCTTACATGTTCACATGGAAGTACATCCAGTCCTTGTCCTCTTCACTCTCCCACCTCGCGAGTGATCTCGGAAGGAGAGCTTGGGTGCGGCCATGTTTAAAACCAGGAATGAGGTGTGTGGCACGCAAAACATCTTGAGGGGCAAGGAAACCGAACGCATTCCCACTTATACTCCTTTGGAAGGAGACCCGGTAAAACCGCCGTGCCTTCCAGCCCGCTTGGTACCCCTCATCAAACTCGTAGTGCCTCACCCACAGGATGTCCACCTCCTGGGCCTTGCTCCCCAGACTCGTGTGAAGGACCTTGACTCGGAAGATTCCCAGGATCCGGGAATACTCGTATGGGTGGATGTCTCCTTGCGAGAGTGTCATGATGTCGGCGTGCGTCCTGGGATTCAGGGTCTCCGATTCGCGCCGACCATCGTACATTGTGTAATTGACAGTCATCGTGTTGTGGAAGTAGAGCTTGTCCTCGAGGATGATCAACTTTGCACGCTCTTCGTTGGAGAATGAGCAATCAGTTACATCACCCTCTTGGTGGAGCAAACGGGTGAGGATGTGGTCTTTGAGCTTCGGAATGAACCCCTGTGTGGGAATTAGTGGTCGTTGTGGGTGTACGCTGGGATCCACAAACCTTCAGAGCAGGGTCGCCGTTTCGCTCGTCTGAAAAGACCCACTGATAGAGATCAATGTGGTTCGCCGACTGGGTGGCGATGTGGTGATGTGCTGTTGGCGACCCTTGATCATCATGTGTGCGGGGGGTCTTGGTTGAACCGTATCGTTCTTGGCAATCGGTTGAGCACTTTCGCATGAGCCTCTCTTTGCGCTCGAGCTTGGCGATCTGACGCGCATATTCGATCTTGCTTGTTCGTGGGAAGAAGGATTTAACTCGATGGTGCTCGAGCTCAGACTGGGAAGGAGAGTTAGTTCAATCACTGCGAGTTAGTCTACACATACCCTTTGGGTACTGTATGAGTCCGTCGTACCAAGCCAGCGGATTGTGCTTGGATAATCTCCGAGCGTGTGAACCTTTGGCGTCAACAGGCTGAACGTTGACTTGACCGGCTTGTCAGGACCCTCCTGGCCCTGAGGTTCCCTTGCAGGTTTCTTACCAGAGAGTGCACGTGTCTTCTGGCTGGCAACTTGTCGACGAGCACGGGCAGCTGCCTCACCGGGAAGCTCTTTCGTATGGAAGGCTGGGCAGGTGTGGCAGGAGAAGCGGCGGAGTTGATCACCGAGGTCCCTGGTCTTTGCCTCAAAGGAGCGGAGTGTGAATTCTGTGTGCTGCCGGAGTTTTGCGTATGCATGCCAGGTTCCCATGTCAAAGAGTAGATCAAGAATCGCTTTGTTGTGGGGAGGAAAGAGGAGGCCGTCAAATACGGGGATGCAACACTAGACAGGGAACGTTCAGAGAGGGCAAAGCAAGGTGCACTGTGCGGCTGACCTGGAGTATGTCTTCGAAGTGCCTCGCTGACATCTTCTTCATGGCGGACACATCCCCTGTGAACCTCCGAATCGTGTCCCGGCCAAAGGTTGGAATAAGACGGAACCTGTACATCCCTTGTCAGTTGCAAGCATTACAACGTCCCTAGAGCTACCTGCCTCCTGTTAAGCTCCTGGACTACTTCCGGTCCCATGGAATACAGGATCCGGATGAGCTGGGCAAGCGTCATCTTGAACACCCCAATCTCATAGTCGTGCATGATGTCAACGACGAATAACTTGAATGGTTGTATCCCCAATGACACATAGTAACCGTTCTAGATGACCAGTTGTCAGCTGCAATCAGGGGTGCAATGCGAGTGGAACTGACCTCCGTGGGAACCCAGGAACCGGTGTCGGTCAATTGGTCTTCAATCCCTTGGTAGTTTACTCGGCCACCCTTCTCAAATATCCGCTTTCGGGCAGACTTCACAGCCTCTGCAGGAAACTCCCGGACATTCTCACGGCGTTTCATGTCTGCAACCAATCCCAAATCCCCAATCTGTGATCTGAGAATCTTACAATGTGGACATGGGAAGTGTGCGAGGTAGCGGAGTGTGGCCATGAGCATTCTGGATGTAAGGCACGTTAGCCCCACATTTGATGAGGTTCGGAGAGCGACACAAACCGTTCCGGGTAATCTGACGAATGACAGACTAGCCATGGGAACCAGAGACGGGCGATCCGATCAGCGCAATTGGTGATGATGCCATGTTCGTGAGCTTCGCTGAACCGCCCGCCAAAAATCAGCCTGATAACTCTGTGGACAAGTTCTCGCTTGATGTGCGTGATGACCTCAGGAGATGGGACTTGGTGGTATGTCTTTATGTAGAATTCGGTAAACTTGTCATCGATCTGGGCAGACTCTGAGCATTGGGCCAGGGAGACCAGGCTTTGACGAACCTTTGGAAGATAGGCAACATGGTGCGCAGAGAGAGAATCCGGTGAGCTCCGTATATACTTTGACACATTCCCAAAGAACATGTAAATCGGCCACATGCTCGCCTGGGAGAACTGGGTGAGGAAAGTCGAGTCTGAAGCAAGCATCAGGGAAACAAGGAATGCCTCAGGTTGAGGGCACGGTAAGTTCCGGAGCTTCTGGAGGAGTTGACGCTGAGCCTCGAGCATCGCATCTGAAGAATAGACCTCCCCATAGACCCGAACGGGTGGGTCATTCTTGGTGGGTTTCCAGTGTTCCGAAAACGGTTGCAAGAACATCTCCTTGAATGACTCCGGATCCTTGAGCTGTTCTGTGATGACTTCAACGAGGTCCCGGTATAGGAGGCCCTTGACGGTGAAGACCGGGGCGTCCTCTTCTGTCTGTTTGTGGCCAACACAGGGGACTGGGATATCAATGTCCCCCTCCTTCCATTCATCACCACGTTTGAGCTTGGCCTTCTGAGAGAAGTGCTCTCGATCAAACCGCCGTGACTCCGTGTAAGCATTGTAGCCAATGAAATCTTCCCATTTCCATGCGGGGTTGGTAAAGTGCTGGGTAATCTTGTTTGACTCGCTGCAGGACTTGTATGGCGACCCTGAGTTCAGCCAAGCGCTCCAACACGCTTTTGCGAACCCGGGGCCGTCTGTCGGTGGTTCGGATGACTCTTCAATAGACAGGTTAGATGCAATTGGAGGATGGCTGGCAGGGGAGAAACCCGCGTATGGGTTTGGATTTGACGGTTCCCTCGATGGAACACAGGGGTAGTGTCGGGAGATTCCAAGGATGTCTGGCTCAGTTGTGAGAGTCTGTGGTTCGGCCAGAGTGTCGTTGGGTGGGGTTGCTTCCCGGGGTGGGGTGACATCAGCTGCGGCTGCAGCAGCGACCCTCTGAGCGGTGAGTTCTTGTTGTTGTTGGAAGTGAGCCAGCAGTGGCGAAGGGGCTGCTGTCCCAGGCACAAAGTCAAGGAAGCGTTTTGGAAGCCTCTTGGCCCGGTGAGATCGATGTAAGGTTGTGTCGATAGGCTGCTCGAAGAGGGGCACCTATCCAATGATTTGCTCAGCATTCACACCCATAATACAGGATGGCAAACATACCGTAGGCTCTGGGGGTGCAAGTTCATCTTCATGTAGAACCTCTAACTCACGCCGCTTCACCACTCGTTGCACTTCCTCTTCCTCAGCACGCTTCCGCTTCCTGTCCTGGCAGCCCGAGACGATCTGCGTCAGAAGGGACGTCCCCGGGTTGTTGGTATGCGTCCTGCGGATGTGCTGGCTCCACGCACGTTGCGAACCAAACTTCTGGCTGCAACGATCTCTGAAGCAGTTATAACTGGACATTAAGTATGGGGTGGTCAGTGGAGGGTTGGATCGGGTCGTTCCGTATGACTCACGGCTCTCAGCCACATCACACCGCAGCACACCAGCACCAATGATGTCTGTGAACCCTCCTCAACAGACCGAAGGAAGTGTCCAACGTCCATGCCATGCATATGTTGATGCCCTGAGAGCTCACAACAAGTGAGCGTCACATTCTGAAGTCCCACAGACTGTATTGAGCACACTCACCTGTTAGGTACCCGCCAACAGACCCCATCTTGAAGCCGTTGTGGGATCGCTCTCGATGGTTGGTGAGGGTGACCAACCCTTTCAAGGGGGTTGAGGAGAGCTTCTTCGTGGCAGGGGGGGCTGAGGCGGGTGTGGGCCCACAAGCTGAGGAAGACTCAAGCAGACTGTGAGCAAATAGTCATCACTATTGGCTTGCGCGCACATGGCTTATGGGCACATCAAAGCTCTCGAATCGAGAGAGCCATCCTTCAACAGCAAAAGGAAGATTGGAACACGGTGAAGAAGCATGTTCCAAATGCCATCAATGAGATCATGGATGCCGACCCTGGAATGATGACCATGTTCTTCAAGTTTGTGAGTCAGACCTATCCTCACCAACAGACATCGCTGAACATTGCATCATCGGGTAGCTTCAAGCCTGTATCAACGCTGCTCGAGGCGATGACACCAAGGACTTGAAGCCAATCATCCTTGATCTTATCCCCCAAAAGTACCTCCCAGGACCGACAAACGATGCTGGAGAACGTACCATCTGGAACTCGATTAGGAATGCCGCAAAACATTCAAAGTTGACTCGCGGCTTCACAAATAACATAACTGCTCGCCTCCTGTGCCCCGCCGAGCACCTCCGAGCCTTTGATGAAAACCCACTGGAGTTCGTTGACCACCTCTTTGATCTGTTGATAACTGACACGGTTGTCACCTCCAAACCAGGACAATTGAAAAGCTGAAGAACGGCTCACTTGCCCGGCTTGACAGGGATGGAACCCCCAAGTTCCCATCGTTCATGTATGACGAGGATCTTATGGAACGCGGGAAGGTCACAAATGGCCTCTTCCGAGGACCGCTGCTCGTCGCCGTAAGTATCAGTTTCATCGCCGGTCTGCACCAGTCATCCCTGAAGCTCTGACAGGTTTACATATTCATCTTCATCTCAAAGCGTGCCGCACAGGGGGAGGAACAGACAGCTCGAAAGGGTATCGCCGAAATAAATCAGATGGGGAGCGTTGACCCAAAAACCATCTGCTATACAGCACTTCAGGTACAGATATTTCCCCTTGGGTTCCACTACCTCTAAACAGGTCACCTCTCGTTCGAATAGACGTGGGTAAACATCAGTGACATGGGGTCATGGTCGATCGCCGACCACGGCATGGACCTCTCTAAACTCTACACCGCCTCACGCCATCAGCTGGATTTCGAGAGGGGATGTGATTCATGGGTGGATGCGACACTCAACTGGTGGGACAGGTGAGCTTATTCCTCAAGAGGCAGATGCAGCTGCTCATCTACCAAACAGTCAAGTTCTCAGAGGCGCAACGGCAGAAGGAGTGGCCGGTCGGGACAATGAGGCGCCATCGACATTCGAAATCTTGGACATTGAGCGGAGGCAGCGGATGGCGGCGGCCTGACACAACGGACGCGTGGACTGCATTTCCCTTTATCTTGTTTCACTACCTCTATACTTCACTCTCGCCACCAATTATTTTGTTGATACAACTAAAATATCTTGTATGTTACGACCAGGACATTTTGTACGACCAGTGAAGTTGTTGGCCACCAAAAATGCTCGACCATGGTGTGAATCCTGGATCCTCTAATGTTACAAGTTATTTGACCTGAGGTGTGGGAGTGGCGTACGGTGGGCATGGAACGATGACCATGAGTCAGGATATGGAACCCAAGAGCACGGTGAGGGTCCCGAAGGGGAAAACCGAGCGTTGTGGGTTGATCCAGGGTAAGAGGCGGTACTCCTCCAGCATCAGTGTACGCGTTTGCGACGCGGGGCCGTTGGTGTCTGAAGAGACGTTCTTGAGTCGACCCCAGAGGTTCGCGGGGATGAGGCGGATGGATTTGAAAAGGTAGGGTAGGTTACATCGTCACTCGCGTCACGCGGCAGCATGGCTGAGTGAGTTGGGGGTACCTGGTCAGGGGGAGGTATCCCCAGATATTATACTGGTGGGAGTAGATAACCCTAGATGAACTAGATCTACCCCGATCGAGCAGTCCCGGCGCGGCGAAACCCGTCTGCCTAGGTCAACTTGCGGTGGGTTTGCTGATGCAGCGGTTTAGTATTCCGGGTTTAGTGGGTACGATCCTGAGGGACGCGACGAAATACTTCCTTGTGATTTTTACGGCGCATTTCGTCCTCGCCATGACCCTCCTACTCGCTAGGGTAAGTTCAACGG
>Ga0307516_10008726_pt1 | contig 11400 bp, 8 predicted proteins | sample 19_EM_MG_FD_203310 | JGI IMG/M metagenome (GOLD analysis project Ga0307516, IMG submission 203310) | Populus trichocarpa ectomycorrhiza microbial communities from riparian zone in the Pacific Northwest, United States - 19_EM | ecosystem: Host-associated > Plants > Roots > Unclassified | place...
CCTCGATAATGGTCCAGTGGTCCGGCAGCGACGGCATCTGCTGCCAGGGCCCGAGACCGGGATTGCCGAAGGGAGGATTGGCCCAATCCGCCTTGAAGTGGAACTTGTTGTCGGCGTGCGCGAAGCCGTCGAGATAATGCGCGGTACGAAAATCCGGCTGGATATCGCGCCACAGATCCGCCTCCAGCGCTTCGATATTGCCATGGCCGCTCTTTTCCAGCGTCGCGTCGATCAATTCGCGTGGCGACATCTCGAAACCGGGATGCACGGCATTGAGGCGACGACCGAGGCCTTGCAACACCTCATGGTTCGAGCGGCATTCGCCGGGCGCATCGATCAGCTTGGCGCCGACCGAGATATGCTGGTGACCGCCACCGTAATAGAGGTCGTCATGCTCCATGAACATGGTTGCCGGCAGCACGATGTCGGCCATGGCGGCCGTTTCGGTCATGAACTGCTCATGCACCGCCATGAACAGATCTTCGCGCGCAAAACCCTGGCGCACCAGCGCCTGCTCCGGCGCCACCGTCATCGGGTTGGTATTCTGGATCAGCATTGCCTTGACCGGCGGCCCGCCCTTCAAGGCCTCGGCGTCGCCGGTCAGGATACGCCCGATCTGAGACTGGTCGAGCCAGCGTGTAGTGCGATCAATCGCGTCATGGCCCTCGATGATCGATTCATTGAACTTCCAGATCGCAAAATTGTTGAAGAACGCGCCACCGCCTTCGTATTGCCAGGCGCCGGTCACCGCCGGGATACACAATGCCGCATGCATCTGCGCCGCGCCGTTGCGACTGCGGGTGAAGCCGTAGCCGAGCCGGAAAAACGAACGCCTGGTCCGGCCTACCAGTCGGGCAAAAGCCTCGATCTCCTCTACCGGCACGCCCGATATCGACGAAGCCCATTCCGGGGTTCGGGTAGCAAGGTGCGCTTCCAGCTCGGCCGGGCAATCGGTGTAGCGCTCCATATACGCCCTGTCCGCATAACCCTCGCGGAACAACACATGCATGACGCCGCAGGCGAAAGCGCCGTCGGTGCCGGGCCGGAGCAGGATCTTGATGTCGGCCTGCTTCATGGTGTCGTTGTTGTAAATGTCGACCGCCGCGATCTTGGCGCCGCGCTCCTTGCGGGCGCGCATCGCGTGCGTCATGACGTTGACCTGGGTGTTCACCGGGTTGGTGCCCCAGATCACGACCAGATCGGACACGCCCATCTCGCGCGGATCGACGCCGGCGATCTTGCCGGTGCCGACGGAAAATCCGACACGCGCGATGTTCGCGCAGATCGTGGAGTAGAAACGGGAGTACTTCTTCACATGTGCGAGGCGATTGATGCCGTCGCGCATCACCAGCCCCATGGTGCCGGCGTAGTAATAGGGCCAGACCGATTGGGCGCCGAATTCGCGTTCGGCCCGGTCGAACCGCGCGGCGGTTTCGTCGAGTGCTTCATCCCAGGATATCCGCACGAATTGGCCGCTGCCCTTGGGACCGGTGCGGCGCATCGGATACAGCAGCCGGTCGGGATGATGAATGCGCTCGGCATAACGCGCGACCTTGGCGCAGACGACGCCGGCAGTGTAGGTCTGAAGCTTGGAGCCATGCACCCGGCCGATGCTGCGGCCGTCGATCACCTCGACATCGAGCGCGCAGGCCGACGGGCAATCATGCGGACAGGTGGAGTGGCGGATGTCGACCTTGGCGTGCTGGTTCATGCCCCGATAGGTAACATCAAAATCCGCCGTCGCCGAGAGGCTTTATCCGCGAGCGCACCAGCGAAAACGGCAGCCATGCCATGCACTACGCGCCTAGATAGGCCCCACCATTGGCATGGATCGCCTGCCCATTGATGTAGCGCGCGCCCGGCCCGCAGAGGAAGCGCACCATGGCCGCGACATCATCCGGGCGCCCCCGTTCGCCGTTAATGGTCTGATGGGTCAAGTGATGCGCCGGCTCCGGCTTGTCCTTCGGACGCAGCGTGCCGATCAGGCCGGGAACCACGCAGTTCACGGTGATGCCGTCCTCGGCGAGGTCGTGGGCCAGCGCCCGGGTGAAGCCAATAATGCCCGCCTTCGCGGTAACAACATGGGCGCGATCCTTTGCACCGGTATGGGCGCTCAGGCCGCCGATATTGACGATGGTGCCTGCGCCGGATTTACGCAGCGCCGGCAGGCAGGCCCTCACGCAATGAAAGGTGCCATCCAGCGTGACGTCGAGGATCTCGCGCCACTCACGATAGTCCATTTCGGCGAACGATTTTTCCCGCCGCAATGCGGCGTTATTGATCAGGCAGTCGATCCGGCCGAACTGTTGCATGGCCGCATCCGCCATCGCCTGTACTGTCTTGGCGTCGGCGACGTCACCGATATGAACCAACGCCTTGACGCCAGACGCCTCGATTTCACGCGCGACGGCTTCTGCCCCAGCCCGATTGCTGCGCACGTTAACCACAATCGACGCACCACCTTCGGCCAAGGCCAATGCAATCGCACGGCCAATATTGCGGCCTGCGCCGGTAACGACTGCGACTTTGCCAGCGAGTTCTTTGGTCATGCAAGTCTATCCACGCAACGACGACATGTCGATCTTACCTCGATACAATCCGGCCATCAGTTTCAACGCGCCGTCACTCTGCGCCTTGCTCCAGCCGCCATGCTGCGCGTTGAGCACGAACTTGTCCGCCACATCCTGCCGCGTCAACGGCTCATGCGCGCCGCCGCGCATATAGGGCTGCCGCTCCTCGATTACGCTGCCATCTTTCATGGTGGCGCGGAGGTGACCGGTGTAATTGCTGGGATAGGGATTGTCCGGGTCGATCACGAATTTCACTTTCGCCGCAAGCGCCAGCACGCGCGCATCGCGGATTGCGCTTTCCGTAAAGGCGCCAAGCCCGACGCCGCCATGCACGAAGCCGGTCGCCAGCAGATAAGGCGTGGCGAATTTGGCTGCATAGCCATTGGGTGGGCGCTGCTTGTCGGCGAGCGGCTCCCACAGTCGGTGCACAGTCCCCTCCGCCACCTCGCAGACGATGTCGGCGACGTCTTCGGCCTTGATGCCGCGTGCGGCCAGCCGTCGCGCGCAGTCGATATAGGGTTGCGCCATCGTCCCGCACGGATAGGGCTTGAACGCCAGCGTATCCGTCACCCAGCGCGCGCCGAAATCTCCCGTCAGCGCGGCGTAGTCGCCTTCGGTGGTGTGCGCGAAGCCGTTGAACAGCCCATGCACGCCCTCGAACACCGTGCGCGGACCGACGAACCCTCCTTGCGCCAGCAGCGCGGCGCGGATGCCGGACTGCGCTGCCCAGCCGGCATGCAGCCGCTTGGTCCAGGCGCCTTCGGCCAGATATTCGATGATCCCGCCGGCCATGCTGCCGGCGATACCGAGCGCATCGACAATCTGCCTGGCATTGAGACCAAGTGCAGCACCGACGCCGGCCGCAGCGCCCATCGCACCGAAGACGGCGGTCGGATGAAAGCCCGCCTCGTGGACCGCTTTCGGCACCACGAGACTTAACCGGCACAGCACTTCGGTGCCGACCGCGATCCCGATCAACGCCATCCGTCCGTCGGGGTTATGCCGCTCGCAGGCAGCGAGCACCGCCGGCACGATCGCCGCTCCGGCATGCACCGGGCCGCCTTCGAACGTATCGTCGAAATCTTCGCCATGCGCGGCGGTACCGTTGACAAAGGCCGCTCCCGCTGACGTCAGCGTGCGCGCGTGGCCGATCGCCGTGCATGGGCCATCATCGTCGCAGCCCGCGAGCGAGCTTCCGATATAGTCCTCGTTGCGTGCGGTAACGCAAAGCCCCACGACATCGATCAACAAATCCTCGCATTTGCGCGTCGTGACGGCCGGAAGCGCGCCCGGTTTCAGCGCGACGATCTTTTCGGCAAGCGTTTCGGCGACCGAAATCCTGGACAGTCCGGAGGTCATTCGGATCAGACGCGGAAGATCTTGGTGTAGCGCGCCTTGATCGAATCGCTTTCCTTCTCGACCGCCGCGGCATTGTCCTTCATGGTCTTGATCTCCTTGAGCGGCTTTCGCCCGGCCTTCTCAACCGTCTGCGTGTGTACCGACCGCAGTCCGCCAACATCGATGACGAGTTGCTGCGCAGCCCGGCTGAGGCTGAACGACTGGAACAGTTTGGCCGCGTTGGGATTCGGCGAACCCTTGAAAATACCGTTCGGTCCGATGATCAGCGGCGAGCCTTCAGTGGCGTAGACCGGCTCGACCGGACGGCCTGCCTCCTTCATCTGGAAGATGTTGTACTCGTTACCGTCGGCCATCACCGCGCGCTCGCCGAGATCGAGCTTCTTCGGCGGATCGGCCGACGACTGCACCTGCATGATGTTCTGCTTGGCAAGCCGCTCGAAGAAGCTCCAGCCGAGATCGCGCTGCATCTGATAGGTCGCGGTCATGATGGTGCCGCTGTAACCAGGATGCGCCTTGACGATCTTGCCCTTCCATTTGGGATCAAGCAGATCGGCAAAGCTCTTCGGCGCGTCATCGGCTTTCACCAGATTGGTGTTGTAAGCGATGATGCTGAGCCAGACGCGGAAGCTCGCGAACTGGCCATCCACATCCCTTTGCTCGGCCGGGTAAAACTTTGCGACCTCCTCCGGCACATAAGACGCCAGAATGCCGTCGCGTTTCCAGACGATGAAATGGGCGGCGTCCGATGAGTTCACGACATCGACGGCATGGATATTACTGGAATATTCCTGGCCGATGCGCTGGAACACGCGCTCCGCACCGGTGCGCTCGACGCGGACAGCAATACCGGGATATTTCGCCTCAAACGCCTTGGCCAGCTTCTCGGCGACCGGCAGGTCGGTCGAGGTGTAATAGATCACCTGGCCTTCTTTCTTTGCAGCCTCGATCAGTGCCGGCGTGACCGGTTCCGCCGGTGGAGCATCGGCCATCACGCGCGTCGAGAAGGCTGCCCCGGCGAAAACCGCGCCGGCACCCGCCAGCACTTTGCGACGGGTAATCCCTGGATGTTTCATATGTTCGTTCCCCGCGCTTGTGGCGAAGTTGGGTACACCGATCCCAATCTTTTATTCCTGGACTGCGGCAGGAGTCTATCATCGACAGCACCTTTCCATTGCAGCTAAACTTGCCGTCAAGAAACCAGACTAAAGTTTGGGGGAGGAATGACGGCCTCACAGTTCAAGTTGTTGCTGGCCACCCTGCTTCTTGCAGTACCGACCCTGAATTCGCCCTCGTTTGGACAGGACTATCCCTCCCGGCCAGTTCGGGTGATCGTCCCCTTCGGCGCCGGGGGCCCGGCGGACGTCACCGCCCGCCAGATCGGCAGCATCCTCCAGGAGAGTTTTGGCCAGCCCTTCGTGGTCGAGAATCGCACCGGCGCGGGCGGCGTCATCGGCACGCTGGAGGCCGCCACGTCGCCGCCCGACGGCTACACGCTGCTGATGATGTCGAATACCCAGACGGCGAATGAATCGCTGGTGCCGCAGCGCAAATATGAACTGATGCGCGATCTCGCGCCGATCGCGCCGGTCAACTATTCCGACCTCCTGATCGTGGTCCACCCCGCGGTCCAGGCCAAGACGCTCCCGGAATTCATTGCACTCGCCAAATCGCAACCCGGCAAGTTGAACTATGCGTCGTCCGGCCAGGGTACGCCGTATCACATGGCCGGCGAACTGTTCAAAGCCATGGCCGGGATCGACGTGGTGCACGTTCCCTACCGCAACAGCGGCGAGGCGCGCAGCGGCGTCATTGGCGGCCAGGTGCAGATGATGATCGACGCGGTTCCCGCCATGGCGCCAAACGTCGCGGAAAACCAGGTCCGCGCGCTGGCGACCACCGGCAAGACGCGTTCCACCGTCCTGCCCAACGTGCCGACAGTGATCGAAGCCGGCGTCTCGGGCTATGAGGCGACGATCTGGCTGGGATTGATGGCACCGGCCGGGACGCCAAAGCCGGTGATCGACAAGATCAATGCGGCCGTCAACGCCGCCGTGAAGCGGCCGGATATCGTCAAGCTCTGGACACAGCAGGGTGCGGTTCCGATGTCGATGACGCCGGAAGAGTTCGACAAATTCCTGCGCGGCGATATTGTGAAATGGGCAGAAGTCGTCAAAAAATTCGACAAGCCGCAGTAGAGAAAAGCCAGCCGAGGTCCGCCCGCGATGCCAAGCGTTCGATTTCGTCTCAATGGCGTCAAGACGGATATCGACGCTGATCCCGATCGGTCGCTGCTGGATATCCTGCGTGGGCACCTCGGCATGATCGGGCCGCATTTCGGCTGTGGCGCCGGTGAATGCGGCGCCTGTAACGTCATGATTGGCGATCGCGCCGTGACCGCCTGCGATACGCCGCTGTGGTCGGTAGCGGATAAGGACATCACGACCCTCGAGGGGTTGGGAAGTCCCGAGTGGCCACATCCACTACAGCGAGCTTTCATTGCCGAACAGGCGCTGCAATGCGGCTATTGCGTCTCCGGCATCCTCATGAGCGCAGCGGCATTGTTGAAACGAAATCCCGCGCCCACCAGCCGGGAGGTGAAGGAAGCACTTGACGGCAATCTGTGCCGCTGCGGCTCGCATAATCGCATGGTGCGAGCAGTGCTGCGCGCGGCGGACGAAATGGCGGCGGGATGAACCAGCCAACCTCACCCAAATTGCCGGTGAGTCTCGCGGCAAACCCGAAACTGTCGTCGTGGCTGAAATTCTCGGCGCAAGGACAGGTGACGGTCTCGCCGGGCAAGGTGGAGATCGGGCAAGGCATCGTGACGGCGCTGGCGCAAATCGCTGCCGACGAACTCGATATCGATCTTTCCCGCGTGCAGATGGTGCGCGCTTCAACTGCCATCAGTCCCAACGAGGGCGTCACCTCCGGCAGTCTCTCCGTGCAGCAGTCGGGACGCGCACTGCGCCACGCCTGCGCCGAGGTCCGCCAGATCTTTCTTCGACTGGCCTCCGAACGGCTGGGTGTGGCGATCGACGCGCTCGATGTCGAGGATGGCACCATTTCGGGGCCGGGAAATGTCGCGACCAGCTATTGGGAACTGGCGCATGAAGTCTCGCTCGATCGCGACGCGACGCCAGATGTGAAGCCAAAACTGGCGACACACCGGGCGCTGGCCGGAAGCTCCGTGCAGCGGATCGACATCCCCGACAAGGTGTTCGCGCGGCCACGCTTCATCCACGATAGGACATTGCCAGAAATGTTGCACGGCCGCGTGCTGCGGCCGGAAAACGCGCGTGCGAAGCTCACGGCGCTGAACGAGGACGCTGCCCGCGCGATCAACGGCCTCGTCGCGGTGGTGCGCGACGGTAGCTTCGCTGGCGTTGTCGCCGAAACCGAACACGGCGCGGAAGCCGCGCTCAAAGCCTTGCGCAAGGATGCGATCTGGGCGGACGGCGAGCCCCTGCCCGACGAAGACAATTTGGCCGCGTTCCTCAAAGCCCAGCCCTCGGAATCGACGGTCATCGACAAGCGAACGGCATCGTTGCCGGGAGTGAGCAAGCGCACTGTCCGACGGCAATACACCCGCCCCTACATTGCCCACGCCTCGATCGCCCCCTCCTGCGCGATGGCGCAATGGAGTGGAGATCACGTCCATGTCTGGACCCATAGCCAGGGCGTCTATCTCTTGCGCGCCGACCTGGCGCTGGTGCTCAAACTGCCGGTCGGGAACATCACGGTGGAGCATCTGGAAGGCGCCGGCTGCTATGGGCACAACGCGGCCGACGACGTCGCGCTCGACGCCGTGCTGCTCGCCAGGGCCGCCGGCGGCCGGCCGGTGCGGGTGCAATGGTCGCGCGAGGGCGAGATGTCGGATGCGCCCTTTGGAGCCGCCATGGTGATCGAAATCGAGGCCGATCTCGATGCAGAGGGCGACATCATCGATTGGCGCCATTCCGTCTGGGGCAATGGCCACGCGGCGCGGCCAGGGCGCGCGGCGCAGCCTGCCCTGCTGGCCGGGTACGAATTGAAAGCTCCATTTCCACGGATGATCTCGACCAATCCGCCGCAGGCCAATGGCGGTGGCGGCGATCGCAACTCCGTGCCGCTCTATGACTTTCCATCGTGGCAAATCGAAAGCCATCGTTTGACGACCATGCCGATCCGCACCTCGGCGCTGCGGACGCTCGGTGCGCATGGCAATGTGTTTGCGATCGAATGCTTCCTCGACGAAATCGCCGCCGAGCGCGGCGAAGATCCGATCGCGTTCCGGCTGCGCCACTTGGGGGATGAGCGGGCAAAGAATGTGATTCGCGCCGCCGCAAGGCGCGCGAAGTGGAAACCGGAAAAGAGGCCCGGCATTGGATACGGCATCGCGTTTGCTCGTTACAAGAACACCGGCGCCTATTGTGCCGTGGTCGCCGAGATCGAGTGCGCCGCAGATATCAGCGTCAGGAAGCTGACCCTGGCCGTCGATGTCGGTGAAGCCATCAATCCCGATGGTGTCATCAACCAGATCGAGGGCGGCGCCATTCAGGCGACGAGTTGGGTATTGAAGGAACGCGTTCGCTTCGACCGGCAGCGCATCACCAGCACCAATTGGATGGAATACCCGATCCTTCGCTTCAGCGAGGTACCGGAGATAGAAGTCGAGCTGATCCAGCGGCCCGAGATGGATCCGGTCGGCGCCGGCGAAGCCGCTCATGGCCCGGTGACGGCGGCCATTGCCAACGCAGTGTTCGATGCGCTCGGCGTACGGGTGCGCCATCTGCCGATCACGCGCGACCGTCTGATCGCCGCAATGGAGCAGGCCTCATGAGCCGCCTGAACATCCTGAGCGGCGGCGCCGCGCAAGGCCTGGTCGGAAGCCTGGCGCCGGTATTCAAGGCGCAGACCGGATTCGAAATCACGGGGGAGTTCGGCGCGGTCGGCGCCATGGCCGACAAGTTGCGCAAGGGCATGGCGACCGACATCGTCATCTTGACCGCATCAATCGTTACGAAGCTTGCCGAGGAAAAGCTGGTGGCCGCGTCTTCGGTATCGGACGTCGGCCTGGTGGAGACCGCCCTCGCCGTTCGCATAGCCGATCCCAAAGTCACGGTCAGGGATGCCGCCGGCCTGCGCGATGCGCTCCTTGCCGCGGATGCGATCTTCGTGCCGGATACCAAGGCATCGACAGCCGGGATCCACGTCGTGAATGTCCTGGCGCAACTCGGCATCGCCGATGATGTCGCCGCCCGGCTCCGGGTCTTCCCGAACGGCGCAACCGCCATGCGCGAACTGGCGGCGTCGGATGCGGGCCGTCCGATCGGATGCACGCAATCGACCGAGATCATCAGTACCAACGGCGTCAAGCTGTCCGGTTCACTGCCACCGGGCTGCGAACTCGCGACCATGTACACCGCAGGTATCACCGCACAGACTGCACATGCGTCAGAGGCCAAAATCTTGATGGGCTTGCTGACCGGTGCCGGACAGCGGGCGCAGCGCGAACGCGCGGGTTTCATGAGTGACCCGAAATAGCCCCGATCCGGTTCGTTCAAGGCCGATAGACCCGTCAGGGAAAGCAAATTGATTTCAGAACGCGCTTGCCTCAGATGCACTAATACATTAGTGCATCTCTGTTGAGTTCGTGATTTCCGTTTGTCAGAGCCAATTCATATACTAATATATCAACTGAATATGAAAGCTGCCATGACCGCTCGCGCAAAGAAAAGGACCGAGACCTCGGTTCGCAGGGTAGCCGCCGGCAGCTGCCGCAGCGGCAGGCCGCGCGCGGCAACTGCTGCTTCGAAGATCTATTCGGATCTTCGGGTCGAGCTGGTGTCTCTGCAGCGGCGTCCGGGCGAAGCGGTCTCGGAGGCCGAAATCGCGCTTTCCTATGGCGTGAGCCGTACCCCCGTTCGCGAAGCGATCCTGAAATTGTCAGACGAAGGTCTACTGGAGATATATCCCCAGTCGGGCATCTTCGTGTCGCGCATTCCGATCGCGGCCTTGCCGGAAGCCATCATCATTCGCAAGGCGCTTGAGGAAACAACCGCACGACTGGCCGCCGAGCGCGCAACGTCGAGCCAGATTCTGGCGTTACGCTCGGTGCTGGAACGCCAGCGTGAGGCAAGCGCGGCCAGAGACAGCAGCGCTTTTTATCAGGCCGACGAGATGTTTCATGCCACAGTCGCCGACGTCGCCGGGTATCCTGGAATCTGGAAGTTCATTCAGCAGGTGAAAGTTCACGTCGACCGTTATCGGCTGCTGACGCTGCCCCAGTACGGGCGAATCGGAAAGGTGATCGGCGAGCATGAAGCCGTCCTGACCGCAATCGAGGCGCACGATCCGGAGCGCGCGCGGCGAGCGATGGAAAGCCATCTCGAAAGCCTTCTCGACAATATCTCCGCCACACAGCACGGCAATCCGGAGTACTTCGACCAACGACTTTAAGATTCAGAAATTTACAAAACCATAAACAACATCAGGAGGAGGAATAGCATGAAACGCCGCGACTTCATCAAGTTGAGCGCAGGACTTGGAGCCACGATGGCGACCACGACGCCATTGTCACCCGCATTTGCACAGACAAAAATGGTACTCAAGGCCGCGGACGTGCATCCGCTGGGCTACCCGACGGTCGAAGCCGTTCTCGCCATGGGCAAGAAGCTGGAAACCGCTACCAATGGCCGGCTGTCGATCCAGATGTTCCCCTCGATGCAGCTCGGCGGCGAAAAGGAAATGATCGAGCAGGCGCAGCTCGGCGCGCTGCAGATTGCCCGTATTTCGGTCGGCGCCGTCGGACCGGTCGTCGACGACGTGAACGTCTTCAACATGCCGTTCGTCTTTCGCGACTCCAAGCACATGGAGAAGGTGATCGACGGCGAGATCGGTGACGAACTGCTGAACAAAATTTCAAGCAACGAGAAGACCGGCTTGATCGCGCTGTGCTGGATGAACGCCGGCTCGCGCAACATCTACAACAACAAGCGGCCGGTCCGGACCATGGCCGACCTCAAGGGCCTCAAGGTCCGCATGATGGGCAATCCACTGTTCGTCGACACCATGAACGCGCTTGGCGGCAATGGCGTTGCACTTGGCTTCGATCAGGTCTTCAGCTCGATGCAGACCGGCGTGGTCGACGGCGCGGAAAACAACCCGCCGTCGTTCATGGCGCAGAACCACTATCAGGTCGCCAAGTACTTCACGATGACCGAGCACCTGATCATCCCCGAACTCGTAGTGTACTCGCGCGCCTCCTGGCAAAAGCTGTCGCCGGAAAATCAGGCATTGATCAAGAAACTCTCGAAGGAGATGCAGGCCGAGCAGCGCGTGCTCTGGTATGAAGCGGAGAACGCCGCCATCGCAAAGATGAAGGCGGCTGGCACCGAGATCATCACCGACATCGACAAGAAGCCGTTCCAGGACGCCGTAAAACCGGTCTGGGACAAGTATGGCGCGAAATACGCCGCCATGGTCAAGCGCA
>Ga0307516_10008727_pt1 | contig 11399 bp, 5 predicted proteins | sample 19_EM_MG_FD_203310 | JGI IMG/M metagenome (GOLD analysis project Ga0307516, IMG submission 203310) | Populus trichocarpa ectomycorrhiza microbial communities from riparian zone in the Pacific Northwest, United States - 19_EM | ecosystem: Host-associated > Plants > Roots > Unclassified | place...
TTGCAATCCAGACACTTTTATGCTAAGGGTTAACCCAAGTTTAATGTTATTATTAATATTATAAACATTACTCTTGGATCAGGCGTTGCAACCAAACCTGAGACTCTTGGGTATAACTTTGTAAAAAGACCTAATACTTTTAGATTTTAACTATTTTTAAAATGCAAAAAATAATTGACCCGCGGCATCGCGCGGGGCATGTAACTAGTAATCACTATTTGTCAACACGCATACTTGTTCAAGTAATGTGATTAAATAGAAAATAAAACTATCAAAGAAGTACATAATAATAGAAAAAAACTAAAGCTAAAGGCAAAATCATTGTGGGTAATCAAGAATATTTTTATGTTTTAGCATCAATTAAATATTAATTAATTTAAAAAATATACTGACACGTGGGAGGCACCCATGCATTTTGAGTGCCGCGTGCAGTGCCTTTCAGTGAAATAAAATACTCTTCTATCGTGTTGTTAGATAAGTCATCGCATCTTTTTCCTCATGATACGATGCATGTAGGTGGCGATAAAGCGGTTTCTTGTAGGTAAGTTTTTTTTTTTATTTTCCTACCTTGAAAAATATAGGTTGGACCTCTTTGCTTTTGATATTTCAACTTTATTTTTTATTTTTTATTGTTTATTTTTGTTCTTGATCCTTTTATTAAATTTTTATTTATTTTCAATTTAATTTTTCAATTCTAATTTATCATATATATTTCTTTCCAGTTTCAACCTTCTTCTTTCACAAAATCCTAATCTCTTAAATAAAACTCAAATTCAACTATTAAATTCAATAAAAAAAAAATATAGATATACCCTATTTTTTAACACACACACATTAATACGTGTGCACGTATATTATGTTGAGAGTTTCTTACAAAAAGAAAATTTTAAATGCTACACCATATAAAATAAATAAATAGAATCGTATTCTATTTGTAAGAATAAGAAGCTCATAACCATGAAGTTACAATTCCATTTATGTAATGTATAATAGATATTTCATATTTCTTTCTTAAAATGTCAAGGAATAATTTTAACTAATTTTAATAAGAAAATTTAAGATATTAAGTGAAAATGAATGATTTTATATTATTTTTTAATATAATGTTTTTTTAATCAAAAGCTTTTAGGATTTTAAAAATATCCACAATAATTTTATATTTAATTTAATTAGATGGATATGAAAAATGAAATTTAAATTCATAACTATTTAATTATTTGTTACGTGAAATTTAATAGATGATTTTATATTATTTTTTATTATGAAATATCTTAAAAATATTTTTCATTTAAAAAAAAATATAGAAGGTATTGTACAAGTTCGTAAAAAGAGAAGCATGCAAGGGAAAAAAAAAAAAAAAACAACTCGCTAGAATATCTCCCAGCCAATTAATTAATTGTCTTACCCTGGCTCGCCGCAGCACAACATTGATGGACTTTATTTTAATTTCAAAATATTAATAAAAGGAGAAATATGATGGACCGCTAGCTAGTAGCAGATGGCAGCAATGATTTTATTTTCCTTTTTTGCAAGTCAACTGCCTCAGGAAGCGTGCCAATAAGCCCTAGTCGATCCAATTGGTTTGTTGTCTACGACTAGTAGATTTGAGATCGTGTCTTTTGTAGACTGATTCTTTATTTATTTATTAAAAAAAGTGATATACATTTTACCATAATATATGCATACAAGTTTCAAACTATAAATATCAGTGTCATAGATTAGTAGACAAGCAAAACACGTATGGTTAGATACAGTTGACAGATTAGCTATTTATCTCAAAGATTTGATATATAATTAATATCTAGATAAGTTACGTGCTCGGCTTGTTCAAGATTTCTAATATATGAATTCATTGATATTTATGCGATCTCAGCTTCTAAAAACAAAATCCAAAACATGAACTCTTTCGGATCAAGCACTACAGACAGGGGCGGAGCAAAAAAAAATATTTAGAGGGGGCAAATTATAAATTAAGGGACCAAGAAAAAATTTCAGTTACTTTTACTAAATATTTATAAGAGAGGGGCATTTCTTTGCAGAGGCCGGGGTCCCCGCCAGCCCTCCCTCCCCTCCCTCCGCCACTGACTACAGAGACTCAAAATCTATATATATAGACATACTTGGTGGAGATAATTATATGAACACCATTTAGTTCTTTGGAAGTAGTATTTTTTTAATCAAATAATTAAATTAGAACTATTAAACTCGAACTTGTTTGGATTTTTTTTAAATTAGTATAGTAAAAATTTGATTGAATAATATTATTAAAAAGGTTTTAACGAAATAATATATTCTCATCTTATCACGCTTCACATGACATTTATTAAATGTCACTATTCTCAAGCGTGAGGAGATAATCATTGTACTTTAAATAAATAAAAATTAAACATGTCATGTTTTTGACACGCAATAATTTCACATACCGTGTTTATCATTGTCATGAAAAATAATTTCAAAAAACTAATTAGTCTTCATCATTGAGTGTATACCTTTAAAAAAAAAACAAAATAAGTTGGTTGTATTGGCCAAGAACTTTTCTCCTTACCATTAGTCTCGTACGTATGTGTTTAAATTATAAGCAGTAGTAAGGTTTTAGTTTTACACTCTTACCTGCAAAAAGAAGATGGGTAGCTTAAAGCTTGAATCCAAGTTTTGAAATGGCTAAAATATGTTGAGAGAAGATTAATTTGTTGCTTAAAATATGAAAAGGCTGTCATTTGAGAGAGAGAGAGAGGCATTGGAATTGAAAATTAGCAAGTGATTGAACAGAGGAGGTGAAAAGGTTGTCATGATGAAACTTGGATGGCAGTTACAATTAAATATTAAAAAATAATATAAATTATATTTTAAAATTTTATTTAATAATTTAAATTATTAAGTTGAGATAATTCTTTAACATGATATCAGAATTTTAATGATTAAGTAATTATGAGTTTAAATTTTATTATCTCTATTTATTTGATATATAAAAATTAAGTATAAAATAATGTGAACATGTACAAGTTTTAAGTTCAAAAGAATTTCATTTAAGAAAATATGTTAGAGAATAATATAAATCATATCTTGGGATCTTATCTAATAATTTAAGTTTTTGGATTAAGATGATTTTTTAAAAGTAAAAGGTAGGAAAAAGTGTTCCATTTAATTATAAATAAATAACAATTAATTATACGTCATGTTTCTGAATAATGATTTTTTAAAATATATTATTTTACCAAAACTTTTTATTTTTGTGTTTATTCACTTTTTTTAAAAAAAAAATTCTATACTAATTACCCAATTTGTCCAACTTATTTTATCATAGAAAGCTACCGAATACAAATCATCTAGACTATAACTACTTGTGTATGATATAACATACGGTACCAACCCTTTTACAAAGGAAATTAAGGACAATTCACGGAGTATCACATAACAAGGATAGATCAATCCCATATTCTGGAATGTTGTATTGATTGATGACGAGGTAAAATCTGAATATATAATGGTCATCAAGGTCCGGATTAAAAAAAAAAAAAGTTAAAGGATCATTAGTCAGGCCATGTCAAAAATTTAGGAAGACCAAACATTGCAAGACCATTTCCCTAGCTGTTACATTTTTTTTTTTTTGGATTCGAGGAAACACTATCATCCGGAAAATGTATTTTGTGGGTCCAGGTGAGCGAGTAAAACCCCGGCTGTCCTAGGCTCACAAGAAATGCACGTCCTGACTTGAACTCGAGACCTGCTATGCAGATCTCAAGCCCTTTACCATCACACCAGTCTTTTGGAGACTCCTAACTGATACATGTTCAATAGCATCTCTCAATTATTTAGGTATAAAAAATAAATATTTATTATAAATTTAAACATAATAGTTATTAAAATCTGTTTATAATAGGGTGCAGTCCGCAATATTCCAAACAAAAAACATCAACGCGACGATGTTTTTTGATTTAGAAATGCAGGCAGGCTGCACCCTTCTCCATACCTAAAGATTACTTAGTCAAACAATAGGTGTTTTTAAAAAAACACTTCAAACTTCCCTAAATGGACCAGATCCTTGGAATATTACCTGTCTAGTTAAGAAACCGAAAATAGGAATATCGAAAATAGGAGCAATTAAGAGCTAAGACAGCAACACGTGAAGTTAATGCGTAGGAAACCCCCTGAGGCGCATGAGAAGCTGCCGGCACCATCCATGCATCATCCACCACATCTAATGATCTGGACGCCTTCTGTCATTGAAAAATGATGAAAGTCAAAGGCCCATCTAGGACACATAGAGCACACCTTGCAACACCGACTCTTGTCTCAATACAAGGGAATAGTCTCCCATTCATTCATTTCTTTATTTAAATCTAAAGTCAACTCTTAGTTTTTGAGCTTTTCTTCTTCCAAAACCTTGGAAAAGGTCCAAGATTAATGCCCTCTCTGATTTTCCGTGTGCTGACTTTCGTTGGATTCAACAACTTCCACACACATATAAAACCGCATCCCTACCCCCCACAACTTTGAATGATAAAAAGCTATCTTGCAACTTCCAGTAGACAAGTTTGGAAGTTAAACAAATCCGTTCAAGAAATTCCATTTTCCAGCTTTTAATGGTAGAGTTCTCTCCTTACCTCCTTTCGGCCATTCAAGTGCTATTTTTGTTTCTTGAGTTTTGATATTCAAGTTAGAGCCCTTTTTAGTATAATTTTTCTATATTCTCATTTATTGATCAAGAAGATCAGTACTCTTGGTACGTTTGATCATATTCTTTCAGCTTCTCTTTTTTTAGTTTTGTTTGTGTATTGTTAAGTTTGCTTCTTCTCTGCTCTTCAAAATGGATCAAATCGATGTTCCTTATCATTTTCTTTGCCCAATTTCCCTTCAACTCATGAGAGATCCAGTTACAGTCTCAACTGGGATTACCTATGATAGAGAGAACATTGAGAAATGGTTATTTTCATGCAAAAATAAAACTTGCCCTGTTACAAAGCAAGAGTTGTTTACCAAAGATCTCACCCCAAACCACACCCTTCGTCGTTTGATCCAAGCATGGTGCACCCTCAATGCCTCGTTCGGTATCGAGAGAATCCCAACTCCAAAGCCACTCGCTGACAGAGCCCAGATCTCCAAACTCCTTAATGATGCTAAGAAATTTCCACACTTGCTGCTCAAGAGTCTACGAAGGCTTAGATCAATCACGCTTGAAAGTGAAAGGAATAGAAGCTGTCTAGAGGAAGCTGGTGTAGTTGATTTCTTGGCTTCGATCTTGAAAACTGATAATTCTACTTCAGTTCAGATAGACAGCGATGATAATGAATCGGAGTTCACAAGGGCAAGTGATGAAGCATTGAACATTCTTTATCATCTCAAAATATCACAGAGGCAATTAAAGAATCTGATAATCAACGATAGCGATCGGTTTCTAGAGTCGTTGCTGCAAATCTTGAAGCATAGTAGCTATCAATCTAGAGCTTATGCGACAATGTTGTTGAAGTCCGTTTTCGAAGTGGCAGATCCAACGCATTTGATTAGTATCAGACCGGAAATGTTTGTCGAGATAGTACGCGTACTTGATGATCAGATCTCACAACAGGCCTCAAAGGCAGCATTGAAGCTTCTCGTGGAAATTTGTCCATGGGGAAGAAACCGAATCAAAGCCGTCGAAGGTGGTGCAGTTTCTGTCTTGATCGAGCTTCTTCTTGATACATCAGACAAGAGAGCTTGTGAACTTATTCTAGCTGTTTTAGAACTGCTTTGTGGTTGTGCTGATGGACGAGCAGAGTTATTGAAGCACGGGGCAGGACTCGCAGTTGTTTCCAAGAAAATACTTAGGGTCTCTCATGTTGCAAGTGATAAGGCAGTGAGAATTCTGTGCTCCATTTGCAGGTTTTCTGCAACTTCTAGGGTTCTTCAAGAAATGTTGCAGGTTGGTGCTGTGACCAAGTTGTGCCTGATTTTGCAAGTGGATAGTAGTTTAAAGAGCAAGGAGAGAGCTAGAGAGATCCTCAAGGTGCACTCCAAGGTCTGGAGGAGCTCTGCTTGTATCCCTGCATATTTGATGTCTTCTTATCCATCTTCCTGATTGGACCCTTTGTGTTCTGCGTATATAATGATCAATGAGGCAAGGTTAATTTCACCTCATGCAATACAACTTGAAATATTATATTTTTTTGCAAATTTCAAGTCAAAATATTTTTCATTTGAATAAGTGTGCTAGACTAATATAAAATTATTTATTGTGTTTGAATCTTATCATCTTCCTTAATTAAATTAAGCATATTAAATACAAAATAATGGTAAATTTCTATAAATTTCAAATTTAAAAAGATTTTGAAATTTGAAAAAAGATGTACTAGCTTAGATAATATATAATAAAAAAAACTATTCATTTACGTTATTAGATTGAGATGCAATATCGTAGTGAAAGGATTAAGTTTGAGTCTCCAAATATGAGTTAAGAAACATTCCTTTATGCATGCAATATCGTAGTCAAAGGATTAATTTTGATTTATTAGTTAAATATAGACAGCATGCTGGACTTGGTTAAGTTTTAATATGTAGTTCGTGATTTATTTGGTATTGTGATGTATAATGTTTTTTAAAAATATTTAAAAATATTTTTTTATTTTTAATATTAATATAAAAAGTAATTTGTTTGGAAATGTATAAAAATAATTTTTTTATTTTTTTAAATTTATTTTTTAAATTAATACATCAAAACAATTTAAAAACACATAAAAAAACTAATTTAAAACAAAAAAACACAATTTTTAAAAAAACACAATTTTATCGCAAAAATAATCACAATCTATGTATATACCTTGAAATGGTAAGAAAATGCGGCTGCTTCCAAATTCAATGAAGTGAACCTGCGGCTCTTGATTCATTATCCGATGAGCAATTACTTCAGACCATACATTGCTATTTAAGAAATAAAAGCATACATTAATGATTTTATTTGAATCAGACATTTATTTTATTAATATATGAATTGAACCACGCCCATTATTGGCTATCTAAGCTGCCTTGGTAGATGCAATCTCATTATCAGTTTTAAATTGAATATATAGTTCCCAAATTTGAGGGTTTTAATTGAAAGTAAACAGGTGTTCTCCCTACGCAGGTAACACCCTGCTCCTATTACCATGGTCTTCCGAGTAGGATATGTAACACGTCCCTAAGGACGACGTCATCATTTTTTTTAGGTTTAAAATGGATTTGGGATATTAAAATTTTATATGCATGGTTGAGAGAATTATTTCAATGGTCTTTAATACTAGAAAGATGGATATTCAATGGTGAATGGTGACATCAAGAAATATATAATCAACACATGAAAATTTATATATTAAAATCAAAAGAAAAAAGATATATAGAAGATGTTTTTTAAAAAGATGTTATGAACACTATTTTAATATTTTGAAACAGTTTTTTACGAACATTTTAAAATAGGATTAATTGCCAAAATCTTAGATCTTCAATGCCCTAGCATTTCAACTTCAAATGCTATCTTTTAATGTTTTAATTTTCAAATAATCATTTCAACTCAATAGTTTAAATTGTTAGGTAAACTCTCAAGATATGATTTATTTTATTCTCTAACCCACTCTCTCAAGTGAAAACTCTTTGAACTTGAAACTTATATAAACTCATATTACCTTATGTTTGATTTTTGTAAAACAAATGGGGGTGGTGAGATTTGAATTCGTGATCACTAGGTCATCAAGGTTCTGATACCATGTCAAAGAACCATCACAACCTAATAATTTAATTAAACTGTTAGATAAGATTTCAAAATATAATTTATTTTATTTTGTAACATTAATTAGGGCTAGATTAGTCTTTATCCGAATCAATATCAAATGGTAGTGCTGAATTAGCTAATTAAATGTGTGCATTAACTAAAAGGTTTTAAACTCAAGAAATTGCTCTTAAAAATCTTAAATAATTTCAAAAGTAATTAATTTAAATAAATGAAAAAGAGCAGAGATCAATGTGATTTTCTCGGTTTGGCTGGAGACTTACAAGAGAAATGCAGATGCATAAATACTTCTTGAGAGTTGATGGGCTTTAAGACCGTCCTGAGAGCCGAATGTAGGTCGACAATTAGCTGACAATTTTAATGGAATATATAACTCCAATCTTTAATACCTTAGTAAACTCTTGCAAATACTTTCTTTCCTCTTCTCCTGGGCTACTCAGTCGTTGAAAATCCAAACTCCTCTTATGAATTATTTCTCTTTAATACTCTTTCTAAAGCTTAAATCTAATTCGTGAGTGACCTTACTTTTCTTCGTTACTATCATCCATTATTTTTTTTAAATGGATATTAAAATTAAAAAAAAAAAAACTAAAACGGAATGGTGATTTTCAACAGTGAATATCATTCTTCGTATATTTATGAAATACTATTTATTACAATAACTATTCTTTTAGGATAAAATTGTCTTTTCATTTTTTTACAAAGAATAAAATGACTTACTTACCCTAAAAGGTAAATATTTTAGAGCTGGCATCAATGGGTTTTGTTAGTCATTTTATTTTTTTACACAGTAAAATAATTTTATTATCCTTAAAATCAATTTTTTTTTATTATAAAGTTAATTGAGGGAAATTAAGTCTAATAAATATAAAATAATAATTTAATAGAAAAGTTGTTGGTGCGTGTGGGAGACGTCTAAATCTTTATAATGATGCATGTAACATCTTCTAGAGGCCAAAAATTTCATTTCACCTTGTTGTTGGAATCCTCACGACGTCCTCTTCCTGTTTGGAAAGCGCGTGGCGACAAATGTGGCAAAGTTTGTCACTAACAATGCTTTTTTCTTTTTTTTCTTTTCTATTTTCTCCCCCCTCCTCTCAAAATTTAGGCTGGTCATTTAAAATTTCAAAATTGTCCTTTTAGTTATTGGTATTTCAATTTTGATCTTTATTTTTTTGATTTTTTTTACCCTTCTGTTGAATTTTAATTTGTTTTCAATTTCATCTTTCAATTCCAAGTCATTGTATATATTTTTTAATTTGGTCCTTATTTTTTTTATTTTTGTTCTTAGCCTTTTTGTAGAATTTTTTTTGTTTTCAATTTCACCATTTAATCTCAATTTATGATATATTATTTGTTTTTGATATTGTCCTTATTCTTTTGATTTTTATTTTTTTTCCCTTCCATAAAATCTTTATTTGTTTTCAATTTTATCCTTCAATCCCAATTTGTGATTTATTGTTTTCATTTTAATTCGGTCCTCACTCTTTTTGATTTTTTTATCCTTTTGTTAAATTGATTTTTTTCTTTACAATTTTACCCTTCAATAAAAAAATTATGGTTGTCCTCTAATTTATTTTTTTGTTTCAGTTTTGATCATTAATTTTTTAATTGCTATTTTTTGTTTGGGATTCTTTTGAATGATTGATTTTTTTTTATTTCATCTTTCAATATTTAATTGGTTGGAGATTGGACTTTGTTTTTTTTCAAGGTATGATATTTTTAGTCTAATTACCCAGGTCACAGATTTGAAAAGCTAATGTGAGTTGATATTTAAAAAAACACTTATTTTTTTCAATTTTATCATTCGACTTTGGTTTTTATATAAAAAAATGGCTTTTTTGGTTTTTTTTTATTTTTGTTATCTGGTTATCTTGATCTCATAATTTGGGCTGCCAGGTTGGCTCACTCCTTATTACCTAGATTACAAGTTTACCATGCTAATTCAAATTATTATTTTTTGTACTTTTTTATCTAATTTCATCCTCTATATTTAATTAGCTAAGAACTGAGATGCATTGTTTTTTTTTTTTTTTGAAAAAAAAGGGTTTTCTTCCCAAGTTATCATCATTGTTTTTTTTTTAATTAGTCTATTTATTATCTTGTTTTTTTATTATCTAATTAAAATAAAGCATATTTATTTTACCTAGTTGATTTTATGATTCAAATCATAATTTGTTTTTTCTTTTTAAAACACGGTTGAGACTAAACATTATTTTTTATGGGAAAAAAATCTAGCTCCGCAGAATTACACACAGGTCCGCATCCAGTATAAAACTAATCTTGAAATATTATAGAAAAATTAAGCGAACATAGTAAACTTTCACAAATGATAACAGAAAATATTGGAACCTGATAAAATAGAAAAGACGAGATGACATACCCGTGCGCTGCCGCGGGCTTATAAAATAAATGCACTAAATAATGTTATAATTGTGAACCTATGCTAGATAAGTAATAGAAACTAAAGGTATGATGGAGCAAATATTTCATGACGGAAAACAAAAGTTGTGTTGGTGATCAAAAACTTAGAGACTGAACAAAATGATTAGTAGCAATCTACAGTGTTTTGTGAGGAAAGATACAGTGCTTTCGCCACATGATTTAGCTTTTCTGTTAAACTAAAATTACAAAGCTAAACTCTCTACCAACTTAATATTAAAAAAAAAACCAACAAAGATAATTTTGGAAGGAAAAAAACCCATGAGAAAAACTATAGTGCTTTCCCCAATAAAATAAAATAAAAAACCATTTAGAGAAATATTGTAGCAATCCACAGTGTTTTGTGAGAATAACTACAACGCTTTCCTCATATGATTTAGTTTTATTGTAATTATAATGATTAACCAACTCAATATTCAAGAAAAAAATCGACAAAGATAATTTTGGAAAAAATCATATGGAAAAACACTGCAACAATTCACAGTGTTTTAAAGAAAAATAATTACACAGTTAAATTCTTAATCAGCTCAATATTAAAAAAAAATCAACAGAGATAATTTTAGAAAAAAAATAACAAAACAAACACCAAAAAAAAGAAAAAAAATCATGTCAGAAACACTGTAGCAATTCACAGTGTTTTGTGAAGAAAGCTACAGTGTTTGCCCACATGATTTAGCCTTATTTGTAATGACTTGTAATTGTAATTCTCAAACAACTCAATATTAAAAAAATAAAATTCACAAAGATAATTTGGAAAAAATTATAAGAAAAAAAACCATGCGTAGAGACACTATAGTAATCCACAATGTTTTGTGAGGAAAGCTAAATTGCTTTTCCCATATGATTAAGCTTTATTACAAATTTAAATTCTAACAAACTCAATATTAAAAAAAAAAATTGACGAAGATAATTTTGGAAAAAAATATTACAAAAAAAGAAAACACAAAAGAAATTGAAAAAAAAAACCATATGAGGAAAAACTGTATCAATCCATAGTGTTTTGTGAGGAAAAACTTGTATTTACTTATAATTGCAATTCTTAACCAGCTTAATATTTAAAAAATAAAATTGACAAAGAAAATTTTAGGAAAAAACATAACAAAAACAAAAAAAAACCATGTGGGAAAAAATATTGTAGCAATCAATAGTAATTTTTAAGGAAAGTTACAATGTTTTCCTCACATATAGTAACTGTAATTTTTAACCAGCTCAATATTAAAAA
>Ga0307516_10008728_pt1 | contig 11397 bp, 9 predicted proteins | sample 19_EM_MG_FD_203310 | JGI IMG/M metagenome (GOLD analysis project Ga0307516, IMG submission 203310) | Populus trichocarpa ectomycorrhiza microbial communities from riparian zone in the Pacific Northwest, United States - 19_EM | ecosystem: Host-associated > Plants > Roots > Unclassified | place...
TGTGGAGCCGGTCATGTGATCTACCGGTGTTCCGGTTATCACTACTCCAAATCACATGTAACTGTGATCTCTGGAAACCTCCAAGATTAGATAAGATAAGATATCATCATACGTTCTTGTCGACACTGCCAAGAGCACTCACTATTTGACCTTGTCATTCAAAAACAGAATGTTCATGGCATTCAGAAGCCTTTATCATGATGGATGTTAGTGTTGATTAACTTCTGGGACATGGTTATGTATAATGTATTCTGGTCTTGATGACATGTCAGTGCCACTGCCACATCACATTAAGTTAGGCTTGGGTTGAGGATGGACTAAGACTAAGTTACTCAAATCTGCAGTCACAACTTTGGTCCCTCTGTACACTTTACTTGGTATACAACATTGTCAAGACTCAAAACATTCTTGCCACTTGGACCCATGTGCCATTTTACTGAGGTCCAACTCCACACATCCTTGGGAAATAACCAGCCTGGTCCACATACTGAAGAATGGCTCTGCCATTGGACTTGGCACCCACAAAAGTAACTGGCCATGTTGACCTCTAATCCATCCATCTGCATGAAGTTTAACACACTGATGGAAGTCTTGGCCATCATGAGAACAGAACTCTTTTTCTCTATTATGCAATGCATGGGATGATACAGAAGAGAACCTAATAGGGGGATGTGTAGCATGATGGACATTGCCAATTGGCATCATAGCAGCATGGTCATCTATTGCAAATCAGGTTGAATATAACAATATCACTAAAATGCATGGAAAACTCACCACTGAGTGAAGAATACATAGACTTTTCTTTTGAATGAGAACCTTTCCTTTCAACATCATTGCAAATTCCCACATTTCTCCTGGCATCCCACACTCTAACAGTCATGTCATATGAACCAGACACAATCCTTGTTCCATCAGGAGAGAATGCAACTGAAAATACATGACCAGTGTGGCCCTGAAGTGGTCTTCCAATCTGCACACCCCTATTAGCATCCCAGACACATACTGTGTTGTCATGTGAACCTGACACAATTCTTGTGTCATCAGGGGAGAATGCAACTGAAAAGACATAGCCAGTGTGACCTTGAAGTGGGCTTCCAATCTGTACACCCATCTCAGCATCCCAGACTCTCACAGTATTGTCATGTGAGCCTGACACAATCCTTTTGCCATCAGAGGAGAATGCAACTGATGTGACATAGTCAGTGTGGCCTTGAAGTGGACTGCCAATTTGCACACCCCTGTCAGCATCCCAGACTCTGACAGTCTTGTCATATGAGCCTGACACAATCCTTGTGCCATCAGGGGAGAATGCAACTGAAAAGACATAGCCAGTGTGGCCTTGAAGTGGACTGCCAATCTGCACACCCTGCTCAGGATCCCAAACTCTCACAGTCTTATCATGTGAGCCTGATACAATTCTTGTTCCATCAGGGGAATATGCAACTGATCTGACACTGTGGGTATGGCCATGAAGTGGACTGCCAATCTGGACACCCCTCTCAACATCCCAGATTCTCACAGTCTTGTTATTTGAGCCTGACACAATCCTTGTGCCATCAGGAGCAAATGCAACTGAAAGGACTTGGCCAATCTCATCCTGAACTAATCTGCAAATCTGCACACCTGTCTCAGCATCCCAGATTTTTACTGTGTTGTCAAAGGAGCCTGATACAATCCTTGTGCCATCAGGGGAGAATGCAACTGAAAAGATCCAATGACTGAGGCCTTGAGGTGGACTGCCAATCTGCACATCCCTCTCAGCATCCCACACTCTCACAGTATCATCTGAACTTGACATAAATCTTGTGCCATCAGAGGAGACTGCAACTAATCTGACATCACCAATGTGGCCTTGAAGTGATTTGCCAACCTGCACACCCCTCTCAGTATCCCACACTCTCACAGTCTCATCACCTGAGGCTGATACTATTTTTGTGCCATCAGAGGAGAATATAACTGAAAGGACATAGCGAGTGTGGCCTTGAAGTGGACTTCCAATTTGCACACCCATCTCAGCATTCCAGATTCTCACAGTGTTGTCCTGTGAGCCTGATACAATCCTTATGCCATTGGGAGAGAATGCAACTGATGTGACATAGTTGGTGTGGCCTTGAAGTGGACTGCCAATCTGCACACCCCTGTCAGCATCCCAGACTCTCACAGTGTTGTCACGTGAGCCTGACACAATTCTTGTGTTATCAGGGGAGAATGCAACTGATGTGACCTGGTCAGTGTGGCCTTGAAGTGGACTGTTAACCTGCACACCCCTCTCAGCATCCCAAACTCTCACAGTGTGGTCCCGTGAGCCTGATACAATCCTTGTTCCATCAGGGGAGAATGCAACTGATCTGACAGTGTGGGTGTGGCCTTGAAGTGGACTGCCAATCTGCACACCCCTCTCAACATCCCAGACTCTCACAGTCTTGTCAGATGAGCCTGATACAATCCTTGCTCCATCAGGGGACAATGCAACTGATGTGACATAGTCAGTGTGGCCTTGAAGTGGACTGCCAATCTGTACACCCCTCTCCATATCCAAGACACTCATAGTTTTGACATCTGCTGAGACCAACACAATCCTTTTTCCATCAGGGAAGAATCCAATTATAGAAGTAGTTTCAGGCACATGAAATTGAATCTGAACAGATGGCCACTCTTTGTGCTGCCCTGCAGCCACTTTTGCAATGCAAGGAAATTTTGCCCTTAGAACCCTACATAGCATTGAGTGTTGAGGAGCAAATGGCAGTGCAGAGAGGTATAAGTGGGGAGTGCTTGCCAGGGGTGCACTGGAAAGGTTGTGAATGAACTTTACACCATCCTTTGCCAGTGCTGCAATATTTTCATATGTATTCTTCCCCTTGAACTGTCATGTTACAAAGCAACTCATTATCTCATAGACTTACTCACCTGCAACCACTTCCCAACACTTGAAAGAGCTGTTGCTGCATTGCCAAGTTCATCCAGCAAACTCAGAGCTTCCAACCAAAACAAGACTTTTTCATTCCCCACAATATCCTTGACATGCTCTGCAAGAACAGGATCAAACTTGGTGGCCTGCAGATGCTTGGCCCAGAACCGACATGAGTATGAGAGGTGGGGTGGAATCTTGGCTTCAATTCTCTTTGCAAGATCAGGGACCTCCGAGTTGAGTAAGTAGGAGGTCTCTAGATCACAAATATTAAAGCATAGACCACTGTCAAGGACACAAAGTGATGCAATGGCTAGATCCGCCTGAATGTCAGACTCCCCAATAAAGTAGTCTCCACTCCGAGAATGATCAGTTAGGAAGTCGTAGAAAGAGCCATGAAGTGGCTGGACAGGATTGGTGGGGTCCGTGACACCACTTAGCAATGGACCCAAGAAATGGAGAACAATCACCACATCAAAATTACTGTGCTTGTAGGAGAAGTGACGACGCATCGCGTTCAGTGCATCGATTGGGAGTGGCTCCAGCGTATGGAGAACTTGCCGCATCACAGAGCAGAAGCGTACAAGAGCAGTCCGCCTCTTGCTTACAATGCTCTCCAGAATTGTGTGATACATGGTGTCCAGAAGGGATTTCCCCTCTCTTGATACACGGACTATCGCGTTGCTGAAGCGCTCCTGGACCGATTCGCCAGTGGTATCCTGTCTGATGTACTCGCAGGCAAGACGAGCCCACTCAAATAGGCCATCAGCTTTCTGAGCAATTTGGCTGACTTCTCTCTCTCCGATGTCCTCGAGATCTTTGAGTTGCACGGAAATGAACAGACGGATATCACGTTCGGTAAACGCAACAGGGACATCATCCAAAGACACGGTTTTGACATGAGGAGCATTGTATAACACGGCCTGGATGTCAGGCAATGACCGGGACGTCATGAGGAGGCGGAAGTTGGAAGGCAGTTTGGCGACTCGTGGGGATCCTAGCACCGACAATATGTGACTCCGCGATGCCTCGGGTCCACTCTCGTCCAATGCATCAATAACCACAACCATCCTTCCTGTTACCCCAGTCGACACCTGAGACAATGGTGCCAGGACAAGCCTTTCCCACTGCTGGATGATATCGGGAGTAGCCATGAGAGAGCGGTTGTTTGTAAAAACGCTAGCCAATGCACGTCGAAACGCAGGCTCACGGTCCGCGAGATCACGGGCAATGGTTGTGAACATCTTTTCTTCATGACATTCCGCCTGTCTGTCGCGTGCGAAGCAAAAGCATGACCCGAGCCCTCCCACGTTCTTGAGCCACAGCGCAACTGTATGGGCGATGGTGGATTTTCCTTTGCCAGCCTGACCGTGAAGCCAGAGGATCCGCGGCGCATTGATGTCCGGGTGGTGGATCCAGTCAACAATTTCCTGTAGAATTTCCCTTCTCGTGCCATCCAAGCATTTCTTTGTCGTATCGAGTCCGGCCCCACGTGCATACGCCATACCATCTAAGTTCAAGTCCTCGGGGACGCGGTAGACATTGATGTGCGTGTCGCTAACTACGCGATCGCGGTACTGTTGTATCAACGCGTCCAGGGCCTTGTTGTAATGGTCGATCGCGGTCTGCGTTTCGGACGCGATGTCCTTTCCGAGTCGTTTCCCTGCAGTAACACCTGGTTAGAGTGTCGTCGGAAACAAGGTGATTTGCGTACAGAGGCTTTTTGTTTCAGAGTAATCCTTGATGAACTGTGCACAATTGCTAATCATTTGGGCGATGTGTGCGAGGGTATCTTTCATCGAATCAAGATTGGATAGGGTATCTTCCTCAAGAAGGAACTCGTAGACATTTTGTACTTTCAGAAGCAAGCTGGAGATGGAATGGTCCAAGTTCGCCTGCATAGTGATCAACTGGCGAGGATGGTGTGAGATGCGCGCATCAGGCAACCAGAAGACGTACCTGAGCCACACTGGTTAGCACCCCCAACGCCATCTGAGTATAAGGGTGGGGCTGTATACACCCCTCAGCCTAAGTGCTACGCTGCGGAAAGCGGGAAATCGTACATTGGCAATAGTGCTAACTACAGCGCTGAAAGTCTTCAGCGGTTGGAGGTATGTCGAACTAATGGTGTTTATCTGAGAGACGGTAGTGTTGATCTCGCTGACAAGCCCGACAGCGTGTTGCGCAACAAGGGCAGCATCGATATTGCCATGCACGGGATCCACTGGTACGACTGGCTGGTCAACTTCGCTCGTTGATTGGTGCAGCTATTTGGTAGATGAGCGGTCAGCAAACAGCATTAGATATGGCCAAAATCCGTTTCTCATACCTCGTAGAGTGATGCAACTTGACTTGAACTCTGCAAATTGTGCGGCTACAAGACAAGCGTTCAGCGAACAATCCTCGATGATCTGAAAGCCACTTTTCATACCTCCTGGATACTTTCAGGTAGCTCCGCTTGAACAGGTGCGCTCACACCTATGGAGGAACTCGCAATGCTTTTGTTAAACAGCTTAGATAACAAATTCTTCCTCGCCGTTTTCCCCTTGCTGATGTCATTGGCTCCGGGCGATGTTGAAGCAACCTCAGGAGTAAGAGGTCGAGATGACCCTTGTGGCTGCTTTCTGTTAGTGTGTCAAGGCAATCTCTGGGATGGACATTGCGTACTAAATGAGTGTCCACTGCGCGCGTGGGTACGGTTTTCCAAGGTTTCGACCAGGAGCAAAGAATCTTCATTTGTGTGTTAGAAAAAATACAGGTTTGTTGGGAAATCGAGGCTTCAAAGTTCCACTCTTGGACTCGAGGTCGAAAGCGAACACGGTGGGCAACGAGGAGGTTGGGTAACACGTGGACCCGTTATGTATCTTACATAAAACGGTCTGGTCGGCTCTGCGCGGCCACCAGTGACCACTGACTTGTTCTCGGTCGCCTTGGAATCAACGATATCCCACTACCGATTCAACTCGTCGTTAGGACACACGTTATTGAAGAATAAAAGAAAGGTAATAATAAACCGATGCACACCCAGGCAGAAAGCGCTGCATACATATTGAACTTATTCTTACACTTACGGCCCAACCAGCCTCATTGGCCCCTTCCGAAACCGTTATGCAGCCGGCGGAAGTGCGATACTCGCGTCAATAGTCGGCTTCGGGTACGACCAAGTATGATCGCGGACGTACTAGCCATGGGAGACTCACTGCGAGATTGCCCGTCGGATCATGGGAAGAAGGGATTACGAGTAAGTGCTTATGCCCGCGCAGGTGACGTTCGCTGTTCATCCCGGAGACGAATGAATGCATTGAATTGTGGCACGACATATGTGATCCTAATGCTTAGCTGCGGCACTCGAATTTGGGGGGACTGTCCTGGCGCGCTCTTGGTAGATAGATATTCAAGACGACATTCAATATTCCATGCTTCCGGTGCGTCCAGTTTCCCTACCTTTCTGAAAGTCGAAGCATTTATCAACCCCACTTCATTTTCAGGATATTTTGTATCGATTCTGGCATCGACGTCGGTGCACTGAGGTAAACTTCTCCGTTCGTTTGTTCATCACATTATCGATTCTAACGGTCTCTGGACTGCAAGTACCTAGTACGTTGTCTCTCCATCTACACGGCCGAGGTGAGTCCAACGGACCTGTCGTTCCCTCATGGCCTCTGACCAACTTGTGATCGTCTCGGTGTCGAATTCAGATTCTGGGTAGGCTTTCTTGCGCAAAATGGCAGTCAGTACTCACTATCACTATTCTCGACAATTTTATGCATGTTCTGTGCAATGTCTAGTTCCGCATTCTGGCACGTCCTCCTTGCCCTTCAATTCCTTCTTGGAGTATTCCTGGCTGGGGTGCTTCCTTCTGCCGCCATCCTCATTCTCAGAGGAAGACCGAATGATGCACTGACATCACTTTCCAGGCTTGGGCTGCACACGTTCCATTAGTCCAAGGACGTCCGTACCCTTCACATCCACGGAGCATTGACGCGACCATTTATTTGCTACTACCGTATTAGTTGGAGCTCTTAGAAACGCAGGTCAGCGTCACCCTCGAAACGCGGAACCTTGATGGGGAAGAAGGCGCGGTTGGCTTCTAGAAAAAGCCTTTCCATCACACATACATCAACCGGACGCTTATAGGCATTATGATATTGTTTTTCCAACCTATGTGAGTTGCCGTCTGTCATAGTAATAGAATACTTTCTGGAACGAGCTGCTCATTCGCTTGACAGAATGGAGCGTCGGAATCAATCCATTGCTACCCACGCTCGTGACGAGCATTAGTATGAACCGGTAACGTTGCTCGTCTCAGGTGGGGTCGGGATTATATACTAGTTCCTCGCTAGACGTAATACCCGCTATTTTGTACAGTTCGACAGATTGGGTACGTATACTTGTTCCTTCGTGACAATTAGTTCTTGAAAACTGATTTGACTGGCCTGCTCTTCACTCTCGTCCCTTGCATATAGTTGACTATGGTCCAAACAGGCAGAAGTGCCATGAAGAAGGCACTATCACACTTTAATATTGCGATTCTTGTGAGTGGCCCCTGCACCCCTTTTATGTATGTTGTCTCCATGGTAAATGTGATCAGCAATGTTTTCTTTACGAGTTTTGAAGAAATCGCAGCATGGTGTTTTCCAGCCTGTCGTACCTAGGATATATAAACTTCATAGACTACACGATATGGCCATGGCGCGACCGTCCAACCATTTACTGTTGCTGCAAGTCAGATGCGTTCGTGCTTGTGAGTACAGTTGTCATGACACAAACTTGATGGGGATGCTTAGTCAACAAATACGGTTCATCCTATGACGCTGCACCTTCCAGATCATGGCACTAATGCCGGAATGTAAATGATATTTGGCCTTTTAGTATGACATTAGGCTAAAATGTGGATGATACTTCGATCGCCATCGCGGGTTGTATGGAAGGTAACAGTCCAAGCCTCGTAGAATTTGGTAACATCTTCCCGAAGGAACTCTATGGACTCTACCACCGGCAATCCAGCGCAGTTGAATCGGGAACATGTCATAAAGCACGGACCAGCAAACAGAAAACAGCGGGGCTCAGGTGCAGAAGGAGGAGCCAATATGTATCCCCTGATATGGGCCCCCGTGGTCAAGAACATCCGGCAACAACCCGACAGACCGGATCGTGCACTTGGAGTCTTTTGCGTCATCGTTTCCTGTATCCAGTGGAGAAACCATTTAAACGTGTAAATGTCCGACATCGACGAAGGAACTGACCTGGACACTCGACTGCATAATCGGGATGTACGATATGCACTTCACCACGAACTTGCGAGTACCCCATGGAACGCAGGGGAATGATGGGTACTGGGTCTTTTTTGTTCGTTATCCTTCGGTTATCTGGAATCTACACGAGCATTCATCGAACACCAGTTCCGTAATTGGTAAGCGCACTTTGATGGTTGACAGGCACAGCAAAGCATATGGGAAGACCAACCTTAGCATCAACGAGAGCTGCCCACTTTGGATTACCCACCCTCGGTTTCCCGTATGTGACCCCCTTGACTGTAGTCCCTGAGGGAAGATTGAGAGACAGGAATACAGATTCGAGTTCAGCAAGTGCGCCCCCGAGCGAGTGGCCGATCTATTATTATCGCCGTATAGAGTTACGGGCATGCTATTTTTCCAGTCCAGCGAAATACCCACCACGGTGACCTTGTTGGTGTTATGCAGCGCCATTAGTCTCTTAACCTCGTTGAGAATAATCAGAGCGGTTTTGGCGTGTTCGTTCGCGAACCCGCTGTGTACTCGAACATTTGAATCGACGCCAGGGAAGAGAGTAGAATCAAGGGATTCGAGAGGGATGTTGAGGTCTGTAAGGTCAGAATACCTGCGCGTGAGAGGGTTAGATTCAGCGCAGGGTTGGATATATATCCAAGTAGACTTGCAATTTTTTTGGGTCTGTTCCTTGGTGGGCCACCACGATGGTATCTTGCGAGGGCCAGTACCCGACGTAATCTAAGGTCAGTTAGTGGGGTATCCTGTCCGTGCCATTTCCTCACTCACAGTACTGCACGGCGTTGCCATCCCCGCCTGTCAGTGTCACCTGAAAATCTGGAACAGCTGCACACGCTTCTACAGAAACTGATATTCGACATATCCAAGCAAGAACTAGATCAACATACCACCACATTTCCAGCCTTGGACGATGTTCGGGGAACAGTATGCAGCACGGGCGAATTGAGTGTAAGGAGCAAGGGCCGCAAGCTGGGTGGCTGACATAATTGTGAGTGTTGCTACATCACGATTCCGGAAGGGAGAGATGCTGGAACTGGGTAGAGCTGTCACCGTCTCTACCAGCCAAGAAACGAGAGTGAAAAGGAGTGTGCGGATAGGCTTGACCATCGTATGTGAGGACAGGACCACGGAGAATGCTGCACCCACCGATTATGCGAGATTTATATAAAATTTTATCATCCTGATCGGTAGTAATGATAAAACATTACGAGGGGCCCTAGGCTTCTAAGACTGACCCGGCCAAAAATGAAATGGTACATGTCGCAAACTGTGAACCGAACTTGGCCATTTCAAAGGCCCGTTCGATAGGCTTCTAAGGCAGACCCTGCCAAAGATGAAAGGGTACGCTTCATGGAGCGTAGCCTTGAGGCTCGAGAAACTAAACCGAAAAGTTCCATGCAAAACGGAGACGTACGCGTACACTTTGCAAAGGCTGTGAACCAAACTCACCTCTTTTGTCTGGAGACTGACGGCGTATGCTCGACGGAATAAATGATGACACAGGATCATGTATGAAGGCAACCCCGCGTTAAGTTTGACAATATGGGCTTCCCTGTGAACACATGGAAACCGGAAAAAAATATATGCCATGACGGGGCGGGTGGGCCACGTTCGGCAAGTACGAAGAAGGGAGGTCCACCAATGAAAAGACTCGGCGCAGGCTTCGAACGAGAGGATGAGCATAATGGGAATGAATAAATGAATTATGGACGTGTTGAAGGTTGAAACGTTGAAGAAAAGCCGCTGATCGCCCAGATCTGTGGTTGCATTACGGAGTCTAGCACTGCCCCTGCGTCTTGTTGCTTTCACGTGATTCGGTCGATGGAAGTCATTACTGTACATAGCACAGGCGGCCCAAGCGCTCTACTACGGGCGAGTGATGCTGTGCGGTGAGTCGTGACATGGTAAATGGCCTAATCAGCAGCAGCTCGCTCCTCACCAAAAGTCAAAACATCGACAGGAAGACCTGAATGCCCACCACACTTTGGTAGGCACAGAAGTTCGCCACCATAGTCGAGTAGGAAAGCAGCCCGAATGGATGGCATGGCACGCATTGAAACACGTTTTGATGAGGCGAGGATGAATGGAGGGATAATAGAATCGCAGACGGACACTTGGATGAACTCGGACCGCACCAAACTGAAAGACATCAATGTTAAAGCCTCGATTGCGCACCTCCAGTTCGGTGCTGCTCTGAGAGACCTTGGAATCCAGATGTGGTTAAGTAATGCCGATAATGCAGGTGCATTTGGAGGATTGAACGGGAAGTATGGGCACGGGTTGCGTGCAATCCGTTCTTCGTCAGAAAGCCGCCAAGAAGTACTTTCTGGTCGCAGACGTCTTCCCAATCATCGAGTACCACGACTCACCAGCCATCGGATGTATAGCCTGACTCGATGGTCGGACTCGAGAGATACTAGTGGCCCTTCCATATCGGCGTGGAGGAGGAAAACGAGCAATTGGATCACCTGTGCAAGAAATATGACTAGGTGGCGAGTAATGATGACCCCAGTGCCAGCGTGACCGTCATCTCGTTGCTGCCCTTGACTGCGCCTCCATTGCCCAGTGCACGCTCCCAACACATGCACTTGATGCAGTGATTGTGGAGCTGCTGTGCGATATGGAAGATGCGATTAGGAGTATCAGTGCCAGTGTCTGCCCCGCGATCTGGACGGACTGCAGGTAGATGCGTGTATCAGTCGATGGCATTGCCAGTCTCGTCGTGCGCAGATCTGCATTGACGTGTCTCGGAGCCCTTGATCCAGGAGAGTCACTCGTGGTACTTCGCCCACAGTAAGCAAAGCGTGTCCGTTTTACCCTTTAGGCTGTCCGACGTGTTCGTCATCGCAGGTCTGGCCGTGTTACATACGAACGATGGACACGAGGAGTTTACGCAACGCAGCAGCAGCACGCTCTGATAAAACGGAGGACATTCAGATCAACGAAACGTGTAATTAACCAACACGTGTGCACTGGCTCTGACGAGAACCGTATATCTCGACGCGTTTCTTCGAAAATTTCCCTTAGAACCCAAGCCATCCAGTTCCCCTCCGCCCTCTCTCCTCTCCCAGGTAGAGTCCATCATGGTCAATTCTTCCGAGCATGGCGTCTCGCGCGTCGTCCACCACAAAGACTACTACCTCCGCGGAGGCGACATGACCGTCCTCGTCAGTCTCGTCGTCCTCGCCGACACGCTCAGTCACACTCACTTTTTTTTTTCCC
>Ga0307516_10008729_pt1 | contig 11396 bp, 7 predicted proteins | sample 19_EM_MG_FD_203310 | JGI IMG/M metagenome (GOLD analysis project Ga0307516, IMG submission 203310) | Populus trichocarpa ectomycorrhiza microbial communities from riparian zone in the Pacific Northwest, United States - 19_EM | ecosystem: Host-associated > Plants > Roots > Unclassified | place...
CCACCGAACCGCCGGGCGGCTGGCAGGTCGCCGTCGACTTCGCCGGAGCCGGCGCCCAGGGCTGGCGCCGGCTGACCGCCCAGGCCGCCTGCGCCCCGGCGGGCGACCCGGCCCGGCGGATAGCCATCCTGCTCGACGACCAGGTGATCACCTCGCCGGAGGTGAGCCGGGAAGCGACCTGTCAGGTCGGCTTCGCCGGCGACGCCATGCGCATCACCGGCTCGTTCACCGCGGCCGAGGCACGCGACCTCGCCCTGCTGATCAGGGCCGGCGCGCTGCCGGTCCCGGTGGACATCGTCCAGCAGCAGGTGGTCGGTCCCACCCTCGGCCGGCAGGCGATCGACGCGTCGGCACAGGCCGCGCTCCTCGGTGCGCTCGCGACCATCGCGTTCATCGTGGCGGTGTACCGCCTCGTCGGCGTGCTGGCGGCCGCGGCGCTGGTGGCGTACGGGCTGGTGTCCTATGCGGCCCTGCTGGCGATCGGTGCCACCCTGACCCTTCCCGGCCTGGCCGGCTTCGTGCTGGCCATCGGGATGGCCGTCGACGCCAACGTGCTGGTCTTCGAGCGGGCCCGGGAGGAGTACGCCGGCAAGCCCACGCTGCGCAGCGCGCTCCGCGCCGGCTTCGCCCATGCCTGGTCGGCGATCGTCGACTCCAACGTGACCACCCTGGTCGCCGCCGGCCTGCTGTTCTTCCTGGCCTCCGGCCCGGTGCGCGGCTTCGGGGTGACCCTCGGGATCGGCGTGCTGGCCTCCATGTTCACCGCGCTGGTGCTCACCCGGTTGCCGGCCGAGGCACTGCTGCGCCGGCGCTGGCTCACGGTCCGCCCCCGGTGGAGCGGGCTGGCACACACCGGCTGGGTGCGCCGGGCGATCGCGGACCGCGGCCCGGACCTGATGGGCCGGCGCCGGCTCTGGCTGGCCGTGTCGGCGGCGGCGGTGCTGCTGGCGATCGGCGGCGTCACGGTACGCGGCGTCAACCTCGGCGTGGAGTTCACCGGCGGCCGGATGGTCGAGTACACCACGAGTCAGCCGTTGCCGGGCGACACCGCCCGGGCGGCCGTCGCCACCGCGGGCCTGGACCGGGCGGTGGTCACCCAGGTCGGCCGGGACCACATCGCGGTACGCGCCGGCGCCTTCGACGACGCCACGGAGCAACGCGTACGCGCGTCACTCAGCGCGGCCGGCGGCGGCAGCGTGCAGCCGCTGCGCGACGACAAGGTCGGTCCCAGCCTCGGCGCCGAACTGCGCGACAAGGCGCTGCTGGCGGTGGGCATCGCCCTGGGAGCGCAGCTGGCCTACCTGGCGCTGCGGTTCCAGTGGCGCTGGGGCGCCGCCATCGTGCTGGCGATGGCACACGACGTGATCATCCTGGTCGGCGTGTTCGCCTGGCTCGGCAAGCCCTTCGACGGGGTGTTCCTGGCGGCGTTGCTGACCGTCGTCGGATACTCGGTCAACGACTCGGTGGTGGTGTTCGACCGGATCCGGGAGCTGGTGCGTGGCCAGCGGAAGATCGGCCCGAGGCTGCCCCGTCCAACCACCCCACCGCCGCCCTTGACCGGACTGAAGACTCCGTTTTCGCAGCTGGCCAACGCGGCCTGCCTGCAAACCGTCCCGCGCACGGTGAACACCGGGCTGGGAGCGGTGTTCATCCTGACCGCGCTGGCCGTGTTCGGCGGTTCGTCCCTGGTCGACTTCGCCGTCGCGCTGCTGATCGGCATCGCGGCCGGCACGTACTCGTCGGTGTTCCTGGCGACCCCGCTGGCGATCACGTTCAGGTCCCGCTGAGCCCGTCCCGACAGGAGGCCCGGCTGCCCCACGGGGGTGAGGGCAGCCGGGCCGGTCCATCACCGGGACAGGCGCTGACCGGGGAAGATCAGGTTGGGGTCGCCCCCTCCCCGCCGCGATCAGAGTGGAATCCATTCGGTGGCCGTGGTGGCCGCCCGCAGGGCCTCCGGCAGCGGCTCGACGCCCAGGCCCGGCCCGGTCGGGACCGTCAGGTGGCCGTCCCGCAGCACGAACGGCTCGGTCAGGTCGGTGCGGTAGTAGCGGTCCGACGCCGAGGTGTCGCCGGGCAGGGTGAAGCCCGGCAGCGCGGCGAGGGCCACGTTCGCGGCCCGGCCCAGGCCGGTCTCCAGCATGCCGCCGCACCACACCGGCACGCCGTGCGCGGCGCAGACGTCGTGGATCCGGCGGGCCTCCAGGTAGCCGCCGACCCGGCCCGGCTTCACGTTGACGATCGCGGCGGCGCCCAGCCTGATCGCCGCCGCGGCCGTGCGGGCCGAGGTGATCGACTCGTCCAGGCACACCGGGGTGGTGATGAGCCGGGCCAGCTCGGCGTGCCCGAGGATGTCCTCCTCGTCCAGCGGCTGCTCGATCAGCAGCAGCCCGAACGGGTCGAGCCGGGCGAGCCGGCGCGCGTCCGCGACCGTGTACGCCGCGTTTGCGTCCACCTGCAGCAGCACGTCGTCGCCGAAGCGCTCCCGGACCGCGCGCACCGGCGCCACGTCCCAGCCCGGCTCGATCTTCAGCTTGATCCGCAGGTAGCCCGCCGCCAGGTAGCCGCCGACCGCGTCCAGCAGCTCGCCGAGCGAGGACATGATGCCGACCGACACCCCGCACGGGACGCGGTCATGCACGGCGCCCAGCTCGCGCGCGAACGAGCGGCCCTGCGCGCGCAACTCGGCGTCGAGCACCGCGGTCTCCAGGGCGGCCTTGGCCATCCGGTGCCCCCGGAACGGCGCCAGGGCCGGCCCGACCGCGTACGCGTCCAGCCGGGGCGTGGCGGCGAGCCGCGGGATGAGGTAGCGGCGCAGCACGTCGGCGGCGGCCTCGGTGTACTCGCTCGAATACCGGGGGTCGGTCATCGCCACGCACTCTCCCCAGCCCTCGGCCGCGCCGGTGACCACGCGCACCAGCAGGACGTCGCGCTCGGTCTCGGTGCCGAACGAGGTGCGGAACGGCGAGACCAGCGGCATGCTGACCCGGCGCAGCTCGATACCTTCGAGTTTCATCGCCCGTGCTCCTCGGTGCCGCGGGTCAGGACGTACCAGCCCTCCCGGTCGAAGCCGGTGAACCGGAGCCGCTCGGCGAGCAGCGCGCTCAGGGTGTCGCGCAGCGCCACCCGCCAGCCCTTCGCGGCGCCGGGGGCGCTGCGGCGCAGCGCCTCGATGTCCGGCGGGACCGCCACCAGCAGGGTCTGCCCGCGGAAGGAGCCGGGCAGCGGCCCGCCCGAGGGTGACCGCCGCAGGGCCACCGTCGCGGTCGCCGGCCGGACGCAGCGCTGCGGCCTGCCGGCGCTGGCCGAGACGACCGCCGGGGCGGCGAGCTCCCAGCGGATCAGCAGCCGGTCGCTGTCGTCGTCGCCGTTGATCCGGTCGTGCATCGCACCGTAGAAGTTCGGCAGGTATTCCGTCGGCATCGCGGCGAGCTTCACCATGTTGAAGTAGGCGTTGCGGGCGACCAGCGGGTCGAAGGTCCAGCTGATCGTGCCGATGCCGCGCTGCAGCGCCCAGGCCCGCTGGTGCTGCTTGAGGGCGAAGCCGACGCTACGCCCGGCGGCATCGGCGGAGACTCCGGCGATGTGGCTGTGCAGCTCCCGCTCGCCAGGGGCGGCGAAGAACGCCACCGCCGCACCGACCAGGGTGCCGCCGTCGAAGGCGCCGGCCACGTAGTTGCCGGATTTCGCCAGTGCGCGCAGCAACTCGGTGGTCAGCAGCACGTCGGTCGCGTCCTCCTGCCAGATGCCGGCCAGCATCCTGTCCAGTGTGGCCAGTTCGGTCAGGCTGCTCACCGGCCGGACCAGCACCCGCGCGGCCCGCGCGGCCGAGCCGGCGGCCTCCAGCGCCGCGGCGATGACCCGGCTCACGGGCCGGGCTCCCCGTCCAACCGCCCCGCCGCCACCCTTGACTCGCCTGGAGGCTCCCCGTCCAGCAGGTCGGCGATGAGCCCGGCGATCAGGGCCGCCCGGGCCGGCAGGGCGTCGACCAGCACGTGCTCGTCGTCCGCGTGCGCCCCGCCGCCCACCGCGCCGAGGCCGTCGAGGGTGGGCGTACCGATGCCCGCGGTGAAGTTGCCGTCCGAGCCGCCGCCGACCGCCGCGCCGGACGGGGCCGGCAGGCCGAGGCGCTCGGCCACCCGGGCGGCCCGCCGCATCAGGGTCGTGGAGGCGGCGGCCGCCATCGGCGGGCGGTTGGGGCCGCCGGTCACCTCCAGCCGGGCGCCGGGCAGCACCGGGCGCAGGGAGCGCATCGCGGTGTCGACCCGGCCCTGCTCGGCGGCGTCGCGGGCCCGGACGTCGACGGCGACCTCGGCCGTGGCGGGGACCGTGTTCGCCGAGGTGCCGGACGTCGCCTGGGTCGGCGTGACGGTGGTGCCGCGGCCCGGGTCGCCCAGCGCGGCGACGGCCAGGATCTGGTGTGCCAGCTCGATCGTGGCGTTGACCCCGCGCTCCGGCTCCAGGCCGGCGTGCGCGGCGTGGCCGTGCGCGCGCACCAGGTAGTGGGAGACGCCCTTGCGCTCGGTCTTGAGCGCGCCCCCGGCCGCGGCCGCCTCCAGCACCAGGGCCGCCGCGCAGCCCGCGGCCTCCTGCTCCACCAGCTCGCGCGAGGTCGGCGAGCCGAGCTCCTCGTCGCTGGTGACCAGCAGGGTCACCCCGGCGGGCAGGTCCAACTCGGCCAGTGCGTGCAGCGCCAGGACCAGCCCGGCCTTCATGTCGACGCAGCCGGGGCCGCGCAGCACCCCGGCGGTCACGTCGAACGGGTGGGTGGCCAGCGAGCCGAGCGGCCAGACGGTGTCGTGGTGGCCGAGCACCAAAATCCGGGCCGGCCCGGTGCCCAGCCGCCAGCGCAGGTGGGTGCGGCCGCCGGCCTGCAGGCGCTCGGGCGCCGCGCCGAGGTGGCGCTCGCCGAGCTCGGCGACCAGGTCGGTGCTGCGGGCCAGCGCGGCCGGGTCGGTGGAGGGTGACTCGCAGGCGACCAGCTCCTCGATGTCGGCGAGCAGCCGCGGCAGGCGCCGCGCCATCCGGGTCACGAGATCCATGTCAGCTCGCCCTTCGCCGGTGACGGGTGTGCTCAGCGTAGGCCCCGGCCGCCCCGACCGGGGGGCGGCGGCGGGTCGCGCTCGCGGTAGGGTTCGTGCCCATGCGCCCGGATACCCACGCAGGACGGCCGATTCGGTGACCAGAGCGCTGCGACCCGGTGACCCCCGGCGACTCGGCGGCTACCAGCTGCTGTCCAGGCTCGGCGAGGGTGGCATGGGTACGGTGTTCCTCGCCGAGGACGAGCGGTCCGGGCGCCTGGTGGCGGTGAAGGCGATCCGGCCCGAGTTCGCCGACGAGGACGAGTTCCGGGCGCGTTTCCGCAGCGAGGTGAACCGGGCCCGGCAGGTGCCGCCGTTCTGCACGGCCGAGGTGCTCGACGCCGACCCGGAGCACACGACGCCGTACCTGGTGGTCGAGTTCGTCGACGGGCCCAGCCTGGCCGAGGTGGTCGAGGAGCAGGGCCCGCTCACCGCCGGCAACCTGCACAGCGTCGCGATCGGGGTGGCCACCGCGCTCGCCGCCATCCACGGCGCCGGGGTCATCCACCGCGACCTCAAGCCGCGCAACGTGCTCTTCTCGCTGGGCACGCCGAAGGTCATCGACTTCGGCATCGCCCGGGCGTTCGAGGCGACCAGCCAGCACACCCGGACCGATCAGATGGTCGGCACGGTGGCGTACATGGCGCCGGAACGCTTCGACACCGACAGCCGGGGCGTCACCGCCGCCGCCGACGTGTTCGCCTGGGGCGCCGTGGTCGCGTACGCGGGCACCGGCCGTACCCCGTTCGCCGCCGACTCCCCCGCCGCGACCGCGGCCCGCATCCTCACCCAGCCGCCCGAGGTCTCCGGGCTGCCCGAACCGCTGCGCGACCTGGTCACCCTCACCCTGGCCAAGGAGCCCCGGGACCGGCCGAGCGCGCACGAGCTGCTGGAGATGCTGCTCAGCGCCGGCCCGCAGGAATCGCTCACCCTGTCCCAGCGGCCCGAGCTGCGGCGGGCCGCCGAGGCCGCCCAGCACTCGGGGCGCCACCCCACCGGCGGCCGGCGCCGTGGCCGCACCCGCACCGACCAAGCCGGCCCACCGCGCCGGCGCCTGAGGTGGCTGCCGGTCGCCGGGCTCGCCGCCTTCGCCGCGCTCGCCCTGGCCGGCGGCGGCCTCTACGCGATGTCCACCACGGACACCGAGGCTGGGCCCGGCGCCGCCACCCCACTCTCGGGCGCCCCGCTCTCGGTCGCCCCGCCCGCTCCCCGGGCCGTGCGCGGACCGGGCATCGTGGACCGGCTGGACCGGCCCATCCAGTGGACGGCGCATACCCTGGGCACCGGCGGGTCCTGCGACTTCGACCACGAGTTCGTGGTCACCACCGGGGAGTCGAACGAGGTCCAGTGCCCGGGGCCCACCGAGAGCTTCGCCGGTGACCAGTCGATCGCCGTCGACGTGACCGTCCGCCGCCCGGGCAGCTGCGCGCTGGTCTGGTTCCGGTTCGCCGGCCGCAGCGGCTACCGGCTGTCGGCGTGCGAGAGCCTGGTCCGGCTCGACCTGGAGGACGACGGCGCCGACACCACAGTGACCAAGGTGGCGTCCGGCGCCTTCCGGGCCGGGCACCGGGAACGGCTGCGGATCGACCTGCGCGGGCAGTCGGCCACCGTCACGATCGGCAGCACGCCGGTGCTCCAGGCCCCGATCACCGACCCGCGGCTGGTCGCCGGCCAGGTGCTGCTCGGCGTGGCCACCGCGACGGCCGAGGGCCCGGCCCAGGTCTCCTTCGCCGCCGCGGAGTTCCGGTCGCTGTGAACCGGTTCCCCGGCCTCGTCGCCGCCCTCGCGCTGCTCACCGCCGGCTGCAGTGCGCCGGAGGAGGCGCCCTCCCCGCCCGCCACCTCAGCGCCGGTCTCGGCCGCGCCCACGCCGACGTTCACCGACGTGAGCCGCGGCGACACAGAGTCGGTGGTCAAGCTGCTGAAGTACGACCGGCAGGCGCTCGCGGTGGTGGTCGAGCCCACCGTCTTCCTGGACGGCACCGCCTTCTGTGCGGCGTTCCGCATTCCCGGCACCGACCGGCGCTGCGAACGCGACTGGGTCACCGAGGACAGCAAGATCAAGGTGACGCTGCCGGTCGGCACCCGGGCGAAGCTGCTGACCGTGCGCGGCGGCGATCCCGAGTGCATCGACGAGCGCACCGGGGCCGGCTCCTGCCCGTGGGCCCCGGCCGAGCTGGCCCGGCAGACCGCCCCGGCCGACGGCGTCCTGATCCGGCTGACCACCGAGGACGGTACGGCCACCCGGATCGCCGAGGTCTACCTGCCCTGACCTGGCTTTTCCGCCGAACTCACGCAAAGACCGGACATCGAGTGACGTCGTTGACGGAAGCTCGCGTATCTTGACGTATCGGTCGGCCTCCGTGACCGCCGGCCTCCCCCACGGCAGGACACGAGATGGCTGACGATTCCGAGCGGGTGGACCCGGTGCTGGTCCGCCCGTACATCACCACCCAACCGGGGGGCGGCACCGCCGGGCACGACGACCGGCCGGCGCAGACCTGGCCGGCGACCGCCGCGCTGCCCGAGGACGGCACCCGGGAGTTGCCGCGCGTCGCCGAGCCGGCCACCGCCGTGGACCCGGCGGCGAAGAGCGCGGCGCTGCGGCGCCAGCGGCTCCTGGTCCTGGCCGGGGTCGGCGCGCTCGCGCTGCTCGGCGGCGGTGGTCTGTACCTGGTGTTGCCGTCCGGCGACGACAACCCGCCCGCGGCCGCCCGGCCGGCGCCACCCGAGCCGGGCGTGACCGCTTCGCTCGCGGCGGCGGCACCGGCGGCGAGCGAAGCCACCCGGCGTGCCTCCCCGGGCAGCCCCGCCACCAGCCGGGCGACGGTCACCAGCAGACCCGCGACCGGCTCCGCGTCGGGCGCTCCCGGGACGGCGGCGAACACCGCGCCGGCCTCCGGCGGACCGACCGCGACGCTGGCACCGCCGCCCGGCACCGCCCGGACCGGCCCGATCACCGCGGCCGGCGGCCGGTGCCTGACCCTGGGCGGCCTGTTCGCCGTCGACGGCACTCCCGTGCAGACCTCCGGTTGCAGCGGCGTCAGCTATCAGCGGTGGACGATGGCGAGCGACGGCACGCTGGCGGTCGCCGGCAAGTGTGCCGAGGTGACCGCCGACGCGACGGTCCGGATCGGCGGCTGCGACGACCGGCCGGCGGCCCAGTGGCGGGCCGGCCCGAACGGCTCGCTGGTCAACCCGAGGACCGGCGATTGCCTGACCGACCCCGGCAGCCTCAGTGCGACGGTCACCGTCACCGGCTGTACGGGCGCGGCGAACCAGACCTGGACGCTGCCCTGACAGTGCGCATACCCATCGCGACACGCCGATGCATGGATGGTAGAAACTTCAACTGTCCGCGATGGACCCGCCGGAGAAGCCGCCGGCGACCTCTCAGCAGTAACGGAGCCCCCATGCCTGGTTTCGACCTGTCCCGTCGTTCCCTGCTCCTCTCCGGCGGTGCGGCGGCCCTCGGCGCCGGCCTGCTCACCGGCGCCTCCCCCGCCTCCGCCGCGCCCGCGAACCGGCCCGCCGCCGCATCCGCGACCCGGCCCACCGCCGCATCCGCGACCCGGCCCACCGCCGCGGAGCCCGCCGTCACCCCGGCCGCCGCCCTCGCCCGGCTGCTCGCCGGCAACCGGCGCTTCGTCACCGGGCACGCCCGCCACCCGCGCCAGAGCCTGGCCGACCTGCACGCGCTCGCCGCCGGTCAGCACCCCTTCGCGATCACCATCGGCTGCGCCGACTCGCGGGTCGCCCCCGAGCTGCTCTTCGACCAGGGGCTGGGCGACCTGTTCGACAACCGGGTGGCCGGCAACATCGTCGACGACCTGCTGCTGGGCAGCATCGAGTTCGCCGTCGAGGAGTTCGGCAGCCCGCTCATCGTCGTGCTCGGCCACGAGCGCTGCGGCGCCGTCAAGGCCACCATCGACGCCATCGAGACCGGCGCGAGCGCGCCCGGGCACATCGGCACGATCGTGGACGCGCTCCGGCCGGTCGTCGAGCCGCTGCTGGGCCACCCCGGGGACGTGGTCGAGAAGGCCGTCCGCGCCAACATCCACGCGCAGGCCGCGCGGCTGACCGCGCGCAGCGAGTTGCTCGCCGAGCACGTCCACGCCGGCGACCTGCGCATCGTGGGCGCCCGCTACGACCTCGACAACGGCCGGGTCACGCTGGTCGGCTGAGCGGCGTGGCCGGGCGCACGGTTCGATGACCGCGCGCCCGGCCCGCTGGGTCGCTTCCGGGTCAGCTCAGCTTGCAGCTGTCCGGGGCCGCGGTGAGGTTGTACTCGCCGTACCAGCCGGTGCCGACCAGCTTGCCGATGCCCCGGCCGGTGTCCGCCCAGGCCTCGGTGGCGGGCAGGTATCGGTACCAGAGCAGTTCGCCCCCGTTGCCGGCGTGCGCGCCGTACAGGATGTCCGCGCCGGCGGAGAACATCGCGTTGAACATCTGCCAGCCGTGCCCGGCGGGCCTGGCCTGCTGGGCCCACTGGTTGGTGGCCGCGTCGTAGTGGTAGCGGAACAGGTCTCCGGCGGGCGTGCGCGCGTAGATCACCCCGGCGCCGGCGGCGACGATGAGGTCGTACCCCGACCAGTCGCCGTCCAGCGTCCGGTGCTCCCACGACCCGGCGCCGGCGGGCTGGTACGAGCGCCAGTGCAGCCGCCCGTCCGGCTCGACCGTGTAGATGTCGCCCCTGGCGTCGACGGTGATGCGGTTGCGGTACGGCGCCGTGGCGTAGCGCGCCCAGCCGGTGTCGATGACCTTGTACTGCGCGCCGTTCGTGACATCCCAGCCGGTGCCGTTCCACCGGAACCGGCGCAGGTCACCGTTGTCCACCGCCGCGTAGACGACGCCGCCCGGCCCCGCCACGGTACGCGCGCCGAGCCAGCCCTGACCGATCTCCCGGCCGCCCCCGTCGACCCAGCTGAACCCGCCGTTCAGCGGGTCGGTGTGCTGGTACAGGCGCAGCCGCCCGTCGTTGCCGACCACGAAGGTGGACACCGACGTGGGGCACTCCGCCATGCACTCGGCGCGGACCGGCGCGGGGCGTTCGGTCGCCCTCGGGTCGGGCCCGTCCACCTGCCAGGTCGCGTTGTCCTGGTAGGAGCAGGCCCGGTCGAACGCGTTGCCGCCGGAGTTGTCGGCGACCCAGAGCTCGGTGCCGAGATGACGCAGATACCGGCCCGGCTGGCTCTTGGCCTCCAGCGACACGCCGGTGCCGCCCAGGCCCTTCTTCGCGCACCAGGTGGCGGCGTTCTTGAACTCGGTGCCGCCGTCGCTCGGCTGCAGTTGCACCCGGAACCCCACCGGCCGCAGGTAGTGGCCTGGGTGGTCGGTCGATTCCAGCGAGTGGCAGCCCTCGCCGGCCAGGCCGTCGACGACCTTCCAGGTCGCGTTCGGCACCGGCACGGACGCGGCCGGGCCCGGGTCCGGGTGGTTCACCGCCGCGTCGCCGGGCCCGCTCCACACCCACCAGCCCTTGCGGTTCGGGCTCGTGGTCCGCAGCGACTGGGTCAGCGCGTCGAACTGGCCGACCCGCAGGAACAGGTCGACATCGCCCGGCGTGCCGGCCAGCGCCGTGGCCGCCGCCGCCGACAACGCGGGGTGCACCAGGCTGTTGTCGGCCCTGGCCTTGATCTCCGACGCCAGCTTGCGGTCCGCCGCCGCCTTCCGGTCCAGCGCGATCTGCTTGTCCCGCGTGCTCGCGGCGTGCACCCCGGACTCGATGAACGCGGCCCACACCGCCGGCTCCGGCGAACGCAACGCGGTCAGCGCCGCCCCGGCCACCTCGGAACCGGCGACCGCCTTCTCCTCGATCTTGCGGATGAAGTTGTCGTTCGAGAGGGTCAGCTCGCCCCCGGTCGGCGCCCACGCCACCACCGACGCGGCCCGGCGCTTGAGGTCCTGCTGCCGCAGCGCCTCCTTCTCCGCCTCGGTCTTGTCGTGCTGCTCCTGGATGTAGGCCTCGACGTCGGCCCGGTGCGCCGCGATCACGCCGGTCTCGATGAACGCCTTCCACGCCGCGGCCTCGCCCCGCAGCGCGGCGTTCACGCCCGCCTGGACCCGAGTGGCCCACGGCTGGGTCACCAGCGTGCCGATCCGGCGGATGAACTGGTCATCCGGCAGATCCAGCAACTCCGGGGTGGCCGGAACCTCCAGATACGCCAACGCCCGCTGCTTCGCCTCCCGCGCCTGCTGCCGTGCCAACTGCTCCTGCCGGATCCGCGACTCGTCCTTCTCCACCGCGACGAAGATCTCCGACCGGATGAACAACGTCGCCGCATCCGCACCCTCGACATCCAACGCCGCCCGAGCCGCA
>Ga0307516_10008730_pt1 | contig 11396 bp, 13 predicted proteins | sample 19_EM_MG_FD_203310 | JGI IMG/M metagenome (GOLD analysis project Ga0307516, IMG submission 203310) | Populus trichocarpa ectomycorrhiza microbial communities from riparian zone in the Pacific Northwest, United States - 19_EM | ecosystem: Host-associated > Plants > Roots > Unclassified | place...
GCTGGTGTGCGACCCGTGTGAGGCACGGTGTGTGATGCAGACCGGCTCAAGGGTTTGACGGCAGAATTCGAGCCGAGCCCATTTTGGAAACGGCATCTTTTCTGCCGACCTTTACACCGTTCGGCCCAACCCGCCGCGAATGTCGGAGGTCGAGCGCCTGCGGTTTTCGGCGAGCCACAGGTCCAGGTCGCCGATGGCATACAAAACGGCCCGCCCCATCTTGAAGTACTGGGGACCATTGCCGGTGACGCGCAGCTTTTCGAGCGTCCTGTGTGATAGGCTCAGATATCGCGCAGCTGCGCGCGTTCGCACATATTCCTGTTGGGGCGTGATTTGGGTCATGTCGGCTTCCTCAAAATTCATTGTCGCGGCGTAGCGCAGCGATCCGAAGCCAACTTAGTCGCGCGAAATGCGCAGAAAAGAATCGCGCAGTTATTGCGTGGCGCAAATATCGAGACGTACGATTTTGCGTCGCCCCGAAAAAGCCAGGAAAGTTCTCAAATAGCGTGGCCAGCTGTCTTGAACTTCAGCTTGAGGCGCTGCATTCGACGCAGGATGCTTGCATCCGAACCCACTGCACGTCCGGATTTGCGCAATTCGTTGGCTAGAAGGCGCGCCGCGTTGCGGTCGCTCTGACCGCCCTGTCGCAATACGCAAAATCGTGCGTAAAACTTTTCCTCTTCCGAGGGCGGCACTGTACGCGGGCGGCCCTTCGCGCGGCTCGCTTTCACTTGGAACCCCGGGACGTGTGCGATGGCCATACCCAGGCAAAGCCTTGGCAATGCGTCGGGATCGTCTTTCGCTATTCCGTAATGGTCAAACAGAAGTGGGAACTTCGGAATGAACTCCCAACGCCACCCCGGCGCGGAATACAAGCTGTCGGGAAAAATGGGCAGAGCAGGGGCAACGCTCGTATTGGCACCCGCTCCCAGGGAGTCCAATGGGATTAGGGACTTTAGATCGATGCCCCAATTCAACCCCGGAATGGAATTCAAGCTGATTGGATAGACAGGCGGAGCGGCGGCACCACTCGCCTGGGCGCGAAGCGTTCGCGAGCGACGCCAAGCGTAGGGGAGCCTGCGTTTCGGTCGCGGCTTTAGGGGTACGGCAAGCGCGCCGATGTAGCGGTGTTGCGATGATTTCTGCTTTGGCTTTTGTGCCATGTTGTCATCCTTGTCGCTGGACTCCGGCGCAGCGAGCATTCGATTTCTTGCCTTCGCGATCTCCCAAGATCGGCGACCTGCGGCCAAGCACACTCCTGCCGGATCGATTTGGCAAGGGTCTGTCAAATGCGTTCTGGGTGACTCGTATTGCTGCTATTGAATTTGCCAAATCAATTCGCGGAAGCGCAAACGTAGAAATGTTCTGTGAGCGGAGAATACAAAATATTTTGCGTATCCCGTCGTAGGTTTGGGAATTTCATCCGGCAATCGATTTTCCGGTTCGATGTAGAGCGCTGTGGAATAGATATTTTGAAATTCCCACGCACGCTACAGGCGTTTATTCCCTCACGAATCTGTTCAGCCCAATAATTCGCGCCGATCGCGATGGGACCGTTCAAGCGAGCACATGATCCGCACACGGATATTTCTAAGGCATTGAGAATGCATGGATAATCGGCTCCTCCATCATGGGGGCGACGCAAAAACGATGAGACATGGGCCGCTTTTAGCGGCAGGAGCGCTCCCGGTGCAATTGCCTGAGGAATGCCGCTAACGGTCCTCGGAATTGGGCCTTCCGAGCAGCGACAGGACAAAGCCTGTCACCAGCATCCCGATAAGGACCAGGATGACCGTAGACCCTGCCGCGGTGTTGTGGCCTATGGAACGGATGGCCGGGTGCAACAGGAGAAGCGCCTTGCTGCCCAGCTGCAGAACGAGCAGCAGAAGATAGATAAACGGAATCATGGCGCGGTAGCGGATCAGCGCCATTACGCCCAGTAGCCCGAACAGAAGGCGGGAAAGGCCGAGAAGCGCGAAAAGCGAAACCACCGTCGTTGCGGCTTCGGCACCAAACCGGTCCAGGGGGATCCCGTCGGCGCCCATCGCGACCGATCGCGTGTTGATGATCGAATTGACGCCAATGACGAGTTCCAGGAGCACCACCGGCACCAGGATCCAGATCGCGAGCCAATGGCCGCGAAAGATGTTGTCGAACTGCCTGGGAAAGACGCGACCAAGCATTATCAACTCCCGTTCACAGTCGCTTCAGAACAGGATACCAGAGGAATGTGTACGCGCCAAAGACTCCAACAGCCATCAGCAGGGCAAACGTGGTGAGCACAATTGCCATCGAGATACGGGCCGGTGCGCTGCCATCTTCTTTTGCGCGCAGGTAAAATTCCAGCACAGCGAGCGGTAACAGGTAGCAGCCGAACGCGCACGCGACCACGACCGGCCCGTCGAAATTCTTGCCGAGTCCGGCTTCGCTCCGGGTCAGCACGATCCAACCGAAGATCATCACCCGGAAGAACCACTGGCCATTGGCGACAAGATATGTCCGCAGCGCCCAGCGGCGGTGCGAAACGAATTCGCGCTTCAACGCGGCGCTCCAGGCCAATGCTGCGAGGAGAACGATGAGAAGCCCGTTTCCGCTGATGGCGATTGCGCCTGTCATGTTCGTGGTCGCGCCGCGTACCCAGACCATGTAGAGACCGGTCAGGCTGACGCCGATCGCCGTTACGATAAAAACGCGCCCGTTCCAGCGATGGAAACGCGGCGCCATCGCGCGCAAGCGCGGTACAAGCTGCAGCGCGCCGCCCAGCGTCACATACGATACGAGCAGGGCATGGGCGCCGAAAGCCAGATTGCCAGCCAGGTCGCCGGGCACGTAGCCTTTCAACAGGCCATGGTTCTTTGTCCAGACCTGAAAATTGCCTGTCAACGTCGAAGGGCCGTAGAAGAGAGCGATATAATAGAAGAACAGCCACTGCCCGAAAGTGGCAACGGCGAGCCAGAACATCGCCGTACGGCTCAGAAGCAGGCCGGCAACACGCACGACGGGGCCCGCGTTGCCGGTATCGAATTGTGACGCCGATGCCATTGCGCTTGCCGAACCTAACTTTAGATAAGAGGGTTCAAGCGGCGCGCCATGATGCCGGATGCCAAAAGCATGATCGCAGGTAACAAAGAACATGGCTGAACTTACGGTATCCGCCGGACTGGCGAAGGGCCTTCTCGATCTGGCCGTGTTGAAGGGTGCGGACCGTGCAGCATTGCTGGCGCGTGCGGATATCGCCGCAGGCGATCTCGACGATCAGGACAATCGAATCCCGCAGTCGCGCTATGTGATGCTTGTGCGCGCGGGCAAGGAACTGAGCGGCGATCCAGCGCTGGCGTTGCACTACGGAGAGACAAGCGATTTCGCGCGGGTTTCGGTGGTCGGCTTGATCGGGATGGCTTCCGAGACCTTGGCCGAGGCGTTCGTCCAGTTGAACCGTTATGGGCGGCTGGTGGTGGAGTTCGACGGTGGCAAGGATCGCTTTGTGATGATGCCAGAGCATGGCGATTTTTGGATGGTGGACACGCGCCAGAACCCGAACGACTTCTTCGAGCTGACCGAGTCCACGTTCGCCCGCATGATTTGCGGCCCGCGTGCCTTCGGTGTCACCCAGCTCGCAAAAACCGTACATGTCACGCACAAGGCGCCCGCCTACGCATCCGAATATCAGCGCGTTTATGGCGCGCCGGTAATGTTCGAAGCCGCCCGCAATGCGATCCTGATCGATTCACGCTGGAGCGCGCACCGCATCCAGCAGGCGCCGCGTTATGCCTTCGGCATCTTGAGCCAGCATGCGCAAAAACTCCTTGACGATCTGGAACGCTCCAAGACGCTGCGCGGTCGCGTAGAGACCCTGCTGTTGCCTGTGCTTCACAAGGGCGACATCGGCATGGACGCCATCGCAGGCCAGCTCGCGGTCAGCCGCCAGACGCTCTTCCGCAAGCTGAAGGCAGAGGGCACGACGTTCGAAAAAGTGCTGGACGAATTGCGCCACAGGCTCGCATTGCATTATCTGGGCGGAAAGAAGGTGTCGGTGAACGAGACGGCCTATCTGGTCGGCTTCTCCGATCCGGCCGCCTTCAGCCGCGCGTTCAAGCGCTGGACGGGATCCAACCCGCGCGATGCGCGCGGCGCTAAAGCAGCTTCCAGATAAGTGCGCGCAGGCGCGGGCTGACGGCGAACGCGAAACCGGCGACCGCGAGAATGCCGAGCGTCGAGAGCGAATTGTTCTGAACGAAGTCGCGCGCTTCCTTGCCGAGCAATGTTCCGATCTCCGCCGTGAAGCCCATACCACCCAGGCCGGACCGCCCCGCCACCTTGGGCGGCGGCGGTGCCGCCATGCGCATGGCAATTCGCGCAATGACAAGCACAAGCACAGAGAACAGGATCGCGAGCCCCGCCGTCGCAAGCGCGGCGAGCCAGGGCTCCATCACCGTCTCCAGCAACTGGTACATCGCGATGATGACGAAGGTAACGGCCACGATGCCGCCCGCGGCCGCGATCAGGATCGCGGCCGCGCCGATCGCAAGACGCGTCAGAAGGCGGCTGATCATGTTTCAGGATCTCAGCGGCGGCCGAGGATAAGCCCGACGAGGAGGCCTACGGCGAACGCGATCCCGGCGGACGCCAAGGGTTGTTCCTTGATCCGGTCCGCGAGGTCGTCGGCGGAGGATTCCGTCCTCGCCCAGACCTGTTCACCGGCAGCGCGCGCGCGGCTCGCCGCTTCGGCGCCCGCGGCACGGGCGGTCTGGTCGAGCAGACCCGCGATCCGCGCGAACTCCGTCTTCAACTGGCGGAACTCGTTCACAAGGGAGTCCACGTTCCGTTCGGTCTCCGGCATGTCAGTATTCGCCATCGTCAATCCTCCAAAACCAGCCGATAATCCGCCGAAATAGGGTAAAAAGTGGTTACAGGGAACCCTGCCACGCCCCATCGACGGATGCCAGACGCAAACGCTCAAACTCAGGGTTTGGGCGCAATCCGCCACACAATATTTCCCACATCGTCTGCGACCAGAAGCGCACCCGTCCGGTCGGTCGCGACACCGACAGGACGTCCATAGGCCAGATCGTTTTTCGGATCGGGGCGGAAACCGGTAAGAAAGGGCTCGGGCAACCCGGTGGGTTTGCCGTCCCTGAATGGAATGTAAACGACCTCGTAACCGGACATCTGTGCCCTGTTCCACGAGCCATGCTCGCCGATGAAGGCACCGCCCCGATAGTGCTCGGGGAAGGCGTTTGCGGTGTAGAACGTCAGGCCCAGCGCTGCGACATGGGCGCCGAGCGCATAGTCGGGTGCGATGGCTTTCGCGACCATCGCCGGGTTTTGTGGCTGCACGCGCGCGTCGACATGCTGGCCCCAGTACGACCACGGCCAGCCATAGAACGCGCCGTCCGTCACGCTGGTGAGGTAGTCGGGCACGAGATCGTCGCCCAGCTGATCGCGCTCGTTCACGACCGTCCAAAGCGTGTGTGTCACGGGCTCAAAGCCAAGCCCGTTGGGATTGCGCAGGCCGCTTGCGAAGATGCGCTCGTTCTTGCCGTCCGGATCGATTTCCAGAATGTCGGCGCGGCGCTTCTCGATCTCCATGCCCTTGTCGGCGATGTTGCTGCCCGATCCGACGGTGACATAGATCTTCTTGCCGTCCTCGCGCGCGATCAGATTGCGCGTCCAGTGATGGCCGACGGGAATGTCGAGAATCTTTTCGCACTTCGCGGTGATCTGCGTTTCGCCATCGCGATAGGGACAGCGCACCACGCCGTCGGTGTTCGCGACATAGAACCAGCCGTTCAGCAGCAGCATGCCGAAATTCTGATGGAGGCCCTTCAGAAAGACGGTCCGGACATCGGGTTTGCCGTCGCCATTGGTGTCGCGCAGCAGCGTGATCTCATTGGCGCTGGGCGGCGCGGAACCGTTTTTGGTGTCGAGCCAGTGCTCGACCAGGGTCTCGATCGAGCCGATCGCCGTCATCGGCGGCGCCGCCTCCGCCACCAGCACATCGCCGTTCGGCAAGACATAAAGCCAACGCGGATGCTTCAGGTTCTCCGCATACCGCGTGACGGCGAACCCGGCAGGCGCAGTTGGCGCAGCACCATCGGGCCAGGGCGCGGTCGAGTTCACGGACATGGTGGGAATCGTCTGCGCCATGGGCGCGGGAAGAACGGGATGCACTCCATAATTCGATTTCGGTGGTGGATGGCCCTGACCGCAGCCGGCCAGAACGGTGGCAGCAAGCAGGGCTGCGTAACGAGGCGTGCAGGCCATGGGCAGTCTCCTATGCGGCGCCGGTGCGTTCGCGGAAGAAGGCGATAACACGTTCCTCGGCCAGTTTGGTTTTGCTTCCCGGTTCGTCAATCAGATTCACGGTCAGGACCGAATGCGCGTTCATCGGCCCCGGCGCGGAGTCGACGTCGTCGAATTCGTACGCCTCGAACTTGTCGCCGAATTCCCGCCGATAGGTCTCAAAGCGCTCGTCGGGCACGAGCTTGTCGCTTTTGAAACGCAGCCCGATCATCGAAAGGTTTTCGTCGTTGAACCGTTTTCGCGCGCACGCGATCTCTTCGCGCGAGGTATCGATCGCCCCCTTGCCGGCGAACAAGGGCACCGGCATCGAAGGCTGGGACAGGACAGGGGCCACAACCGCGGGCTCGGTCATCATCGCAAGCGCGAAGCCGCCGGTGAAACACATGCCTACTGCGCCGACACCCTTGCCGCCGCAATCGGCCTTCACCTTGCGCGCCAGCGCGCGCAGCCAGTCTACCATCGGACTCGATTTGCCGCCCGACCACACGTTGAACTCGCGGCGGATGCACATGCCCTGGAACATCTGACCCAGCGCATAGCCGGTCGAGAGCGGGCGGCCCGGTTCGCCGAACAGGCTCGGGCAGTAAACCGTCATGCCGGCGGCTGCGACCCGGTCCGCAAAGCGGATCACGAACGGATGCAGACCCGGCATCTCATGGATCACGATCACGCCCGGTCCCGTGCCGCGCCGGAACACCTGCCGCGTCCATCGTCCGTCGTTGAAATCGAAGGCCGTGTAGTCCTTCAATGCTGCACTGTAATCCATGCCTCCTGCCCCTGCGGTAACCGCGCCCTTAGCTTTGTGTGACACTAAAGGGCGCGAAATGACCTGGGCAAGCTGGAGCGCATTCGTGGTGGCCATGACGGCGCTGTGTGTGGTGCCGGGCCCGGCCGTGCTGCTCGTGCTGTCGCAGGCGCTGAGCCACGGCACCGCAAAGGCCGTCTGGTCGATCCTGGGCATCATCGTCGCGGGGACCGCCTGGTTCGTTCTGTCGGCAACCGGCATCGGGGCGGTGCTGACCGCGTCCTATGACCTATTCTTCGCGATCAAGTGGATCGGCGTGGGATATCTTGTCTGGCTCGGTGTCGCCACGTTCTTCCGCACCTCCAAACTCGCGGCACTCAAGCCGGCGTCGGGACCCGCCGATGCAAAGCGCCTGTTCGTAGGAGGCTTCGTGCTGCAGATGGCCAATCCGAACGTGCTCCTTTTCTTCACGGCGTTCCTGCCGCAGTTCATCGATCCGCACACAGCACTCTGGCCGCAGATCGCGATCCTGGCGCTGACGACGGCCGTCATCGAACTCGTGGTGCAGCTTGGCTATGCGGTGCTCGCAGGCCGGTTTCGTGCGATGGCAACCGCGCAGCGTTTTGCGGTCGTCACCGACCGCGTTGCCGGCGTACTGCTCGTGGCAGCAGGGCTCGGCATGGCCGCGATCCGCCGCGCCTGACTTAAGGCCCAGATTGCTAGGGCCACGTGTGGGCGAAGTTCACGCCGCCATCGACCACCAGCGTGTGGCCCACGACGTAATCTCCTGCGCGCGACGCCAGATAGATCGCCGCTCCCGCCATATCCTCGTCGCGGCCGATGCGCCGCGCCGGAATCCGGCTGGCCGTCGCGTCGGCGTGATCGCGCGCCTGAACGTTCATGTCAGACGCGAATGCTCCGGGCGCGATTGCGGATACCGCGATGTTGTCCTTGATGAGATGCAGCGCGAGCCGCCGCGTCAGATGGATCAAGCCCGCCTTGCTCGCCTGATAGGAATAGGTCTCTTGCGGATTGACGGCGATGCCGTCGATCGAGACGATATTGATGACCTTTGCCGGACGCTCCGCGCTCGCGGCCGCTTTCAGCGCGCCATGCAATGCCTGTGTCAAAAAGAACGGCGTCTTGAGATTGAGGTCGAGGACCTTGTCCCAGCCCTTCTCCGGAAACTCCTCGAAGGTCGCGAGCCACGCCGCACCCGCGTTGTTCACGAGGATATCGAGCTTGGGCTCGCGCGCCGTCACGGCGGCCGCCAGCGCCTTTGCACCTTCGACATTCGATGCATCCATCGGGATCGCGATGCAGGTGCCGCCGCCGGACGACAATTCTTCAGCCGTCTTCTCGCAGGCTTCCGCCTTGCGCGCGCTGATATAGACCCGCGCCCCCTGCGCCACGAAGCCCGCAGCGATCATCTTTCCGATACCGCGCGAGCCGCCGGTCACGAGCGCCGTGCGCCCTTTGAGAGAAAACAGGTCCGACATTTCGCCTCCCGGAAATTGCTATTTCCGTAGTTGTCGGAAGGCGTCATGCGCTTGTCAAACGAGACCCTGCGCGGCAGGCTTCAGGAGCAAAGGGAAATCCATGTCCGAACCCGATTCCGAGCTTCAGCGCCTGCGCGACAGCATCGACAATATAGACGCCGCGCTGGTGCACCTTCTGGCCGAGCGCTTCAAATGCACACAGGCGGTCGGCCGCTTCAAGGCCGGGCACGGGCTGCCGCCGGCCGATCCCGGGCGCGAAGCTCAGCAGGTCGCGCGCCTGCGCGCGCTCGCCAAGGAAGCCAAGCTCGACCCGGACTTCGCCGAGAAATTCCTGGCCTTCATCGTCCAGGAAGTCATCCGCCACCACGAAGCCATCCGTCGCTGAACTGTCAAAGAGCGCTGCTAACGCTCCGGGCTTTGTTGCAGATCAAAGATGACGTGGCAGGATAAATTTCAAAACGCGCTGGCCTATCAAGGTGCGGGCAGGCTGGATGCCGCGGAGCGGGCCTACCGCGCCACGATCGCCGGCAATCCGAGTTTTGCTGCGGCGCACCACAATCTCGGCACGGTGCTGCATCTTCGCGGGCGTTATCGTCGGGCGATCTATGCCTTCCAGCAATCGGCCAAACTCGATCCCGAGCTCGAGGCGGCCGCCCATCTCGGCATTGGCGTGGTCCTTACGAGGACAGGGGATTTTGTACATGCGGAGGAAGAGTTGCGCGCAGCAATTACGCTCGCACCGAATTCGCCGGATCCTCATCGCTTCCTCGGTGACATGTTTCGCAATCTCGGGCGGCTCGAGGAGGCGCGCACCGCTTTCCTGAGTGCGTTGAGTGCTGCGCCCGACGACCCCGAGGCTCATTTCGGTTTGGCATGTGTTTGCCTTGCGCTCGGAGAAATGCCCGAAGGCTGGGGCCACTACGAATACCGCCGTGCGAAGGTCAACTCGCCTGCGCTGGAGCCTGTCTGGAGGGGAGAGGACATCGCCGGACGCGCGGTGCTGATCCACAGCGAGCAGGGATTGGGCGATACATTCCAGTTCCTGCGCTACATCCCGCATCTCGCCGCACATCGCGCAACTGTCTTGCTGGCGGCGCGGCATGAGATCATGGCGCTGGCCGCGACGGACCCCGGGATCTCCAGAATTGTGGAGCCGACTTATACGTTGCCGCGCTTCGACTTCAGCTGTGCGCTGCCGAGTCTGCCTTACATGTTCGCCACCACGCTCGCGACGATTCCGGCCAATGTGCCCTATCTACAGGCCGATCCCACCCGTGTTGCTGCATGGCAGGAAAAGCTCGGAAAAACGGATGGCCTCACGGTGGCGATCGCGTGGCGCGGCAATCCCGAGCATCGCAACGATTATCGCCGGTCGATCCTCGATGGTGAGATCGCGCCCCTGCTGAACGTACCGAACGTCCGCTTTCTGGTCGTGCAGAAAGACGACGCCGATGCGCCCAATATGCCGAATGTCGTGAAACTCGGCACGCAAGACTTCAACGAAGTCGCCGCGATCATGACAGTCGCCGATCTCACGATTTCGGTCGATACCGTCTTTTGCCATCTCGCTGGCGCCTTGGGCAGGCCGGTCTGGACATTGCTATGCCTGTCGCCAGATTGGCGCTGGCAGCTCGAGGGCGAACGGACCCCGTGGTACCCCAGCATGCGTCTCTTCCGACAGGAAGTCTTTGGCGACTGGGCAGGGGTAATCCGGGACATTATCAGCGCGCTTGCCGAGGTGCCGCGACGGCAGGCTTGAGCTTGGGGGGCCCGGCTGTATCATCCGCGTCGAGCCAAAGAGAGCGCCGACGATGGATCTAAGCTTTTCGCCAGAAGAAGAAGCCTTCCGCAGCGAAGTGCGCGCCTTCATCGCCGATGCCAAGGCAAAGCTGCCCGCGAGTCTCGGCGCGCCGGAATCGGCGACGCGCGGCAAGGAGGACTACCTCGCCTGGCACAAGCTTCTCTACAAGCAGGGCTGGGTCGCGCCGTTGTGGCCGAAAGAATATGGCGGCCCGGGCTGGAGCGTGACGCAGCGCTACATCTTCGGCGAGGAATGCGCGAAGGCCGACACGCCGACGACCTTGCCGTTCGGCCTGTCGATGGTCGGGCCGGTGATCTTCACCTTCGGCAGTGACGAGCAGAAAAAGAAATTCCTGCCGCGCATCATGTCGGGCGAGGACTGGTGGTGTCAGGGCTATTCCGAACCCGGTGCCGGCTCCGACCTCGCCAGCGTGCGCACCCGCGCGGTGCTGGAAGGCGACCACTATATCGTCAACGGCCAGAAGACGTGGACGACGCTCGCGCAATACGCCGACTGGATCTTCTGTCTTGTTCGCACCGATACCAGCGTCAAGCAGCAGGAAGGCATCACCTTCCTGCTCATCGACATGAAGTCGCCCGGCATCACGGTGAAACCGATCATCGTGCTCGACGGCGCACATGAGGTGAACGACGTCTTCTTCGACAATGTGAAGGTGCCGGTCGCCAATCGCGTTGGCGAAGAGAACAAGGGCTGGACCTACGCCAAGTTCCTGCTCGTGCACGAACGCTCCGGGATCGCCCGCGTCGCGGGGTCCAAGCGGGCGGTCGACAAGCTCAAGGAGATCGCAAGGTCCGAACTCGTCGATGGAAAGCCCCTGATCGAGACGGAGGATTTCTCGCGCAAGGTTGCAGCGCTCGAGGTCGAGTTGACGGCGCTCGAATATACCGAGCTGCGCACCCTGGCTGCCGAATCGAAAGGCCAGATGGCCGGGCCGGAAAGCTCGATCCTGAAAATCCGCGGCACGGAAATCCAGCAGCGCATCACCGAACTGACCGAAGAAGCGGTCGGTTACTATGCGGTCCCGAAC
>Ga0307516_10008731_pt1 | contig 11395 bp, 14 predicted proteins | sample 19_EM_MG_FD_203310 | JGI IMG/M metagenome (GOLD analysis project Ga0307516, IMG submission 203310) | Populus trichocarpa ectomycorrhiza microbial communities from riparian zone in the Pacific Northwest, United States - 19_EM | ecosystem: Host-associated > Plants > Roots > Unclassified | place...
AAAAACCGTTCAAGCCGACAGCTGCCGCGCCACACGGATGGCGGCGATCAGGCTGGAGGCGTCCGCTTTACCTGTGCCGGCAATGTCAAAAGCCGTGCCGTGGTCCGGGCTGGTGCGTACCAGCGGCAGGCCCAGGGTGACGTTCACGCCCTGCTCGACCCCGAGGTACTTGACCGGAATCAGCCCCTGGTCGTGGTACATCGCCACCACCACATCGAACTCGCCGGCCTGTCCCGGCCTGGCGCGGGCCCGCATGAACACGGTGTCCGGCGCGATGGGGTCGCTCACATTCAGGCCCTGCGCGCGGGCCGCGGCGATGGCCGGCGCAATGATGTCGATCTCCTCCCGGCCAAACAGGCCGCCCTCGCCGGCATGCGGGTTCAGCCCGGCCACGGCGATGCGCGGGGGGCCGCCCGCGGCGCACCGCACCGAGGCGTGGGCAATCTGCAGGGTCTGGAGCACGTTGTTAAAGGTCACCGCCTCCAGCGCATCGCGCAGCGACAGGTGGATGCTGACCAGCACGGTCTTGAGTTCGTCGTTGGCCAGCATCATGCGCACCGGCATGTCGGCCAGCGCTTTGCCGGCAAAGGCCGCCGCTTCGGCCTGCAGCAGTTCCGTGTGCCCGGGAAAGAGCGCAAAACCCGCACCCGCCAGCGCCAGGGCCTCCTTGTGGATGGGCGCGGTGACCAGGGCTGCCAGCTCGCCGGACAGGGCCGCACGCGCCGCCCAGACAATACAGTCCGCCGCGGCCTTGCCGGCCAGCGCGCTGACCTGCCCATACGCCGCAGGGCCGGGAAGTTCACAGGTTTGCAGCACGGGGATGCATCGCGGCGGCGCCGCCTGCCAGTCGCCGGCCTGCGCCAGCAACGCCACCGGCAGCGCCGGGGCACCCGGGGCAGTGACCAGTGCCGCGGCACGGCGCAGGGTCGCGACATCGCCTGCCACCACGCAAGCGGCCAGTTCGGCAGGCGCATCGCGGAAGGCCTTGGCGATGATTTCAGGGCCAATGCCGGCGGGGTCGCCCATGGTGATGGCCAGCGGACGGGTCAGCGCCATGGAAAACCCTGAACGCTGGCGTGGGCCTTGGTGTATCTCATGACTTCCCCTGGCCATGCGAACGGCCCATAATGGTTTGGACGCCACCCTGCGCGCACGTTGCCCGGCAACCTGCACGCAGGCACTGGCGCTTAGCCGGATGGAAGGGGTCAGCAAGATGCATTCTGTCGGTATTTTCGCGCAAACCGGGGCGGCGGCCCTGGCTGGCCCGTGCGTGAAGCCATGAACGCCGCAGAAACCGTGATCTGGAGCGCTGCTGCCGGCTCCATCGGCCTGGTGGTGTTGCTGGCTGTGGCGGACACGATCTATAGCCGCAGCCAGGCCAGCCTGCAAAGCCTGGTCTACCTGAGCGTCTGCTGGCTGTTTTTCACGCTGCTCAGCGGCTTGCCGGAAGCCGTCCTGCCCCAGGCCGACGCCCCCTGGATGCACACGGCCCAGGTGCTGATCGGGCCACTGTGCGCGGGCGTGGGCGCCTATGGTGCCAGCCACTGGCTGTCAGCGTCCAAGCGCGACCGCGTGACCGACCTCAGTTTTCGCGGCACCACCCTGCTGTGCCTGGTAGGCGGTCCCTTGTGCCTGCTGTTGCCCAGCGGCCTGCAATTGCCGGCTTCCGCCGCGCTGACGGTGGTGACCCTGTCCGTCGCCGTGTGGCTGGCCGTGCGCGCCACCCAGCAGGGCGACCGGCTCGCCTGGGGCCTGGCCGCCGGCTGCGTGCTCACCCTGCCGCTGCAACTGGGCCTGTACTGGCTGGCGCTCAACACCACCCGGCCCTCGCTGGTGATCCAGGCCGTGGTGGCGCTGCTGGGCCTGCTGAGCATTGCGGCGATTGCTGTGACGCTGTGGCTGCGCAACCACCAGGACATGCAGATCCGCAACCATTCGCATTCGCGGCGCGACCCGGTGACCCAGCTCTACAGCAGTGTGGTGATGGTGCAAAAAATCGTGCGCGCGCAACGCCGGCTGGTGCGCACGCGGCGCGACGGCGCCTTGATGGCGGTGCAAATCTTCGAGCCCGAGCGGCTGCTGGCCCAGGTCGGCCACTATGGGCTCAATGAAATTTACAGCCAGCTGGCGCGCCGCATGCAACGCCACACCGGTGTGGTGAATCCGGCCGGCCGCTACTATGACCGCTGCTTCGTCGTGCTGATCGAAACCCTGCATTCGCCGCGCTGGATACGCACACTGGGCCTGCGCGTGGCGTCCAGCCTGCGCAAGCCGCTGGAGGTGACCTCGCTCAACGGCGACCGCATCCGGGTCTGCGCCGACATCGGCGTCGGCATGGTGCACCTGTCAGGCGCGGCCAAGGACGTGGACCAGCTGCTGCACGAGATCCAGGACGTGGCGGCGGCCGCGCGCGCGATGCGCTCCCGCGCCGCGCTGCTCGATGAAATCAGCCGCCAGGCGGTGCCCGTGGAAAACGCCGAACTCGGCGCGAGCTGGCATGCCATGCGCACCGCGCACTCCCACCCGGCGCGCGCGCTGCAGCCCTTGCGCCAGCGCCGCACCGCGGTCTGACACGCCGCTAGGCCGGGTTGTCGATGTCGATGAATTCGTGCGCCAGCCCGAACTGCGCCGCCACATGCGCGGCCACGGCAGGCGCGCCATAACGCTCGGACGCATGGTGGCCGCAGGCGATGAAGGCCACGCCCATCTCGCGCGCGTAATGCGCCTGCGGCTCCGAAATCTCCCCGGTGATGAAGGCATCGGCGCCTGCGGCAATCGCATCCTCGAAGTAGCCCTGCGCGCCGCCAGTGCACCACGCTATGTTTTCAATAGCGCTTGACGACCCGCCGACGAGGGTCACCGGCCGATTTAATGCATTTTTTATGTGGGCGGCGAGCTGCTCGGCGCTGGCAAAGCCGTCTTCGGTGGCAACGCGGCGGCCCAGGAAGCCCAGCTTGTTCTCCCCAAACCAGCGATCGGCCTTGAGGCCCAGCCGCCGCCCCAGCTGCGCGTTGTTGCCCAACTCGGGGTGGGCGTCCAGCGGCAGGTGGTAGGCGTAGAGGTTGATATCGTGCGCCAGCAGCAGCGCCAGGCGCTGCTTCATCCAGCCAGTGACGCGCCCGTCCTGGCCGCGCCAGAACAGGCCATGGTGCACAAAAATCGCGTCCGCCTGCGCGGCAATAGCCGCCTCGATCAGCGCCAGGCTGGCGGTGACGCCCGAAACAATCTTGCGCACCTCGGCCTTGCCTTCGACCTGCAGGCCGTTCGGCCCGTAGTCCTTGAAGCGTTCGGGCTCCAGCAGCTGGTCGAAGGCGGTCAGCAGCAGCGCGCGTGGCGCAATGGCGGAGTTATCGGGGTTCATGGGTAAGTACCGGGTACAGCGATAAAGCTTCTTCTTTTTCAGCCGGGCCGCGGATCCGGCTTAGCCGGTCCGCAGGCGCAGCACCCCCTCGGGGGGCAGCGAACCACACGAAGTGGGAAGCGTGGGGGCCGGCATCAAGGCAGGAACCCTTCGACCGACAGGTAACGCTCACCGGTGTCGTAATTGAAACCCAGCACCGTGCTGCCAGCAGGAATTTCCGGCAGTTTTTGCGCTATCGCCGCCAGCGTCGCGCCCGAGGAGATGCCCACCAGCAAGCCTTCCTGCGCGGCGCAACGGCGCGCGTAGTCCTTGGCGGCGTCGCCCTCAACCTGGATCACGCCGTCCAGCAAACCGGTCTGCAGGTTGGCCGGAATAAAGCCCGCGCCTATGCCCTGGATCGGGTGCGGCGACGGCTTGCCGCCGCTGATGACGGGCGAGGCCGCCGGTTCCACCGCAAACACCTGGATGCGCGGAAATTTCGCCTTCAACACCTGCGCCACGCCGCTCAAATGCCCACCGGTGCCGACGCCGGTGATCAGCACGTCCACGCCCTGGGGGAAATCAGCCAGGATTTCCTGCGCGGTGGTGCGCACGTGGGCGTCGATGTTGGCCGGGTTGTCGAACTGCTGCGGCATCCAGGCGCCCGGCGTCTTTTCAACCAGGCTCCGGGCATGCGCAATCGCGCCATTCATGCCTTTTTCGCGCGGGGTCAACTCGAAAGCCGCGCCATAGGCCAGCATCAGGCGGCGCCGCTCGATGCTCATGCTGTCGGGCATCACCAGCACCAGCTTGTAGCCCTTGACGGCAGCCACCATGGCCAGGCCGACGCCGGTGTTGCCCGAGGTCGGCTCGATGATGGTGCCGCCGGGTTTCAAGGCGCCGGACTGCTCGGCCGCCTCGACCATGCTCAGTGCAATCCGATCCTTGATCGAGCCGCCGGGATTGCTGCGCTCGGACTTGACGTAGATCTGGTGGGTCTGGCAGGCCGCCCCGAACAGCCGGTTGATACGGATATGCGGCGTATTGCCGATGGTGGCTAGAACGCTGGAAGCTTTCATGACAGATCCTTTGGTTTTTCCTGTGGGGCCGCAAGACGCGGGCCTGTTCCCGCGTATCGCAAGCCGTGCCCGCAAATTATGGCCCGTCCCGTCGATCCAGGTTGCGGCAAGTCCGGCGATTTGGGTGAAAATTGCGGCTGTTGCAAACGCTTTCAGGCCTGTCCCCCGGGGCAACGGCCGCCCTTTCCTCCTGGACCCACCATGCGCAAATCCTGGCTTTTGTTTTCCCAAACCGTCACGGTGCTGCTGGCCGCCTATTTTGTGGTGGCCACCCTCAAGCCGCAGTGGCTGAACCGGTCGGGCATGGGCGGCGCGGTGTCGGTGATTGAAGCGCCGGCCGGCGGCGGCCCCGGCAACGTGGTGGCGGCCGGCAGCTTTGCGGCAGCGGCCAAGGCCGCTTCGGCCGCAGTGGTCAGCATCAACACCAGCAAGGCCGCGGCGCGCCATCCCAACATGGACGATCCCTGGTTCAAGTTTTTCTTTGGTGACCAGGGCGGGCCCAGCGAACCGCAGGTCGGCCTGGGCAGCGGCGTCATCGTCAGCCCGAGCGGCTACATCCTGACCAACAACCACGTGGTCGAGGGCGCCGACGACATCGAGGTCATCCTCAACGATACCCGCAAGGCCAAGGCCAAAATCATCGGCACGGACCCGGAGACCGATCTGGCGATTCTCAAGATCGAGCTCGACAAGCTGCCGGTCATCGTGTTGGGCAGCTCGGACACCGCGCAGGTGGGCGACCCGGTGCTGGCCATCGGGAACCCTTTCGGCGTCGGCCAGACCGTCACCAGCGGCATCGTCAGCGCCCTGGGGCGCAACCAGCTCGGCATCAACACCTTTGAAAACTTCATCCAGACCGACGCCGCCATCAACCCGGGCAATTCGGGCGGCGCGCTGGTGGACACGCAGGGCCGGCTGCTGGGCATCAACACCGCGATTTATTCGCGCTCGGGCGGCTCCATGGGCATTGGTTTTGCGATTCCGGTGTCCACCGGCAAGCAGGTGCTGGAAAGCATCGTCAAGGACGGCCAGGTCACGCGCGGCTGGATAGGCGTGGAGCCGCAGGACATGAGCCCGGAGCTGGCCGAGACCTTCGGCATCAAGCCCGGCACGCTGGTTGCCGGCGGCGTGATCATCACCGGCGTGTTGCAAAACGGCCCGGCTGCGCAGGCCGGCATCGTGCCGGGCGATGTGATCCTGGATGTGGGGGGCAAGTCGGTGGGCACGGTCTCCGAGCTGCTGACCGCCGTGGCGGCGCTCAAGCCGGGGGTGGCCGCGCCGCTGGGCGTGCTGCGCAAGAACAAAAAGACCGAAGTGGCCGTGGTCCCCGGCACCCGCCAGCGGCCGCGGGTGCGGCGCTAGACGTCGGGCGTCAAGCGCCGGATTGCTCTCAATTTCATAGCTGCTGGCCCCCGCCGGACGGGGGCCGCAGGCACTTTTTTCTCAAGGATTGGCGGCTTCGGCTTCTTCAGGCGCCTTGGTGTGCTTGATGAACAGCTGCGCCGCCCAGATGCCCACCTCGTACAGCAGGCACATCGGGATCGCCAGGGCAAGTTGCGACACCACGTCCGGCGGCGTGACGATGGCGGCGATCACAAAGGCCAGCACGATGAAGTAGCCGCGAAACGCCTTGAGTTTTTCGATGCTGACGATGTTCATGCGGGCCAGCACGATCACGGCAATCGGCACCTCAAAAGCCATGCCGAACGCCAGGAACATGCTCAGCACAAAGCCCAGGTAGGCTTCGATGTCGGGCGCCGCCACAATCGACTTGGGCGCAAAACTCTGGATGAAGGCAAACACCTGCCCGAAGACAAAGAAGTAGCAAAAGGCCACGCCCACAAAAAACAGCAGCGTGCTGGACACCACCAGCGGCATCACGAGTTTTTTCTCGTGGGTGTACAGGCCCGGTGCGACGAAGGCCCACACCTGGTACAGCACCACAGGCAGCGCCAGCATGAAAGCCGCCATCAGCAGGATCTTCAGCGGCACCAGAAACGGCGAAATCACCGAGGTGGCGATCAGCGAGGCGCCCTTGGGCAAGGTTGCGACCAGGGGCGCGGCCAGCACGTCAAACAGCACGGCCGGGCCGGGCCAGACGGCCAGAATGCCTGCGGCGATGGCGATGGCGATCACCACCCGTATCATCCGGTCGCGCAGCTCCATCAGGTGCTGCACAAAAGGCTGCTCGGTGCCCGCGAGTTCGTCGGGCTTGTCGGTGTTGGAATCGCTCATGGAAGGAGTTTGCGCTGGATGGAGGGCGCGGCGGGCGCTGAAAAATACCGGTAAGGGGAAAAATCAGCCATTGCGGCTGGATGACACGCCTGGACGGGGGCGAAAACGCGCCACGCGGGCCGCGCCCGACAGGGCCCGGGTGCGCGTGCCGGCGCGGGCCTTGTACCACTGCGGCGTGGCACCAGCCTTGAGGCGCCAGTTTTTCTTCGGATGTTTGTATTCGGGAAAACTGATCATGCCCGGCAGCTCGCCGCCGGATGCCGTGCCGGTGGTTTCAGCCCAGGACTTTTCAAAATCGCTGGCATTGGTCTGGATGGAGTTTTCGACATCGCGGGCTGCGCCCTCCATCGACTCCTTCATCTTCTTGAGCTCGTCGAGCTCCATGGAGCGGCTGACCTCCTGCTTGACGTCCGCCACGTAACGTTGCGCCTTGCCCAGCATGGTGCCGACAATGCGGGCCACGCGCGGCAGCTTTTCCGGGCCGATGACGATCAGCGCCACCGCGCCTATCAGCGCGATCTTGGACAGGCCGATGTCAATCATGCGGGATCAGCAGGCGGGAATTGCCAAGGGACGGCATTTCCAAGCAGGGGCCGCGCCTGAGGCGAAGCGAAAAGCGTGGGGGCCATTCAAAGCTTTTGCTTGGCTTCCACGTCGATCGTGGTCTTGTCGGCATTCGCATTCTGGGCGTGCGTGACCTGGCCGCCGGCAGCGGTTTTGTCGTCAGCGGCCTGCTGGCCGCCTTCCTTCATGCCGTCCTTGAAACCCTTGACAGCGCCGCCCAGGTCGCTGCCCATGTTTTTGAGCTTCTTGGTGCCGAATACCATCACCACGATCAACAACACAATCAGCCAGTGCCAAATGGAAAACGAGCCCATGTTTCTCTCCTAAATATCTGAAATTGCAATCTTGCACAAGGTTGCGACCATTCTAAAGGCCCTGCGCCCCGCTGCGCACGAATAGCCCTGCATAAACCGCATGGCTTTATCTGGTGCGCGATGCCAGCGCTGCAAGTGGGGATTTACCCTTCCAAGGAAGAGAACTCTTTACCTCAACCGGGGCCGCGGGTCCGGCTTTGCCGGTCCGCAGGCGCAGCGCCCCCTCGGGGGGCAGAGAGCCACACGCAGTGGGCGAACGTGGGGGCTAACCCTTCAACCAGGGCCGCGGGCCACCCATCACATGGAGGTGCAGGTGGTGCACTTCCTGCCCGCCTTCGGCGCCGGTGTTGGCGACGATGCGAAAACCGCCCCCGGGGTAGGGCCGGCAACCTTTTTCCAGCGCCAGCCTGGGCGCCAGCGCCATCATGCGGCCCAGCAGGGCCTCATGCGCGGCGCCCACCTGCGCCATGGAGGCAATATGCTTTTTCGGGATCATCAGGAAATGCACTGGCGCCCAGGGATGGATGTCGTCGAAAGCGAAGATGTCCTCGTCCTCGTACACCTTGCGGCTGGGGATTTTGCCGGCGGCAATTTTGCAGAAAATGCAGTTGTCGTCGTGGGAAGGGTTGGGCTGGGTCATGGCGGCAGGCGTGTCAAAGGCAGGTCAAAAAACGGTTCAAAGGTCCGGATGGGCGGTTGCCGGGCGCTGGCTGTTGAAGCGCAGCCAGCCGCGAATGCAGCGGTACAGGTACCAGAGCCAGACGATGCCGTAGGCAATGGCGCCCGGAACCACCAGCAGCAGCCACAGCGGCGACAGCAACACCAGCCACATCAGCGTCCACCAGAAGGTGCGGATCATGTAGTTGTGGTGGTCGATGTACAGCACATCCGACTCTTCGCCCCGGCGAATGTAGTTGACGATCAGCGCGATCACCGCAAAGATGCCGCCGCTGAACCAGGCCAGCGTGTGCAGGCCGTACAGCACATGCATGACGATGCGGTCGTTGGGGCTTTTGCTGTCGAATTCGGCCAGATCGGTTTCGCTCATGGATGTCGCTCCTGTGTGAGTGATTTTTATTTTTCGCCGGCCTCGCGGGCCTGGGCCTTGCGCAGGGCTTTTTCCTCGATGCCGCTGGTGCCCTCGCGGCGCTCGAGTTCGGCGATCACGTCGGCCGGGCTCAACCCATAGTGCGCCAGGGCAATCAGGCTGTGAAACCACAAATCGGCGACCTCACCGACCAGTTTCGCGCCGAGTTCGGGGGTCCGGCCGCCGTGGTCCATGTCCTTGGCGGCCATCACGGTTTCAGTGGCCTCCTCACCGATTTTTTTCAGGAAGGCGTCGGGGCCCTTGTGCAGCAGGCGCGCCACATAACTGGTGTCGGGGTCGCCGCCCTGGGCCGGTTTGCGGCTTTCGATGATCTGCGCGAGGCGCAGCAGGGAGTCGTTGGAAGTCATGGCTTGTTCTTGTCTATTTGTAGATGCTTGTCGGGTCTTTCAAGACCGGCTCGGTCACCACCCACCGGCCGTCTTTGTAAAGGCTGAAAAAGCAGCTGTGGCGGCCAGTGTGGCAGGCAATGCCCGGCTCATGGCCGAGCTGGGTCACCTTCAGGAGGATCACGTCGTTGTCGCAGTCCAGGCGGATTTCATGCACCGTCTGCAGGTGGCCGGACTCCTCGCCCTTGTGCCACAAGCGCCCGCGCGAGCGGCTGTAATACACCGCCTGGCCGAGCTCAGCGGTTTTCTGTAGCGCCTCGCGGTTCATCCAGGCAAACATCAGCACGTCGCCGCTGGAGGCTTCCTGCGCGATGACCGGGATCAGGCCCTTGTCGTCCCATTGGATGTCGTCTAACCATTTCATCGTTATATTGTCCGTGAAATGCGCAAGCCCCATGCAGCACCGCCGGCCGGGGTCATTTACTACTAAATTTATAGCTATATGCTCGCGCCGGACGGGGGCTGGCGGCCAAAATGGCTTAGAACTACAGACGGACCGGGATGCCGCGTGTGGCCATGTGGGCCTTGGCCTGCTGCACCGTGTATTCACCGTAGTGAAAGATGCTGGCAGCCAGCACCGCATCGGCGCCGCCGAGCTGGATGCCGTCGGCCAGGTGGTCCAGGTTGCCGACACCGCCGGAGGCAATCACCGGCACGCCGACGGCGTCGCTGACGGCGCGCGTCAGCGCCAGGTCGAAGCCGGCCTTGGTGCCGTCACGGTCCATGCTGGTCAGCAAAATCTCGCCGGCCCCGCGGCGCGCCATTTCGGCCGCCCAGGCCACAGCGTCCAGGCCCGTGTTCTTGCGGCCGCCATGGCTGTACACGTCCCAGCCGGGGCCCCGCGTTTTGGCGTCCTCTTCGTTGCGGCGCTTCGCGTCGATGGCCACCACGATGCACTGCGCGCCGTATTTGGCGGAGGCGTCTTCGATCACCTGCGGGTTGGCCAGCGCGGCCGAGTTGAAGCTGGTCTTGTCGGCGCCGGCATTGAGCAGGCGGCGCACGTCCTCGACCGTGCGCACACCGCCGCCGACCGTCAGCGGAATGAACACCTGCGAGGCCACGGCTTCGATGATGTGCAGGATCAGGTCGCGCCCGTCACTGGTCGCGGTGATGTCCAGGAAGGTGAGCTCGTCAGCGCCCTGCTCGTTGTAACGCGCAGCGATCTCGACCGGATCGCCGGCATCGCGCAACTCGACAAAGTTGACGCCCTTGACGACACGGCCGCCGGTGACGTCCAAGCACGGAATGATTCGTTTAGCGAGCACCTGAAGTCCGGTCAACCATTGAGTTCATCGGCCCTGGCTTGTGCGGCAGCGAAATCCAGATCACCGCTGTAAATCGAGCGGCCGCAGATCACGCCTTCGACGCCCTCGTCTTCCACCGCGCACAGGGCGTCGATGTCGGCCATGTTCGACAGCCCGCCGGAGGCGATCACGGGAATGGTCAGGGCCTGGGCCAGCTTGACGGTGGCCTCGATGTTGATGCCGCTGAGCATGCCGTCGCGGCCGATGTCGGTGTAGATGATGCCTTCGACGCCGTAGTCCTGGAATTTCTTGCCGAGGTCAATCACTTCATGCCCAGTCATCTTGCTCCAGCCGTCGGTGGCCACCTTGCCGTCCTTGGCATCCAGCCCGACGATGATGTGGCCGCCGAAAGCTGTGCAGGCATCCTGCAGGAAGCCGGGGTTCTTGACCGCGGCCGTGCCGATGATCACGTAGCGCAGGCCTGAATCCAGGTAACGTTCGATGGTGTCCAGGTCGCGGATGCCTCCGCCCAGTTGCACGTCGATCTCGCTGCCGACCTCGGCCAGGATTTTGCGAATGGCGGCCTCGTTTTTTGGCTTGCCGGCAAAGGCCCCGTTCAGGTCCACCAGGTGCAGGCGGCGCGCGCCCTTGTCCACCCAGCTGCGCGCCATGGCCGCCGGGTCTTCGCTGAAGATGGTGGACTGGTCCATGTCGCCCTGTTTGAGGCGCACACAATGGCCGTCTTTCAAGTCAATCGCGGGGATGAGTAGCATGGGCGGGTAGGCAAGCGGTGGATGGGAAGGAAAACTGTGGGCGAAAAAAGGGCGTGCGGCGGCTGGTGTGAGGGCTTCAGGGGTTCCAGTGCAGGAAGTTGCGGTACAGGGCCAGGCCGTGGTCTGCGCTTTTTTCGGGGTGGAATTGGGTCGCAAAAATATTATCGCGTGCCAGGGCCGCCGTAAAGCGGGCGCCATAGTCGGCAAAACCCGCAGTGTGGCGCGCATCCGACGGCTGCGCATAGAAGCTGTGAACAAAATAAAAGTAGGCGCCGTCGGGCACGCCGGCCCACACCGGGTGGGCGGGTTGTGCCTGGTGGACCTGGTTCCAGCCCATCTGCGGCACCTTGAA
>Ga0307516_10008732_pt1 | contig 11394 bp, 8 predicted proteins | sample 19_EM_MG_FD_203310 | JGI IMG/M metagenome (GOLD analysis project Ga0307516, IMG submission 203310) | Populus trichocarpa ectomycorrhiza microbial communities from riparian zone in the Pacific Northwest, United States - 19_EM | ecosystem: Host-associated > Plants > Roots > Unclassified | place...
ATTCCAGAACACTGTCCGAGAAGTGTCGTTGTGACACTACGCCCCTATGAGAAGGGCACGACACTGACGATTTTAAACCAACAAGTTGAAGCTCGGACAACCCATCTTACTGCTGAGACAGAACGTCTTAGTGCTGAGACAATTGAACTCCGATGATTATACATGGAGCTGAAATCACACATGAGTGGTCTATATACTCCCTTTATCATCCCTTGGTCCCTACGATGACCGCCTCTCCTCCTCCTCCAGTCCCTCTTTTTTAAATAAATTGTATTTGAATTGATAAATTTGTAAATCTATAAAATATTTTATTTTTAATTTAATTTAATTTAATTTCTTTTAATTATTTTCTACTCTGTTTAATAGATGTTTTAAAAAATCATTGACAGTCTTACTGACGGATTAAGTTTGTCAGTATATTCCAGAGAGTTGGAAAAGAATTATAGCAAATGTCATCACCACTGTGTAATAACTGACAATCTAATTTTGTCGGTAATATTAAAAAAACCACTGATGAAATTACATATGATTTTTTTTATTGATGATATGTCATATTCATCGATGGAAATATCGACGGAATAAAGTGAGTAATTTTTTTTTGTTAGACGCGCTTTTTTCATCTGTAAACCCATCAGTGATTATATTGCTGATGGATTGACCGACAAAACATAAATCATCGATGATAAGGTTTTTCATGAACAATATCCATCGGTGAGCTCATTGGTAAAAGCCGTGTCGACTAACTCAGTATCTAACTACAGATGAAATAATCTATTAGGAAATCACAAAATTCTGGTAGTGATTGTGATCAATTAAATTCAATAGAAGAAAGTTGATTCAAGTATGAACCAAATACATGTGATTAAGCAATCCAGTGTGTGTGTATGAAGAAGTTGAAATTAATCCATACAAATTTTGTTTATCTTTATTTTCCATCTTAATATTTCTTTTTTTTGTCCTTTATTTTCAAGCTGATCAACTTTTAAAGCTGGGTTTTACCCTTGGTTTTATCAGTAAATTTTAGTGATCTAGTGATAAAGGTTATTAATCCTTAATATATATTGTACCCTAAAAAAGGTATTTTTAATTAACATCATCTTTAAGGTCGAAATAACTAATTCATTTTGTTTGATGATATTGAGAAACTTTTGTAAGTTGTTAAAATGTTTGGTTATTGATTTAAAAATAAAAGGACACCATCTATGTATTCAACCATAAATTTTAAATACAGATTAAAAATGATGGTTTGAAGTTTTAAATAGCATTTTTTAGTTCAAAAGACATTACATCTCATTTGTAATGAACAAATGGAATAGTGAATGTTGTTTTGTAATGCATTTTTTTTTAATAAAATTAGAGTTATTAAAATCCTGACTTCATATCAAATTTTAAATATATTTAAGCAATTTAAAGTCTCTTCATAAGATCTTTGTTATTGTGTATTGGATATCTAATATATTGAAGCACAGAGGCTTGTGATTTATGACATGTCTTAGTGCACTTCTTTCTATTTCAGCTTGATTTCAGACATTAAAAGATGGCACACGACCGGGGTGATTTAGAAGGGCTTATAAGACACTTTTTGAGTAATTCATTAATTTAACTTTTTTTATATAATATTTTAGTTGTTTTTTTATTGATTTGAATTGGTCTTTCCTTTGTAAGGACTCTGTTTTTTTTTAGTAATTCATTAATTCATTAGTTTGATGCCATTTATCCACACAGAAAAAAAAATCCCACAGAATGTGATTTATTTTTTATTTTTTTTATAGGGTTATCCTAGGTCACAAGTTTGTCAAGTTAACCCGGGTTAACTTTGGTTTTTTCGATATTCCTTTTATTTTACTCCGGTCTTTTTTTCTATGTGCCTTTAATTTAAAATAATTTTTTTATCTCGATCACATTATGTGGGTTGCGAGTTAGCCAAGTGAACCTCAACTAACTCAATTTTTGTTTTTACATTTTTTTTAAATAATTTTTTATTTCAATTTAATTTTATGACATTAGATTGGTGGGCTGTGATCTTAGTGATTTTTTTCACTTTTTTTTATATGAGGTTGACCTGAGTCACGACTTAGTCAAGTTAACTCGAATGGACTCAATTATTTTCTTGGCATTTTGTTTATTGCTGGGCTGTCCCAAATTCTTTTATTTGTCATATATATATATATATATATATATATATATATATTAGAGTCCAAAAGTAAGTTTGACATATTCATGATGAATAAAAATACAAAATTAGATTAATTAAAATATTATTAGTTTAGTTATATAAATATTACGTAAAGTTTGATGTCATTCATCCACACAAAAAAAAGAGCTAAAATCTTGGTAGAGATTAGAAATCCTTTTTTTCTTGACAGCACAAACTTTTTTCTTTTTTAAAATAAAATTCATATGAATTTATGATTCTATCCTTATAGTTAATTTTTTTTTGCTCATTAAATTTTGCTGTGTTTACTATATTGTTACTATCCTTGTAGTTCTCTCCTGCATCAACAATGCTTTGACTTGGCTAATTATTATTTTTTATTTCATATTAAGAACAAGTAGGTAGTGAAAGGGAAATTAAGAATTATGCAGAATTGAAAAAAAAATAAAAGGTCAGTTTTTAAAATAAGATGCCCCCTCCGGCGTGAAAAATGGAATATCAAAGGCAAAATACATGTTGTAGGCAAAGTTCCAAGCCTTTGGGCCCAGTTTCATGTAAACATCTAATGCACGTTATGAGGCAACAGATAGAGTGGACCAATTGGAAATGGAAGAAGTGACCTTTGAAAGGTCGTCTGTGTTGTGTAGTAAGTGACCTTTGAAAGGTCGTCTCATCTGTGCTGTGTAGCAGTGACCTTTGAAAAGGCATCACAGACTTCCAAGTCGTTGGCGTTATGCAATCAATAATTCAACATTAAAAAAATCCGCACTTTCCAAGAAAATTATATTTCGCAAAATAATAACATTAAAGTCTTATAATGGAGGTGACGTCGCGAGGATTAAAACACAATCATGGAAGCTGGGGTTTGGCTGCCGAATGATGCCTTATATGTCGTCCAAACAGAGCAGAAGCACTAACATGAGACCATATGAATTGTATTCGCAACCGTCTTTTTTAAATAAATTAATATGATATATGCCCAAATACTAAAGTGCCTTTGATCAGACTTGGTAATTACAAAGAAACTAAAAAGAAAAGACAAAAGAAGCCCCTTACCAAGGACAATGACAATTTCAATACAAGGACACTTCAATCTTTTCACTGTCCATATGAAAAGAAATACTTGGAAGTGCCCACTTCAATCTTTTCACTGTGTGCCACTCTCTACATTATTATTTTTATTCAAAAGGGCATATTAGTCATTTTGCTATAAAAATAAAAAGACTACTATATCCTTCTTCCAAGGCAATTTGTGCTTTGTCAATAAAGGTAAAATCATCATTTCACTATTCCAATTCACAATGACAATGAGTTTGGCTATACAATTGTCATAACCCAATTCCGGGTTATTCCTTAAAATTCACTCTTTTTTTAAATATAAAATCAAAAAATAAAATAAATGCTGTCAACATGGAGAAAGCAGGTTGGGGAATACAACTGCAATTTTAGAGGAAATTTAAGGCCTAATTGTACCCTATTATACCCAAAAAATAGAGAATCAATGCAAATTCAAGATCAAATTAAATGATTATTGGACGCATTTGCATGAAAATTAGTCCAAGGACATAATTAAATATTTAATAGGCCAATTTGATTTAATCAGGGACCAAATTAAATTTTAATTATGTTTAAGAATTAATTTGGGTCCAATTGAAGGATTTAATTAAGTGTAGGGACTTAATTATACTTTAAATGGGTAAAATTAATTTTATTTGGGGCTTAATTGGTGAAAAATTAAGTTTGGGAGCCCAATTTGGGCTTAATTGAGAAAATTAGAATTTTAAGAGACCAAATTTAATTTTTATCAAGTTAATTGATTCAAATCAATGGCAAAATCTATAGAAAATCAAAGTTTTGGGGTCAATTAGGGGGTCAAATTGAAGAATTTCACAGCCAATGACCAATCCGCAAAAGGAGCCGAACTATAGGGGCTTAATTGACAAAAACCTGGGGTGAAATTGAAGAAATTTAAAGTTTGATGGTCAATTAGAGGCCAAATCGCATAAATCCAAGATCAAGGATCACATTAAAAAAAAAAGCGCTTAAATACAGGGCTTCTGTTGAAGTTTGTCCGGGGGCAAAATTGCACAAAATTTGAAGTTTGAAGCCAATTAGGGGTGTAGATGAGATATGTAAACCCCCGCATAAACATAGGATCGTAGAAAAAAAAAGGAGAATATTATTATTTCGAGAACGTTGCCTACGGGCAGGAAAAATATTATCTTGAAAATATTGCCTAAGGCCAGGGAAAAAAATAAAAATAAAAACTATTTCCATGGGAATGATTGATAAGATTAGCTTCGGCTAATGACATTCGAGTTGGGATGACCGCGAATGATTGATAAGATAAGCTTCGATTAATGACATTTGAGTTGGGATGATCTGGAATGATTGATAAGATTAGCTTCGGCTAATGACATCCAAATTGGGATGACTGAGAATGATTGATAAGTTTAGCCTTAACTAATTATATTCGTGTTAGGATGGCCGAGAATGATTGATAAGATTAGATTCGGCTAATGACAACTAAATTTGGATGACCGAAAATGATTGATAAGATTAACCTCGACTAATTATATTCGTGTTAGGATGACCAAGAATGAATCATAAGAGTAGGATGACCAAGAATGATTCATAAGAGTAGCTTTACATTCGTGTTGGGATGATAGGGAATAATTGATGAGATTAGTTTGATTAAAAATAATACCCATATTGAAATGACCGGGTCTAAATTACGTAGTCAACTCCAGGCAAAGAGTTTAACTGATATAAATGAGTATCCAATTACAAAAAATGAAGAATGTCTAAAATGATTCACGATGATCACCAGAAATTGGTTTTGAAAAATTAATGATTTCCTATAGAATATGAGGATTTGGATATATGTTAATTATATGCATGGCTTTAAAAATTTAGATCTTATTCTTGTGTTTTGTATGCTTATATAAATTAATGTTGTAACAGGACCTTCTCGCACCTAAGACGCCTAATAATCTTCCAGGACATTACTTTTACTAAAATTATGTAATATAAGCTAATTGATAGTAGTAATAGCAATAATTCGTTACATGTAGAAACTTGTAAAAATAAATGGAATTTACAATGCATGTCATGTATATTATACCTGTTTTATAAAGACAGTGTACTTAATTTAATTTGTATATGTATTCATCGAGAAAGACCTTTCCGTAGTTAATCTTTAACTTGCTTCTTATCCATAAATATTAATCATGCAAATGTGAGTAATTAATTGTGTGTGATGGTTGATAAGATACAATAGAAAGAATAATTAGTGCGATGAAATTACAATCTAGGATAATTGGATCGGGAATTGCTACGACGGGTGTTGTATGAAATGATGATTATGAAGGGTTAATGTATATTCGATGATTAATTTCGATACTTGGGACGTCAAAATAAGAAAAGGAATTTTGCCAAAACTTTGGTAAAACAATGATAATTTGATATATTACTAGAATTAGAAATACATCAAGATCTAACCATTTGACAGTTTTTGGGATGGATCGGTTGACCGTTACACCGACACATAAAAAAAAATTGCCCAAATTTTTAAGTACCAAACCATAGGAATTAATTATAAATGCTTACGAAATTGTCAGGCGTTACAAGATAAAACATAAATCGAAGGACCAAATTGAAAAAGGTCAAAAAAGCATTGTTTTAATGTTACTATTTATCTTCTTAAAGTTTTTCCATCGAAAATCTGCTTTGATTACCTACTTTACAGGTGTATTTAATGCATCTAACCTTCATCAAATTTGGCAAAATGTGCACGAACTAATCACTTGACATCCCTCTACACCCCGGTATGGTCCTCACCGGCTCATTGGCAACACAGAGGACGTGTCAGCGGCCCAAATAGGCCAACTCAGACAGCCATGAACTGTCAAATTTGACAGTTCATGGTGTCTACTTTGAACCAACAGTTGAGATCCTTCCCACCAGAATCAAGGGCCGAAAGTTTTTCCCAGTGAAGACAAGATTACCCTCTTCCAACCCCGATAAATATGGGTGGATTTTATGGCTTGACCATGAAGAAAATCTGGTCCAAAAATAAAAAAAAAAACTAGCTATCCCCCTGTTTCCATTACTCTTCTCTCCCCGTCAGCCTTCTGCGGCTCTCTCCACCTCTTCTACAGCTGCCTTCTCTGACGAGAATACCAACAACCCCAGCCTATACACCCCCATGAACACCAGCTCCTCCCTTAGAGATCGTTATCTCCCACGAAAGTGAACAGTGACACCATTGCAAACTTCTTCCCGCACCACAGCAACCCAACCACCAACACCTTTGGCCACCACCACTATCACCGTCGGCTTGATCACCATCCTCTCCACCACACTTCTCCCTCTCCACCGATTGCTTCTCCCTCTTCCTCCACAGCAGCAGCAGCAGCAGTTTCAATAGCCCATCAGCACCACCATTTTCATTTTCTTCCTTCTCCAGCACCGGCAAAAACAACATCAGCGCGGAATCCTCCACAGACACCACCACCAACTTCAGGTCGACCACCTAGACCAGCATCTCCTCCCTAGCCTGGGTAGCCTCTTGCTCCTCTTCCCCTTCTTCCTTTTCTTCTTCCCCTTCTTCTTCTTCTCCTTGCAGAGTTTCACTGTTTTGAACAGTAGAACGTGAATTATAATTCATGTCCACTGTTCCAGTGGACTTTGGGCTGGGTCAATTCTGGCCCAGCCAATTGGTTGGGCCGGTCCCGTCCCAAACCAAAAAATAAAAAAGAGACGTTGGGTCGAGATCGGCCCAACCCCTTCTTGGGCTGAGCCCGACCCAGTTGATGGGTCGACCTAGCCCACACATTAAATGTTATATTATATTATTTTTTTGCATAAAAAAACAAAAAATTCCAAAAATCCTAAAAAAATTTGGATTTTTCTACATGTTGTTCTACCAATTTTGCTTAATATTGGGTTGTACTTTTACACTGTAAAATACAAACCCGATATTCTCTGAAATATTTCCATTAAATTAATTTTCCTTTAAATAAAAACAAAAAAAATATTTTGTTTCCATGCATATGGCCAAATCCTAAAACTTTTCCAAGCATATTTTCATTTAAAAAATTACATCTTTATCATGTTTTGAAAATCCAAAAAAAATAAAATGGATATCATAACTAATTTATGATCATCCATTAGGGTTTGACCAAAATATCAAAAACCTTTTTTCAATTTTTTTTTAGGGTCCAGATGTAGATTTTAATATATGTGGGGTGTAAAATTACATGATAAAGTATACCCTCATGTACTAAAGATACAAGGTGTAAATAAATGCGATGGTAAAATTTAGATTTTAGAATGGTTAGGATTTAATCCGATAAGGTAGAGACTCTCTCATGAAGAGAGATCTGTTTTGAACCTTAGAAAAAACTAACGAATAGAAACCCGATCTAGAAAAACAATCAAATAACAATGCAGCTTACCTTAGGTAGGATACACTGGAGGTGATGCGTCTTTGCCTTTCACAACCAATTCCCTACACAGACTCTCGCAGACCATAGGTTCCTAGTGACAATAATACTAGGTGGCGACTCTTGAACATTAATCATAATTTTATGATTAAATCCAAAAACCTTTCCAATACAACACTTCATCAGGGAGGCACGACATAAAGCCTCGTCGTCGCCGACAACGTCGCGGTGCACCTTGCAACAACAATAATAAATCCATAGTAAAAATGGGAGCTCTTTTAGTCTCTTTTAATAAAAGACTTATTTATAGTAGGCTTTTTAACTTTAAATCTAATCAAATTCTACTTGAAGTTGAGAATATGTCTTGGATGACGTCATATACACTTTTTGAATAATTGAAGTGGCTGGATGTTTTGTCAAATATTCTTGAATAATTAAAAAAGGTGGCTTCTTGAAGTTCTTTCTTGTATTTTGACTTTGAGCTTGATGATGCAAGGTTTTCTTGAATTCGAATTTTAGAGGTGAGAAACGTAAATTGTCCTTCTTGAGATAGAGTTGATGGGGATGCTTGCAGCTATGGAGTTTGATGAGATTATAGCCAAGCATGCATAACTTTAGAACAAGCTTGAGTTTCTCTGAATTTGGGTCCACCATTTGACTTTGATTTTCCTCCTGAGATCTAAAAAGTAACCAATATCTTCATCTACATCATTCATTATAATGGAGTCCCAAGATAGCAGGAGACACCAAAGGTTGAGATGAAATGAAAAGAGGCAGGAATTGAATTCAAAGGTATTTTTGCTGTAAGCAATTCCAATCCTTGTATGATTTTTTAGGGAGAATCTTACTTATTGAAGAAAAATATTGCCACCAATTGTTTGAGAACTAAGTTGGAAAATTCTTTGGACAATGTTTTATCAAAATGGATGAACATGAATGGTCATAGTGTTTTAGAAAAAAATAAATTAAACCAAGTTTGTTGATAATCAAAATAATTGGATCTTTGAGGTTGGTAGTATTGAGAAAATCTTTCAAGGTGTAGGGGTTTTGATTCATGTCTTGAAAGGTTAAAACCTTTTGAATTTTGAATTTTGAAAATACAAGATTGTTTACATCTTGATGATGAGTTATTTCAACGAAGTCAATATCAACTAGAATAATATCAACTAGAATAAACTCATAGAATTGTCTTGTTTTCAACATATTTTCTAAATTAACTTGAGAATAATAACTTCTTGACTTGACTTGAAAGGGTTAATATTTTTTCTCGGGAAAATTTGGCGGGTAATGAACACAAGTGAAAGTACAAGCAATAAGACAATAGCAAGATAAAAAAAAATCATAGTTGAAATAGAATAGAGCACAAGAATCCTAATTTATAGTTTTATTAATGAAGAGAAAAATCCACTACTTCTTTTGCTTCTTTAAGATGTTTTCAACTCTTTAAATAAGTTTAAAAATCAAACTAAACAAATTAGAAAACTCTAAAATAAAGAAAAAAATATTGAAATTCTTAAACAAACTTAGAGAAATAAAATTACCATTCTCAATATCTGATTTCTTAAACTAAATAGAAAAAATAAAATCACCATAAAAAAATATTTTCCTAAACTAAATAAAAAATAATAATAACTAAGAAATCTTAATTTCATAAAAACCCATGGCATCAACAATAACGTTGTTTAAGGTGCATTTTGGGATTGAACAAACAAGGGTGTTTGGAGAGATTAAGAATAATTTATAGGTGAGATGTTTAGACTAGGTCATGCTGATAAAAGGATTCAAAATTGATTATTTAAGACACTAGCCTCACAGTAACCCTCCTTGAAATAAATATTCTGAATGCTTGATGTTGTGGCTTGAATTGGTTTTGATGGTGTAAGAGCATATGAATTAGTCAAGAGTCTTTGGATAAAAAAGTCTTTTACTTCTTTCATGAATTCAATCTCGAAATCAGATTTTGATAAATTATCTTTTTACCTGGCAAAAATTTATTTTGACACAATATTTTAATTTTTTTTTCAACAACATATTTTATATATTGAAAATTTATTCGTAAAAGAAATTTCTGGAAAATTAATCATCTTGAAAATATTAGATGTACAAAATAATTAATATTTTTTTTTTATAATTGAATAATTTTCTTGTGGACCCAATCAAATACCTAAATGATATTGCACTACATGTTCTTGACTTTGAAAGTTTTGTTTGAGAATACCACTGTAACTAATACAAAGGCATCAGTTCAACTATAAAAAAAAGTCTCTAGATCAGGAAGTCTTAAACATGAAAACTCTTGACTTGACTTTTAAGAGCATTCACAATTTTGATCATTTGATGATTCCAGGCATCCCATAAACAATAACAGTCTAAACAATTTTGTTTGATGACTTTTAAGGGTTTTTCTCAAGTCTTTTGTACAAAAGTTGACATATACTTCTAAGATTTGAAAAAATATCTAAAACATAATTGAGGCATCCCATAAACTCTTAAAGCTGGGTTTTACCCTTGATTTTATTTATAAATTTATTGGTAAATTTTATTGATCTAATGATAAGGGTTATTGATCCTTAATATATATTGTACCTGAAAAAATTATTTTTAATTGACATCATCTTTAAAGTTGAGATAACCAATCCATTTTGTTTGATAATATCGAGAAACTTTTGTAAGTTGTTGAAATATTTGGTTATTGATTTTAAAATTAAAAGGACATCATCTATGTATATAATCATAAATTTTAAATATAGATTAAAGATGTTATTCATGATGTTATGAAGTTTTGAAGGAGTATATTTTAGTTCGAAAGACATTACATCTCATTTGTAATGACCGAATGAAATAATGATTGTTGTTTTGTAATGATATATATATATTTTTTTTTATCAATTTAGACTTGCTAGAATATTGATTTCATATCAAAATTTGAATATATTGAAGCATTTTAAAGTCTTCTGATAAGAGAGAGTGTATTGGATATCTAATATATTGAAGCACTTTGTTGAGAGGCATGAGATTTATGACATGTCTTACTACACTTCTTTCTATTTCAGCTTGATTTCAGACATAAAAAGGTACGTGGCACACAACCATGATGATTTACTAGGGCTTATAAGACACTTTTTGAGAAGTTCATTAATTTAATTTTTTTTAATAATATTCACTACCAGAAAACCGGAGAAAAGCAACGGAATTACCGACGGAATTTTTCTGTCGGTAATATATACCGACGAAAATAATTCCGTCTCCAAATCTGTCGGTATATACCGACGAATTTATTCCATCGGTACTTCCGTCGGTATATACCGATGGAAATATTCTGTCGGTATATACCGACGGTTTTGCCGATGGAGTATACAGTTCGTCTGGAAATACGCAACGGCATGGTGACGTCAGGCGATTTTACCGACGGAAATTACCGAGGGATTCAAACTGAGATAGCCGTACAGTGACGTGGCGCTATCACCGACGGCATCACCGATGAAATCATCGACGGAAGTATTCCGTCGGAAAAAACCATTATATGCCCCCATCTCCCAACACTCTCTTCCTCTGTTTCTCCTTCTTCTTCTTTCCCATCCCACCTCTCCCCTCCCAAACTGCAGCCAAACACCCATCCCAAACTCTCCACTATTCTCAACACGAGCACTCAAGTTTCTTATATCTTGTACGTGGTCACAATATCCGTTTCTTGTAGATTTTATCATTTTTTTGTAAGTAAATCTATCCTTTTTAGTTTTAATATTTAATTGTGAATTTTATTGTTTTAGTATATGTATTTTGTTAGCGTTT
>Ga0307516_10008733_pt1 | contig 11393 bp, 10 predicted proteins | sample 19_EM_MG_FD_203310 | JGI IMG/M metagenome (GOLD analysis project Ga0307516, IMG submission 203310) | Populus trichocarpa ectomycorrhiza microbial communities from riparian zone in the Pacific Northwest, United States - 19_EM | ecosystem: Host-associated > Plants > Roots > Unclassified | place...
CCGAGTGTGCGGCTGCTGGCGTTCGGCGAATCTTGACAGGATTTTCGCCAGGCGATGAAGCGGGCGACCGACGCCATCAGGTTCTCGGCCGGACCGCGGTGCTCCAGCACGGCCACGCGGGTTGCTTCGAACTGTACGAGATCTGGGTTCATGCTGTTGCTCCGGGTCGGTGTGGGTAGGGTTTGGTCACGCGCCCAGGTTTCCCAGCGCGGGGCGCGGCGAAACTCGCTGGGCGTTTGACCTTGGGCATCTTTGAACGCCCGAGCGAACGACTCAGGGGCGGAGAAGCCCGCGTCGAGTGCAATCCCGATGATGGGACGGCCCTGGTCGAAGGCGAGCTGAAATGCCGCGCGCTTCAAACGTGTGATGCGCACGAACTGAGCCACCGTAAAGCCGGTGTATTCGCTGAACTGGCGGTGAAAGTGAAACTTGGAAAAGCCCGCAACACCGCTCAAGTGCTCGACGGAAAGCTGTTCCTGAAGATGGCAGCAAATGTAGCTGACCACCTCTTGGATCCGGCGGTCGTAGGCGTCGCGGTTCGTTCCGTGCTCCATGTGGTGGCCAAGTGAGAGACCAGTCTGCCGCCCTCGCCACAGGCCGTCCTGACTGGGATTGCTTTTTCAACCGGCAGATGAGGAGAGGCCGACATCGAACCGCGGGTCCGGAGGGGGACGACAAGCGGTCGAACGGCCGGGAGCACGAGCACCAGGGTCTGGAAGACGTTCCGCCCGGCGTGGAGCCAGGGACAGGGACGCAGAGCGTCATTTCTGGCCGGTTGATCAGCGCGCGGTTCGGATCTACGAGTCCGGGCCGTGAAGATCGATTTCACTGGTAAGCGAGTTTTGGTGGCCGGCGTGGCTGACGACGTTGGCTTTGGCTTTGCGATTGCGAAGGAGTTCGCCGAAGCGGGCGCGAAGGTGTGCATCGCCGGCTGGCCGCCGGCGCTCGGCATCTTCGAGACCGTGCTTCGCCGCGGCAAGCTCGACGAATCGCGAAAAATGTCCGACGGCTCGCTGCTCGAGTTCGAGCGCGTCTACCCACTCGACGCGTCGTTCGACACGCTCGAGCAGGCGCCGCAAGCCATCCGCGAAAACAAGCGTTACGCGGAGCGCGGCGATTTTTCGATTCAAGGGCTGGTCGATCGCATGGTCGCCGATTTCGGCCCGCATCCAGTCGACGTCGTGATCCACTCGCTCGCCAACGGCCCAGAAGTCGCCAAGCCGCTGCTGGACACGTCACGCGAAGGCTACTTGGCGGCGCTCAGCGCCAGCTCATACTCTTTCGTCTCGATGGTGCGCCGCTTCGCACCGCTGATGAACCCGGGCGGTAGCTTCCTGTCGCTCACCTACCTGGCCAGCCAGCGCGTGATCCCCCGTTACGGCGGCGGCATGTCCTCGGCGAAAGCCGCGCTCGAAGCCGACACGCGCTACCTCGCCTTCGAGGGCGGTCGCCGCTACGGCGTCCGCGTGAACACGATCTCGGCCGGGCCGTATGCATCACGCGCCGCCAACGTCACCGGCGCGATCGCTGCCATCGTCAATTTCTACGAGAAAAACGCGCCGACGCCTGCCCTGCTCACTCCGCAAAACGTGGCCCATTCGGCCGTTTTCCTGTCGAGCCCCTTCGCCAGCGCCATCACCGGCACGACGCTCTATGTGGACAACGGCTATCACGCGATGGGCAAAGCCATGGGCGACGGCGACCTCGACTGGGTCATGAAGGCTGGCGACGTCCCGCGCGAGGGCTGATAAGGTCCCCGGCGCATGAGCATCGCCCCCGTCGGCCGCTGGGTCGTGTTGAGCCTCGTTTCGCTGTGCCTCGTAGCCTGCGAAGACCCGCCGAAGCCGGAAGCCAAGCCCGAAGCCACGGCGGCAGCAGCCCCGGCGCCGTCGCCTAGCGCTGCCCCAGCCGCGGCGGCTCCCAAAGAAGAGCCCAAGGCGAAGAAGCCGAAGAAGCAGCTGGCGGACTGCCCGAAGGGCCCAACCGTCGCCTTCGAGCAAAAGGCGGTCGAAGACGAGGTGCGGCGCAAGCTGCCCAAGCCGACCGGCGACATCACCATCGCCGACTTGAAGAAGCTCAAGAGCTTCAACATGTCGCAGGTCAAGGGTCTCGAAGAGCTCGACGTTTGCATTTTCTCGCACATGACCGCTTTGAAAGAACTGTTCCTCGGCGAAGGCAGCTTCGACGACCTAACGCCGATCGCGGGCGCAACGCAGCTCGAGTCGCTGCGCGCCTCCATCAATCAGGTCAGCGATCTGTCGCCGCTCAGCAAGCTGAAGAAGCTCGATCGGCTGGATTTGGGGCGCACGCAGGTCAAAGACATCGCGCCGCTCGCTGAGCTCACGGCTCTCACCGAGCTTCAGCTCGACGGCACGCAAGTCGAAGATATCAAGCCGCTCGCCAAGCTCACGCTGCTCGAAACGCTCAGTGTCAAGGGCACCAAGGTCAAAGACCTCTCGCCGCTGAACGGCTTGAAGAAGCTGAAGAGCGTCGATGGTCGCGATACACCTGCCGACGAAGACCCCATGAATTTCGCCACGCTCCGCGCTCGCGGCGTGAAAATCGTCAATCAGTAGGCGCGCCGGGCTTGCGCTACGCTCTCCTGGTCTCGCCTTCGGGCAATCGCGTCTATGCGCAGTCGGCCAGCGCGCTGGCCAAGGCCGAGCTGGGCGTGGTGAGCGAGCAGTTGCTGGGCGACGCGCTCACGCAGATCCGAGAGCAGTCCTTAGGCGGCGTCGAGTACGTCACGTTCGAGGCAGAGGAGCTATCGAGCTTGGCCCGGTCGTGGCTCTCCAACCTCGCGGCCACGTTTGCGCTGTTTCGCTTCGAAGGCGACCTGCTCGCGCCGCTCGACCTGCAACGCTGGGACCAGCTCGACTCGGATCTGGTCACGATCCAAAAATACTCGGGCAAAACCAACGAAGCTTTCACCAAGCTCTTGCTCAACGTCACGCTCGCGGCGAGTGCCTTCAAGACCGAACGGCGCGCGCTGTCGGTGCTGGACCCGCTGTGCGGCCGCGGCACGACGCTGAACCAAGCCTTGATGTACGGGTTTCACGCCACCGGCGTCGAGCTCGACAAGAAAGACTTCGAGGCGTACGCGCTCTTCGTTCAGCGCTGGGTCAAGGACAAGCGCTTGAAGCACGATGCCGTTCAAGGCCACGTGAAGGGCCACCCCAAGCTCGACTTGGCGCTCGGCATCGACAAGACGCGCTACAAGGCCGGCGAGCTGCTCCGGCTCAGCTACGTCAGCGCCGACACGCACGCCATCGCCGAAGTCTTTCAACAGCGCTCGTTCGATCTGATCGTCACCGACGCGCCGTACGGCGTGCAGCACGGCGCGCACGCTGCCGGTGCCACGCCCTCACGCAAGCCGCTCGAGCTGCTCGAAAGTGCCATGCCGGTGTGGCGCGCCGCGCTGCGCCCCGGCGGCGCCATCGGCATCGCTTGGAACAACCTAGTCGCGCGCCGCGAGCAGCTGACGAAATTGCTCCGCGAAAACTCGCTAGAAGTCTGTGACTCCCCCGCGTATCGCGGCTTCGAGCACCGCGTCGACAGCTCCATCCAACGCGACCTGATCGTCGCGCGCGCTCCGTAGCTTCAGCTCGCGCTTCACATCACCGTGACTGACTTCGCGAGATTTCTGGGCTTGTCGATGTTGTAGCCCTTGGCCAATGCCACGTGATAGGCATAGAGCTGTAGCGGCACCGCGTTGAGCATCGGCGAGACCGCCGGGTGATGCGGCGGCAGCGGAATCACGTGGTCCACGAGCGCCTTGGTTTCGGCGTCGTCTGCCCCGGCGATGGCCATGATGAACGCGCCGCGCGCCTTGAGCTCGCGCAAGTTGCCGAGCATGCGCTCGCGCGTTTCGTCCGGAGGCACCAGGGCCCACACCGGGCTGCCCTGCTCGATCAACGCCAGCGGGCCGTGCTTCATCGCCGCACCCGACAGGCCTTCTGCGGGCAGATAGGCAATCTCTTTGAGCTTGAGCGCGCCCTCTCCGGCAACGGGGACGTTCACCCCTCGCCCGACGAACAGCGTGAACCGCGCGTCCAAGAAGCGCTCCGCGAGCTTCTTGCAGGCGGCGGAGTGCTCGAGCATCAGCCGCAATTGCCCGGAGAGCCCCTCGAGCCCCGCTACCCAAGCCCTGCCGTCGCCGGCTGACATATCGCGCATGCGCGCAAAGCGCAGCGCGAGCAGCTCCGTGGCCAGCACCTGCGCCGTGAAAGCCTTGGTCGAGCAAACGCTGATCTCGGGACCGGCGTGCACATAGACGCCCAACTCTGTTTCGCGCGACAGCGAGCTACCGACCACGTTCGTGATGCCGGCGATCAGCCCCCCGCGCAGCTTGATCTCGCGCAGCGCCGACAGCGTATCAGCCGTCTCGCCGCTCTGCGAGATGCCCACGTAAAGCGTGTGGCGGTCCACGATCGGATTTCTCACGGCCAGCTCGGCTGCATCTTCGGCCGACGCCGGCATGCGCGCATAGCGGCTCATGAGGTACGCGCCGACCTGCGCGCTGTACAGGCTCGTTCCGCAGGCAAAAAACACCACCTGCCGAATGTCGAACAAGCGCTGCTCGTGCTGCTGCAAACCGCCCAAGCGCGCCGAGCCCACGACGGCGTCGAGCCTGCCACGCATCGAGCGATCGAGCGCCGCCGGCTGCTCGTGAATCTCTTTCAGCATGAAGTGCGGAAAGTCACCGAGGTCGGCGTCGTCGGCCTGATGCAAGATCTTCTCGATGCGCTTTTCGCGGCTGCGTTGCTCGAGGTCGACGGTCTTGATCCCGGTCGCGGTAATTTCGGCGACCTCGCCCTCGTCGAGCACGACCATGCGGTCGGTGTAGGGGCGCAGCGCGAGCGCGTCGGAGGCGACGAACGAGCCGCCTTCACCGAGCCCGATCACGACCGGGCTGCCGATGCGCGCGACGACCAGTCGCTCGGGATCGTTCTTGTCGACAGCCACGAGCCCCGCCGTACCCTCGACGCGCTTCATCGCGGCCACGACCGAATCGCGCAGCGAAAGCCCCGCCGCCACGCCGCGACCGATCAGCTCAGCCAGCACCTCGGTGTCGGTTTCGGACCGAAATTTAGCGCCGCCGGCGACCAATTCGGCGCGCAGCGCCTCTACGTTGTCGATGATGCCGTTGTGCACGATGGCCACGCGATCGCGCAGATCGACGTGTGGGTGACAGTTGGCTTCGGTGACGCCGCCGTGTGTAGCCCAACGCGTGTGACCAATGCCCACCTTGCCGGGCAGACCGTTCGGGTGCGCCTCTTGGAGCGCGGCCAAGTGCCCCACGCGCCGGCCTAGGTGCAGTCCTTTTTCGGAGACCGTGACGACGCCAGCTGAATCGTAGCCCCGGTACTCGAGGCGCCGCAGGCCGCTGACCACGATGTCCCATGCCGCCTCGCGACCGACGTAACCCATGATGCCGCACATGACTGACTCCTCTCGTTACCCGTAGATACGGCGGCGGATCTGCCGCGCGCTGAGCTCTGGTGCCTTGAAGCGCAAAGCCCGAAGCTCTTCGGCGATGCGTTCGAAAATCTCGCTGTTGCCCTCGCCCTGCGCTTGCAGCTCGCCGTGGCGCCGCGCGATGTACTCGTCGACCTCGAGCCCAAGCGAATCCAGGACCTCGTCGACGGCCCGACCCGCCTGCGCCCGGCTCAGCCCGAGCACGCTCTGGAGGCGCAGCTGAACTTCGGCTACCGAGACGCTCACCCCGAGCAGTCTGCCAGGCGCCCCAGGGCATTGCCAAGTTTTTGCCCGAAAGCGGGCAAAGCAGCCTTATTGCAGCCTCATCTGCGACCGCGCCTGGCTTTCACGACTTGGGAAGATGCAGCCCGCACTCTCGCTTCGTCGAGTCTTCCCACCACCAGCGACCAGCGCGCTCGTGCTCGCCGGGGCGCGGCGGTCGGGTGCACGGCTCGCAACCAATGGAGACGAAGCCTTGGTCGTGCAGCGGGTTGTACGGCACCTGCTCGTCACGCAGGTACGTCCACACCTCGGCCAGGCTTTGCTCGGCAAGCGGGTTCACTTTGAGGAGGCGGCCGCTAGCGCCCAGGTTGGTGTCGAGCTGCGCGAGCGGAACGTCGGCGCGCGTGGGGCTTTGATCGCGGCGCTGTCCGGTGATCCAGGCCGTGTAGCGCGTGAGGATGCGGCGCAGGGGCGCCACCTTGCGGATGCCGCAGCACTCGCTGTGACCGTCGTCGTAAAAGCTGAACAGCCCCTTGCGGCGCACCAAATCTTCGACCGGCACGACGTCAGGCGCGGTGAGGCTGATCTCGATGCCGTAGTGTTTGCGGACGCGCTCGATGAAGCGGTACGTCTCCGCGTGGAGGCGCCCCGTATCGAGCGAGAAGACGGAGAACGGCTGACCCGACTTCGCGGCCAGGTCGATCAGCATGACGTCTTCGGCGCCGCTGAACGAGATGGCCGCGCCGGCCCCGTATTGCGAGAGGATGCGCTTCACGACCTCAGCCGGAGATTTGCCGGCGAGCTCCGCGGTCAGCGCCGCGGCGGCGCGCTCGTCGAGTGCGCCGCCGACTTCTGCGCCGGCTACGGCCGGTGCCGCCAAGCGTTCTTTGATGAAGCCGAGCGCGCTCGTGTACACCTGCTCGCCGGAGTCGTCTTTCACCACGAAGAAGGGCGCGAGCGTGACGCCCTTCTCTGCGGCGAGCTTCATGCCGGGCGAGCTCGCATCGTTTTCATCTGCCCACAGCACTTGGTCGATGCGGTCCCAGAGCCCTCGGCGCTTGAGCAGCTCTTCGGCTTGAACACATTTTTCGCAGGGCTGCCCACTGGCGAGCCGCTTTTTCACCATCGTGACGTGCATGTCGAGCGAACAATATGGGGCCGGCATCGCCCAGAGCAAGCTCTCTCCAACCAGCGATGGCTCGATTGACCAACCCCTAACCCCGACCCGTGAAGCCGCTCAAGCCTTCGGCGGCTGCGTCTTCGGTGCGACTGCCTCCGGGGGCAGCGTTTTCGACGGCGGCTGCCGATCGGCCCAAACGTCGAGCCTGCGCAGCTCTTCCCAGACCTGGGCGGGCGAGGTGAAGCGGTACTGCTCGTTGCGACGCAAAAGCACGCTCGCGATGTGGCCGATCGGGGTGCCGAGCGCCTCGGCCTTCAGCCGCGGCACGCCCTCTTTGATCTGCTGCAGCATGGTGTCGTAACCCTGCGCGGTGTCGAGCGGGTACTCACCGGTGTGCATCTCGAACATCAACAGCCCCAGCTGATAGAGATCGCTTTGCTTGGTGGTGTAGCCGCCTGCGACCAGCTCGGGCGCCATGATCCGGTGCTGCACCAACTGCGGGCGCACCGCGCGCTGGCCCGAGAGCTCTTGCGCGATGCCGAGGTCGCTCAGCTTGAGCGTGAGCTCGTCGCCCTGGAGCACCAGGATGTTGCCGGCGTGCAAATCGTTGTGGATGATCTCGCTGTCGGACAGGTACTGCAGCGCGAACAAGATCTGCCGCGACATGTCGACGACGAGCCGATCGGTAAAGGGGCGCCCCAGCATGTCCGACAAGCTGTGGTCACAGCGCTCGAGCACCAAATAGAACAGGCCCTGCGACTCGAAGTAGTCGAACACGTAGACGACGTTCGGATGCCGCAGGCGATATAGGCGCTCGGCTTCCTTCTGCCACTCGGCTCGGACCTCCGAATAAGGGCGCTCGCCAGGTCGAAACAGCTTCAAGGCGAAGGGCTGGTCGAAGGGCCCCAGGCAATCGAACACTGCGCCGAACGACCCCTCGCCCATCAGGTCGCCCAAAAGATAGCTGGCCCCCCGCGGAGACTGCACCGACCCACCAGGCGTGGGAAATACGGGTAATTGTCCAGTCGTCCAGCGACTCATCGGCCTCTATCTTACTCGGCCTCGGCCCCGCCAGGCGCCCGAGACTTGCATCGAGGCCTGGCTCCAGCTAAACCCCGCGCCGTTCATGTCTAACCGATCTCTCTGGAATGTGCGCAGGCGTCACGAGTGGCTGACCACCCCCCTCAAGGGCAAGCACCTCAAGGCGCGCAAGCGCGCTCGCGTCGGCCTGCAGGCTGCGATCGACCGCAAGGCAGCCCCCGCGGCCGCCGCGTCGGGCGAAACGCCCGCGGCCGAGTGAGCCTCGCCAAACGACGCTGAGCGCTCGTAAACTTGGCCGGCAGGCGCCGGACCAGGTAACGGCTTGGGCATGCGTGTCGTCACGCGTGCCCATCGTCTTTTGTGGCTGCTGCCGAGCTTCGCCTTTGGCTGCGTAGCGCCCGGCGAGCAGGCCGTGGAAAATCGAGACCCGCACCAGCCGGGTCAGGCGCTCGGCGCCTTCGCGGTGAGCGGCAAGCTGGGACAAGACAGCTGCGGCGCCGACAGTCTCGCCGCACCGGCGAAGTGGGACTTCGAAGTGAAACTGTCGCGTGAAGGCAGCACGCTGTATTGGCTGAACGGTCGCGAGGCGATCGTTGGCGATATCGACAAGAGCGGGCGCTTTGGCTTCGCGACGCATCTCGATCTGCCGCTCGCCGAAACGCACGGCGCCGCGAAGGGCTGCACCGTCGTGCGCAGCGACTCTGCATCGGGCTTGCTCGACAGCGCCGAGTCGTCGTTCAGCGGCTCGCTGTCGTACGCGTATGCGGCGACGGTCGACTCCGACTGCAGCGCGTTGCCGCTCGGATCGGATGGCCTGCCCCTGGCCCTTCCCTGTAGCCTCACGTATGCACTAGAGGCCGAGCTGAGCTCCAACTAGCTCGCGTTGTGTAACGGGAGTGCGTCGGCCCCGCGGCCCCGACGCTACGGGACAGCGGCTGGAGCGCGGCCGCTAACCGCTCAGCATTTCAGAAGAAAAACGTGCGAAGGGTCTGGCGGTGACGCGTGTGCCGTGCTATGTCTGAACCAACGTGCAGGCTGGAGACTTCTCCCGGAATCATCCGGCGGGGGGCCGACCCTCGCACCTGCACTGAGGCCGAGACCCTATGGTCTCCTTTCGGAAGCGCCCCAAAATGCCGAACGTGGCGATAGAGTCTGGAAAGGGCTCTCGAACACGACCTCGTCTAGGGCGTGTGGCTGCTGCCACAGGAGGAAGTGCGTAATGAACAGTACTTGTGCCCCTAAACCGGAGGTGGACCCTCGGACTTAGCCGGTAGTTTCTCCTCGGCCAGCGAGCCTTACTCGCTCCTGGTTCGGGTGGATCCGGCTGAGCGGTAGCTCAAGGTACCTGCGCGTTGACCGCGCGGCACACCTTAAGCTGCCAGAGCCCGAAAGTTCCTCCGGGAACGGGTGTCGGTTTTGACCGGCTCCTGGGGCTAGCTGGAAAGGGCCGGGCGGCCACGAGCGTCGCCCGGCTCTTTTTTCTTTTGTGGCTCCTCAGGGCGCGCTACTTACCCGTCCCGATGACGCTTGCCTCGCTGCTCGCGGACGCCCTCGCGCCGAGCGACAACAAGGGCCCCTATCTCTTCTGGCTAATTTCCGGAAACAACAGCTTCTGGCAATGGAAGCCGTTGCAGAAGGAGAACTGGGAAGCCTTTCTCAACGGTACGCGCATGACCCTCGCGATGGTGGGTGCTGCGCTGCTCATGTACAAGGCGCGCGCCGCGAAGCTGAAGCAGCCGGTGGCGAAGAAGTGGGTGACCATCTTCTCCATCTTCTTCACCGTTGCGGGGTTCGGAGTTTACTTCGACTACTTCAACCCGAACACGCGGTACTCCGAGTACTACCACCGGCACGAATTTTATCATTACTACCTCGGCTCCAAATTCTTCCGCGAGGTGGGCTACACGCGCCTCTACGAGTGCACCGCGATTGCCGAGATAGAGCTGGGCCGCGCGGCGAACGTGCGCAAGCGCGACATCCGAGACCTACGCGTCAACTTGATCAAGCCGATCATCGACACGGAGGTCGTGAAAGATCCGAAGCACTGCACTGACCATTTCACGGCGCCGCGCTGGGCGTCGTTCAAGAAAGACGTCGACTGGTTCTACCGGTCTGCCGCGGGCAGCTACTGGGAAAACATGATCAAAGACCACGGCTACAATCCGCCGCCGGTCTGGAGCATGACCGGGAAGTTCTTCGCCAACATGGGCGAGGCGGACGACGCCTTCTTCAAATACCTCGCCAGCATCGATATCGTGCTGCACATCGGGGCCGTAGCGCTTTTGGTGTGGGCCTTTGGTTGGGAAACGACCGCCGTGGGTGTGGTCTTTTGGGGCTGCAACAAGGCCGCCGACTTCTATTGGACGGGCGGCGCGTTTCTGCGCCAAGACTGGTGGTTCTTCCTCGTGGCGTCGCTATGCCTGACGAAGAAGAAATATTATTTCTTGGCCGGCTTCGCCCTGATGTGGTCGGCGCTGCTGCGCATCTTTCCCGCCATTTTCTTCGCCGGCTGGGCGATCGCGATTTTGATCCACTTCGCGCTGCGCCTGAGGGGCGTGCGCCAGCCGTCCGAAGGCCCGAGCACCGGCGTTGACGGCTTCTTGCGGCGTCCCAAGCTCAACCTGCTCGAGCCGAAGCATTGGCGACTTATCGGCGGCGCCGTGCTGGCGCTGGCGATCCTGGTGCCTGCCAGCATGGCGGCCACCAAGAGCCCCGGAGAGCCGGCCTACGCGCCCTACGTCGACTTCTACGCGCACACGCTCAAGACACTGCAGAACACCGCGCTCACGAACCACATGGGTCTCGAGTCGGTGATGGTGCACAACTGGGACGGTCGCATGCGCTTCTTGCGCAACGACAACCAGGACGATCCGTTCGAAGGCTGGAAGATCAATCGCTCTACGCGCTTCAAGCAGATGAAGCCGATCTTCTTGGTGATCTTGGCTGGAGTATTCGCGTGGACCGCGTGGGCTATGCGCAGAACCAAGCTGCTCTGGCTGTGCCTACCGCTCAGCCTGCCGCTGGTGTGCACGCTCTCGAATATGACCTGCTACTACTACTCGCTGTTCATCACGCTCTGCGCGCTGGTGCACGTGAGGAAGGCGCTCGGCCCACCCATGCTGGTCACCGCGGGCGTAAGCTCGTTCATGCTCTGGCCACCGCGCGGCTACTACTGGGTGGACGATCGCTTCGTCGCGCAGGCCTACTTGTTCATCGGTCTGTGCCTGATGGGCCTGTGGATCTACTCCCGCCCCTTCTCGACAGATCGCCTGAAGAGCTGGTGGAACGGCCAGCCCGAACCCCGCCGCAATCCCCCGCCCCCGCCCCAACTGAGCAGCACGCCCGCCGAATAGGCGGCCAACGGGGTCGTAGCAGTAGCTCAACGGCCCCAGATTTTTTCACAGGAAGGTCAGCAGGACAGAAGCAAGCGGGGGCGCCAAAGCTCACGCGAGCCTGCGTCGCACTGCACGGCTCCGGAAAGCGCGACGCAGGTAGCGAAACCGCTCGGCGCCATCTCCCCTTCTGTCCTTCT
>Ga0307516_10008734_pt1 | contig 11393 bp, 11 predicted proteins | sample 19_EM_MG_FD_203310 | JGI IMG/M metagenome (GOLD analysis project Ga0307516, IMG submission 203310) | Populus trichocarpa ectomycorrhiza microbial communities from riparian zone in the Pacific Northwest, United States - 19_EM | ecosystem: Host-associated > Plants > Roots > Unclassified | place...
GCCACGCAGCAGCGCCGCTGCCTGCGAGCACCAAGACGTCGTGCTCGCGGCTGAAGTCGGCTGGCAGAGCTATGCCGCTTTCTGCGAGCGGCGCGCTTACCGATGCCTTCGCGTGGGCGAGCATGCCGGCGGGGCTGCAATCCCTGTACCAAACTGGGGCACGCGACCCTGCGACGCGGAAACGGGCGCCGCTTTCCGCGAGCGTGGCCGCGGCGTCAAGCGCTTGACGCTACGCAGCCAAGCGACTGGCTAAGCAGCCTGCGACTAGTCCGCGTCGGAAACTGCGGTGGCCGCCAACAGCTCGCGCGCGCTCTCGTCGTTCGGCGCAAGCGCTTGGGCGTGCCGCGCCTCGAGCGCGGCGTCCTGCCGTCGACCGTCCGCCAGCAATAACCAGCCGAGCGTGACGTGGAACTCCGGTCCGAACTCGTCGCCGTAGGCGCGGGCGCGGTCGAAAGCGCAGATGGCGTAGTGATACTCGCCGCGCGCAGCCGCTGCGCGCCCGAGGCAGGTGACGATGCCCACGTCGTCGGGAGCCAAATTCACCGCCACGCGCCAGGCCATGAAGGCCTCTTGGTGCTCGAGCCGCTCGCCGACGATGGCCAGCGTTGCAGCGGCCAGCGCCGAGGCCGGTTGAGCGCGCACCGCGTCCAGCGCGAGGCGCAAAGCGTCTTGGTGCTCGCCGACCGATAGCGCAATGCGCGAAAGTCCGGTCAGCGCGCGCGCGTCCAGCGGGTCGAGGTCGCGCGCCTGAAAGAAGGCGCGCGCCGCCAGGTCGCCGGAGCGTTCAGCCATCGCCAACTCGCCTTGCGCCAGCAAAACCTCCAGCGCCAAAGCGCCGCGAGGGGTGCGGGTCCGTTCGAGCAGCTCGCGCGCCTCTTTGAAGCGGTTTTCGGCGGCCAAAGTGCCGGCAATGCTCAACGCTTCGAGCATCGGGTCCTCGATACGCCGCGCGACGCAGGCCACGAACGTACCGGCCGTGCACAGCCAGCCGTCGATGACGAAACCGGCGCGCGTCAAGATGGCACCGAGCTCTTGCTTGGTGAAGGCGCGCCTGGCCGGTGCGGTCAAGCGCTGCGCCAGATGCGCGAGCGGCTCGGCGATGATCAGGCTGGCCCCCGGGGCCAAGCACTCGCGCACGTTGCGCAGGAATGCTTCCGGATCGGCGACGTGGCCCAGCGTGTCGGCAACGACGGCCGCAGCCATCTCGGAAACCGGAGCTTCCGCGCATAGATCCGCTTCGACCACGCGAACGCCGGGCGCAAATTCACGGATGAAGTGCGCCGCGCCGCGATCGAGCTCGACGGCGACGACGTCGTGGCCAGCGCTGTGCAGCGCGCGGGCGCCCTCGCCGGAGCCAGAGCCTGCGTCGAGCACCGGACCGCGCGGCTTCAGGTCCTCGATGGCCGCGTAGAACGGAGCCGTGCTGGGCGCGCTGCTTTGAAGCCCTGGGTAGGCACGCGCTCGCGAAACGTTGACCGGAACACGAGCGCCGCTTTTGAATTCGGCCATGAATACGCCGGTTCGCAGGTCGCCAGCGTAGCTGGGGGGCGTAGTGGCGACGTGGGGCGCCGCGGCGGGAACGCGATCGGTGCTCATCGGCCGACTCTGCTCGAGGGCGCCTTGGCTGCCTCGGCCGTCGCAGCTTCGTGCTGCTCTCGTACCGCCTGCGGAACCGCGATTTGCCAAGCTTCGCGCAGTGGCGTAAGCACGCGCACGACCTCGTCGATCGAGCTGGTCTGGCCCTTGCGCGACGCCTGCATGACGCGATCCATAGCGAAGCCGTACAGGGCCTCCAGGTTCGCGCACAGCTCGGGCGCTAGGCTGTGATCGAGCGCAATGTAGAGCTCGGACAAGATGGCGTACGCCTTAGAGAGCAGCTCCCGGGCGCGCGGCATTTCCTTGCGCTCCATGCAGATTTTGGCGCCGTTCAGGAAGCGGAACAAGCCATCGTAGAGCGCGAGCAAGAGCTCGCCCGGCGTGGACGTCGTCATGCGCACTTGGCTGTAGCGCTGGGCGGCGGATTCGACTGCGGCAAACGGAGATGTCATGAATCAAACCTACCCAAGCTTCGAGAAGTAGCTGGATTGAGCGTTGTAGGACGCCACCTGGGTGTCCATGGCGGTAAACTGGGTGCGCAGCATGTCCGCATAGCGGTTGATGCGCGTCTCTTGGGCATCGATGCGGTCTTGCAAACTCTTGGTCTGGGTCGTGAACGCCGTGTTGCGGTTGGCGATCAAGCCGCTGTCGGCATGCGTGAACAGATCAACGGCCGAGGAGATCACATCCATGACCCCCTGGGCGCCGCCGTCGACGCCGGCCAGCATTTTCGTGACCCCGGCTGCGTCGTTGGTCAGGGCCGTGGTCAGCTTGGTGCTGTCGAGCGACAAGTGACCGGTCTTGTCGACCGACATACCGATCGAACCGAGCGAGCCATACTTGCTGCTGCCCCCGGTCACGGTTTGCAGCGCGCCAGAAAGGCGGTTCTGAATCGAGCGCAGGATGGAGTCACCGGCCAGGAGCGGGTCGCTCGGCTTGATGCTGCCGACGCCGCCCAACATTTGCACCTTGCTGACGACGGCGTTGTAAGAGTCGACCACCGCTTGCAGCTTCGTCTGCAGCGCCGAAGGATCTTGGTCGACCGCGACCGTCACGGGATCGGTCGAGGTGCTGGTCAGTGCCAACGTCACGCCGGGAATCGCGCCGGCAATTTGATTGGTGGCGCTCGTGACCTTGAAGCCGTCGAGCGTGACCTGGGCGTCTTGCGCCTTCTGCACCGTGTTAGCCGTAGTATTGAAGCCGAAGCTGGTGCCGGTCTCGGTAATTTTCAGCGCGTTGGCGGCGCCGGTGTCCATGCCGCGCAGCTGGATACGGAACGCGCTGCCGTCGTAAAAAGACGACGCGGTCACGCGCTGGCCGGAGGCGTTGATCTTCGCCATCACGTTGTCGATGGTGTCGGTAGCCGAAATCGAGATGTCGGTCGTCGCGCCGGCGCCGACGCCGATCGTCAACGTGCCGCTTTGGCCCAGGGCGACGCCACTGCCGCCAAGGGTGTTGGAATAGGTGCGCTGCTCTTGGGCGAGCTTGTCGACCGTGAGCGAGTACTTGCCGGAGGTCGCCAGACCGCTGGCGCTGGCCACGACCGAGGCGCTCGACGAAGAGGCCTTGTAGCTGCCGACCTCGGCGGCCGTATCTAGGCCGTCGGTTGCGGCCTTGAGCTTCGCCAGTAAGCCCGAAACGCTCGACAAGTTCTGGATCGACGCGTTCGTGCTCGTCAGCTTGTCCTGGATCGGCTGCTCGCTTTGGCGTTCCACGCCAACGAGCGAATCGACCAGGGCGTTGGTGTCGATGCCGGTGCCGACGCCCAAACCAGTCAGTGAAACTGTGCCAGACATTAGTTAGTTCTCCAGGGCAAAGCGGGAAAAACGCAGCGGGCGGCGCGCCGGAATGACTCCGTTCGCGCCGCCCACCAGCGTCCACACCGGATCAGTGACCGAGGAGGCCGAACGCCATCTGCGGCAGCTGGTTCGTTTGCGCCAAGATGGAGACGCCGGCTTGGCTCAGAACCTGATTGCGGGACAGGTTCGAGGTTTCCGAGGCCACGTCCACGTCGCGGATGCGTGAGTTCGCAGCCGAGATGTTCAGGCGCATGGTCTGGATGTTCGAGGTCGCGACGTCGAGCCGGTTCATGGCCGTACCGAACTTGGCACGGTAACCAGAGACCGAGTCGATGGCCGTGTCGATGTTCGAGAGCGAAGCGAGCGCGTTGGTGGCCGTGTCGACCGCGGTGGACGACGCAGTTACCAGCGTGGTGAGCGCGACGCCGCCGAAGGTCACGTCGATTTGGTCCGTCGCGACGTTGTCCAGGCCGACCTGGAACTTCACGGTGGAGACGGTGTTGTTCAACAGCTGCACGCCGTTGAACTTCGTCGAGCCCTGAATGCGCGTGACTTCCGACTGCAAAGACGAAAATTCCGTGTTCAGGTAGCCGCGGTCGGTGTCCGTGAGCGAACCGTTCGAAGATTGAACGGCCAGCTCGCGCATGCGGCCCAAGATGTCGTGGACTTCGCCGAGCGCGCCTTCTGCCGTTTGCGCCATCGACTGAGCGTCGCCCGCGTTGCGTTCCGCTACCGTGTAAGAGCGGATCTGCGACTTCATCGACTCGCTGACGGCAAGGCCGGCCGCGTCGTCCGCCGCAGTGTTGACTCGGAAGCCGCTCGACAACTTCTGAAAGCTGCCGGCCAGTTGCTTCTGGCTGACTTGGAGGTTCTTTTGTGCTGCTAAAGAGGCAAAGTTGGTTTGAATTACTAGGGCCATGGAGATTCTCCTTCTTGGAGGTCACAGCGCGGGTGGTGCGCTGTGTCGGGGCGTCATTGCCCGTCGGCCCAAGTGAACGGAGAACCCGCGCCAGGCTTGAATGGAAAAGTCCGGTGCCTAGGCTAGTTTGGTGCGCGCTTGTCCTACCTCGGTGCAAAAGCAGCGGGAAATCCCCCCGGAAGTGCGACTGCCGCTTCCGAGGGGGGGCCCTACCTGACACAGAGGCTGCGATCATTGCCTGACTGGAATTAGTGCTGGAGCAGCTGCATCGCCATCTGCGGCAACTGGTTGGCCTGGGCGAGCACCGAGACGCCGGCCTGGCTCAGCACTTGGTTGCGCGACAGTTGGCTGGTCTCTTCGGCCACGTCTACGTCGCGGATGCGCGAGTTGGCGGCCGACAGGTTGACGCGCATGGTTTGGATGCTCGAAACCGTCACGTCGAGGCGGTTCATCGCGGCGCCGTACTTGGCGCGCTGAGTCGAAATGATGTCGATGGCGGCGTCGATGCGACCGATCGAGGTGAGCGCGCTGGCGGCGGTCGCACCGGCGACGTTGGTCGTGGCAGCGAGCAGCTGCGTGAGGGCCAAGCCACCGAAGGTCAGCGTAATTTGGTCGCTGGCGGTGTTGTTGAGGCCGATTTGGAAGGTGATGTTAGAGCCCGCCGTCGCAACGAGCGCCTTGCCATTGAACGTCGACGAGCCTTGAATGCGGGCCATCTCTTGCTTGAGCGCCGTGAACTCGGTGTCCAGGTAGCCGCGATCGGTGCCGGTCATCGAGCCGTTGGAGCTCTGAATCGACAGCTCGCGCATGCGGCCGAGAATGTCGTGCATTTCGCCGAGCGTGGCTTCTGCCGTTTGCGTCATGCTGACGGCGTCGTTGGCGTTGCGTTCTGCCATCGAGTACGAGCGAATCTGCGCCTTCATGCTTTCGCTGATGGCTAGACCCGCGGCGTCGTCGGCGGCAGTGTTGATGCGGAATCCGCTAGATAGGCGCGCGAAGCTTTTGCCGAGCGCTGCTTGGTTGCGCGACAGATTCTGCTGCGCTTCGAGGGATGCTACGTTTGTAGGGATTACGAGTGCCATTTGTTGTGTCTCCGTGTGTCAGGTCATGGCGCCGAAGCGCCGAAGGTGTGAAGGAGCCGTTCGAGCTTGGTCTCGAGCTCTCGCGTGCCGTCTTCGATGGCGATCGCCATGCGCGTCTCGGCTTGGATCCCGCTCTCGGCGCTTTGCCGACTTTCTTGCTCGGCGCCGGTTTCGCGCGTCGCCAGGTCGACCGCGGCCCACGAGTAGGCATCAACGAAGGGCGAGCTGCCGACCGCCGCGCTCAGGCCTTGCTCGGCCTCCTGGAGCTTGGCGAAGGCGCGGGTGATGCCACGTGGGTCGTCCTTGCCGACGGCGTCCTCGGCAGATTTCGCCAAGCGGCGGACGCGTCGCGCGGCGTGACGCGCGCGACGCGCGCCGAGCAGCTGCTTCTCGGTCCAAGCTGCCAGCTCCGCGTACGTGAGCGGAGGACGCTCCTTAGCGGCGGCCTCGGCCAGCGCAGCCGGCGTGATGTTCCGTTCCGGCATGCCACTTAGTACCTCGCGCAGCGTGAGCTCTTCGAAGCCGGCGACGCGCGCTCCGCCTTCCGTGGCGTTGACCAGGCGCTGGTCAGGGCGATCGTGGGCCAGCACCTCGGCGGCCAGCTCGAACCAGCTTTGGACGGCCGAAAATCCGATCGACGAGCTGACACTGCCGTGGCCGCCCCAAGCCGTCACGGTTCGCAGCGGTTCGCTGTGGGGTAATTTCCCGTTCGCTTTCGTTAGCGCGGCCGAGCGCTCGTGCTCGAGCATGTTGCCGTCGACCGAGACGCTCACGCGCGAGCCCTCGTACGGCGAGCCTTTGGCGTAGGCCTGACCGTTGGTGTAGGCCAGGTCTTGGCCCACCAGCACGATCGGCGAGCAGCCCAGGCGCTGTGCCATCGAAAAGGCCAGCGTCGAGACACTGCCACAGACTGCCAGGCCGTGAGCCTTGCCCAGACTCACCATCGGCGCGAACTGCGGCAGCCCTTCGTAGACGGGCAGCAGCGGACCCTTGCCGCAGCGCATCGTTTGCGGATGCGCGGTCATGCTGAAGGCGCGCACCACCTGATCGAGGTAGGGAATTTTTGCTAGCAGATGCGAGAGATCGATCGACTCCATGCACGCCAGCACTTGCGGCGTGACGCCGTGCGCAGCCAGCGTCAGCGCGCTGGAGTTTACGGCGAAAACGAGGCCTTTTTTCGTGGCGTCGGCGAGAAGCTCGGCGTTCGTGCCAAGCGACGGACCTGCGCCGACGATGAAGGCGGGAACGCCTTTGTACTTCTCGGCGAGGCCCAGAAAACATGGGGCGTGGGCGAGTAGCTCGAGATTCTCGAGCACGTCGGATATCCACTCGCGCGCTCGGATGCGGTGCGTCGCATCGTTGACGAGCCGCCGCTGAACAAGCTGGGTAACCGCCTCGCGCAGGTCGCGATCTTCGCGGTCATAGAGGTCGCCGTAGCCGGGAGTTGAGATGAGCGTGACATTGTCTCGATTTCCGCCAAAAGTCGGCCAAAGCTGGGTGAGGTCGTGCGGTGTGCACACGATCGGAAAGCCGCCGAGATCGCTCGGGCCGACTTCCAAAGCGCGTCGGCAGAGCCCAGCATCGGGCTCGTAAATCAGAATCGGCGCGTCGGTCATGGCTCTGAGCGCGCGCGCCGTGTGGCCGAGGCCTAGGCCGAACACCACGTAGGCGCAGTTCTTGGGGCTCTCCCGAATGGTGCGACTGAGCCAGAGGTCGTCCGACGGTGTACCTAAGAGCGCGCCGCGGTGGCACAAGACCGGGGTGCCGTCGGCTTGATGCAACACCTCGCCCTCGGCGTCGGCCGCGGCGACGCGTTCGCGCGTGCGGTCCCCAAGCCAGAGCCGCGCTAAATTCGACTCTAGAAACGCTCGGCTCAGATCTCGAGCGGGGGTGGGGGCGACGCCGTCCATGGTGTTGGCGCCAGGTCCTTCTCATGTTCCATGCCAAGCCCCGGCCCGCGGCTTTCTCGCGGATTTCTCCGGAGAAAACGCCACGGGCGGCGCGGGCGCGGCCGCTGCTCTGCGTCTGAGCGTTGACCCCGCTGCGCCACGGGGCTGACGCCGCGAGAGACGCGCCCACAAGCGTTAAGGTTTGTTGGTTTTGGGTCGTTCATCGGCGTGAATGAGCCCGTCGACCGACGTCTTGTCCAGGGCGACCCCGACCCGGCTGATCTGCCGAGCCGGGCGCTGGGTACTCGAGCTGACTCGGCTCGAAGCGGTCGACCGTGACGTGTTTCAGCCACGCCTGACGCGCCTAGAGGGCCCGGATTCGATTCTGGCGGCGCTGCGCCGCAGCGACGAAGGTCAACAACTGGTAACGGGCGCTGCGCAGATCATGCGCAGCCCGCGCGCCGAGGAAGACCGCGCCTTCGAAGTCAGCGAGGGCGACTGGGTCCCGAGCGCCGACTCAGCCTTGCCAACGCGGCGTGAGCAGCAAGCGGAGTCCGACGCGGTGGACACGAGCCTGGTGCTGGCTGAGGTGCGCGCGGAGCTGGCGGTGCTGCGCGCCTCTCACGCCCGCCTGCGTGACCGCGTGATCGCGCTCGAGGCGGCGCAGAGCGGCATGGCGCCGAACGCTCGGCCGCCGCGCGGCAGCCGCGGCCCACGTCGTCGAAGCGAACCGCCGCCGGCGCTGAGCCCAGTCGACGTCGGCACGGATTCGTTCCACAACAATCCCGGATTCGCGGCCACTCAAGCCTCGCCGGGCCTGGCCGCTGGCGCGCCGGTGCCGGCTGCGCGGCCCGGCGCAGCCGCTGGCGCTGGCGCGCAACCGGTGGCGGCCCATCAGTCTTTCGAGGAGCTTGCCAAGTCACTGGCGGGCGAGCAGCCGCTCCCGCTGCTCGCTCTCCCCACGCTGGCGAGCCTGACCGATTGCATGAGCACGCTGATGGCGCCCGCGCCCGCGCTCGAGCTCGCCCCGGCGACTGCGTTCGAGCAGCTCGACCGGCCGCACGGCTGCAAGCTTCTCGACGACGAGGGCCGCGAACGCGGTGCCATCCTGTTGGATCTGAAGGGCGCCGTGATGCTCGGGGCCGCGCTGCTAGCCGTGCCGGAGGACGAGGCGCTAAGGCAGGTGCGCGAAAATCAGCCCAGCGAGGACGCGCTCTTGGCCATGTCCGAGATCTGTAACAACCTCACGGGCCCGCTGAACGCCGTCGCGGGCAATCAACATGTGCGTTCGACGGGGCTGACAGGCGTCGATGTGAGTGAGTTGCCAAAGCCGCGTGCCCGCCTGGACCTGGTCGCGGGCGGCGGGCACCTCGTGCTTGCGCTGTTCTGAAACAGCCGTAGACAGGCTATATAGGAGGTTTAGGTGTGGCCGTCTTCACGCCACCAGAGCCTTCCATGCTTAAACGTAGCCTCCACGGGCCCGCGCTGCTGAGCGGGCTGCTCTCGCTCGGCGCCGCTCGAAGCGCGCTCGCCGAGCCCGTCGCTTCTGCGACTGCTGCTGCGCCGAGCACGCCTCCCGCCGCTGCCGCGCCCGTCGCGCCCGACAAGTCGGTCGCAGCAACGCCTGCGGCTGCAGACGCGAGTGAGCTTGCGCGGCTGCGCGCGGAAGTCGAGGCCACGAAGAAAGAAGTCGCCGACCTCAAGGCGGCGCAAGAGGAAGCGGCGGCCGCGTCGCCAGACGAGCCGGTGGCGGAGCAAGAGAAGCTGAAGATCTACGGCTTCGCCGACATGGGCTTTCAGTACGTGCAGATCAACAAGCAGGGCCTGCTGGCCAATGTTTACGACGTGAACGAGCCGGACTTCGTGCTCGGTAACGTGAACCTGTACTTCGACGCGCAGCCCGTCGAAAACTGGCGCGGCTTGGTCGAGGTGCGCTTTACCAACGCGCCGCAGGGCAAAATCCTCAATTTCGGCGGGCTTGGCGGCGGCTTCAAGCGCGCCGACACCTTCACCGACGACTCGACCGGAGCGGCGCTCAACGCGCCGCTCTGGGGCGGCAGCGTCGTCATCGAACGAGCGTGGCTCGAATACAACAAGCTGCAAGCCCTGAAGCTGCGCGTCGGCAATTGGTTTACCCCCTTTGGCATCTGGAACGAAGACCACGGCTCGCCCACGCTAATTTCCTTGGCCTGGCCGCAGTTCATGACGCAGCGCTGGATGCCGCTGCGTCAAACGGGTCTGATGGCCTACGGCAACACCTTCGCCGGTAGCTGGGAGCTCGGCTACTCCGCCACGTTGAGCAACGGACGGCAGGAACAATCGACGCTCAACATCGACGGCTATCTGGGCTACGGCGGCAGGCTGTATGCGCGCCGCGACACGGGCGAAGTCAACAGCACGCTCGGTGTCTCCTTTTTTACAGGCAAGACGCGCGACAAAAACGTCGCGGTCACCGGCGTAGATCCCGTAACCTGGCGCACGCAAGATACTTACGAGTACACCGAATACGTGATGGGCGCGGACGCCTCCGTCGACATCGGCAAGACGCGCATTCGCTCCGAAGCCGTGCTGCGCCGCCTGAAATACACGCCCGGTAAACACGAAATACTCAACCAAACGCTGGCACCACTCGGTCAAGCGCCGGACAAATGGGAGCACAGCATCTACCTGCTCGTCGCCCAGCAGCTGCCCTGGAAATCGCTCGACATGTTCGAGCCCTACCTGTGGGCGGAGGCCTTTCAGACGCCGACGCTGGTGGGTGATGGCACCTTCGTCGGCTCGGTGGGCTTGAATGTTCACATCAACTCCGCCGTCACTTGGAAGAACCAAGTGGCGCACGTGAAGTTCTTCGATTGGCTGTACAAGAGCCCGTTCAGCAATTCGAACAACGACATCAACCAATTCTACTCACGCCTGGTGATGGCGTTTTGAGCATGAAGACGCGCCGGATCCTGCTGCTTAGCCTGCTGCTCGCCGCGCCGACCTTGAGCATCGCCCGTGACTCGGTCGCTGGTGGCGACGTACTGGCCGTGATCGTCAACAAAGGCAATCCGGTCAGCTCGCTGTCGCAAAACGAGCTGCGCCCCATCTTTCAGACCACCAAGAAATCGTGGGGTTCCGGTGAAGACGCCGTGCCCATCAACCTGCCCGAAGACAACCCGCTCAGAAACGACTTCGATCAGGCCGTCTTGGGGCTCGATCCGGAGCGCGTGGCGCGCTACTGGACGGATCGCAAGGTCCGCGGCGGCGCGCGCCCACCGGTTCGGGTTCCGACCACCGCGGCCGTGCTCAAAGCGGTGGCAGCCAAAGCCGGCGCCATCGGCTACATCAGGCTGAGTGAAGTGAACGGCAGCGTCAAAGTCGTCGCCAAAATTAGCGGCGGGAAGCTGAGCGGGCCGTGAAGGAGTCCAAAAGCATGAAGTCTTCCCAGTTCGGGTTGCGGCTCTGGGCCGCATTGGCTCCGCTCTGTCTGTGCGCGTTACTCATCCCGCTAAGCTGCAAAGACAACGACCCGTGCGACCCCGGCCAAGAGCTGGTCGGCACCGGTTGCTTTCCGATCCCGGCTGCGGGCGGCGCTCCCGGCGCCGGCGGACTTGGCGACTCGACGCCGGGTGGCGCTGGCGCCAGCGCGGGCGGCGCGCCGAGCGGCATCGAGCCCCCCGGCAACCCTGACGCCACCTTCGGCACCAAGTGCCAGAGCAACGCCGACTGCGGCGGACCCGCGCCCATCTGCGCTACGGACCCGCTCTTCTACTGCACGCAGATCGACTGTCTGGCTGGCGAAGCGAACGCCGACGTGTGTCCGGACCAATGGGTGTGTCTGCACTTTCCGCCGCAGCCGTCGGCCTGCGTCAACTCTCAGAGTCTTTGACGCCGGGCAGCTGATCGAGCGAGGTCGTGGCGGCGGCGCGATTGGCGTCGGCCACGTCTTTCGTCTCGCCGCGCAAGATAGTGCAGCTGGTCGGTGCGACGATGCCCAGCTTGACGATGCCCTTGGAGAGCTCGGTGATGACAACTTCGACATCGTCTCCGATCAGGATGCGCTGTCCCTTGCGCCGAGCAATGATGAGCATGCCGCCATCCTACCCGTGGACGCTTCCGGCCGCCA
>Ga0307516_10008735_pt1 | contig 11391 bp, 9 predicted proteins | sample 19_EM_MG_FD_203310 | JGI IMG/M metagenome (GOLD analysis project Ga0307516, IMG submission 203310) | Populus trichocarpa ectomycorrhiza microbial communities from riparian zone in the Pacific Northwest, United States - 19_EM | ecosystem: Host-associated > Plants > Roots > Unclassified | place...
GCCGCCGCTGCTGCCGTACCGGGTGCGGGTGTAGCCGGACTGCGGGGTGTCGGTGAACGTCGGGGTCTGGCTCAGCCCGTGCACGTTGGTCCACTGCTTGATCTGCTCCCCGAAGTTCGGGTAGCGCAGGGTCTCGTCGTTGGTGCCGTGCCAGATCTGCATCCGCGGCCGCGCCCCGGTGTATCCGGGGTAGGCGTTGCGGACCAGGTCGCCCCACTCCTGCGGGGTCTTGATGAGCTGTCCGCCGGAACACTCGCTGTTCCACTCCGAGCCGTTCGTGGTGGCGAAGCAGCCGAACGGCACCCCGGCGAACGAGGCACCGGCCTTGAACACGTCGGGATAGTCACCGAGCAGGACGTTGGTCATCATCGCGCCGGAGGAGGTGCCGGTGGCGTAGATCTGGCCCGGGTCGGCGTTGTACCGCTGCTTCACGTAGTCGACCATCGACATGATCCCCACCGGGTCGCTGCCGCCGCCCCGGCGCAGCGCCGCCGCCGAGGAGACGTCCCAGCACAGGCTGCTGCGGGTCACCGACGGGTAGATCACGATGTAGCCGTACCTGTCCGCCAGCGCCGCATACTGGGTGCCGGAGTAGAACGCCGGACCGGAGCCGCTGCAGTAGTGCACCGCCACCAGGATCGCCGGCCGCGCCGCCACCCGGTCGGGCACGTAGAGGTGCATGCGGAGATTGGTGGGGTTGGTGCCGAAGCCGGTCACCTCGGTCAGCGCCGCCGCGGACGCCGGCGTTGCCACCGCCAGGGCGACCACGGTCGCCAGGGCGGCCACCAGGGCGGCCGCCAACATTCTGATCTTCAGTCTCATGGGCGTTTCAGTCCTCCGGGACAAGGCAAAGCGATCGGGGGCTGCCCGGCACCCGACATGTGTTCCGGCTCCTGAAACAGTTAGCAGTATCGATCGATTCAGTCCGCTTGGCAACCCCAGTCGAGCAGGCGCCGGAGGTGCGGGTCCGTCGCGCCGGTGGTCGTACCCGGCGCGCCGAGCACGACCTCGCCGCCGGTGCCGTCGATGGTGACGAGGGTTCCCTCGGGAAAGACCCGGTCGCCGGCGCGCACGCAGCCGGCGTCGACGACGACGCCGGCCGCCTCCACCACGGCGGGCTTGCCCATGCCGCGCGCGACCACCGCCGCGTGGCTGGTGGGTCCACCCCGGACGGTGACGATCCCGGCGGCGGCGGCCAGGCCGTGCATGTCGAGCGGCGACGTGTACGGACGCACCAGGACGACCGGGCCGTCGGTGACCATGCGGGCGGCCTGATCGGCGGTGACGGCGATCCGGCCCGTCGCGACGCCGGGACTGGCACCCCGGCCGCGGGCGAGGACGTCGAGCCCGGCGTCGAGGTGAATGCGGGGCACGCGGGCACCCCGGAGATCGCCCGGGGAGATCCGCCGCACCGCCGTACGCCGGCTGATGATCTGTGCGTCGGCCAGGTCGACGGCGGCGCGGATGGCGGCACGCCCGGTGAGACCGCCGGACCGCACCTGGAGGAACCACAGGCGGCCCGACTCGAAGGTGAACTCGACGTGGCATGCGTCGCGGTAGTGTCGCCCGATCCGCTCCAGGGCCGCCAGCAGGCCGTTCCACACCGCCGGCTCGCGCTCGGCGAGCTCGGGCAGGGGGCCGGTGACGGCCCGGCCGGAGACGACGTCCTCCCCCTGCCGGCCGAACAGGACCTCGCCGAACGGCGTCTTCGCGCCGGTGCTCGGGTCGTGGCTGAATGCGACACCGCTGCCGCTGCGGTGATCGCGGTTGCCGAACACCATCGCCTGCACCACCACGGCCGTACCGCGATCGTGGGGAATGCCGTGCAGGTCGCGATAGGTGGTGGCGCGGGGCGTGTGCCAGGACGAGAAGACAGCCTCGACCGCCATCCGCAGCTGAGCCGTCGCGTCGTCCGGGACCGCCTCGGCGAAGCTGGACAGGAACCGCCGGCGCGAGTCGAGAACGAAGGCCGGGTCGCCCGTCTCGGCCGCCAGCCCGGCGGCTGCCGCCGTCGTCAGGCCGAGATTGAGGACGGTGTCCATCATGCCGGGCATCGAAACGGCGGCACCGGAGCGCACCGACACCACCAGCGGCCGCTCGGCCGCACCGAAACGCCGCCGGGTGGCGGCCTCCAGCGCGCGGACGGCCGCCGCGATGCCGGCGTCGAGGCCGTCCGGGAGCCGGCCGTCGCGGAGATAGGCGCGGCAGGCTCCGGTGTCGATGACGAATCCCGGCGGCACGGGCAGGCCGAGCCGCCGCAACGCGATGAGGCCGTGTGCCTTGCCGCCGAGAACCTCGGCGGTTTCCGTGACGTCGGCGGAGAGCGGGTGGACGCCGCTCATCGCGGGATGCCGAGGGTGGCCAGCAGGTCTTCGTGCAGCTGAAACCACACGTTGTGGTACGAGACGGTGCTGTCCGCCAGGTGCTCCAGCGCACCCGACCGGACGCGGCCGAGCGCCGCGGTGAGCCGTACCCGGTATCGCCCGAACCGCGGCAGGGCCGCGGACAGCGCCGTGCAGACGGCATCGGCACGCCGGTCCAGGTCGGCGAAGCGGTCCAGGACCCGGGCGTCGTAGGCGTGGTCGTGGTGGTCGTTCGGCGCCGCGACACCGTCGACGACCCGCAGGTGCCAGGCGGTGCAGAGGTCCAGCAGCTCGGGATTCAGCACCATGAACCCCTGGTATGCCTTGGTCACCGCGCCGCGGGAGCCGGTCGCGTCGATTTCGTGGGCGATCCGCCGAGCGTCCTCGGCGCGGCCCGCCGCGGCGAGCCCCCACCCGCCGAACGGCCCGGAAATCCGGGTGACCAGGCCCGCCACGGCGAGATCTATCAGCTGAGACTCCACCTCCGGCTCCGGCAGGCCGCTGGCGTCGGCCACCCGGGGCAGCTCCGCGAATCCGATGCAGCGCAGGGTGTGCAGGACCAGCAGGTCGGCACCGTCCGTCATCGGATCGCGCCCGCCACCGCGTAGGCCGCACCCCGGCCGTGCGCCCGGGCGATGACGTCACCGTCCCGGACCCGGACCGCGGCCTCGGTGTCCTCCGCCGGGTCGACGCCGACGGCGGCGGCGAGCGCGGCCCGCTCGTCGAGGACGACGCGAACGGCGGGCGGGACGGCGGGCGTGAACACCCGCCGCAGGCAGGCGACCATATCGGTGATCCTCAGCCGGACCAGGGCCCCGGTCTCGGCGGGGTCGTTCGTCACGACGGCGATGGTGACCAGGTCGCCCGGCCGGGCGGCACGAACCGCCTCCTCGGCCGCGCTGAGCCGGCGCGCGCCGAGGACGGCGACGATGCCGTCGCCGTCGAATCCGGCCGGCCGGGCGGTGATCTCATCCGTCAGCTCCGGGGGCGGCCGCCAGGGAGTCCGACCCAGCTCCGGCGGGCTCACGTACGGCAGGTAGGGCGGATCCCAGACATCGGCCAGCTCCATGCTGGTGAGGTGCCCGCAGGCCCGCGCCACGTCGAACGGATCGCCGAAACCGGGCATCGACTGGGCCACCTGGCCGGCGCCGTGCAGCAGGGTCAGGATCAACTCGGCCAGCCGCATCCGGCGCTGCGCCGGTCGCGGGGCACCGGACTCCAGCGCGAGCGCCAGCAGCAGCGCCTCGAGCCGCGCGAGCTCCGCCATGACGGCACGCCCCGGCTGGTCGTCGAAGACCCCGGCCAGGGACTGCGAGCGCAGCTTGCCCCCGGCCGCGGTGTCGCCCGCCAGCGGCAGCCGCTCAAGCCAGACCCGGGCGAAGGCCTCGGCGGCATCGACCACGTCGGCCGGCGCCGGCCGCGACGGCGTGGCGGCGCGCCGCACCGAGTCGAGCAGAACCGCCAGGTAGAGCGCTCGCTTGCCGGGAAAGTTGGAATACACCGCGCCGCGGGTGAGCTCGGCCCGCTCGGCGATGCGGTCGATCCTGGCGTCGGCGTATCCGCGCTCGGCGAACTCCGCTGTCGCCGCGACGAGCACGGCCGCGCGCGTCCGCGCCTGCTGTTGCACCCGGGTCAGTCGAACCATGGCGCTTAGCATACTCATAACATCCGGATACTCATGACATCTGGGAGCGCTGGATCCCGCGCCGGACGAGACCGCGGATGCCCGGGAGGGTGATCGCCCGGATGGTCAGGTCGCTCATCCACACGTGGAACCGGCTGGGTGGCGCGTACTGGAGCATGCCGCGGCGGGCGAGCGCCTGCCGCTTGGCTGCTTCCGGGCGCAGCTCTGCTTCCCACTCAGCGAGGGCCGTACCGATGTCGTCGTGCTGCCGCAGGGCGGCGCCGAGCTGGTCGGCCCCGGCAAGCGCGAGGGCCGCGCCGTGCCCGGCGAAGAGCGTGACGCACCAGGCCGCGTCCCCCAGCAGCACGGCCCGACCGGCGCTCCAGCGCGGCATGACCACCTGGCTGACCGCGTCGAAGTAGGCGCCGGCCGGGTCCCGCTCGAGGTGGCGGAGCGCGTCGGGCACGCCCCCGCCCAGATCCCCGAACGCCGCGCGGAGCGCGTCCACCGGCCCGAGCTTCAGCTCGGCGGCCGGGTCCGCGCATCGGTACGTGAAGAACGCCGATGACCGCCGCGGGCCCAGGTTGACGATCGCCGCCGTGCGCCCCGGGCCGATGAACGTGGTGGCGGAGGACTCCGGCACGCCCGCCACCGGGTGGGGCAGGGGAAACGCGCCCACGACGTACGGCAGGTCGACCCGGAAGCCGGGGCCGAGCACAGCCGTACGGGTGGCGGAGTGCACTCCGTCGGCGCCGACCAGCAGGTCGGCGCGCTCCGTGGTGCCGTCGCTCAGCGTCACCCGCGCCTGGTCGGCGTCCTGGTCGATGGCGGTGACCGTGGTGCCGAAGCGGATGTCGGCGCGGCCGCGCACCGCCTCGTACAGGGCCGACTCCAGGTCGCCGCGGAACACCGTCAGGGTTCGCTTGCCGAGGGCGGCCTCGGCGATGGCCGACGGCACGGTGAACTTGGGCCGCCCGTCGGCCCGGACCAGCACAGTGGTGAACAGGCCCAGGTCGCAGGCGGACAGCGCGGGGAGCAGGCCGAGCCGTTCGGCGGCGGCGTAACCCGGCCCGAGCAGGTTCACCAGGTAGCCGCTGCTGCGCCGGGCCGGGGCGCGTTCCACCACGATCACCTGCCACCCGTCCCGCCCGAGTCGCAGGGCGGTGGCCAGGCCGGCGATGCCCGCGCCCACGATCACTACACGTTTCATCCAGCACTCCCGCGATCAAGAATGAGCGTTTGCTCAAACCAGTATGAGCAACTGTTCATACCGCCGCAACCCGGTAGGCTCGGGGCATGCCACGCGGGGTCGCCATCCCAGACGTCAGACAGCAACTGTTCGCGGCCGTCGAGCGAGTGATCGCCGGGGCCGAGCCGAGCCGGCTCACCGGCCGGGCCGTGACCCGCGAGGCCGGCGTCGCCACCGGGCTGCTCTACGCGCACTTCGCGAATTTCGACGACTTCCTGACCGGCTACGCGGTCGACCGGGCCTTCCAGATCTCCGGCGAGGCGGCCGGCCTGCCGGCGCGCGCCGGGTCCGGCACGGTCGCCGGAAATCTGCGCGCGGCCGTCCTCGCGACGCCGCTGGGCACGCTGCTGGCGCTGACCCGGCTGATGGTCTTCCGGCCGGGGCTGGCGGCGGCGGTCGAGGCGGTGCTGGGCGGCGGGACCGCCGGGCTGCGAGCGGTCGAGCACGCGATCGCCGGCTATCTGGCCGCCGAGCAGCGACTCGGCCGGGTGCCGGCCGGCGCCGACCCGGAGGCGCTGGCCCTGGCGGTGGTCGGCGTGCTGCACCACGTCGCGCTCATCGACGGTACGGACGCAGCGGCCGACGACCGCATCCGGCGTGCCGTAAGCGCGATCACCGGCGGCTTCCCGGCCGTCGCCCCCAGCTAGGGGGTGCCCGGCGGGTGCAGATAGCTGTCGAGCGCGCCCGCGCCCGCCAGCATCGCCAGGCCGCGCGCCGTGAGCCGGTCGCGCCACTCCCGCAGCGTCGCCTGCAGCGGCTCCGGCCCGCCCGCCGCGCGCACCCGATCCAGCACCTGCGCGATCTGCTGGAGCCCGTGCCCGCCGCGGCGCAACTGGTGGGCCAGCAGCACGTCGCGCACGTCGGCGGAGGTGTAGACCCGGTAGCCCGTATGCGGGTCACGCCGGGGCGCGATCAGGCCGGCCCGCTGCCATTTGCGCAACGTCGCCGGCCGGATGCCCAGCCGGTGCGCCAGCGGACCGATGAACGTGACACCCGGCTCCAGCTCGCGCGGCGGCGCCAGGTCGCGCAACGCCAGATCCACGGCCGCCAGGGTGTGCCGGTCGCCGGCCAGCTGCGCGTGGCTCTCGTCGATCAGCCGCAGCGCTTCCTCGACCGCGCCGCCGTTCGCGGCCCGCATGATCGCCCCGGCGGTGGCGTGGCCGTGCGCGGGGATCAGCGCCAGGAACGTCCGTAACGCCGCCGCGTGGCGCGGAGCATAGACGCGGTAGCCGTGCGGCGAGCGCTCGGCCGGCGGCAGAATCCCCGCCTCCTCGTAGTTGCGCACCGCCTGGGTGGACAGGCCGTGCCCGCGCGCGAGGTCGATGGGGCGCAACCGCACTTTGAAGCTATCTCCCCGCTCGTGCCGTGAATGCCGGCTAAAGTTTACACCGCGGGTTCAACGATACAGTTGAAGGAATGACGGCTTTGATCCGGGACGCGGCCCGTCCCTTCAGCGGCAGCGCCCTCACCGCGCTCCTGTCCCCCGCCACCCGCCTGCTCGGCCTCGGCGAGCCCACTCACGGCGTGGAAGCCTTCCTCGAGCTGCGCAACGAGCTCTTCCGACACCTGGTCGAGCACGAGGGCTACCGCTCGATCACCATCGAGAGCGACTGCCTGTCGGCGCTGACCGCCGACGCCTACGTCACCGACGGCATCGGGACCCTCGACGACGCGATGGACCGCGGCTTCAGCCACGGCTTCGGCGCCGCACTCGCCAACCGCGAGCTGTTCCGCTGGATGCGCGCCTACAACGAGCAGCGGCCCCCGCACGAGCGGCTGCACTTCTACGGCTTCGACGGTCCCCTGGAGATCACCGGCCCCGAGAGCCCGCGCCCGGCCCTGACCGCCCTGCACGACTACCTCGCCGCCCACCTCGACCTGGCCTGGAGCCGCGAGACCCTCGACGAGCTGCTCGGCCCCGACGAACGCTGGACCAACCCGGCAACCATGATGGATCCCACCGCGTCCATCGGCCGCACTCCCGAGGCCAAGGAACTGCGCCTGCTCGCCGACGACCTGCGCCCGCTGCTCGTCATGCACGCGCCCTACCTGACGGCCGCCACCTCTCCCGACGACTGGTGGCGCGCCGATCTGCACGCCCGCACCGCCGCCGGGCTCCTGCGCTACCACGCCGGCATGGCCGACACCACGCCCGCCCGCATCGGCGCGCTGATCGGCCTGCGCGACGCGATCATGGCCGACAACCTCGACGCCATCCTCCGCCGCGAGGCCCGTCGCGGCCCCACCCTCGCCTTCGCGAGCAACCTCCACCTGCAGCGCGACCAGAGCCTCATGCACTTCGCCGGCCAGCAACGGCAGTGGTGGGGCGCGGGCGCCATCATCGGCACCCACCTCGGCGAGCAGTACGCCTTCGCCGCCACCACCTTCGGCAGCCGCGGCTCCGACGTCCCCCCGCCCGACACCCTCGAAGGGGTCCTGTCGACCCTCCCGCACGCCCGCGCCGTCATCGATCCCGGCCACCTCGCCGCCGCCCTCGACCGGAAGCTGACGGCCCGCGTGCCGGCCGACCACACCTACTTCGCCCTCGACCCGGCCACCACCGACCAGGCCGACGCCATCGTCTTCCTCCGGGAGATCTGAGCCCCCGCACAGCCACCGCCAAGGGAACGCACAGACCTGGTGTTTTAGCTCAGCACGTCACCTCGTGAGGAGCAATCATGGATCACCACCCGGGTCGCCGTTCCGTCCTGCTCGCCCTGGGCGGGATCGCCCTCGGCGCCGCCGCGGGCTGCGACGCACCCTCGCCCGCCGGGGGTGCTCCCGTGGCGAGCGCCAGTCCCAGCCAGGTCAACGGCCAGTCTCTCGCCGCGGTGCCGGCGAACAAGTCCTTCGCGTTCGCCGGCACCGCCGACTCCTCCCCCATCGCCGCGGACTACTGGCTCGGCCGCTACCAGGTCACGAACGCGCAATACCGGCAATACCTGAACGCCGTGCCGGGCACCTCGGCACCGAGCTACTGGAGCGAGGGGACCTATCCGACCGGCAAGGCCGACCATCCGGTGCTCTTCGTCTCGGCCGTGGACGCTCAGGCCTTCTGCGCATGGCTGACCAGCACCGGTGGCGGCTGGACGTTCCGGCTGCCGACCGAGGCGGAATGGGAGAACGCCGCCCGCGGCCCGCAGAACCACACCTATCCCTGGGGCAACCAGGCCGGCACCACCTACGCCGGCGGGACGCTGACCAGCAACTACAACTACAACGGCGTGGTGTCGGCCTACTACCTCGCGAAATACGGCGCCACCACGGCGACCTACAACAACAAAAGCTCGACCCGGTACGGCCAGAGCGAGCCACTCTCCTCGATCCTCGCGGTCGACGCCGACGGCGGGGTGCGGGGCTGGATCGACCACGACACCTGGACCGGTTTCGTCTACACCGACCTCTTCACCGCGCTGGGCAATACCGGCGGCTACACCAGCGCGGTCGGCGCCTATCCGGCCGGGGTCAGCCCGTACGGCTGCCACGACATGGCGGGCAACGCCTTCGAGTGGACCTCCAGCCTGATCACCGCCAGCAACGGCGCGGAGGCGGGCAAGCAGGTCAACGCCGTACGAGGCGGCTCCTGGTATTCGACCGGCCGGAGTTGCCGGACGAACTACCGCGGCGAGGGACGGGCCGGCGGCGGCGCCTACAACACCGTCGGCTTCCGGGTCGCGGCGGTGCGCGCTTAGCCAGCGGTGGCCGGAGCTGGAACGGTGGCCTCGGCTCGTTCCCTGATCCCGATCAGCATCTTGCGTTCCATGATCAGGCTGCCGGGCTCCATCACAACCCGGTTGACGACGCGGTCGACGACCCGGCGCGCGTTCGAGGCCTCCGGCGCCGCGATCCGGTTGCGGCTGACGAGCCGGGTGCCGTCCCCGTACGGCTGGAGCGCGAAGATCCAGACCCAGCGGCCGTCGGAGGATCGGAAGGCGAGCGTGCTCGCCGCGTCGCAGATCTCCACGCGCATGCCGGGTCCGTTCGGGCCCAGCGGCAGCACGTCACCGACGGCGAGGTGCTGGAACTCGGGCATGATCGCGTCCGCGCTGTGCATGCCGAGACCGAAGAGATTCTCGATCCAGTCGTAGGTGTAGGCGCCGCCACGGCCGCTGCCCATCTGCACCAGCCACGGCCACACCGCGGACGGTGGCGCATCGATCGTGATCGCCCGCGTCGACGTCAGCGCCGGCCCGGGCAGCAGGTCGTCGCCCGGCATCGCCCGGCCCACCTCCTCCGGCGTCGCGCCGTAGGTCAGATACCACCGGCGGGCCGGCCGGCTGTAGGCGACAGCCGCGATCAGCGCCGCGCCACCGATGCCCTTGACCAGGCCCTTGGCGAGTCCCTTCATGACGCCCTCCCCAGACGTTGTGGTCCGGACTTGACGCTGCCCGCCGGACCGCGCGGCCGGTAGGGCCGCATGGCCCCAGGCTTAGCCGCGGAGGCGTTCGATCCAGACGGCCGCGTCGCGAACGAGGCGAGCGGGGTGGGCGGAGGCGACGGCCAGCCAGCGCGGCAGGTCGTCGTGGCGCAACAGGTAGCTGCGCCACAGCCCGTACAGGGTGTCCGGAAGGGTTCCGTCCCCGTCGGGGCCGGCGGTGTCCTCGTCGTCCGCGGGCGCATCCGGCTCGCCGAACTGCAGGTGCTCGATGATCCACTGGGCCCGCTCGTACCTGGCGGCGGCACGGCCCTCGCCGGTGAACGAGTCTCCGGACGTGAAGGGCAGCTCGAACGGCCAGTTGCCGTCCGTACGGCCGCTCAGCGTGCGGACCGCCACCTGGTGACCCGCCGCAGACACCAGCGCTTCGTCGCGGGCCCGCGCGAGCGCCGCCACGAACGCCAGCGCCTCCAGGGAGTCGGCGATCGGCTCGCCATAAAACAGGTGCTCCGCGTGGTCGAACTGGAACACGTACGGCGGGTCCGGTGCCAGCTGCACATGGAACGTGTCGCCGCCGCGGGTCGAGCCGACGCAGATCGCGCCGGAGAACAGCTCGGCGAGGTCGGTGCCGAGGTAGAGGTCGCGGTTGCGCGCGACGACCAGCTCGAAGATGTTCGCGTCGGCGGGTACGCCCGGCAGCGGGTACGGGTCCACGTCGAACTCGGCGAACACGTCCCACGGCGGCCTGGCCGCGACACGGCGCAGCAGCTCGGCGTGGCCCGACAGCATCGGCATGCCGTAGTTCGCGGCGAAGGACTTCTCCTCCCAGGGCCGCGTCAGCAGGCCGTCGGGCAGCTCCTCGTCCGGCCGCCTCGCCGGCGGAAACGCATCAAGGTACCGGGTGAGTCGGTCGCCGAGGAAGCCGTCCGGACCAGGCGCGAACACCTCGTCGAGCGGACGCGGACCACCGTAAAGGTCGGGGCGTCGCGCCCACGGCGACTGCCCCATCCGCAGCACCATCCCGCTCGCCGCCCCGATCAGCGCACCGTCACCGAACGGCACCACCGACCACAGGTGCCGAACCGGGGCGGACACTGGCTCGAACGTCGCCGCGTCGTCCGTGGAGCGCAGCAGCACCCCCTCGCCGACGACCAGCACGGACCTGTCCACCAGGCAGGCGACGCCCTCGACGTCGGCGTCACCCGCGGCGTCGAGGCGCGCGAAGGTGGCACCGCCATCGGTGGATCGGGCGAGCGTCCCGCCGTCGCCGGTGACAACCCACGTCCCGGACGGGGTGCACACCGCGCCCGTCAGCACGCCCTCCGCGACGGTGACGCGTCTGATGACCGTGCCGCCCCGCACGGTGCGCAGCACGCCGTCCGCGCCGGCCAACAGCAGGTCGCCGTCCGAGGTGAGGACCGCGCGGTAGTGGCGGACGCCGTCGACGTCGGGCTGCGTCTGCGATACGCCCGTCGATGGGTCCACCGCGGCGAGGAAGCCGTCGTCGCCGCAGACCCACAGACGGCCGTCCGGACCCACCACCGCGTCGAACAGGCAGCCTGCCGTGCCGAGGTCATGCCGCTCCCAGCTGCCGCCCCGATCACGGGACTCCAAGCACAGCCCGGACTCCCCCACCAACCACCACGCGCCGCCCGCCTCGACGACGGCGCGCAGCCCTGTCCCGTCTGGAGTCGGCAGGCGGCCGAAGTTCGCGCCATCCGACGAGCACAGCAGCACCGGCGAGCCCGACCGGCCGCCCACCCCGAGCACCCGATCCCCA